>Ga0208545_1000241_pt1 | contig 26024 bp, 30 predicted proteins | sample DEB08_DNA_12_FD_185498 | JGI IMG/M metagenome (GOLD analysis project Ga0208545, IMG submission 185498) | Aqueous microbial communities from the Delaware River and Bay under freshwater to marine salinity gradient to study organic matter... | ecosystem: Environmental > Aquatic > Marine > Coastal ... | reverse complement strand
TAGGTACAAATTTAGAAAGCGCCGATGATGTTAAATTATCATTAACTGGATTATGGTTCCGTATGAATGATAAAATACAACGACTGAAACAATTGATTGTATTAGGACATCGTGATGAGGTAGGAGAGGCTGAAACAGATACATTTCAAGATCTATCAATATATGGTGTAATAGCTCAATTAGTTTCTGCTAAAGTTTGGGGTAAATAATTTGGTACTTTGCAAAATATTTCTTATATTTAATATATGAATAAATTTTTAAAATACGGAGCGCGAGAGCCTGTACCAGGAGAGCGTAGAATATCATATTCACAATATGGAATGTATGAAACATGTCCTAAACATTGGGAATTGGCTTATGCAAAAGGATTGCGTACATTTAGTCAAAGTATACATACTATATTTGGTACTGCTATGCATGAAACATTGCAGCATTACTTAACTGTAATGTACGAAAAGACAGTTAAGGATGCAGATGCAATTGATTTAAATGCATTATTAAAGCAACATATGTATGACCTATATAAAGAAGCTGTTTCAAAAATGGATGATCATTTTTCTACTAAATTTGAAATGAATGAGTTTTATGATGACGGTGTTGCAATTATTGACTGGTTTAAGAAAAAGCGCGGAGCATACTTTAGTCGTAAGAATGAAGAATTAATAGGTATTGAAGTTAAAATATATCATCCTGTTGATGAGGATAATAAACATGTTATGATGTTAGGTTATCTAGATATTGTAATACGAGATAAACGTGATGGTAAAATAACTATCATTGATCTTAAGACTAGTACCATGGGATGGAACAAATATCAGAAAGCTGATAAGATAAAGACATCTCAATTAGTATTATATAAAAAATACTTTGCAGAACAGTATGGGTATGATGTAGAAAAGATTGATATCAAGTATATGATTCTTAAACGCAAATTAATTGATGGTGCAATGTTTCCTCAAAAACGTGTTACAGAATTCATGCCAGCAAGTGGTAAGCCAACTAGAAATAAATTAGCTCGTTCTATAAAAGGTTTTGTAGAATCTAGTTTTGATAGCGAAGGTAATTATAATTTGAATAAAGAATATCCTGCAATGGCAGGTAAAAATAAAAAGAATTGCAAGTATTGTGAATTCAAAGATCGTGAAGATCTATGTCCAATGTCAAATAGAATAAAAGGTTAAAAAAATGACACAACAAATCGTTCAAGCGTTAAACGCAAAGTACATGGCTAGTAAATTAGAAGCAGCTGCCAATTTACAAAATTATTTAACAAACCCAGCTGGTATCGGTGAACATCCGGATATTGTAGCGGAATGTGATAAATTGTTAAAACAAATATCAGATGCTGATGGTTATTTAACAACGTTGCAAAATATGATGCAACCAGCGGCACCAGCAACCTCAGATGTAGAAGTACCACAGCCTGCCGCTAAAAAATAATGAAAGTTGCGTTAATTGGAAGTAGAGATTATGCGAATATACGTCGTATAAAGGATACTTTATTTCAATTAAAACAAAAGTTCGGTTCAGATTTAATAATAATATCTGGTGGTGCTAAATATGGAGCAGATAAATTTGCAAGAAAATATGCATTAGAATTTGGAATCCGATATAAGGAATTCAATCCAGCTCATACTACTAAAAATTTATATTCTGCTATGTCAGATGATTATTATAGTAAACCATATCATGTATCACAATTTCATCATCGCAACATGTTGATTGCACGAGATTGTGATGTCATGATAGCATTTATTAGTGAACAAGAATCATCTAACGGATCGATGAGTGCAATTAAAAAAACTAAAAAATTAAATAAACCAGTAACAATTATCATATGATAGAAATTTTAGGTTGGATAAGTACAGCGTTAGTGTTAATAGGATTTGGTCTTAATGCCAGAGGCAAATTTCATTATGCTATGATAACATGGATAATTGGTGATATTGGCTGGATTACATATGATTTTTACATTACTAATTTTAGCCATTTAGTATTAAGTTTAGTGATAATTGCAATAAACGTATATGGGATAATTAACTTAAAAAAGCAATAATAAAAAGGTGGTTAAGAACGCTTTTTGTATATTTATAATAAAGTTATTCGGAGAATTTAATGGAACCAATAAAGTTACCTAAGCTTAGGAAGATAGATCCTAACAAACAAAAAAAGAAAAAAATATTATTATTATCAGATGACCTTCGTATGCATTCTGGTATAGGAACAATGTCTCGCGAATTTGTAATGGGTACATTGAAACAATATGATTGGGTACAATTAGGAGCTGCAATAAAACACCCGGAATCTGGAAAATCGTTAGATTTATCTGCAGATGTACGTAAAGAAACAGGTGTAGAAGATGCATATCTTAAAATATATCCATGCGATGGATATGGTAATGCACAGTTATTACAGCAAATAATGAATAGAGAAAAGCCTGATGCAATTTTACATTTTACAGATCCTAGATTTTGGGGTTGGTTATATCAAATAGAACATCAGCTTAGACAACATATACCATTAATGTATTATAATATTTGGGACGATTTGCCATATCCACATTGGAATGAACCGTTTTATGAATCATGTGATCTATTAATGAATATATCTCGTCAAACAAATAATATTGTACAAAATGTATTGCAGAAATTTCCAAAACCTGATTGGGCAGTGCAATGGGTACCGCATGGAGTAAATGCTAATAAGTTTTTCCCTATTACTAGTTTACATGCAAGTTATGATGAGTATTCTAATTTTGTTACAAATTTTAAGAAAACAAATGATGTAGATTTTATCGTATTCTGGAATAATAGAAATATAAGAAGAAAACAACCAGGTGATCTTATTTTATCGTTTAAAACATTTTGTGATACACTTCCTAAGGAACAAGCAAATCGATGTGCATTGTTAATGCATACTCAGGTATCAGATGATAATGGTACAGATTTAATGGCAGTAAAAAATGCAATTTGTCCAGATTATAAAGTTATATTCAGTGATAAAGCTGTAGATACAAAAATATTAAATTATTATTATAATATGGCCGATGTGACTGCTAATATAGCTTCAAATGAAGGCTTTGGTATTTCATGGTGCGAGTCACTTCATGCTGCTACTCCTATCATAAACAATGTTACTGGAGGTTTACAAGATGGATGTAGATTTGAAGATGAAAATGGCGATTGGATAGAATTTGATACTCATTTCCCAAGTAACCATGATGGAACATTCAAAATACATGCTGAATGGTGTAAGCCAGTATTTCCGACCAATCGTTCAATGCAAGGATCGCCAATGACACCTTATATATTTGATGATAGAGTAGATTTTAGAGATGTGGCAAATGCAATTGAGTATTGGTATAACATGCCAAAAGATGAAAGAGAGGCATGTGGTATGACTGGACATGATTGGGTCTGTGGAGATGAATCATATATGTCGGCAACCGGAATGAGTAAACGTATGTCAGAATGTATTGATGTATGTTTAGAAAAGTGGACACCAAGAAAACGATTTACAATGTATAAAATAGAACAACCAAGAAAAATAGAAAATCCAGGAGTTATAGCATAATGAAACCATTTATAGTAGTACAAGGACCAGTTGCAACACGATCCGGATATGGAAATCATACTAGAGATTTAGTAACATCGTTAATTAAAGCAAACAAATATGATATTAAAATTATATCATTACCATGGGGTTCATGTCCAATGGATGCTTTAAAATCTGATAATACAGAACATGTTGAAATAATTAAATGTATTGCAAGTCAACACATCAATAGGCAGCCAGATGTATTTATACAAATATCAGTACCAAATGAATTTCAAGCACATGGTAAATATAATATAGGCGTAACAGCTGGTATTGAAACAACACAAGTATCTCATGAATGGATTGAAGGATGTAACCGCATGGATATGAATATTGTTACTTCCGAACATTCAAAAGATGGATTTATTAATTCAGTGTATGACAAAGTGAATGATAAAACTAAAGAGAAAGAAGGAGAGTTACGATTAACAAAACCAATCGACGTATTATTTGAAGGATTAGATTTAAACGTGTATAATAAAACGACAAAAATACATGATACAGTTTTAACTGAATTATCTACAATTAAAGAAGATTTTTGTTATTTATTTACAGGACATTGGTTAAAAGGAGCAATAGGACAAGATCGTAAAGATACGGGAATGATGATTAAAACGTTCTGCGAAGCTTTTAAAAATAAACAAGCAAAGAATCGACCTGGATTAGTACTTAAAACATCTAGTGCTACTTTTTCAATTATTGACCGTGATGAGATAACAAAGAAAATACAACAAATTACAGCACCATATGGAAATAAAGCTCCAAACATTTATTTGTTACATGGCGACTTGTCCGATGCTGAAATGAATTCTTTATATAACCATGATAAAATAAAATCAATGATATCATTTACTAAAGGTGAAGGATTTGGCCGTCCATTATTAGAATTTGGTATTACTGGAAAGCCTATTATTGCTAGTAATTGGTCTGGTCATATAGATTTTTTACATAAAGATCATTGTACATTATTACCTGGAGAATTAACTCAAGTGCATCGATCGGCCGCAGATAAATTTATTTTAGAATCATCAAAATGGTTTACAGTTGATTATGGATATGCGGTACGTGTATTACAAGATTGTGTATCTAATTATAAACAATATTTAACAAGAAGTCGTAAACAACCACATTACATAAAAAGTAATTTTACTTTGGATCAGATGGCAGATAAATTTTGTAAACTAGTAGATGATGGACTGCTATCAGTTCCTCAACAAGTATCTTTAAAATTACCAAAACTTAAAAAGGTTGAATCAAATACTACAAAAGTAAAATTACCAAAACTTAAAAAGGTAGATGCATGAATTTAAATTATGATGATATATCACCAATTACTGGTAATAAATGTATATTAATAGAAGCTGATGAAAATACAAATATTGAGTCTCGAATATGTATGGAATCTGGTTATACAACTAGTGAGCGTTTAAAAATTGATTCTGATCATATTACTGAATATGAACAAACAATTACCGAGTTTATGCGTGAAATGAAATATATTGATAAAGAATTAGGATGTGTATGGTATCCAACTTTTATAAATTTACCAGGCGGTATGGTATATTGTGAAGAACGGGATAATGAACTTGTCTGGAACGCAGCTGGTATTGTAGAAATGTCTGAAACAGAACGATTGCAATATCCGATACCAAATAAAGAAGGAGAATATTTTGCTTCGCGTTTAGATGTAGAAAATGCTATAACATATGGAAAGTATGAATTTAAAAATGCATTAGATGAACTCTATTCAATGTCAAAAGAGGTGTATAATGAAGATTAGCTATGCTATTCCTGTACATAACGAACATGAAGAATTAAAAAGGTTATTAGATTTTTTAATTGCATATATTAGACCAGAAGATGAAATAGTTGTTCAATGTGATAAAGGAAATACTACATCAGAAGTATATGAATTATTAGATCAATATAAAGCACCTGTAGATCTTATAGATCCTATTAAAGTTATAGAATTTTCATTAAATGGCCATTTTTCAAATTTTAAAAATAATTTAAAAGAAAATTGTTCAGGTGATTGGATATTTCAAATCGATGCTGATGAATATCCAGATGAATATTTGATTAATGTATTACCAAGTATATTAGAAGATAACACCGAAACGGATATACTTTTAGTTCCTAGAATTAATGAAGTAATAGGAATTCAACAATCGCATTTAGGACAATGGGGCTGGAATATGAACGATAAAGGTTGGATAAACTATCCTGATTACCAAACACGTATTTTAAGAAATTCACCAGAAATTAAATGGCATAATAAAGTACATGAAGTAATTAAAGGTCATAAAAAATTCACATCATTACCTACAAATCCCGAATATTCTTTATGGCATCCAAAACATATAACAAGACAAGAAATACAAAACAAATTTTATGACACGTTATGATTAAAATTAAATTAACAAATTGGAACAAAGGCCGTAATAATCATACATTTCGCCCATTCCTAATGTATAGTCAACAATTTCAACAAATCGGAATTCAGTTCGTAGAAAATGGAAGTTATGATTTTGAATTTATAGGTATGGCCGATTTTTTAGATAAATCAATGACATTATCCGATAGTATCAAAATGGGCATCGATTATTTAAAAGATAAATCAGGAGATTACTTTTTATTTGATGGATCTGATTCGACATCATTAATGGCAGCATATGAAGTATTTGAAAAATCAAATGCACAATATTTGTTTAAATCTGCCATAACAACAAAAGACCAATATAAAAAGGCATCGGCATTTAATAAATGGTTTTTTGGAAATGGCAGTGATTTAGATCTTGCATATGATATGACTGATGATATGTATAATCGTATTAAATTAACTGGATGGAATTTTGGTTATTACAATCCAAACTATACTCAATTTGATAATGCAAACCTAGATCGTAACATAGATGTATGTGCTATCTATCAAGGATACCATAAAGAAAATGGCGACCATGGTACACGTAATGATCATATGTATACTAATCATCGTACAAGTGCATGGAAAATTTTAGAATCATCAACTGGTATATCATATGAAAAAGATAAACGTCCATTTCCAGAATTTGCCGATGTAATGCGACGTAGTAAATGTACATTGTCACCATATGGTATGGGTGAATTATGTTTTAGAGATTTTGAAATAATTCAATTTGGAAGTGTAATGATAAAACCTGATATGAGTAATGTCATAACATATCCTAACATTTATATTCCATATGAAACATATATTCCATGTGCATTAGATTGGTCGGATTTAATAGAAAAAATAGAATGGGTAAAATCAAATCCAGATAAATGTAAACAAATTACTGAAAATGCAAAACAAATAGTTCAAAAATCTTTGACTATTGACAATTTATTATTATATTGGTATGATATGATAAAAACGTTTAAAGGAGTTAGTATTGAATAAAAATAATATAAATTTTGCATTGATAATTGATACAGTAGGTAACTGTGAATCATATTATGTTAAAGATTCTGTTCCATATAAATTTAAAGATGATACTCCATATGTATGGGAATGTTCGATTGGTACAAACTCATATATGAATACATGGAACTATCCATGGTTATACGCCGGCGGTTACATGCTTAATTGGAATGAATTTAAACAAGAATTGCCGGATCTGGATTTAGATGTTATATTTGTAACCATTGAAAGATTTTTAGATAAGCATGCATGGTGCAATGTATCAGCGTTAAGAAAACAATATCCAAATGCAAAAATTATAGGATTTATTAAAGAAGTATGGACCGGCCCAGCATTTGATTTTAATCATGAAAAACATAAAGCTCGTATAAATTTTTTAAATCAATGTGATGGGGTTATTCATAATCGCCCAGAACTAAAAGAATTTATTCATGTCAAAAATGAATTAAAAGTTCCAATGAAATTTATTGCACAACCACATAACGTTAAATATTTTCAATCAGAATATTGGAAAGAAAAGAATTTAGCATTATACGAATATATTCCAAATCATCCTCCACGTCATGGAACAACAAGAGCATTTTGTGATTATATAAGTGATAAATATAATATTCCAATTATACGTCGTGAATATAAAAAGGGTGGTGTATATTGGCATCAAAGTCAAGAAGAATTTATTAACGATTGGTCTGCATGTCAATTTCATGTTAATTTAGATCCAATTGAATATTTTCCTGGAAATCAATGTACGCAGGTTGCAAGTACCGGTACAATACAAATAGGTGGCGTTAATGATAATCATCGATTATTATATCCAGATACTGCAACTAATGATTGGAATATACTAGAAGAATGTATTGTAAAATATATAAATGATGATGAAGCACGATTTAATGTAATTAACCATGCATGGAATACATTAAACGATGTATTTAGCTTTGATACAGTACGTAATAGTATTAATAACTTTTTAAAGGAAATAAAATGAAAACAGCATTAGTATTAGGTGGAGGTGGTTTTATAGGAGGCCATTTAGCTAAACGACTAAAAAAAGAAGGTTATTGGGTAAGAGTAGTTGATATAAAAGAGAAGCATGAGTTTTGGGATAAAAATGAAATTTGCCATGATTATGTTTCTGGTGATTTGAGAGATACTTCAATAGTCGCAGCATCATTTAGAGTAGAAAGAGATCCTAAACATAAAGATATAATTTATGGATATAGTTTACTTAAACAGCCATATACTGTTATTGATTCCTTTGATGAAGTATATCAATTAGCAGCAGATATGGGCGGTGCCGGATATATTTTTACAGGTGATAACGATGCTAATGTAATGCATAATTCTGCGTTAATTAATTTAAATGTAGTACACGAAGCTACAAAGACAAATGTTAAACGCATATTTTATTCATCATCAGCTTGCATGTATCCAGCCCATAACCAATTAGATCCTGATAATCCTAATTGCGAAGAATCATCTGCTTATCCTGCCAACCCAGATTCAGAATACGGCTGGGAAAAATTATTTAGTGAAAGATTATTTTTAGCGTTTAACAGAAATTATAATTTAGACGTTCGAGTTGCAAGATTTCATAATATATTTGGCCCATATGGTACATGGACGGGTGGTAAAGAAAAAGCGCCTGCAGCCATGTGTCGTAAAGCAGCTGAATCAAATGAGGAAATAGAAGTTTGGGGCGATGGATTACAAACCAGATCATTCTTATATATCGATGAATGTATTGAAGCTATGTTAAAATTTATGCGACAAGACACATTTAAAGGTCCAGTTAATATAGGATCTGAAGAAATGGTAACGATCAATCAATTAGCAAATATGGCAATTGAATTATCTGGTAAAGATCTTAAGATAAAAAACATCAACGGTCCCCTAGGGGTTAGAGGCCGTAATTCAGATAACAAATTATTTCAAAAAATGATAGGCTGGGAACCAACCCAAACATTATTTATTGGGATGCAAAAAACATTTGAATGGATAAATAAACAGGTAAATAATTAATATGAATATATCAATAATAGGAATAGGAAAATTAGGACTATGTTTTGGATTAAATTTATCTAAAGTAGGTCACCATATTACTGGCATGGATATGCGCGAAGATTATATTAATTCACTAAAAAATAAAACTTTTGAATCAGATGAGGCACAGGTAACTAATTATGTACAAAAATATCCAATAAACTATACAACATCGTTAGAAGAATGTTTAAAAAATGATATTTTATTTGTAGTGGTACCGACGCCATCTACGCCTGATTTTAAATATGATCATACATGTATTGATGTTATAGCAGATGATTTAATTAAATTAGGAAAACAAAAAACTCGTAAAGATTTAATTATTAATTGTACTACATTTCCATCATATTGTAATTCGTTGCAAGAAAAGTTAAAATCTTATAATTACAAAGTATCATATAATCCAGAATTTATCGCACAAGGCACAATTATCCATGATCAAGTTTTTTGTGATAATGTATTAATTGGCCAAGCAGATGAATATGCCGGAAATTTAATTTCAGAAATTTATCAATCATTTGTGCAATCAGATCCTACATACAATAAAATGGAATGTACAGAAGCTGAAATAACTAAATTATCAGTTAATTGTTTCTTAACTACAAAAATAAGTTTTGCAAACATGATTGGTGATATTGCAACGCGATACAATAGCAATCCAAATATTATACTAAACGCTATTGGTACTGATTCTAGGATTGGAAACAAATATTTAAAACCAGGTTTTGGTTTTGGAGGTCCATGTTTTCCAAGAGATAACAGAGCGTTAGCAAAATGTGCAGAGGATGTTAATGTTAATGCTGCAATTTCAATTGCCACTGATAAAATGAATAAACTACATTTACAATATCAAATTGAAGATTTTGTAAAAAATAATCCAGATAAAACTAAAGAAGTGCAAATGGAGTATGTTACGTATAAAAAGGAAAGTACTTTATTAGAAGAATCACAACAATTGGCATTTGCATTAGAATTGCAAAAGTTAGGTTACTCAATTAAAATTAAAGATCAACGAATGGAAGTTCTAAAACAATTAAAAGATGTTATATAAAAAAATTACAAACTGGTTATTGGATTATCTTAAACAATCCAATTTAGAGACATTTATTATTGGCGTAAGTGGAGGAATTGATAGTGCAGTTACATCTACATTAGCTGCCAGAACCGGATGTCCGACAATTTTAGTATCAATGCCAATCCATCAAAATCATGAACAATTACGATTAGCTCATAGTCATATGAAATGGTTACAATCTAATCATGAAAATGTTACATTATTAGAATTTAATTTAACTGATATATACGAATCTTTTAAATTAATGTTTATTAAAGATGTTAATGATCTTGCATTAGCAAACTCTAGAGCAAGATTACGTATGACAACATTATATCAAATTGCGCAAACAAATAAAGGTTTGGTAGTAGGTACCGGAAATAAGGTTGAAGACTTTGGAGTAGGATTTTTTACCAAATATGGCGATGGAGGTGTAGACCTAAGCCCAATTGCAGATCTAATGAAATCGGAAGTTAGAAAGATGGGCGAAGAATTAGGTGTAAATTCTGAAATAATTAGTGCCGCGCCTACAGACGGACTCTGGGCAGACGGAAGAAGTGATGAGGACCAATTAGGAGCTTCATATGATGAGTTAGAATGGGCTATGAATTATACAGGAAAAGTTGATGATTTATTAGGACGACAGAAAGAAATTTATTATATTTATAAAAAGTTACATAATATTAATCAGCATAAAATGCAACCTATTCCAGTTTATAAAGTATAGTTATATGAAATTATTAAATTTTGATAAAGTATTATGTTTATCACCACATCCAGATGATGTAGAATTAGGACTTTGCGGTACTATCATCAAACATAGTGAAACTCATTTTGATATGTTAACGTTATCTGGAGGAGGTGATTATGAAGGAACTAAAATTTCTGCGCGCGAAGCTGAACTTAATCATGCCTGGATCACTACTAATGTAAATAACATTTCAATTACCATCGATCCATCATTAAAACCAAAAAATAATACAGAAGATTTTCTGATTAACAAAATAGAAACATCATATATAAATGGCCATCAAGCTATATTTGTTCCAACATATATTGATGCTCATTTTGAACATAGAATTACAAATCGTCTAGCAGCTGCATTAACTAGATGTAAAAATATTTCAATAATCGAATACCGGACTCCTTCAACATTAAATGAATGGTCACCTAATATGTTTATTGATATAACTAATACTTATAAACGTAAAATAGATATGTTATCTATGTTTAAATCTCAATTAAATAAAGAATATTTTAAATCAGAGATATTAAATGCGTTTCATACAGATTTCCAAAGTTTCAAGAAAGGAAACAAATATGTTGAACAATTTAAAATAATCCAATTATATGGCTGTTAAAAAAGATTTAATAATACTAGGAATATTTCATTCCAAAAATTCATCAGCATGTTTATTACGTGACGGTAAAATAATTGCAGTAGGTGAAGAAGAACGATTTAATAGAATAAAAACTACATCAGCGATGCCTATTAAGTCTATAAAATATGTAATGAAAGAAGCTGGTATAACATTGAATGAAGTAGATCATATATCAATGGCATGGGACTGTACTAAATATCCAGATCATATGGAGTCGTTTAGATCTCAATCATTAAAAGGTAGAACATCAATTGATGAATTAATTGATAAAAAGCCAATTTGGGATACCGAATGGATTGAATTTAAACTTCGTACTGAATTAAAACAACAATTGCCCCCAATACATTATATACCACATCATTTATGTCATGCAGCTAGTACATATTATTTATCTGGATTTGAAAATTCATTGATATTAACATTAGACGGATCTGGTGAAGAGCATGCAACTGTGATATGGGAAGGTAGTGGTACTGATATTAAAAAAATAAAAGAAATAAATTTACCTCATTCATTAGGATGGTTCTATTCTGCGATTACAGAATTTTTAGGATTTCGAGCATATACTGGTGAAGGAAAGGTTATGGGATTAGCTCCATATGGTAAAAATGATGAATCTATTAAAAATAAATTGCGAAAAATAATTTCAATACATGAAGATACATATACAATAGATCCTTCATATATTTATTTTGATGAACGTACTCATAGTGGTAAGTTTACAGATAAATTAGTAGAATTATTAGGCACTCCTAAATTACATGGACAAGAGTTTACTCAGTATCATAAAGATTTAGCATTTTGTACTCAAGATTTATTAGAAGAGGCAGTTTCAAATTTAATATCATATGGTTTTAAGTATGTAAATTCTAACAACGTTTGTGTGGCTGGTGGAGTAGGAATGAATTGTAAAATGAATGGTAAAGTGTTAGAACATGAATCTGTAGATAATGTTTTTGTGATACCTCCAAGTAGCGATAATGGTTCTAGTATTGGAGCAGCATTACAACTTTATAAAAATTTAGGATATGATCCAACTCAATATAAAATGACTCATGCATATTATGGTCCATCATTTACTAATGAAGAAATTAAACATGTTTTAGATTATTGCAAAGTTAATTATTCATATCATGAAAACATTGAACAGATAACAGCAGAAAAAATATATAATAATAAAATAGTAGGATGGTTTCAAGGACGTATGGAAATTGGTTCTAGAGCATTAGGTAATAGAAGTATTTTAGGAAATCCATTGAATACAAATATGAAAGATATTATTAATTCGCATGTTAAGCATAGAGAATCATATCGACCATTTTGTCCATCGATGCTGCATGAAGATGCAGATAAATATTTAGAAAATATCGATTCAGCTCCATTTATGATTGTTGCGTATAATGCTAAACAAGGTATCGATAAAAAGTTACCTGCAGTTGTGCATGTGGATAATTCTGTACGGCCACAAACAGTTAAGAAAAATGATAATGAACGATATTGGAATTTGATCAACGAATTTAAATCACTTTCAGGCGAGTCAGTGATATTAAATACTAGTTTTAATGTAGCTGGAGAGCCAGTAGTTTGTACGCCAGCAGATGCGATTAGATGCTTTTTTGGTACTGGTATTGATGTATTGGCAATAGGTAATTTTATAGTAGAGAAATAATATGAGTAAAAATGTAGTTTGGTGGATTGGCGTAAAAAATGATATATACGCTGAAAAATATGGAGGCTGGGATTGGATGGATTGTTCCAGAAAGTCTTGGGAATTCTGGTGTAAAAAGAATGATGTGTTATTCGTTCCATTAGATCAGCCAATTGAAACAGATTTAAAACGATTTAGGGTAAATTGGCAAAAAGCAATTTTAGCTTTTGATGAACTAGATAAACGTGGCATTGATTATGATCAAATATGCTTAGTCGACGGCGCCGCAATAATTAAATGGAATACTCCTAATTTCTTCAAACTTACAGATCATAAACTTACTGCTTGGAGAGATATGGATAACATGCGTTGGGTACATGATAGTATTCAAGGATATAAAGAATTTTTTAATGGATTTGAATTAGATCAGTCTAAGTATGTTAATTCATCGCCAATGATATTTAATAAAAATCATAAAAAGATATTCCAATCATTTAAACAATTGTATTATGATAATGTGGATACATTTGTTGAATTACAAGATAAGATTGTAAGGAGAGGTACTGAACAAACTCCATTAAATTATTGGCTACAAATTAATAACGTAGAAATTAAAACAGATTTATCTTTATCATATAAACTAACTCATATTCATAGAAAACAAATGTTTAGCCATAACTGGCAGTTAAATGAAAATCAAATACCTTTCTTTATCAAATATGGTTATATTTGGTATATGCAAGGATTTCCAAAAGAGCAGCGAAATAAAGTTACTTTACAAATTTGGGATATGATAAAACATAATTATGATGATTCGTATATACTTAATCAAATTGATAATAAAAAATATAAAAAATATACTACAAGTCAAAAATTTAAAGAAGATATATTATATTACTTTTCAGATCCTAAATATAAACAAATGAATGTGTTAGAATTAGGTTCATGTCATGGAGATACTACTAGAATATTAGCTGAACGATTTAATCATGTTTATGGATATGAAATTGATTCATCTAATATTAAAGATGCAAAAAAATTAAACAATGAATGTAATAATGTGACATTAGTTGAAGCCAATGTATATTCTGATGATTTTGAATTGCCTGATGTAAAAATTGATGTAGCTTTTATAGATGCAGGGCATACTGCAAATCATGTTCAACATGATATAAATCGAATAAGAAATAAGTATGGTGACATTATAATGATATTTGATGATTATGGCCAGCCTGATCAAGAATTAGCTGGTACACTTAATCAATTAAATATTAATCGATACATTGGTGAGAATGCAGGATTTGTAACTGCAAATGGAGTTAAATTTATAACATCAGAAGGTGTTATATGTAATATGGATTAAATATGAAAAATATAATATTTTTAGTAGACGTTAAATTACCAGGTCAACAAAAAGAAGTTGGTAGATGGGCAGATTCTCGTAGTAATCCATATAAATTTAGCATTGATAGTTGGAAGATATGGAGTAAAAAAAATAACTGCGAAGTTTTTGTATTAAATGATTTGATACGACCTCATGAGGACATGCCAGTTTCATGGCAACGTTATTATATATTTGATTTGTTAGAAGCTAATGGAATTGAATATGATCAGGTTATGTATGTAGATGCAGATACAATTGTACATCCAGAGTGTCCTAACGTATTTGAAATGAGTGATCGCAAATTTTGTTTTGTACATAATGATGGAAGTTATGATTGGGTTTTACGAAGTATAGAAAATTATTCAAAGTACTTTTTTAATGGATATATGTTTAGATATGATCATTATTTTGATTCTGGTATGTTAATTTTTAATAAAGATCATAAAGAATTTTTTCAAAAAATAATTGAATTTTTCAATGATAATCGAGAAAATTTATTAAATTGTGAAAAGGCGTGGCATGTCGGAACAGACCAAACACCGGTAAATTTTTTAACACATCTTCTTAACATTGATTACAAAGTATTACCATATGAATATAATATGGTTGATATGAATCGTAAAGAATTATTACAAGAACATATGCCATTCATAGACATAGGGCAGATATATCAATATAATTCTATTCCAAATAATACCGATGATCGATTGACATATTACTGGATGGAAAAAACGTTTAACAAATTATACGGAGAACAACATGGGTAAAAATGGAGTATCAATAAGTGATGAATGTGTAGAATTTATCCGCACATTAATTCCAAATGGAGGTACTATTTTAGAATTAGGTAGCGGAGAAGGTACTATACGATTAAGTGAATATTTTAAAATATTTTCAGTTGAAAATCAACCTGAATGGCAAGATAAATATCCTATATGTACAACATATATAAATTGTCGTAGTAAAATGTATGATAATGAATATACAGCACCTGACTTACCTGAACAAAAAGGTTGGTATCATCCAGATGATTTATTTGCTAATTTACCAGAATCATATGATTTAATTTTAATAGATGGACCAGGTGGTGGTCGATGGGGTCGTGGAGGATTCTTAAAACATATCGATAAATTTGATACTACTGTTCCTATCATATTTGATGATGCGCATCGAATACCAGATTTAGAACACATGAAAGCTGTATCAAAACATTTAAATAAATCTTATAACATTTTGCCATCGGATGCCGCAGTAGGATATATTAAATGAAAACAAAATTTGCAATAGGATGTTTAGTGCAATGGTATGAATGTGACGTTGTAGAAGATTATATTATATCATTGAAGGAAGCTATAGAAGAATATGGCACTCCGCATGTAGATGTAGAAGTACATTTCGCTGTATCATTATCCCAAAAATTAGAAAAATGTGTTTCTAAAGAACAGTTAGATAAATGTAAAGAAAAAATACATAATCTAATACATGATAACTTATATGGAACTACAGAATATAAATACAAATTATACACAATATCTCAGTATAGAAAAGAGTTTAATACCAACTACAGCGAAAAGGCAGACGTTCTCATATGGGGCGAATCCGATGCCATTTTACCTAAGCAAATGTTTACGGTATTAAATGATTTACATCAAGTGTCTTTACAAAATAACAATCCAAAATATTTAGCATTTTTTGGTACATGTAAGATGTGGGATGAATCATGGAAACCTATAGAACATAATGATTTCACAGATAAACCATTTATTGAAGATGATGAAACTAATTGGTGGAGTTTGCGGTATGATATGACTAAAGATGAAATGAATAAAATAAATGAAAAGGTAACTGATTTAGATGTACAAATCGTATCACCCCATAAATTTAATGGCTGTGGATTAGTCATATCATCTGAAGTAATACGCGCCGGCGTAAATATACCAAGTTCAGTATTTTTTATACACGAGGATACGGCGTTCATGTATATGACAAATAAATTATTAGGAAATATACCCCAATATGTGATAAAAAATATTTTGTTAGTGCATAATAGAAAACATAAAAATAAACGTAAGTACATTAAGGGGGAAGAAGGATTTGATGCGAAGGATCCGGGCGGCATGCGCCGTACAAATGATTGGTATGTAAACGCAAATAAAATGTGTGAACAAAATTATTTAAATATGTTTAATCCTAATTATAAACCTTATACATGGGATAATGTATTTAATGATTAAAATATTAGGAATTTATAAAAATTATTGTTATATTATAAAAAATAATTAATAAGATGCACAAGATAACTACATGTATATCATCTAATAATAATTTAGATTATTTAAAACTAGCTGTTAAGTCAGTAAGACAAAATGCTCATTTCAATGATATGCCTATAATCATATACGCAGAAAATTGTACAGATGGAACTAATGAATGGTTAGCAACTAATAAATACAATTTAGAATATTACATTGAAACAAATGAAATAGAAAAAGGAATCGGCGGAGGTATGGATTTTTGTGTTAATAAAGCACAAACAGAATTTGTAAATATCATACATTCAGATATGTGGATTGCTCCAAGCCAAGATTTAGAATTATTAAAGTTGTATGATAATATAGAACCTAATGTTAGACTTATAGCATCATCATTTAGAATACAACCTAAAATTTTTGCAGCTGATCCAGATTACAGACCTGGTACAGTGTTTGTTGGACTAACAGAATTTGGAGCATATCATAATGATTTTGATCATAAATACTTTGATGAATGGAGTAAAGAATTTTCTCATGAAAATGATACAATTGTACGAAAAGGTGGTGGCGCGGGATTCTTTTGTCGTAAAGCTGATTATGAATGGATAGGTGGCAATGACTCTTTATTTGCTCCAGCTAGTTGGGAAGATAAAGATTTATTTATTCGAATGCAATTAGAAGGATATGAATTTAAAATGATTACAAAATCAGTAGTATGGCATTTTTCTGCAAGAGGTAGTCATTTTAGAGATGAAGTTAAAGATAATTTTAATGGAAAATCGATAAGGCAGCAATCTGCAGAACAAATTAATATGAAAAAGTTTATAGATAAATGGGGCAGATTACCAGAAGATGATGATCAGACTTTTGTAAAGCCAATTTATAATACAAATGTAAAAACGCGATTATGAAAAATAAAAAAATATTAATTATAGGCGGTACGGGTGCATTAGGTAAAACATTGACATCGCGGTATTATAACGATAATGAAATTATAATTTTATCGCGTGATGAGCATAAGCATGTTGAAATGAGTAGAACATATCCGGATGCAGTATACTGTATTGGTGATGTAAAAGATAAAGATTCATTACTACAAGCATTAAATGAATATAAACCAGATGTTGTAATTAATACAGCAGCATTAAAACACGTTCCAATATGTGAATCAAATCCATATGAAAGTGTTAAAACAAATATTATAGGGCATAAAAACTTAATTGATAGTATTGCAATATGCAATCATCGAATTGAAACATTGATGTTTATATCTACAGATAAAGCATGTGCACCAATTAACGTATATGGGCAATGCAAAGCTATATCAGAAAGATTATACGTAGATTTTGCAAATAAACAAAAAGATATCAAAGTATGTTTATGCAGATATGGCAACGTTTTAGAATCAACCGGATCAGTCATTCCTTTCTTTAAAGATTTGTTAAGTAAAGGAGTAACTGAATTACCTATTACTCATAAAGATATGACACGATTTTTATTGACTCTTGATGATGCTGTTGATTTAATTGAATGGAGTTATAATCATCCGACTTCTCATGGAAAAATTGTTATTCCAAAGATAAAGGCATTGAAAATAACAGACATTGCAAAGTCATTAGGAAAATCATATGGCAATGATGATATAAAATTAAACTATATAGGAATACGTCCTGGAGAAAAACTACATGAAGCTATGATAAGTGAAACAGAGTCATTTAGAACAGAAGACCATAGACAGTATTATATGATATCTGATCATATTCTTCGATCGGATAGTTGGACATTTAGTTCAGATTGGAGTTTAATGGAATCAAATGAAACAGATCAATTTTTAAAAGACTCCGGAGTAATATGAAAGTATTAGTATTAGGACATAAAGGCATGTTAGGTCATATGGTTAAAAAATATTTACATACTAGTGATGTAAATGTTATTACAACAACAGACCGTTGGCCAGACAATAAAACTTTTATTAGAAATTTTGATGGCGATTATATTATCAATTGTATCGGTGCTATCCCACAAAGAACAACTAATTTTGATATCAATTGGCAATTTCCTATTTGGTTAGATTTAAATTCTCCATGTCGTGTAATACATCCTGGTACAGATTGTGAAATGGATACCGATAATTATGGAGTATCAAAAAATATAGCAGGAAATTATATTAGGACTTTAAGTAATCAAACTAAATCAATTAAAACATCTATAATAGGGCCAGAACGTCGTGGTAACGCTAGTTTGTTGGAATGGTTTTTATCTCAAGAAGGAGAAGTGTTTGGATATACAAAAGCCATATGGAATGGTAATACAACTCTTACATGGGCAATTATGTGTTTAACATTAATGAAAACATGGAACAAAGTTAATAGCAATGAAATAATATTATCATCAGATCCTATATCAAAATTTGAATTATTAAATGCTATAAAAAATGAATTTGGTAAAGATATAGATATTAATGAAAAAGATTTAGGTAGTAACAAGTGTTTGGTTGGTACAATATATACTGGAACCATACAAGAACAATTAAAAGAATTAAAAGAATATTACTATGATAATTAATGTGCGTCCAGAATTTGGTTATGATTTAGTTTGTGCTGCTCCATACGCATACTGGTTACATCAACAAGGTAAATTAGAAAAAATAATTACATGTAAAGGCATGCAACCATTTTATTATTTTTGTAATAATATCGAAGAACGTTATACAAATCGTAGTATAAATAACAATACAAATGGCGTACAAAATTTACCAAATAACTGGATACATCATAATGCCATGGCAGTAAAAGGTAAAGCATATAATGAACTAACATATGATGAACAGGTAGAAGTAAATGGAGTTTTAGATTATAAACAATGGATTGCACCACCTTATAAAGATGTTTATCATGATAAAACTATAAATGTACCAGAAAAATACGTTGTAATATCAAATCGATATAATAAAGAACATGGAGATGAACCTATAGGATATTTTGATATTGAATCATTATATTACATGTTCGATTATTTTACCAGTATAGGATATAATGTAATATATAAACGACCCATGAATACAGAATTTGCTACAGATGAAAATGAATGGCAATCATCTGGTATTGTCGCAGATGTAGAAGGCCATGGAGTAATATCTGATTTTGATTTAGTTAATCGTTTTGATAATGTGCATTTATTAGATGATATAATTAAAGAGATAGGAGATGATTATAATATATCTCAATTAAAAATATTTGCTAGAAGCTCTGGTTTTGTATCAATGGGAGGTGGTTCTAGTATATTATGTAGTTATTTTAAAGTACCAGTAATTATATATGTTAATACATCAAAAGATATTAGACCTGGTTATTTTGAAGGTGATTCATATTTTCATAAACTATCAAATGCTCCTATACATCCTATAGTTGATACAAAAGAAAATATTATAGCTAGAGGCTATAAAGATTATACAAATGTATATAATAAAATAAAAGAAGTGTTTAAATGAAAATAAGTTTAATTCAACCCGGAAGAAATAATCTTAAATATCTTAAATGGTCTTATGATTCGATAAGAAAGAACCAAGGAAATCATACTGTAGAAATTTGTGTTGCTGATGATTTTTCAAATGATGGAACATGGGATTGGTGCCAGGAGATGATGCAAAAAGATTCTAATTTTAAAGCAATTAGAAATGAAGGACCGACTAGATTAGGACATACTATTTTATATGATAGATTAGTTAATGAAGTTGCTAGTCATGATGTATGTATGATATATCATGCAGACATGTATTTATGTCCAGGAGCTATAGATTCAATTGAATGGTATCTTAAAGAAAATACTATTGTATCGTTAACTAGAATTGAACCACCTTTACATCCACCTGGTCCTGAAAAGATACTTGTTGATTTTGGAATTGAACCTGAAGAATTTGATGAAGATAAATTGCTTCAATATATGCATGATACAAAAGGTGAGCGAGTAAATAAAACAACAGAAGGTATATTTGCTCCATGGGCATTTTGGAAAAAGGATTTTCAAAAGATAGGAGGACATGATTCTATATTTGCTCCACAATCAAAAGAAGATACAGATATATTTAATCGGTTTCATTTGAATGGTATTGGGTTTATTCAAACTTGGGAAGGTTGTGTATATCATATGACATGTAGGGGTAGTCGATTTGCAGATGGAGCTAAAAGAAATCCGGATGGCCAAGTGTTCATGAAGAATAGAGAAACGGATGAATGGTTAAAACAGAACCAAAAATCTACTAGAGAGTTTATTAGAAAATGGGGACATTTTTGTAAACATGATGCGTTGATGAAACCTATTGTTCCACCTAAATACAATATAGGTATTTGTGTTAAAAATTGTAATCTACAAATATTAGAAGCATTGGAACCATGGTGTGATAGAATATATATTGATAATGATAGAATGAAATATATTACATTGGAACAACCAAAGACATCATTTGATTTGAACAAGAGAGTGCATGATATTATACTTGTCAAAGATAGACATCATGACGATATATTAGTTGAGATAGATGCCAATCAGTTTGGAAATAATGATTTTAGAGTTATACAGACATTATCGGAAATACTTGCTAACGATGAACAATTATGGGAAGTGATAATGATTGAACCAACTCATTTTGAAATAGAAAATTTACAAGTAACAATAAATAGTTTAGAAACATACGAAAAGGAATTAATAATATGCAACGAGTAATAGTGACCGGAGGGTCTGGATTTATAGGATCACATATAGTGGATCAATTAGTAAATGATGGTTATGACGTAACAGTAATTGATAATGAATCAGCTGAATGTAATAACGAATTTTATTATAATGATAAAGCATCATATTACAAATATAATATTGAAGATTATGATTTAATTGAACCTTTATTTAAAGGAGTAGATTATGTATTTCATTTAGCAGCAGAATCGCGTATACAACCTACATTAGATCGACCGGTTAAAGCATGTATGACAAATATTATTGGTACATGTAATATATTAGAAGCATCGCGTCGTAACAATATTAAACGAGTAATATATTCATCAACAAGTTCTGCATATGGTCTTAAAAATCAAATTCCATTAATTGAAACAATGCAACGCGATTGCTTGAATCCATATTCAGTTACTAAAGCTGGAGGTGAAGATTTATGTAAAATGTATTATACATTATATGGATTAGAAACTATAACATTCAGATACTTTAACGTTTACGGTGAACGTCAACCCTTAAAAGGTCAATACGCGCCAGTTGTAGGATTATTTTTAGAAATGAAAAAGGCTGGCAATCCAATGACCGTTGTAGGAGATGGTACACAAACTAGAGATTATACATATGTTAAAGATGTAGTACAAGCTAATGTATTAGCTATGCAGACAAATAATACAGATGCATTAGGACAAGTATATAATGTAGGTACAGGTAATAATCATAGCGTGCTAGATTTAGTTAAAATGATAGACGGCGATCATATACATTTACCAACTCGATTAGGAGAAGCGCATGATACAAAAGCAGATATTGGTAAAATAATGTTAGATTTGGATTGGCATCCAAAAGAGACAATAGAAAATTGGATAACAAATTATAAAATGGAAAACAATATATGAAAAAGATAGGTATTATAGGAAATGGATTTGTAGGCAATTCAATAGCGTTTGGTTTTGGGCCAACTCATGAAATACGAATACATGATAAAGATCCAAACCGCAATCTAAATACAATGGAAGAAGTATTAGAATGTGATTACATATTCGTAGCGGTGCCAACGCCAATGAATGAAGATGGTTCAATTAGTTTAGATATAGTGGAGAAGGCTCTGCAAGAAGTATCATATAAAAATAAAAAAAGAAATAATATTTTTATTTTAAAATCAACTATGGTGCCTGGTTCTACTAATAATTTTGTTAAACAGTTTCCAAAACTCAACATAGTATTTAATCCAGAATTTTTAACAGAGCGTACAGCTAAGTTAGATTTTTTAACTCAGGCAAGAATTATATTAGGCGGCGCAAAACGATTAACTAAACGGGTTGCAAAATTATTTGAAGAGAGATTTATGCATACTCATATTATTGAAACAGATACAGTTACCGCGGAAATGGTAAAATATATGAACAATGTATTTTTTGCTAGCAAAGTTTCGTTAATGAATGAAATGAAGATGATATGTGATGCAGTGGGCGCGGATTGGAATTTAGCTTTAAAGGGGTTTGCGGCAGACCAGCGAATAGGTGACTCTCATTTAAACGTTCCAGGACCAGATGGTAAATTAGGTTTTGGAGGTTCATGTTTTCCAAAAGATATTAATGCGTTTATAAGCATGGCAGATGAGTTAGGAATTAAGGTTCCTACTATACAAGGTGCATGGTCTACTAATTTAAATGTACGACCGGAACAAGATTGGAATAAACTAGAAGGACGTGCTGTAGTTAAAAAAACTAAAACAGAAGAATGGTTTGATCAAGATCCTAATTCAACCGATGCGAAGCTACAGCATATAACTGCCAATGGAAATTCTTAATTAATACATATTTATAACAAATGCGATACTATATTTTATACCCCGGTAATACAGAAGCCGATACTATCAATGCAATTAATCAATTAGGTGATGATAATGGGTTTGGTGTATTCTGGGCAAATAGAGGATTAAATGTTTTAATGAATGCAGTTGATCAACAACATTCAATTACCGAAGAGCTTGTAATAAAGTGTGAGCAAGGTAAAAGTTATTCTATCGAGGAATTTCTAGATAAAATAAAATCACTTAAAGTAAGAGTACAGGAATAATATGTCAAAAATTAATTTGAATGACTTGGATAAGTATGTGGAAACACATCAGCCAACACAGAAAATTCGTAAAAAACGAAAGTTAAAAGATCCGGAATCCAAAACAACGGATAAGCGTAAGTAACTTATATTTATAACAAATGGAGTCTACTTATGAAATTAGAAGTTTTAAGAATTAGTTCAGAATCAGATTCATCATCTGGTTTAGTATTTGATGTTACAAATGGAAGAAAATTCCTATGTTATTCATTAGAAGATGAATATCGTAACGATAAGGTCATGCATGAAACTCGAGTACCTGCAGGGACATATAAAATTCTTTTGAGAAAGGAAGGAGGATTCAATGCTAGGTATACAAAAAAATATGGCGACTTTCATAAAGGAATGTTACATGTACAGGATGTTCCGGGATTTGAATATATTTTAATTCATACAGGTAATACAGATGAACATACTAGTGGTTGTTTAATTGTAGGCGATTCCCAAGAAAACAATCAATTAATGAAAAATGGTTTTATTGGTAAGTCAGTTCAAGCATATAAAAGAATATATGCTCCAATAGCCAAAGCTCTAGAAGCCGGAGAAGAAGTAACTATAACATATGTCGATTATGATACGATCCTTTAAAGATAAACTAAAAAAGAAGCAAGAAGCGTACGAAGCTAAGCAACAAGTATTAGCTGAACAAGCCAAACAGGCTCGCATTAAACGTGAATGGGAACAGTTTGACCGCGAACGTGAGGACGAACAAATACGTGTACAGCAAGTATTAAAAGAAGAGGCGATTAAGAAAGAGCAAGAATATTTAAAACAAAAACGTATACAAGATGAAAAAAATCGTATACGTATTGAAGAATTTGAAGCTTGGAAATCTGATGAATTGGTAAGGGCAGAGCTTAGTAAAAAAATTATTGCAGAAGGAAAAATTGCGGATACGGAACGATATATTGCTCAATCAAAACAAAAACCAAAAGTTAAAAAGAATAAAGGTATAAATGAAGGTGCCGCGATAAATGCTGCTAGTACATGGCAATTAACATGGAAGTCATTTTCAACTCACCCAGATATTATCAATTTACCAATTGGAGAAAAAGTGCGTTTATATAAGTTAGCTGAACAGCGACAAATAGATCGTACTAATTATTATGCTAATTTACATTCCGTAGAAAATAGTTTAGGACAAAATTTTTATTGGGAAGATGGTGTTGTTACTCGTAAAGATGTAGAAGACTATAACTTAACAATTATTTCTGAAGATACTGTATGGACTAATAGCGTAAATGTAGATTATCCGATATCGATATCAGCTGGTGTTACATTAACAATACAAGGGGTATTAACTGCAAATGCTATCATACAAAATTATGGTCATATAATCGTACATGGTATAGTGATGGAATCAGGAAATATTCAAAATATTGACTCTGGCCAATTGGAGATACTTAATTAGAAATTGTATATTTATAACAAAAGGTAAAGGCCCATGTCAATTATAATTACATCTGCTTCAATTACATCTACCAATCCAATTAATATAAGTGGTTTCTCTTCACCGTCTGGGACCTTTGGGCATATCACAGCATCTTTAATAGATGTAAATGCTAATACAATTCGAGTAGGTGGAAGTTCTTTAAGTAAAACAGACGTTGACGAAGTAAAGGATGTTGAATTAAAACGTAAATCGGATGATGGTCTTCCTATAAAACGTATACGAGCATTTGAAAGTTCTTCTACCTTTATTGACATGAACAGAGTAGCCGGCCGAAAAAAGAATAGATTTGGTAATGATCTTAAGAAAGGTGAAACTTTAGATGTATTTGTTAAAGACTCATATGAAGCATTCCACATCGATCCATTTCTAGTATCTATAGGCCCTAAGGCAAATATAGAGATGCAATTAACTGGTTCAATATCAACACAGACTGATGGAGTGACTCAAACGTCGGCATTCTTAAACGGATTTACCGGGTTTGATCAAGATAACTACGGATTTATACTTGATAATGGATTAATAACGACCGGAATAATAACAGCGGATAATGCATTGAGTGTTGCGCCAGGAACAAGTTTAATATACGGAGCATTAGGTACAGTAGGTGGTACTGGTAATACCGCAGAAACATCTCAAGACATTGTCATACAACCTAATACAACAACAACAATTAATGTATCAGATGAAAATCCTAGTTATACAATTGCCGCGGGTATTAATTATACAATATCGGTTGGCGCAGACGTAACAATTGTTAGTTCAAATCAAACATTTACAGGTGGCGATATTGGCGATACCGGGGTTGAAATAAACGAAGAAGAAATTGTTGTAGGACCTGATACAACGGTAGGAACTGGTGGCGTAGCATTCACTCAGGTAATATCTACAAATACAATTGCAGGCGCCGGCGCAACTACTTTAAATGT
>Ga0208545_1000240_pt1 | contig 26034 bp, 16 predicted proteins | sample DEB08_DNA_12_FD_185498 | JGI IMG/M metagenome (GOLD analysis project Ga0208545, IMG submission 185498) | Aqueous microbial communities from the Delaware River and Bay under freshwater to marine salinity gradient to study organic matter... | ecosystem: Environmental > Aquatic > Marine > Coastal ... | reverse complement strand
TAGAAAATTAAGGAGAAATAACATGGCATCTCTCAATTTACAGAGAAATTCTGAAGTGTTCTTTTCAACAGTTGACATACTTGGTACCACTAGTGGTTCAGCGTCAGTTGCTGTAGCAATGACTCCGGCTAATACCTGGAAACTTGAGGTATTAGCTGGTTTTGCTGCTACTTCTACATCAGCTACTCAAGACATCACTTCTCTCGAATCGGGTCTTAGCCCAGATCGTTCACAACAAAGATTCAATACCGCAATCAATCCTGTTGATTGGAATATTCAGGTGTATATGCGCCCAACAGGTGTAGAAACTACTGGTGCTGCTAATGGCACTGTTGCAAAAACTAATGAATCAGGCAACACAAAACCTCTTGCAGATTGGTATATGTGGCAAGCTCTTACTTCAAGTACTCTTGCTGCTACAAAATCGCAAGTAGCTGCTACTCGTGTAGCAGAGCAATCTATTTGGCAAACTGGTGGTACTCTTAAAACTAATACTATCACAGCGGGAACTCGTATTCATGCTTCAACATCTAATTGGGCTGTTGCCCCAGAATACTTTATGTACTTTAAACTTGATAACGTAATCTATCAAGTAGACAAAGCTACTGTTAATTCAGCATCTGTTGATGCAGGAATCGAAGACATTGCTACTGTTACTTGGAGTGGTTTCGGTACTACAATGAAAGAACTTACCGGAGCGCCAAGAGATATTGCTGTTGCAACCTTTGGCGGTATTAAAAATGCTGGTGGTACAGCTGTTGTGGGTAACTCTAATGCTCACGCACTTAGCGCTGCATCTGCTTATCACCCATTTAATACTATGAATGTTGCCGGTACAGTAACAACTAACTCATTTATTAAAAATCGTTTGAGTGCTATTGAGTTCCATCATAAAGCAACTGCATCAGCTTCTGATGAAAAGTTTACTTTCCCAGTAACTTCTATGAATATCGAGTATAATAACAATATTACCTATCTTACTCCAGAGCAAATCTCTGCCCTTAACGAGCCTATTGGTCAATTCTCAGGAACTAGAAGTGTAACAGGTTCTACTACTATGTATCTGCGTGCAGGAGATTTAGAATCTGCAGGTTTCTTACGTAATATTAGTGAAGATACTCGCACTAACTCTGCTCAAACATCTAATGCTAATGTTATTATTGGCGGAACTACTGCGCCATACGTTGCTTTCCAAATGAATGCAGCACAGTTTAGTTTCCCAGCAATTCAAACTGAAGATGTTATCTCTATGAGTGTTGACTTTATGGCACAAGAACTTGATGCTAATAAAGGCGATGGCGGAGAAGTTGAGATTGTAGCTATCAAAGCTTAATTAAAAAATTAATGTGTTTCTGAGGGGGAACACCACATTATTAACCAGAAGAACACCCACTACTTGCAAGTCCAGGTTCCCCCTCACCTAAGACAAGCAGATATGTAGTGGGTGTTCGTTTATCATCCTAGAGGGGAAAACTATGAGTAAAATTAAAGGCTTAATCGCTAAAGAAACAGCAACTTGGGTTGAGTTTCCAGAAATTGAAGGTTTTGAAATTCACCTTCGTTATCTTTCACGCGAGGATTTAATGAAAGTGCGTAATAAAGCTCTTACATACAAGTTCAATAAACGTACTCGCCAACGTGAAGAAGAAGTTGACAATGAAAAATTTCTTGAAGCATATGCAGAAAAAGCTATTGCTGGCTGGAAAGGGCTTCAAGTAAAGCATTTACCGGTTCTTTTACCTGTTGACATTTCAACAATGGACGCCGCAGAAGAAGTAGAGTATTCTATGGAAGATGCAATTGAACTTTTAAAAAATTCAACGATTTTTGATCAGTTCATCACAGATACCATGAATGATTTTGAACAGTTCTCAGTTAAGAAAGCTGAAACCAACATAAAAAACTAACTGACTACCTCCAAAGTTCTTTTGGGGGTGGTGGCTTAACGGCAGATCAATACATATTGATGTGTGAACAGATGGGTTGGGAACCAAAAGAGGAAGATCTACCTCAAGATGGTTCTAATCTATCGCTAGAGTGTCAACAAGCTCTAACTGTTCTTAATGCTCTTCCCGATATATGGGAAGGTATGAATGGTACTTGGTTAGGGAAAGACTATAGTGGTTTAGGTACTATCATGGATATCTATGAAGTTGATGATAGACGTGCAGTATTTGTACTATTAAAAGAAGCTGAGTCTATACTAGGAAAATATTACGCACAAGAAGCTAAAACTTCACGTAGAAGTAAAAAGGGGTAATCGTTGGCAACCATTAAAAATACTATACAGACTAACTTTACTAGTAAAGGTGCAGCTAAAGTAAAAGATGATACAGAAAGCGTTGGTCGCGCACAGACACGTATGGGCCAAGCTTCTGCAAGTGCTGGACGCTCTTTTGCCGCTCAATCCCAAGGATTGGGCGGTTTAGTTGGTGCTTATGCTGGTGCTGCTGCTACAGTGTTTGCACTAGAAGCTGCTTTTACTGCCCTAGCTAAAGCTGCACAAGCTGAGACTATTGTTAAAGGTACTTCTGCACTAGCTGCTGGTATTGCGCAGAGTGGTCCTAGAATTATTGCTTCTTTACAAGAGATAACACAAGGTCAGTTAACACTAGCTGAGGCCGCACAAAATGCTAATATTGGTCTTTCTGCAGGTTTTGATAGTACACAAATCGAAGGATTAACTAAAGTTGCTATGGGAGCTTCTCGTGCACTAGGTAGAAATTTAACAGACTCACTACAACGTGTATTTAGAGGTGTTGCTAAGCTAGAACCTGAACTGTTAGATGAACTTGGTATATTTGTTAGAATTGAACCTGCTGTAAATGCTTATGCTAGATCACTTGGTGTTGCTGCATCTTCACTTTCTCAGTTTGAGAGAGGTCAAGCATTTGCTAATGCTGCTATTGAAGAAGGTACTCGAAAGTTTGGTATGATAGATGTATCTGCCCCTTCAGCACAAAAATCTTTAGAACAATTACAAACACAAGTTATGGAACTAGCTCTTGAATTTGGGCAGTTGCTTACTCAAATTCTATTGCCTTTTGTTAACTTCTTGAAAAATGATGCAGGCAATGCTTTAGTATTATTCGGAGGCATACTTTTATTAGTATTTAGTAAGTCTATAGATATTTTAAGAGGATTTGGTGCAGCTGGTTTAACTAACTTTACTAATTTTGCTAACGCTGGTATAGCTAGTTTAGGATCAGTTAAAGCAGCTATGACTCAAGTTACTACTGCAGGTGCTACAATGAATAAACAGTTTGCTAAAGGTATAACTGGAGCTACTCTTACTGCATCAGAAGTACGTAAAATGGGTGGAGCTTTTGGTGCTGTAACAGATACAAGCACTACTAGCGGTAGATTTCAACAAAAAGGTGTAGGAAGAGATGCAGCTTCAGCAGCTTCTGCTGCCAGAACAGCTTTTACCAAGGGTACTATAAAAAGTAATAAAGATCTTAAAACTCATATAGCAGCTTTAACAGCTGTTAAAGGTAGTTTGGGTAAAAATACGATAGCATACGCACAGACTACAACTATGATAAATTCTATGAATGCTTCTTTGGCTAAAACAGGTCCAGTAGCTAAACTAGCCAGCGCAGCATTATCAGGACTAGCAAGAGTAGCTGGACTTTTAGGCACTGTAATGAGTGGATTAATGGGCATATTTAGTACCTTTTTCATAGTAGCTTCTGTATTTGAACTAGCAGGTGTTAATGTTTTTGGTAGGATTAAAGATTTTTTTGTGGATACTAGTCAAGCAGCTAAAAATATGGAAGCAGCAGTTACAGGTGCTTTTACTAATATGGCTGGTGGAGGTGGAGAACTTACAAAAGAGCTTAAACGTATAGGCGGCACAGATACTGATTTAGAAAAAATTGGTAGCAGAATGAATATGTTAAATGATGATTTAATGTCAATTGCGCTCAAAGCTAATGAAGCTGCAGATAAACTTACAGACAGCGACGGAAATATTACCTCACAGCAGGCACGAACAAATCAGACATTTGATAAGGGTGGTCTGATTCCAGTATTAGATCAGATAAGGAAAGTAGATGAGGCAGTTATTAGTATGGCTGATCTTGGTTCAGTATTAGTATCTAACGTAGACACTGCAGAAATGTTTGATGCTAAAATAGCAGAAACTAGAAAGCGATTATTAAAATTTGCTGATGCAGGAGGAATTACTGAAGAAATTATGACGCAGCTAACAGATATACTAAATAATGCTTCAACTGGTGCAGAGGTACAGGATGCTGCAATTGAAAAAGTAGTAGGCGCTACAACTTTGCTTGGTGCTGCGGAACAAGAATTAAAAAGCGTAACAGAACAGTTGCTTGAAGCAGAAAATAGATATAACTATGAGTTACGAGAAAGAAAAATATTATTAGAAGCTGCTATCGAGTTATACAAACAAGTTGATGAAGCTTTATTACCTGTTATAGGAAGTTTAAGCCGTATTACAGGTATTACACCAGACACTTTAGTAGAAATGTTTGCAGGTGGGGAATCTCAAATTAAACAAGCGGCTGATAGTGTAACTATATTTGGCATAGAACTTAAAAAACTAGACGACGGCACTTATAGTTTTGAGAGTCTAACTAAAGATCAACAGCTATTAGCTGAAGCATCTATAATTAGTAGTAATGCAATGAAACAAGCTAAAGATTCTTTTTTAAGTGGAGCTACAACTTCTGATAAGTTAGCATCTGTTATAGCAGGTGTTACTGCACAGATTAAAAATGCTGGTGAAGCTTTAAAGGGTGCAGGATTAGAATCAAGTGGATTTTTTGATACACTTAAAAAAAGAAGAGATGAACTTATTGAGTTTCAGAAAGCATTAAAGAAAACAGAAGCTACTTTTAAAGGTCTTACTAAAACCTTTAGCAAAGAAATAAAAGATTCAGAAAACTTAAGATTTAGTGGTATAATTAGCGCTGATAATGTAAACTCTAGACTAGACTCAGATAGATTAGCAAAAGATAAATTCTTTTTAGACAGTATAGGTAAAGTAGGAAATATGGCTATGGGTATGAGTACTCATGTTAGTCAATTAGCTAATTCTATGGATGAAGCCCGAGTCGCTCAAATGAAACTGATAGGTTCTATAGGAAGGGCTGGCGGAGAATATGCAAAAGCTAGTGAAAAAGTTGCAGAATATAATAAAGCCTTAGAAGCTGGTGCCACTAGAACAGAACTTGCATCTATAGCACCTAACGCTAATGAGGTACAACAAGCTGAGGCATATGCAAAAAATGAACAAATTGCTTTAGGTATATTAATTAAACAAGGCATTACAATGGGAGAGTTAAATGCTAAGCATGCTGAAAGACTACAATTAATAATGCAACAAAATAGTGTAGCACTAGCTGGATTAGCTGTACAAAAACAACAAGTATCTATAGCAGGACAACAACAAGCTTTTCAATTTAGTGCAAGAAAAAATCAAATGATTGTACAAAGTTTACAAATTCGTTCTAACAGACTACAAGGTTCTGCACAGGAAAGGGAACTTAGGCAACAAGAAAGAATTGATAGAAGTTTGCACGCAAGAAGAGTACGCCTAGCAAAATCTAGTGGAGCTGATAGAGCAAATCACAGAGTAAGAATGCAAGAGTTACGAAGTGAGCTAGAAATAATGAATATGCAAGCTGACTTAGAAAAATTAAAGCTAGATCCTACTAGAGGACTTAATGACGTAAAAAAAGCTAGATTAGCTATTATAGAAGCAGAAAAAAAAGCATTAACAGCTAATCATAAGTTACAGATGGCAGCTATAAAAGCTCAAGCAGGTGCTACTGCTAGAGCTAGAGAAATTGAGATGGCAGAGATTGCACGCAACATATTGGCACTAGCGCCGGGTATAAAGTCTGCAAGTGGACAAATTAGAGGTTCAGATCAAATGGATTTAGTTGAAGATCCTTTACGTACTAGTCTATTTTCTGGAGGCAAAAAAGATCCAATGCGTACGTTGACACCTTATAACTACACTCCACTGCTCGGGGCCCCAGAAATCATTGCTTCACAGGGACCAAATGCGGATCCAGAAATAATTCAGAGGGCTAGAAGATCCGCTACTCAAGAAGAACGTCAGGCACGACTGGATGTTTTTAACCAAGAACAACAACTACTACTAGATAAAATAGAACACGATCTTAAAATGGCTGAATCAGCAAAAAAATTAGAAGAATTAGCACAAAAAAGACTTACAGCTATGCGCACATTAGAAGATACTAAATTAAGAAATGATAGAGCAGCTGAAGATGCACAATTTGCCTTTGTAGACGAGTTTTTAGTAGCTATATCCGGTTTTGGAAAGTTTGTTGAACTATTCGCAAATAAAGTAAATCAACAACTAGAAGGTGAGGGTGCTAAAAAAATTAAAGAAATGGAAGGTAACACCATAATTGCTGATGCTCGCTCTAGAATAGCTCAACGAAAACCTAATACAGAAGCAGAACGTTTAGCAGAAGATAATGCATTAGCAGAGGTTCGAGCTGCTGAAGATGCAATAAATAAAGAAAAATTATCTCAATTAGACTTACAACAAAATAATTTAATGCAGTTAGCAGAAATACAAAAATCGTTAACTAATGAACAAAGAGCCAACTTTATATCTGCTCTAGAAAGAGAAATGCTTGAAAAACAAATTCAAGTAAATAAATTGAGGCGTCAATATGAATTACTAGAAGCAGAAGGTACGGGCGGTGGACACAGTGTACAACTGCAGTTAACCGAAGCACAAGCACAATATACAAATGGTATGCGTGCTTTAACAATTGCTATGCAGCAAGGAGAAGATCAATTAGGAAAATTTGATACTGATATGAATGCTGTAAGAAATACTATAGAAGATGGACTTATCACTGCTTTTTCTGACTTAGGAGATATACTGTTGGGTCTTGGAGACGAGACTAAGAGTTTTGGCGAGCAGGTAAAAGATGTGTTCAGAAGCTTTATGCAAAGTATTATAAAAGAAATACAAATGCAAGCAATTGTTAAACCGCTAGCTGGAGCTATTACTGGAATGTTATTTGCTGGTGGCGGACCAGTGCACCTAGCAGCAGGAGGCTCTGTTCGTCATATGGCAGATGGAGGCCAAGTAAATGCACTTCGCGATCGTGTGCCTGCTATGCTAGAACCAGGTGAGTTTGTAATACGTAAAAATTCAGCTAAGTCTATTGGACGTAATAGATTAGGACAAATGAATGCCACTGGTTCTGCAGGTATAGGTAATATAGAATTTAATATTGTTAATGAAGGCTCGCCTAAGCAAGCTGAACAAGAAGGTCCTCCTAAGTTTGATGCAGATAAGATAGTAGTTGAAGTGGTAATGAGAGATCTTGAAAATAATGGACCTATTAGAAAAGCTCTTAGTAGAGGATAAGGAAAATAAAATATGACCACCCCTATATACCCTGATGATGCAATAGCACCTATAACAGCTTTTTCTGTTATAGCTACTAGTACTTTTAGTAATACTGGTGTAAGTAGAGTAGTTTTTAATTTACCTAGTGCTGTTACTAGTAAAGGTGAAGTTACTGCTTTTGATGATGGTATTCTACAATCCACTACTACCTATAGCTTATCTAATGCAGGACAAACTATAACATTTGCAGAAGCTCCTAATGCTACTGAGTTGATAGTAAAAACAATAACACTCCCAGCTAGATACAGACTAAATAGAACTTTTCCAGAAGTAACATCTGCAGATTATGCTAGTGCTGCTATTACAGTTGACGGTAATACTTATAGTATAAATGGAGTTACAGAGGCTTTTGCTTTACCTTCTACTGTTAATGTTAGTACTACTAGTGATTTTATGGTATATGTAGGTGGTGTTTTTCAATCACCTTCGGCATATACTTATCCTTCTGTTACTTTAGCTTATCAAGGTATAGATATAGGTGATAATAGTGCTGTTAACTTATTAACTAACTTTGCTAGTAACTTAACTGATTCTAGTCCTAAAACGCATACTGTAACTATGAGTAGTGGCTCTGCTACATATAGTGCCTCTAATTTAGTATTGGATGGAACTAATTTTATAAAAGCTCCTTCTAGTACTGATTTTGCAGTAGGTGAAGAAAAATCTTTTACATATGATACTATTATAACTCCTGATTCAGGAACTACTATGAGTTCTAATCAAACCATATTATCTCAATATACTAATGCTTCTAATTATTATGCCTTGAGAACAGTAGGATCAAATTCTACTATAGGTTTTATTGTAAATAATGGAGGCAGTTTAACAGAGATATATGGAGGCAATTGTAACGGCGGTACTACTTATAATGTTGCAGTCTCTTATGATAAAGCTGACGCAGCTTTAAGATTATATGTAGCAGAAATCCAAGTCAGTGCTGTAAACTATAATCCTGGCGGATCTACTATGAGTGGTCCTTTATTTGGGGGAGCGTTAAATACTTCTGCTGTTGCAGGTCAAGAGCGTTTTAAAGGTAAACTTGAATACTTACGTATGGCAGACGGTTCTAGATATAGAACCTCTACTATAAATGCTCTTACACATACTGCTACTGTAATTGGTGGAGCTCCTTTAGGTGCTATGGATAGTGCAGATACATTATCTATACGAGTTTTTGATGCTTCTGTAACTGTTTCAGATAGGTTTAACTCTATGGCTGACAGAAAACCTGATGGAGGATTTGGGACTGAGAAAAAATTTGATGTAACAACATTTAAGTCTCAAGCTGGATATGAAAAAAGAAGATTAAATAGTAGAAGACCTCTTAGAGAGTATAACTTAGAATATACTAATATAAGTGGTGTAGAAAGAACTGCAATTGAAAATTTTTATAACGCTAGAAGCGGAGAATTTGAATCTTTTAGTTTTGACTTGTCACATCTAAGTGAAAGTGGTACAATAACTGCAAGATTTGATGGTGGTTTAAACATAAACCAAGTTCTATCAAGTGGTACTAGTTTAACTGATAATTTTTATTCAGTTAATTTTAAATTAAAAGAGACTTTTGACTGATGACTGCTAGAAATTACGATACAATATTAACTGTAGCTAATCCTACTGGATTTATTTCTGGTAATAGTATTATAGGAGTTACTAGTAAGACAGTAGCTTTTATTGCTAATGTTGACGCTACTGCTAATCAGTTAAAAGTTAAATTAAATAATGTATTGCAAGAGTTTCATACTAGTGAAACTATAAATTCAAATAGCGCTATTATATCTGGTGGAATAATAAATACAACAGTATTTACTCCTATATCAACAATTACTAATATTGGAGCAGCAGATAGTGATCGCACAGCAGGAACTTATGCTATTACTGCTACTGACTATACAAAAACAGGTGTAGGTGCTGATGCAAGTTTTAGCATAGTAGTAAACGATTCAGGTGCTGCAGCAGTAACAGTTACAGCTGGTGGCAATAGGTTTGTTGTAGGCGATGTTATAACTGTTGCAGATAGTAAGTTAGGCAGTGGCGGAGCTGCTGCGTTAACTTTTAATGTAGCAACTACTGGTGGATTTAGCGGTACACAATTTCCTACAGCAATTACAGCCATAACAAAAGCTAATCCTGGTGTTGTAACAATTATAGAACATGGATTTACTACAGGAGATAGATATTATTTTACTGATGTAGTAGGTATGACAGAAGTTAATGGGAATATCTATACAATCACCGTAATTGATGAAGATACTTTTAGTATAGTTAATACTAGTTCATTTACTGCCTATACAAGCGGTGGTAAAGTAACTAGTATTAATACTTTAACAGTTGCTGATACTTCAGGTATTGAGCCAGGCTATACAATCAATTCTCCAAATAGTAATGGGTATACAGGCACACAAACTGTTACTGCCGTACCCAGTTCTACAACATTAACTATATCTGCTCCTCCAAATACTATACCTAATGGAGAAGTAAAATTTGTTGATGTAACAAGTAACTTAGCTTCTACTCCTTTTACTGCTAATATTGCAACTAGTGAAGTAACTACTGCTACAACTACCATAGCTTCTCAACTTCCTAGCCCTTTTATAGCAGCAAAAAATGCTTTCACACAAAATCCTATAGTACGTTTATATGATGTATACTACCCAGGCGAGTGGTTTCCTCCAGACAAACACGGTAATCCTACTGGCGATGGAGAAGGACGAGCATGGCCCACGGATTTTCCTATAAAATTTGCAGACATAGCAGGAGACTTAGTATCTGATTTAAAGTATAATGTAACTTATGATGGAGAGTCTTACATACCCTTTCCTATAGATATAACTAGTATTAAACAAAATCAAGATGGTAAAATTGATGATTTAACTTTGACGGTATTTAATGTTGACAACATTATATCTGCTTTAGTAGAAGATCCTTATATTGTAGGAAATAATACAGCTAACGCCTGTGTAGCTAATGTTAATGGAGTTCCTGTTAACGGTATTGATCCCAGAACTATTAATTTTACCCCAGCCCAAGTAGGTAATGTTGGTGAAGTAGCTTTTGACTCTTTAACTAGAGCAAGAGGAAATGGTCTTGCTTATAGTGCAGATATTGTTGGTTATTATGGAAAGGCTAATGCATCTTTTACAAAAGATCAGACAGAAGCAATTGCCGGAAGTTGGCAGGCACAGAAAAATGATACTAGAGACTTGCAAGGAGGTGTAGTTAATATTAAAACTACATTTGCTAATTTTTTAGATGTGTGGCCGGAACATAGTGTTACTAAGTATGTTACTTCAAACATTATTGAAGTATATAATGCTATGCCTTATAGAGTTGGAGATACAGTAAAATCTTCAAAAGGTTCTACCACGGCAACTATACAAACCATAGAAGAAAATAGATTTTTATTTTTATCTAATCCACTAGAATCTAATACTAACATAGGTGATGAAATTTTTATAGTCAATGCTGATGTAGATACTGAATCGTATATAGAAGATAGATTTAAAATAAACAATTTAGAAGAATTAAATCAGAGTACTGCTGCTTTTGGCTTAGTAACTTGGTTACAGTATTTTAAACAAGTAACTCCTAGACGTAAATACTATAAAAATACTTGTCAATGGCAGTACAAAGGTGAAGAATGTCAATATCCAGGACCAGCTGGTGGTACTATACCTGGAACTTCTCTTAGTGCTAATAATAATCCTATTGGTGCTAATAATGAAACTGCTTCAGGACCTGAAGGTGATATATGCGGTAAAAATATATTAGCATGCAATCTTAGAAACAATGGAATACATTTTGGAGGCTTCCCTGCGACAGGACGAACAATCCCTAAACACTAATATAAAAGGTTGTATACTTCCATGGATGCATTTATTTGGCAGTTTAGGGGGTAACTTTTATATATGTTGTCATGCTGAGTATACTTCTAATCCCAAATCTATGGGAACCTACAAACAATCTTTAGGAGATATTTGGAATAATGAAGATTATAAACAAGCTCGTCTTAGTTTCTTAAAAGATGAAATACCTAGTGAGTGTATTGAGGCGTGTTATAATAAGGAAAAACAAGGTAGTGGTAGTAACAGATTACAAGTAAATCAAAGATTTTCTAAAAATGCTTACATACAAGATAAAACTAATGAAGATGGTAGCATAGATAATACTCCTACATATTTAGATATTAGATTTGGTAATCTATGTAATTTTAAATGCAGAATGTGTGGTCCTTATGCTTCTACTAGCTGGTATAAAGATAGTGATGATCCTAAATGGTCAAAAACAATTGATTACTATACTGATAATGACGATTTTTGGAAAGATGTACCACAATATATACCTAACTTAGAAGAAATATATTTTGCAGGAGGTGAGCCTTTTGTGCAAGAAGGTCATTATAAAATGCTAATGTTAATGATTGATTCTGGTTATGCTAAAAATATTCATATTAGTTATAATACAAACCTAAGTTATTCTAAATTTAAAAAATATGATCTTACCGAGTTATGGTCTAATTTTAAAAAAGTATCTATCTGGCCTAGTATTGAAGGATATGGAACTAGAGTAGAGTATGCTAGGAAAGGATTATCCTGGACTAAATTTGAAAAACATGCTATTATGTTTAGAGACCATATACAAACAGTTAGTTGTGTAATAAATATTTATAGCATAACTTCTATGCCAGATCTTATATTATGGTGTAAACGTAATGATTTTGATTTTTATGGATCAACACAGTTAGAGCCTTCTTACCAAAAAGTTACATGCTTACCTAAAGAATCTAAACAACAAGTATTAGCTATATATAAAAAATTTATAAAAGAATATAGACCAATTTTAACAACATATGACTTAGAACAAATAAAAAATTGGCTAAGTTATATGACTAGCACAGATGAAAGTAATCAACTAGCATCTTTTAAACAGGAGACTGAAAGAGTAGATAAGCTACGTAATGAATCATTTGTTAAAACCTTTCCGGAGTTTGCATCATGGTACGAAAATATATAGGTTTACCCCATACCTACTCAGGTATAAATTGTATTACTTTAATTAAAAGTTTTTATCTTAATGAATTAGGTTTAGACTTTTCTTTACCTGATTATCCACATTCACTAAAATGGATGAAACAATTTAAACCTGATAATGTTGATACATTAGCAGCAAAATGTTCTAAAAAAGTAAGTTTGACAAACGCTAAAGATTATGATGTAATAGTATTCAAATCAGTAAAAACGGATTTAATAATACATTTTGGTATGTACTTAATGCCTTCTAAAATGTTACACATCGCAGCGGGGGGATTTTCGCGTGTAGAAACTTTATCTGACGATTGGATAGAGAGTATACATTCGATCTATAGACATGACAGTTTGGTATAATAAATATAAAGATTTTCCATATTTACATTTAGGTAATAATGCAGAGACGGGGATTGATTGCTTTAATCTCTGTAGATTAGTATATCTAAAGGAATTAGGGATAGATATTCCCTATATTAGTTCTGATTTTTGTAATATAGTAGATGAAGATTGGTATAGCAAAACTCATAATAGATACTTTGAAAAACCAAATGGTGAAGAACCTGGTACTTATGGATGGAGAAAAGTTAAGGACATACAGCTATATGATGTTGTTACTATGAGTTTGGGATCTACTAATGTTACTAATCATTGTGCGTTATACGTTGATAGAGGTAAAATATTACAAACCATGATAAAACATAAAAGTTGGGTAGCACCTTACGGTAACTACTATAAACAGTATACTACGGGGATATTTAGATGGAAAGATTTGTAAAACTAAAAGAAGATATGAATGCACATGCTTTGCGTGATTATCCAAAAGAGTGTGTAGGTATTATAAGTAATGATTTTACTTACATTCCTTGTTCTAATATTTCTCCTTACCCAAAAATGACATTTTTATTAGATCCTGCAGATTTAGTAAGAAATGATGGAAATATATGGGGAATATTTCACTCACATCCTGGTGATGAAAATCCTATCCCTAGTAAAGAAGATAAAGTTAGTGCTGCTTTTAAAGAATACACCTTTTTAGTAGGATTTAATAATAAATTTTATACATACTGGTTAGATCAAGACCTAGACGTACTCATATTTGATGAGTTTAAGGAAGAACATCTTGTTAATAAATCTTAAAATACATTCAGCATATAGTAAATTTTTTAAAGAAAGTACTTACTCACTTGAGGCTACAGTAGTTCAGGATATTATAGCATATCTTAAAGGGGTACATCCTGAATTTTCTAAATATATGAAACAGATATTATCTGGACAATCAGAAGAACCTTTTTGTTTATTAGATAGCGATTTAAAACCAATTACTTTAGACATGATAGACATTAAACACTTTAAAGACGGTGAAACTATACATTTAGTTCCTGCTATAGGAGGAAGTGGAAAAGCTATAAGAACTCTTATTTATGTTGTTTTTGCTGTAGTTGCTATATATTTTGCATTTACAGTACTAGGACCTGCACTGCTGGGTCCAGGTGCTCCTATGGTTGCTCCAGGTATTGCAGAAGCGGGCATGGTTGGTGCTACCGCAGCACCAACTGCTGTAACAGGCATGTCACTATTAAAAATGGCAGGTCTTCAAATAGGTTTATCAATGGTTTCACAAATGATGACTAAGTCTCCTGCTGCAAGAGAGAGTAAACAGACAGAGTCTAATTCACGAGAGAGTGGTATGTTTGGATCTTTGACTAATACCTCTACAAGTGGAACACCTATTGCTTTAATATATGGTAGGCATAGAGTAGCTGGTCAGTTTTTAAGTGGTTATATAACTACTATCGGACATGGTAGTGGAGATACAATTAGTGTAGGGAGTCAGTTTGATGGCATATAGAAATTTTACTGAACATGCTAATATACAAGTCCCACAAATTCAAGGAGCTAAAGGTGGTAAAGGAGGAGGTGGAGGAGAGCCTTATGAGCCTACAGAAGATCCTCAAAGTTTATTTTCTACTGATATTTTATTTGTAGTAGTAGGTTTAGGAGAAGGCCCTGTATATAGAATTAATCCTAATGGTCCTCAAGATATTGAACTTTCAGATAGTAATATTGATGATCTAATAAATTTAGATGGAAATGGACTAGAAGATACTAGTAAGTTTAAAACTTTATCTACTACAGGAACTAGTACACAAGGAAGATTAGATGTATTTGGCGAAACAACTACTACTCCTCAAAATTTTGCAAGCCCTGTAAGTTTAAAAAGTGGTACAGCAGGTATACCAAAATCAGGAGTTAACCTACAAGATACCTCTTCTAAAGACTGGGATTCTTTAGAATTTGGTTTTGTGGTCCAAGCATTACGTAGAGTAACTGAAAAAGGGGATATACTCAGGCATAATTTAACTGTAAAAATAGATATATTTGATAGACTAGGTACTACTTTAATAGCTACTGCTGAACGTACAGTAGGAGGTAAAACTGATACTAGATTTAAATTTAGTGTAAAAATTCAAATACCAGAAGAACATAAAAGTATTAGTGGTTATAAATTCTCTGTAGAAAAAACTTCTGCAGATAGTAGTAGTTCTAAAGATACAGATAGTGTATCTTTAGTTGGTTGGAATGAAATAGAAAATTCTCCTCAAGCATATCCCAGAACAGCTCATATAGGATTTGCATTAAGAGCTACAGATGAGCACAATGGAGTTCCTACATTTACTAGTATTGTAAAAGGATTATTACTTAAAGTACCTAGTAATTATAATCAACCCACTTTAGTTAATGGAGAAATTGATTGGAGACATATAGAAACACCTTCTACAGGTGATAATAGTCCTGCTACTGCTGGTTATTTTCTACAATCAACTGGTACTGAGGTACAAAATGACGCTGCTATAACTATTTATAAAGGTAGTTGGGACGGAAGTTTTGTATATTCTTGGTCTCAAAATCCTGTATGGATTATATATGATATATTAACAAATAAAACATATGGGTTATCAATACCAGAAGAAAATATTGATAAATATAGATTTTATCAAATAGCTCAGTATTGTGATGCATGTGATGTTACTACTGGTAATTTTGTAGGAGTAGATGGCTTATCAGATGGAACTTTTAAATATAAGCCTAGAAATACTTTTACGACAATTAGAGAAAATCAACTAGGATTACCTGAAGGCACTGAAATTAAAGAAAGAAGATTTATTTTAGATGTTCTCATTTCTGATCAAAAACAATCATTTGATACTGTTAATATGTTGGCAGCAAGTTTTAGAGGTGCAGTTATATACTCACATGGTAAAATTACTTTAGCTTGTGATTTGCCTGATGAAACTCCTGTTATGTTGTTTAACGAAGCTACAATGAAACACGGTAGCTTTAGTATAAGTGGTAATAAAGAAAGTGAGGTACTAACCGGTGTAGATGTAAGTTATATTGATACTACTAATCACTATAAAAGAGAAACAGTACGTGTAGATCAAGAAGGTAGCAATGATGGTATAGTAAAGGCACAAATAGAAAATATAGCATCTTTAGACTTAGTAGGTGTTACTAGAAGAAGCCAAGCATTAAGATTTGCACAGTATCAGATAGCATCTTCTAAATATATAAGAAGATTATGTAATTTTACTACAAGCACTGATGCTTTACAACTTATTCCTGGAGATGTTATAGCAGTATCTCAACAAGCTAGTGGGGTCGCTTATGGCTTTGGAGGTAAGATTCATGCAGATTCTGCTGTTCAAGCAAGTAATACTAATGTATTTCTTGAACACTTTAGTGTGCCGTCTTTATCTTCTTCTGATTTTGCTGCTACCAATTTACTTGTTTTACGTGTAATTAAAGTAAAAGATGAAAGAATTGATTTATACCAAGTAGCTAAAGATAGGTTTGCTTTAACTAAAACTGATAATGTTAATAGCGGATTTGATCTAGCAACAGTAAATCCTAATAAAAAATACAACGACATAACTAGAAGTTGGGATGCCTACACAGCCTTTACAGCAAATACTAAACCCGAAAAAGGTGATTTATGGACTTTTGGAGAACTTGAAGAAGAATCTAATCCTTATACAGCTAAAAGTGATAAATTATTTAAAGTTATTGAATTAACTAGACAGCCTTCTGATGAAACTGTTGATATAGTAGCTACAGAATATATATCTAATATTTATGTAGATTCAGATACCTTTATTGACTATAAACCTACTTCATACACTAATTTACAATCAGGACTAACTGTACCTCCTGTTCCTAATTTTACATTTGAAAAAAATGTTAGATCAACACTAGATGGATCTATTATAACAGATGGTTTATTAACAGCATCAACTGAAAAAGAAGGTTTTGGTATAACTTACATTACTCAATATGAATTATCTAAACCAACAGGTGTTAGTTTAGTAGCTAATGCAAGTTTATCAGGAGTTAGTGGTCAATCCCTCAGTATAGACCAGAGTAATTTATTTACAGGAGCTACTAGTTTACCTTCTGTGACTTTAACAGGTAAAAATGGCTTTAGTAGTCCAGCAGGAGAGGTAAAATTATTATGTACTACTATTGAGAATACTGATACTGTTGGGGGTACTCAGGATGGGAAAATACAATTAACTTTAGAAGGTTTTGGAGTTGTATTTGATGAAAATTTTAATCGCAGCATTTTAGATGCTAACGACTCTGGTGTTTTTGGGACTTTAAAAGGTACAGATCATATTACTATACCTGTTAATGAAAAAGACCAACAGCAAGGACTATTTAATTTTGTAGGGTTTGCAGGAATAGTAACTGCTCTTAGCCAGCCTATCACAGACTTTAGTGTTGCTTCCAATACTGTAAAAATAACAAATATAAGAACAGATGGTGTAACTTTAATTAATAAAATACCTTCTACTCCTTTTTATATTACTTTAAACCAACTGTTAGACTCTAGATTCTATAATAATAATAGTTTTTATGTTTCAGGTCAAGATAGTACTTATATAAAATCAGGAGAAATAACAGGTAATGAAACTATTACTGTTGACTTACCCGTAACTCCTAGAGATAAAGCTTTTATTAGATTTTTTGTAGACGGGTTTGAAAAAACTTCAGGACAGTATACTTTTAATCCAAATAAAACAGTTGAGTTAAATAATGCAAATATAGTGTATACTAGTATTAGTACAGACTCTAGTTTTAGAGTAGAAGTAGATTATTATACTGTGCCTGTATTTGAAGTAGGGGATAACGTACAAACTTCTCATGCTAATGTATTTAGTATTACTGATACTAGCTATGATCCTCTTTCTGCTAAATATAATGTTCAGCTAACTACTAATTCTATATTTAGAATATATACTCATACTGAACCTAAACTTAATTTAGGAGGATTTAATTTTACAAATATAACTCCAGATCCTGTTGGTTCTATAGGTAATATTTCTGGTGGCTCAGGTACTTTTGACTATGACACTAATAGGTTTCCCGGCCTGTTTAGATTAGCTAATAATAGAGTATATAATTTAGAAATTGGTTCTGATTTTGAGCCTTTATTTCTTACTAAAGATAGTGTAGTGCGAGATCTAGGAATAGGTACTACATCTGTAAGAGCTAGAAATAAAACTAGAGGAGGAAGAACTAGTCCCTTTAATACTAAATCTATAAATGTTGACTTTATTCCTATAAGAAAAGTAGAAAATCTTAGTATAGAAGAGTCTTTATATCGCGAGCAAACCGGCGGCGTTGCTGTTAGGGTAACTGTACAATTTGACCATATTCTACAGCAAAGTGTCACAGACTATGAAATATCTTATAAACTAGATTCGGTAGATAATGTAGGTGTTGATGATGGCGGTACAGATTTAACTTCTTTTAATACTGTAAAAGTTCCGGCTACGGGTGTAGATGATGATGGTAAAATTAGATTTACTGTTAATGGTGTGAATAGAGGTGAAACTAGTGATACTAGAAATATTTTATTTAAAATTGTCCCTTTAAACAAAGAAATAAGAGGTGTAACTGCTACTGCAACTAGATCTATTATTGGTAAAACAGCTCAACCAGCAAATATATTTAATTTTACAGGAGGACAACAAACTGATCAGATTACCTTATTATGGTCTTATCCACGTACTGATGATGGAGAACTTGCAGACATTGATCTTAAAGAAGTAGTAATAAAACGTGTACCAGGATCTGTTTCTGCAGCTCTTGAGAATGACCAGCTAATTGGGACTTTTGTTGTTGCAGATGATCTTGTAACTGTTTCTGCGGGTACTGCTCGTAAGTCAATTCCTATTGATACCTTTGGAGAATTTACTTATTTAGCTAGAACTAGAGATACTAGTGGTAACTTTAGTGAGGGTGTGGCTCTTATCACATTAACTACTTCTAGACCTGTTAGAAGTAGTGTTATAAAAGCATATAATGAGGATGATCCAAGCAGTGCTTTTGCAGGTAGAACTAATGATAATAGTGGAGAAACTAATTTTCCTTCTTTTGCTTCTTCTAATACTGCAGGATTAGCTTTTGCAAAACCCCCTGGAGATGTTGAATCTAATGTAGTTGATAATGCTAATGGTACTGCTACGGGTTTTTCTGCTGCAGGAGTTTCTAGTGATTTACTAGCAGCAGAATCAGCAGAGTATATAACTTCCATTAGAGATGCAGGGGCTACGGTAACAGGTGCAGTATTTGTAGACATAGAAGGAACAAGTGCTGTTGAGACTACTTTTAATGATACTAAAACAACTTATCTATCTGGTGTTACAGAAGTATCTGCAACAGCTAATGTACTAAAAGAAACGGCTTTTGGAGGTATCGGGCATGTATTAGGGGTTAGTAATACTGCTGTAGTAAATCCTAGATTTGATGCTCCAAATCAAACTTTTATGACTGGTGGTAGTGACGGCTTTGTGTTTGCCATATGGAATGATGGGCAGTATACTGGTAATGTAACTTCTATTAGTGCAATAACAAAAGCTAGTCCTGCAGTGATAACAACAGATGCAAATCATAAAATACTACCTCCTGCTTCTATTACTGCAATAACAAAAGCAAATCCTGCTGTAGTAACAGCAGCTAATCATGGGTTTATTAATGGTGATGTAGTTAAGTTTGCAAGTATCGGTGGGATGACAGAATTAAATGGAACCACTAAAACAGTTGCAAATAAAAGTGATAATACATTTGAATTATCTGGAACAGATAGTTCTGGATTTACAACATACACCTCTGGAGGTACAGCTACTACAGCAACTCGAGTAATTATACATGATGTCTTAGGAATGACTGAAATTAATAATAGAGAGGTATTTGCAAAATATGCATCAGATACTACAGTAGAAATATTTACGGATGCTACTCAAAGTACAGCACTTAACTCAAGTGGCTTTACAACATATAGCTCTGGAGGTGTAGTAGACGAAGGTGACTATGCAAATTCAAATTCTTATGCTCTAATAGCTGGTACTATTGATGCTGATGAAATTGCATTGGGTGCTAGTTACCATGCAAACGGTGATGCTACAGGAGGGAATGTTTTTGCTAATATAACAAGTGTAGCTTCTAACTATAAATTAGTAAATCTTAAGCAATATAATGATACTGGTTCTGGTGATACTTTTGCAGGTACCTTAGGGGCTGTTACTAGTCAGACCCTAATTAGAACTACTACCTCTGCAAATGCTGACTTATACTATGCTAATGGTAATGTAAATGTAAATAAATTTGTTGGTTCAGCAGTAAATGATGGTTTTCAGACGTATCAAGCAGGTAGTAGAACCTTTAGACAATTTCAATTAAAATTTATTGTACAAAATAATCAGCCCGACGAATTTGACTTTACAATTGATAAATTTAGGTATACTATAGAAAAGGATACAGTTACTTTTACAGATACTGTTGCATATGGTTCTACCACTGTAGATGTTGATATTACTAGTGCAGGTTTTTTAACTAGACCTGTTATAAGTTACGCAATGTTGAATGAGGATTCTAATAAACCACATGTAGTAGTAACCACTGCAGCATCCAACCAAGAAATTAGTTTTCAAGTATTTAAAAGTGATGATGGAGGTGCTGCATCAACCTCTTCAGGAATGTCTGTAATGATAACAGCAACAGGAGTATAAATGGCTTTAGTAGACTCAAATACCTATATAGAACCAACTGCAGGTACAGCATTAAATAGTGCACGAACACAGTTTAATAATTCTATGAGGTCACTTCTAACTAATTTTAGAAGTTCTAGCGCACCTGCTACTGTAAATATTACTACATCTGGAGAACCTACTGCAGTGCCTGACGGTACATTAATGCACTTTGCTAATACTAAAGTTAATGCTTTATATATATCAGATTCTACTACTAAAAAGTCTTCTCTTATTGGTGGTAACTTTACTAGAGTAGGTATAGGTCATAGAATTGAAAACGGCATTGAAGCTATGATGGCCAATATTCAACATTATGATATAGGCGAACTATCAGCTACTGTTTCTGAGAATGGTACACTAGCTGCTAACTCTAGAGTTTATTTAAAAATAGCTAATGCTAATGTTGATGCCTCATTTATTGATATAGGTAAGCCCCCGCCTCTATCAGTAGTAAGTGATATGATTGCAGTTGCAGGTGTTAACTCTGATAGAGTTAATTTAACATCGGGAGGAGTGGCTACTGCTAATCTTAAAGTAACCTCGGCTACTTCGACTGGCGGTATTGATTGGTCTCCAACAGCCGAAGGTGTAGGACATGCAGCTCTTAGAATTTCTAGTGTAGGTGCTACTAAAAATGCTGCTATACAATTTGGGTTTGGTAGTTCTACTTCTAATGTATCGTTAGCATACCAGCCATTACTAAGTGACACTTTAAATGGTTTATCAATTGTACAACAAGATGGTACTTATTCTGCTATTAATGCAGGGGTTGTATTACAATCTCCCATTTCAGGGGGAGGTGCACAACCTGTTCCTTTAGTTCCTGTAGGTACTATTATAGCATTTGCTGGTACATTTACTCCTGAGGGATACCAAAAATGTCAAGGACTAAGTTTACTTCGTGCTACATATCCTGCACTATTTGCAGCAATAGGAACTACTTATGGTGACGGCGCTGATGCAGGTAATACATTTGCAACACCTGATTTTAAAGATAAAACACTAATAGGAGTAGGAGATAACAACGGAACTCAGGGTAATGGGGCTGGAAGTTTTGCATCAGGAGGTACGATTACTACTGCTTCTGGAACAGCTGCTTTATCTACTTCGACTGGTTCAGCATCTACAGGTGTAAAAGATGCTGGTGGTGTAACACTATTAACTGCAGTAACTGCAGGTGGCCATACTCATACAGCTGTGGTTCCACATGCTGTTGTACGTTATATAATAAAAACATAGGGGAATAAAGATGGAATATATAAAATTTCATGTAGACGAGATGAGTCAAGAACATGTATTTTTTGAATATAGAATAATAGAAGAAGATAAAAAAGGCACTTTAATAACAAGAGCTTTTCCTTTTTCTAAAATTTTAGAAAAAGAACCAAAAATAGAAGAGCTAGTTGCTGGACCTATTATTGGTATATACTATGAGCAACGAGGTAGTAGTATTGTAAGTGAGAGACAATGGATTGATAGAATTGAGCCTTTAGAGCCTGAGTTAATTGATTGGATTATAGAACTAAGTAAAAAAGTATGTGTAGAAGAAGTATATGACGAATTATTAAAACCTCCAACAATTGATGAACAGGTTGAGGATTTTATAAAAGAGTTTTTTGAAGAAGGAGATTCTGAACCGCTAGAACAAAAAGATTTTTTAGCTGAGTTTTTTGAAGAGTTAGAACCCCTAGAGCAAAAATCTAATAAACAGGATGATCCTTTAGCTAATTTCTTTGAAGAGGGTCAAACATCTACAGATACACTAGACACAAGAATAAAAGATAGATTTAATAATACTTCATTAGAGACAGTAGATTTTTTAGCTGAATTTTTTGAACAACTAGAAGATGATGAAGTATAATACATAAGGAATAAATATGGCACTTACGCGTGTAACATCTACAGTTTTAGAAGCAAATGCAGTGTCTGCAGAAAAGTTAGCTAATGGATCATTAGTAACAAGACTCTATGGAGTAAAATCAATTGACGCTAGTCACTTTGCTGCTAGTGCTAATGCCTTTAGTCTTACTACTAATATAAATTTACTTACTGCTAATCTGAATCAAACTTCAGCTAATATAGCAGCGGTCTCATTAAATGTAGCTTCAGGTACTGGTAACACTGTTAGTTTGTTAGCAAATGTAAATCTTAATGCAGCTAATACTATACAGTTACAACATAATTTAGCTGCTAATGTAAATCAAACCACCGCTAATGTTGCTGCGTTAGAGACTAGAAGAACTCAAAATATAGCGGGTGCTGTATCTACTATTACTACTGCAGACCTTACAGCTTCACGTTTACTTGTATCTAGTGGTGCAGGTAAGGTAGCTGTTTCAACTGTTACGGCTACAGACCTTAGTTATTTAGATGCTACTAGTTCTATACAAACTCAGTTAAATGCTGGAGTAACTAACGCTGCTGCTGTTGTTACCGAAGCATTAGGTATAGAAGCTAGAAGAGCTGCTAATGTAGCAGGAGCTGTATCTACTATTACAACTTCTGATTTAACAGCGTCTAGAGCTGTAGTATCTAGTGGTACAGGTAAGGTAGCTATATCAGATGTTACGTCTACAGAACTTGGATATCTAGATGGCGTAACCAGTGCTGTACAAACCCAATTAGATGCTGGAGTAACTAACGCTGCTGCTGTTGTTACTGAGGCAGTAGGTATAGAAGCTAGAAGAGTAGCTAATATTGCTGGAGCTGTATCTACTATTACAACTTCTGACTTAACAGCGTCTAGAGCCCTTGTATCTAGTGGGGCCGGTAAAGTAGCTATATCAGATGTTACAGCTACAGAACTAGGTTATATTGATGGCGTAACTAGTGCTATACAAACACAGATTAATAATACGAATACTAATCTAGCTGATAATTCTACACGTATTGTTGCTGCAGAAGCTAATATAGCTGGAGTGCTTGCGGGTACTAAAAACTTTACTGGTGGCGTTACTATGGGTGATGATTTAGTCATTCAAGGTAATTTAACGGTGCTTGGTGATAGTGTTACGGCTAATACTATTAATGCTGTTATACAAGATAGATTTTTATTATTAGCTAACTCTGCAACAGGAGCTCCTAGTGCTGATATAGGTATTCTTATGAATAGGGGTAACGAAGGTAACGCTGCTCTCTTTTATGATGAATCTGCTAAATCATTTACTATGGCGGAAACTAGAGATCCTGATAGTAATGTTGTCATTAGTCCTACAGGTTTAGCTAATTTGGCAGTAGGCACACTAAAATATAATGGAGCAGATTTAAATACTGCTATTACTGATAATAGATCAGGAGCTATTTCTACCGTATATAAAGATAATCTTACAGTTTCTCGCGCTTTAGCCTCAGATGGAAGTGGTAAAATTATTGTTTCAGATGTTACTAGCACAGAACTTGGCTATCTAGATGGCGTAACCCTTAGTATACAAAATCAAATTGATGATATTAATACTAGGCAAGGTAGTAACTCTTCTAATATTGCTGCTGTAGAAGCTAGAAGGGTAGCTAATATTGCTGGAGCTGTATCTACTATTACAACTTCTGACTTAACAGCGTCTAGAGCCCTTGTATCTGATGGTAGCGGTAAGGTAGCTGTTTTAGCATCTGTAACGTCAACAGAGTTAGGATATGTTGACGCTACTAGTTCTATACAAACTCAGTTAGATACTGGAGTAACTAACGCTGCAGCTGTTGTTACTGAAGCAGTAGGTATAGAAGCTAGAAGAGTTTCTAATATTGCGGGAGCTGTATCTACTATTACAACTTCTGACTTAACAGCGTCTAGAGCTGTAGTATCTGATGGTAGTGGTAAAATTTCTGTCTCTGATGTAACATCAACAGAACTTGGCTATCTAGATGGCGTTAGTAGTGCGATACAAACTCAGATTGGAACTACTAACACTAATTTAGCAGATAACTCTACTCGTATTGCTGCTGTAGAAACTAGAAGAGTTGCTAATATTGGTGGAGCTGTATCTACTATTACAACTTCTGACTTAACAGCGTCTAGAGCCCTTGTATCTGATGGTAGCGGTAAGGTAGCTGTTTTAGCATCTGTAACGTCAACAGAGTTAGGATATGTTGATGCTACTAGCTCTATACAAACTCAATTAGATTCTAAAATAGCTACTACTGCTTCTGCTTCTAATGACTATGTAACATATACTAGACTAAATGCTAATATTAATTTAGTATCAGCAAACGTTGCTTTAGGTCTTAAGCAACTTATAAATGTTGCAGCAAGCGCTACAGGAGAAGGAACAGGTAATAATAACTTTTTTGTAGCTACTCCTGGAGCTTCTAATCCTACTAGTATTGATAATGTTGTAGTTAGTATAAATGGAATCACTCAAGCTAAAACTACAGATTATTTATATGATAAAAATACAGGTAAAGTAACTTTTAAAGATGCTGCTATACCGTCAGGCTTGACTGTTCAGATTATAACACTGAATCCTCCAACCTAATGAGAAAATATAGACAACTCACAACTGAACTAACTTTTAGATGTAATGCTAAATGTCCTGCTTGTCATAGAGTTAAGCCTCTTCGTATTAATTTAAATGATAAAAAATATACTATATCATTAGATAGATTTAAACAATTATTTTATCCTGAACTACTGAGAAATTTAGAATGGCTAGTTATTAATGGTAACTTCGGTGATTCTGTTATGAATAAACAGTTTCGTGAAATTATATCATATGTTAAAGAACATGATACTAGAATCCTAATTCATACTAATGGAGGTATTCATGGAGATGATTATTGGTCAGATGTAGGTAATATATTAACAAAACGTGATATTATTAATTTTGATATGGATGGTCTATCAGATACTCATTCAAAGTATCGTATTAACACTAAATTTGAAGATGTATTTAATAATGCTTGTTCGGTAATTAAAACTAATAATGCACAAGTACATTGGAAATATATTGTATTTGAACATAATAAACACCAAGTAGAAGAAGCTAGGCAAATGGCTTTAGATCATAATTTTCATACATTTTCTACTGTTAAAACTTCTAGAGATGTATTTGCTCCTAAAACCGGAAAGTTTGTTCATTCTAAAAAAAGTAAAGAAAATATGGATAAAGCTGAACGAGTAATTAAATGTGTATGGGATAATTGGGGTAAATGGTATGTATCTCCAGAGGGTTTAGTATTCAGATGTTGTTGGACTGGGGGTCATTACTATGATGAAGCTCAGTCTAGATTTTACTATCCTCCTAAGTTTGAAAATCTATTTAATGGGCTACACGTTCCTTTGGAAAAGATACTAAGCTATGACTATTGGACTAAATTACAAAATTACTTAAAAGGGTATGACAGATCATTTAGTTTATGTAAGTCTCAATGCGGAAAAATAATATCTTCAATTGAAAAAACTGAGGAAAATCTCACTACTGGTAAGAAAGTTTTATTTGATTCACATAGTCAAAACGCCCAAGTGAGAGAAGCCTAAGTTTAAAAATTTGCC
>Ga0208545_1000238_pt1 | contig 26138 bp, 42 predicted proteins | sample DEB08_DNA_12_FD_185498 | JGI IMG/M metagenome (GOLD analysis project Ga0208545, IMG submission 185498) | Aqueous microbial communities from the Delaware River and Bay under freshwater to marine salinity gradient to study organic matter... | ecosystem: Environmental > Aquatic > Marine > Coastal ... | reverse complement strand
CAGAGCTGATATTAGATCTATATGATCATAGAGATCAGCATTTACTTTAGTATTAGAAAGACCTGAACATGTCTGTAAACTGTTCAGTTTTTTTAAAAATAAGTTTCTAGATATACTATTGTTGGAGCAAGATAGGTATCAAAAAAATTAAACCCCTCACCCTTACGGGCTTCAATTTTTTTTAAAACTACAGGAGATGATATGACAATAGGAACAAGAACTTTTGTACATAGTGCAGTTAGCGTTACTTTAAAGAAGTGTACTAAAAGAAAAGGATCTGATTCTGATCCTAACTGGGATGTAATTATAACAGATGATAAAGGAGATAAAGTTATTATATATTGTTTTGGTTATGGTAAAGAAATTAAATTTATAGATGAGGTAGAGTAATGAATAAGAAAGAATTAATATGGAAGTTAATGGTTCTTAAAGAACAAGATCTAGATAATTATGATTTTGAATTTAAGATTGGATATAGAGATGCTTTGAATGAAGCTATAGATTTAATCATGCCGTTTTTAATAAAGATTGAAGATTTATCAGGAGAATAAAATGTATTATGCAAGACGAGCTTACTCAGTATCTAATATCTGGACATTATCTGATACTATTCAAGGGTTTACTAAACATTTCACAAGAGGAGATAACATTGTTATAACAAATAAAAATCCTAATAATGATGTAATTGCAAAACATTATAAGGTTAGTGGGACTACAGTAGTTCGTAATAAAGAAATAAAAGATCAAACTTTAGAAGTTTATAAACTTATAAATAAAGTTTGGGTTAGCTCTAATGCAACTGTAACAGGAACTAAATAATGAAATCTATCAAAGGAAATAACATGAGCATTTTAAAATTAAAAGTAATTACTAATCGTCCAGCACCTAAAAGAAATACTCAGCCAGCATCAAACTGGAGAGAGTTACTAGCACCTATGAAACGTGGTCATTGGTTTGAAGTTAAGTGTAAAACTGGTGATAAAATGTACAGTCGAGTAGGTGCAGCAGCTAATGTTTATTGTAAAGGTCGCTATACTTTTTATAAAGTATCAGAGAATCGTTACATTTTTGAAATTAACAAAGGATAATAATATGTATTATGCAACTAAAGCTAGAGCAAACATTGAAATGTGGTGGATGAGTAAAACTTTAAAAGGTTTTCTTAGAAACTTTAACGAAGAAGATCAGATTCTTGTTTGTAAAACTAAGCCTTCAGAAGCTATGTATGGTTACTATTATAAAATAGTAGACGGAAAAGTTAAGCGTCATCCAAACAAAGCAGTCAATGTAATGTGGTTAGCAAGGGAAGTAGGCTTATGAAATTTGTATACATAGCTGTTAATTTGTATAGCTCAGACTCTAGAATATGGGAGTCGTTAGAAGTCTATGACACTCAGCAAAAAGCTTTAGATAGTTTAGAGTCTACGAAGAAAAACATAGACTTGATCAGCAGCAAGCTATCTATTAAGAAGGTGCAATAAATAAGTGTGAACTAGTCATTGACTTTACTACTAAAATATGCTAAAATATTTTAGTAGTTTTACTTTACTGAAGTATCTTTAAAACGTTATTGCTACTAATTGCTAGGTTTTAAAGGTACTTCTTTTAATCTTAAACTTTAATGGAGTGTTACAATGGGTTCTTTAAATAATATATTATTAGAACTAGAAGAGTTAGATGAGATATCAGAACTGAGTTACTTAGAAGAAAAGTTACATGAAGTTATAGTTGCTGTTGAAGTATTAGATTGTAAGTTAGACATGTTAACTTACATTAGTTCAACACCTGCTATTACAAAGTCTTTATTAAAATACTTAGAGCGAAGAGCTATGTATGCTGAAGAGCCTAGTAGAACTATGTATTATAATAATTTAATAACTTCAGTTATACTTTCATTTGGTAGGTTTAAAATGAATGAAGAAGAATCTAAGAAACGAATAGCAATATATGAGGAGGAGGATAAAATTAAAAATGAAACCAACAATTGAACCAAGTTTGTCTTATGAAGAGAAGATTACCTTTCTTAGAAATAAGTTAAGAGATCACGCTAATCCTAAAGACTTAGGATGGACTACAGTTAGCCAGCTACTAGGTTTATCTAGTGGAAGCAAACTAAAGAAGCGGTTAGTAAATGGGTTGCATAAAAGAGAGTGGGACTTAGCAGCCGAAGGACTCATAAGACATGTACAGTATCAAGATAAACTTGATAAGTTTAGTTATACCATTAAGTAACTTCGTGTTTAAAACCCCTCAATCCTGTGGGGTTTCACTCACTCAACTAGAAAATAAAGGAAATATAATGAACACAGTAGCTACATTTACATCAAGAAGTAACAAGCGACAGCAGATCATTGAAGACTTAGGATCGTTGCCAGAAAGTGTAACCTTTGGAACATACACTTTGCCTTTGTTCTATGATGATATGAAAACAGAAGGTACTGGTATGTCTAAGTATCACAAGCGTGTATTGCTTATGAATGATCATACTAACGAGCCGTTATCTATAGTTGGTAGAAACTATAAAAATACTGACTCACATGCTGATCAGTTTGGTTACATGGAAGATATGATTGTTAATTCTACATTAAACTTAGAAGGTTTAAGTAGAGAGATATCAGTATCTCACGGTGGTGGGAGAGCGTATGCTAGGTATCGCTTCCCTGCTCACACAGTACAGACAGGAGAAGGTGATGAGACTGTAATGGAAATGGTAGGCCGTAATAGCTTTGATGGCTCATGGCCCTCTATCTTTGAGCTAGGAGCATGGAGAATGATCTGTTGTAACCTTCAGGTTATTGGAACTGTGACTGCTGTGTCTCGACGAAGACATACAAAGCATTCAAACATTGAAGGTGCAGTAGCTGAGCTAGGTAATTGTTTAGAATCTTTTATGAAAGAAGGTGAGCTTTGGAATCAATACCGACAGGTTACTGTCTCAGACAAGCAAGCCTTTCAAGTTCTTGCTACTCTCTCAGAGAACAGACATGCTATTGCAGGTATAGATACTGTAAACAATTCTCCGTTTGATACAGCATCTAATATTCTAGAAATGTTAGACAAAGCTACGAAGACTAAGAATGGACATGAACGTAAGAAAAGTTCTTTGAAAACTCTTTGGAATCTTTATAAGCAAGAGTACTCTCCTTCTCTTGGTAGCAATCTGTTAGCTCTGTATAACACAATGACTGACTGGAGTACGCATCATCAGAACATGCGTGAAAGCAAATCACCTCATACGATTTCTTCTTTACAGGTGCAAGCATCTGAGAAAGTTCGTAAGGTAATTCAGACTCAGCCTGTCTTTAGAATTGCAGCATAACCTTAGTTCACCTAAGCATGTGATTAAACTGCTTCATATTTTTTTTTAATGATGGTTACTAAGTATACTATTGTTGGAGAAAATAAACAAAGAAAAAGCTTGACAGGTCTATTTAGACTCTATAGTATTGACAAACCACTTAATTAAGGAATTACAACATGGCAGTTATCGAAGGCAAAGCTTATTGGGCATCAGTTAGTGTACCTAACATTAAGTTTGACCCAGTGTATACAATCAACTTAGTTATTGACGATCAAGAAGCACAAGAATTTGCTGCTAAAGGATTTAAAGTTAAGCAGCTAGAAGAAGGGCCTTGTATTGTTATTAAACGAAAAGTTACAAACAAGAAAGGAGTAAAAAATTCTGTACCTAAATTAGTTAATAAAGATAAAGAACCTATGAATGAACTGATTGGTAATGGTTCAAGAGTACGTGTTCAATATAAACCATGGGATGTAAGTAACCAGTATGGAGAATTTCAAGGTTTAGACTTACAAGCTGTTCAAGTATTAGAACTTGTAGCTTACGGAGATAGTTCACCAGATGGTGCTGAACTAGGCATCAAAGAAATCACTTCTGAAGACGAGGAATTTTAATGAGTAATTGGACTTATATTGATGGAGAAAACAAGTATAACGTAGAGCTTTTAAACTACGATGCTAAGACAGCCTTTAATCATTTAGTTGAAGTACAAGCAGAGATTCAAATGCTACGTAAGAAAGTAGTTATTTTAGAAGCTGCTGCCATGTCTTTGAACAGTAGTATTCAAAGTAATTTAACAGAAGATGCTTTGATTGTTGAAGAGACAGAAGAAACTTTACTTGTAGAAGAGGAGGAAGTATCTTTAGAATAAGTTAGACGAACGTTCGGAGGGCGTCCCTATTCTCGGGGACACCTCCAAACTTTTTTTTTGCTAGGAGAAGCAGAGTGAAAGCAATCGTTCATGTTAATCAACATCATATCAAACATAATAGAAAGCAAGTACTAGAAACAAATCCTTCCTATAAGCCTGTATTAACTATAAAGATGGGTGGTAAGACTTACTACACAGATGAAGTTAATATAACAGGGCCTTCCAGAATTGTGTATTCTCGTAATAAACCTTTGTCATGTGGAGCTGAAGTCTACATTGAGTGTGACTCTAAAGACTTTTATAAGCTTAACACTGTGTCATACAAGGAGATTATATAATGATTACACATTTTAATATTGGTTATCATAAGGTTAAAGCAACGGCTGAGTATACAATAGATCCCGGAGATTCTTCTGTGGGATGGCCTGAAGGAATTGAAATTGGAGAGGTAATACTAAATGGTAAAGTTTTAAATAAAGAACCTAATACATTTTTAACAAAGCAAATTGTAGAGTCTGTAGAAGATGATATGCTTTGGTTGTTTAGAAAAGGAGAGCTGTAGTGGCATTCGTTAAGTTTCATGTAGCATGTCCTAAGTGTAAAAGTTCAGACGCTGTGAGTATCAATGACGATGGATCAGCAAAGTGTTTTAGTTGTGGAGATTTTATGAAAGATTTTGAAGAACCTTATAAAACAGAAACTAATAAGTTAAGTAGTGTAGTAGCACAAGAACCTAAGAATAATGTTGTTCACTTTTCTAAGGATGATTACATTGGCATCTTTAGCAATTTAACTGACCGTAAGATTAGGGAAGAGACAGCTAAGAAATATAATGTAAGAGTTACATTCGATACTGAAGGTAACATCAATGAGCATTACTACCCATACTATTGTGATCGAGAGTTAGTAGGCTACAAAATTCGTAAAGTAAAAACTAAGAAGTTTGTAGCTCAAGGTAAGATACAGTCTGCGGGTTTGTTTGGTCAGTCAATCTGTCAAACAGGTGGAAAGTATATTACGATTACTGAAGGTGAGTGTGATGCTATGGCAGCTTACGAACTTACAGGTAGTAAATGGTCTTGTGTATCTATTAAGAATGGTGCTCAGTCAGCAACCACAGATATTAAAAAGAACTTAGAATTTTTAGAGACATACGACAATGTAATTATTTGTTTTGATAATGACAAAGCTGGTACAGAAGCAGCTACTAAAGTTGCAACATTGTTTAAACCTAACAAAGCTAAGATCATGACTCTTCCTGTAGGATTTAAGGATGCTAATGACATGCTCAAACAGAACGCCTATCAAGAATTTACAGCAGCGTTCTGGGCGGCACGTACCTTTACTCCTACAGGAATTATTAGAGCTTCAGAAAAGCTAGATGAATGGCTACACAGAGATGTGAATGCTTCAGTTGAGTATCCTTGGCAAGGCTTAAATGAAAAGTTAATTGGGATACGGCAGGGAGAGTTGTTAATAGTTGCGGGTGGTACAGGGTTAGGTAAGAGTGCTGTGACTAGAGAGTTGACACATCATCTGATAACTAATAGTCCTGACAAGATTGGTATCATAGCTTTAGAAGAAGATTGGAGAAGAACTGTAGACGGTATTGTTTCTGTTGCAGCAAATGATAAGCTTCATTTAGCAGAAGTAAGAGATAAGTACGATGAAGAACAACTAAGTGTTTTATATAATCAAGTATTGTCAGAAGATAAAATATTTATACATGCTCACTTTGGTGTTAACAGCATTGAAGAAACTTTATCTAAGCTAAGGTTTATGATTATAGGTTGCGATTGCAAATGGATTATAGTGGATCACTTGCACATGTTTGTTTCAGGTTCTGATACTCTTGATGAAAGAAGAACGATTGATAATCTAATGACAAACCTAAGAAGTTTAGCAGCAGAGACTAACGCAGGTATGATATGTGTATCTCACTTGAACAGAGGATCTACTGAAGGACATGAAAACGGTGCTGAAGTTAAGATGCACCACATTAGAGGGTCAGCAGGTATTGCTCATGTAGCTGATTCTATTATTGCATTAGAAAGAAACCAACAATCTAATGATGTAGTAGAGTCTAAGACTACAAGAGTAAGAGTTCTAAAGTCTCGCTATACAGGTAACGTAGGTCTAGCTGCTCAGCTTTTGTATGATGAAGAAACAGGCAGATTAAACGAAGTTCCTTTAACAGATAAAGATACTTTAGAATTTTCAGATATCCCTTTTTAATTGGAGTATAAAATGAGCTGTCATTATAGAGAAGCATTAGAAGAAAGCGTATACGATAAAGCTTTACAGATATTTGAGAAAGCTTTAGAAGCTAATATAATTACTGAAGAAGAATTTAATTCTTATGTACAAGCCAAGATAGAGGAACTACCATGAGCGACTTAGTTTTTAAAACAGTAGAACCTCTGCCAAGTATAGACAAAGGACTACAAACAAGTTTAGAAATCTTAATTGAAAAAAAGTTAGATGATATTTTTGAAAGCGAAAGGTTTATACAGTTAGTTTATAAAGCTATTGAAGATACGATTGATTTATATAATGAAGAAGCTGAGGAGCTATCATGAACGATATGTTATATAAAAAGATAGAGGAGCTAGGGCTGTCGGTACGTTCCACAAATTGTCTTCACGCTGAGAAAATTACTTTAGTTAGTGAGCTTGTTAAGTTAACAGAAAAACAGGTTTTAAAAACTCGCAACATAGGTAAAAAACAGTTGACGGAAATAGAAGGTGTTCTTGCTAGGCATGGACTAGAGCTTGGTACTCATGTACCTGCTGAAGGAACCGAAGTAAAGATTGACCTAGACGCAGACTATATTCTTCAGGCTTATACAAGGGGCATTGTTTGTATTGATGGCATCCAGAAACTTTCAAATAGAAAGACTATGCTTGCTTGTTTTACTACCGTTAAGGACTATGACGACCCAGAAGAACAGCTCAGAGAAATACTAAGCCTAAGAGACTGTCTTCTTGCAGCGTATGCGTTTTACCCTGACGGTGACGTAACTGTGGAGTTAATTATAAAAGATGAGATGGTGAACGGATGAATAAGAAAGAATTAATATGGGAGTTAATGACGCTTAAAGAACAAGATTTAAGTGGTTATCCTGATGACTATATATTTGGATACAAATGTGCTTTGGATGAAGCTGTAGATTTAATCATGCCGTTCCTAGTGAAGATTAAAGAGGATGCAAAATGAAAGTTGACATAGATATTATTGATTGTTTAATTGATACCGCTGAAAGAACAACAGACTTAGAAGGTGTTTACAACGATAAGACTGGGAAGTTTTTTACATGGGAAGAAATTTATAAAGCAAGAGAAGAAAATGAAATTTGATATAGACTGGGACACAGTAGATGCAATCGGTATAGAGTTTGTTAAAGAATCCTATGTGGGATTACTTGAAACATTCAGTGGGTATGATCCTGAAAACGCTGACCATAAAGAAGATTTTTATAACGATGAGTGGAGGGTTGAATGCTTTGAAACTGTTTTGAAATACATACTACCTAAAGGAGAATCACATGCGTTTATTGCGGGACAAAGGCAGAAACATCTTAGCCAGATTGACCTCTTTAATTAAAGGGGTTTGGGAAGACATGACGGCGGGTGAGTTAAGTGAGAACGAAAGAACTTATATTAAAACATCTGCCGTTATATTTTTATTATTTCTTTATGTATGGGTGACACTATGAAACTAGTTTTTGATATAGAAACTGATGGGTTACAAGCTACAAAAATATGGTGTATTGTAGCTAAAGATTTAGACACTAAAGAAATTTTTAAGTTTGATCCTTCATCTATTAAAGAAGGTTTAAAGCTGCTTGAAAAAGCAACGTTACTAGTAGGTCATAATATATTAGGCTTTGATATTCCTGTACTAGAAAGATTGACTGATATAAATTTTAAAAATAAAAAGATAATTGACACATTAGTTTTATCACGTTTAGCTAATCCAGAAAGAGGAGGTCATAGCTTAAGGCAGTGGGGTTTTACTTTAGATTTTTTAAAAGGAGACATGCAGGAAACAGGATTTACAGAGTACAGTCTTGACATGTTAAAGTATTGTGTAAATGATGTAGAGTTAAATGCTTTAGTATTTGAAGAACTTATTAAAGAGTTATCTGATTTTGATCAGAAGTCTATTAATCTAGAGCATGAAGTATCTTTAGTGTTGAAGGATCAAGAGAAGCATGGATTTTTGTTTGATGTTCCTAAAGCAACTGTATTGTTGGCTGAGTTAAATGAAAGAAAAACAACTATTGAAGACACAGTTAAAACAGTATTTAAACCTAAATTGATAACTATAAAGACCGTTGTTCCTAGAATGAAACAAAATGGTGAGCTTTCTAAATCTGGGTTAACTACTGAAGAGTACGAAAGTATTTTAAAAAAGTCTAAAGAGACTATGCTGTTTCCGTTTGATAGGAAAAAATTAGAAGAGTTTAATCTTAATTCTAGAAAACAAATAGGAGAATACTTACAGGATTTTGGTTGGAAGCCTAAAGAGTTTACTCCTAATGGTCAGCCTAAAGTAGATGAAAGAACTTTAAAAACTGTTAAAGATATTCCAGAAGCAAACTTAATTGGTACATTTTTAATGTTGCAAAAAAGAATTGCTCAAGTAAACTCTTGGTTTGATAATCTAAAAGAAGACAATAGAGTACATGGGTACGTTGTTTCTAACGGTGCAGTTACTGGAAGAATGTCACACTTTAAACCTAACATGGCTCAGATTCCAGCAAGCTATAGCCCATACGGAAAAGATTGCAGGAGTTGTTGGATTGTACCTAATAATTATAAGCTTGTTGGTATTGATGCTTCTGGGTTAGAATTAAGAATGCTTGCACATTATATGAATGATGAGGAATATACTAATGAAATACTCACAGGAGATATACACACAGCAAATCAAAAACTTGCAGGACTTGAATCAAGAAATCAGGCAAAGACTTTCATCTATGCGTTTTTATACGGAGCAGGAGATGGTAAGCTTGGAGAAGTGGTTAAAGGAAGTAGAAGAGATGGTAAAGAATTACGAAAACGTTTTCTATCTAATCTCCCATCACTTGCAACTCTTAAAGGTAGAGCTGAAAGAGCGGCGTCAAAAGGATACCTTAAAGGATTAGACGGTAGAAAAGTTAAAATAAGACATGAACATGCTTCTTTGAATACCTTACTTCAAAGCGCAGGAGCTATAGTAATGAAACAAGGTTTAGTATTGCTGAACAACAAGATTAAAAATAATAACTACCCTGCTTATTTTGTAGCTAACATACACGATGAATGGCAGTTAGAAGTTGCTGAAGATTATGTAGAAACAATAGGAAGTTCTGGAGTTTCAGCTATCAGAGAAGTTAGTTCTATTTTTAATTTAAGATGCCCTTTAGATGGTGAATATAAAGTAGGAGAAAACTGGAGTGAAACCCACTAATGATAAAGCTAGTAAACGAAGACAAAGATATTTACAAAAAGAAATAATGCCTAATGGTAGAGCATATATTTTAACGTTAATACGAACAACAAGAACAAGAGCAAAGAAAAAAAATATTTATTTTGATTTATGTTTTGAAGATATTGACATGCCTTTGTTATGCCCCATATTACATATTAAATTTCAAGTAGGTAGAGAGACATGGTATAACTCTCCATCAATAGATAGAATTGACAATACACAAGGCTATACTAAAGACAATATTATTATTGTTTCTATGATGGCTAACTCTATAAAAAATCAAGCAACCCCTTTACAGATTAGACAGGTTGCAGACTTTTATGAAAATCTTTATAAGGAAAGAAATGAAAAATCTTGATACTTTGGTGGGCGATATCTATAAAAGTATAGAGCCTTTGACAAATAATAAATCTTTAAAAATTTCAGAAGATACAATTAATTCTTTTGGAGAAAGTATGAAAGATGTTTTACGTCATTGGTCTAAGGCTCAAGATGTAAATAAAGATAGCATCCGAATGTCTGGTATAGGTAGACCATTAAGGCGTATGTGGTATGATGCAAAGTATCCTAGTAAAAATAAAAATGAAGATTCGTTTTTACCTATTAAATTTTTATATGGTCATATCTTAGAAGAAGTTCTTTTATTGTTGGTAGAATTAGCTGGGCATAAAGCAACAGACAAGCAGAAGCAAGTAAATCTTAATGGAGTAAAGGGGCATATTGATTGTAAAATTGACAATGAAATTATAGATATTAAAACAGCTTCTAACTTTGCATTTAATAAATTTAAAAAAGGTACGTTAGCTGATGACGATCCTTTTGGATACCTTGCTCAGTTATCTGGATACGAAGAAGCTGAAGGCACAAGCAATGGCGGCTTCCTTGTTATTAATAAAGAAAGCGGTGAGTTAGTACTACATCGTCCTGAAGAATTAGATAAGCCTAACAGCTTTAATTTGATTACAAAGATTAGAAAATCTTTAGAAGAAGAAAGTCCTCCTGAAAAATGTTACGATCCTATTCCAGAAGGTAAGTCAGGTAACTTAAAGTTAGATAAGAATTGTAGTTACTGTCCTCATAAGTTTAGATGCTACCCTTCAATAAGAGTGTTTAACTACTCTAAAGGATATGTGTATTTTACAAAAATTGTAAGCGAACCAAAGGTACAAGAAGTATGGTTATAAAAAGTAAAAAGCAAAGGTTAAACTATAAGATAGTTTCTTTATCATTAGATTGGTTAGAAGATATTCTTCCTGATAATAATAAAACAGTACTTGAAAAATTAGAAATGCTTCCTACAGAAAAGTATTACACTGTTGTAGGTCAACGCAGATTAAATTCCTATACTTATAAGTGGTTTAAGAAAAGAGTATTGTCTTTGTTGAAGAAAGATAAATCTAAAACTATTGAAAGTATAACATTAAAAGAAGTCTTAGATGAGTAAAAGATCTCCTAGAGTAAAACGACCTGTTGAGAAAGAGGTTCCGAAAGGATACGATTCTAAATGGGAATCTCAGTTACATAAATCTATTTTAAAAAATTGGGATCTTCATTCTGAAAAAGTTCCTTACATTGTAGAGCATACGTACAACCCAGATTTTATTAGAGTTGTAGATGGTCGTAAGATTTTATTAGAATCTAAAGGAAGATTTTGGGATCATGCAGAGTACAGCAAATATATCTGGATTACTAAAGTATTACCTGAAGATACTGAACTAGTATTTTTGTTTGCTTCCCCCTTTGCGCCAATGCCTCAAGCGCGTCGTCGCAAAAACGGAACCAAACTAAGTCATTCAGAATGGGCTGATAAAAATAAAATTCTATGGTTTTCTGAAAAAACTTTCCCGGAGGAATGGAAATGAAGCGACATACAAAAAATAAAATTAACGAAGCTAAACCAGAAGATTGGGAATCTGTAAAATGGTTACAAACAGCAACTAGTAAAAGTAGTGGAGACGTAGATAGCGTAGTTAATAATCCTGCACATTACAATAAAGGAGGTATTGAGTGCATCGACGGCATAGAAGCAATGCTGACAGAAGAAGAGTTTATAGGCTACTTACGAGGAAACAGCTTGAAGTACCGCTGGAGGTTTCCATACAAAAACGGAATAGAAGATTTAAAGAAAGCAGATTGGTACGAAAATAAATTACTTGAGTTTCTTACTGCTGTAAATTACAAAGAGACAAGCAATGATGGATAAAAATTATTTAGATTTAAAGAGTGAAAGGAGAAATAAGTATACGAAAAAAAGTAATACCAAACATGTTAAAGAATTAAAAAAATCAAAGAAGTCTAAAAAAGAAAAATTAGATTACATAGAATATAAAGAAATATTAAAGGATTTATAATGAAGTTATTAGCCTTCGTAAGTAAAAATTTACCTAATGATTTATTAGTAGTTACCTCTGTTATAGGATTAGTTTGTTCAGCTTTATATTTTATATTTGATCAACCATTTTACGCAGTACTATCTATTGCTAGTCTTGTGTTTTATTTTTTAAATGATTTTATTATTTTTTCAAAGTTCTTATATCTTTATCCCGCAGAAACACAAGTAACATCAGCAGAAATAATAAAAGAAAAATTAATTATTATAGTTTCAAATTTAACTTCTCTTATTGTTGTGTTTATGTTTTTAGAGACACGATATATTAGTTAAGGAGATTCCATATGAAAGAAGGAAATTTAATTTCTTTTAAAGTATTGATAGATGACAAAGGAAAAATAAACACAGAGCTTAGTTTTCTTCCTGAAAAAGAAATTAATAAAATTTTTTCAGATGTGTATACTCAAAACTATATCAGAACTATTCTAAGAGAAGGACACACAAAGTTAGATTCTCTGCATAATTTTTTAGAAAAACAATTACAGGCATTATAAAATGGAAGAAATATTTATTACACCGGAAACAAAACTAGCTATGGCTTTGCGTGTCAATTCAGAAATTGTAGCAGCCTTAGCCAGCATTGAACTAATGGAAGAGAACATCGAAATTATTACAACTCTTTTACATAAGCACTCATCTTTTGTTTTAGAAGTATCTCAAAAAGCAGTACAGGCAGAACGCCTAGATGTCAAGATAGTTAAGTAACCTTACTTCTTGGACTTAGCGCCTGAACACTTCCAACGCTTACGTGACAAGTTGTTGGGAGTATTAGGATCGTTCTGCTTTGCTTTAGATAAACGCTTCTTAATACCTAAACTCCTCGCACAGTAGCTATCTCCTTTAGAAGTTCCCGGCTTAACTCTAGGGCCACCATCTTTAGCTTTACCAGCTTGACCATAGCTAACCTTTTTACCACTAGAAGTTACTTTTACTTTTGCCTTTCCTTTTCTAGGACTTGCCATTTAGAATCTCCTCTTCCTTTTTAGTCATCCAAGACAGTATAAATAATAGTAGTGTTATTGCAATAAAGCGCATCATACCTTTCTATATTTTTTAGTTTTCTTTGCAATCTTCTTAGGCTGTGGACTGTGCTGCTTACCAGCCTTAGTATCCTTACGTTTCTTTGCGCTTGTCTGAGCATACTCAGCAGAGCTTAGAGACTCTCTAGCCTTCTTAGGTAAATACCGTTCACCTGTTTTGCTAGACTTCTTACCAGACTTAGTACCCCAGTCCTGAGCTGTCCAAGCTTTTAAAGACTTCTGTGGTTTTCTAATAGCCATTGCTTGCACTCTCCTTTATACAATTTTAAATACTTTAAACGCTACGTAGAGTACAAAAGGAAGAACCACTAAAGCGCCTGTTCCCCACAACAATGCTGATCCAAGTAACGCTAAATCAGCCGCTCTCTTTTGCTTACGCAAACGCTCTGCTCGTTCTCTTTTTTGTTTACATTCAGACTGAAACTTTAACCAGTCCTCATACATATCTGGACGACCAGCATAAACCATGTGGTCTTTGAGCCATGCTTCCTGCTCTTTAATCTTTTCTAGCTCCATAAAGCACTGAAGCTCATCAGAGCCTCCAGAGCGATCAGCCTTTTTAGCTATTGCAGATTTGTTATCAAAATATTTAGTGGCTTGTTCTGCTACATCGTAAAGCTCTTTACCGTTTTCTAATGCTCCTTTGATGACTTGAAATGCTGCATTCGCTGCTGCAATTTCAATTAGCATTACTTGTACCCTCCACCTTTAGCTTTGTATTGTCTAGCTAACATCTGAGCCTTACGTGCTGACCACTGACCAGCTTTACCGCCTTTAGTCCCAGCTTTAATCTTATTAAAAAGATTCTTACGCATGGTAGGCTTAGTATAGTTACCTGCTTTATTAACCGTAGATTTTTTATCAGTCATTTTTTTTATTCCATAATTCAAACAGGACACGAACTTTTTCTTTTATAGTCTCAATATCTCCATGCATTTTAGCCAACACAATTACTAAAGTAATAAAGCCCATGAATATAGGCCAAGTAGAATTTACAAATTCCATAGTTGTCACTACTTAGACACCCCTGATTTTTTCTCGTAAGTTCTCATTGCACCTAAGCCTAACATTCCCATCAACACGGGCATCATGGTCTCCAAAGGAACCAGAGGTATAACTATGTCTAACTCAAGTAGAGCCAAAACAAAGTTACTAAACGGAATGGTAATAAAGTTACCAAACATTCCTAAGCCACATGTCCAGCCAATGAACGGTCGCCAACCACTTACCATGAGGTTAGAGTTGGCCGCCTCGACCTGATTGATAGCCATCTGACCCTGAGCAATTTCTTGCGCATATTTCTGTGACATTGTTGCAATTTCATGCGCCAACGCAGCCTTCTGATCCTTGTCCTCTATGAACTTGTCTAACAGGCCCGTGACAGGCCCTATGAGAGCGTTTAAGACAGTCATCTAGTAACTCCATACCCAAGGTCTAGGGCGGTTCTCAGCCCACTCAATGTCGTCTAAATGGATAAATCTGTTTGGGCCTTTCTGATTAATACCTATGCCTGTCATACCTACGTTCAGAGCCTCTGTAAGGAGCCTGTAAGCCTGATCTCCGCTTACTGCGATATCTAGTGCGTGTCCAGTAGAATGCGCTCCAGGAGCCTTCTTCTTGCGTTCTATGATGTGGTCTTTACAACGGTAAGCAGATGTAACTACAAAAGGAAAACCTAAGTCTTGGCGTAATGCTTCTACTTTAACCATAAAAGATTCATCCATATTGTGCTCGCCACAGTGTTGACATTTAAGCTCATCTATGCTAAAATATTTATACATTATTAACTTTCCTCTTCAATGCTTTTAAGACTTTACCACCTTTAAATTTTTGTTTTCTTTTATTTATTTCTTTTTGATATATTAAATCAGCTAAAGCAATTTTATTTGTTCTATTTTCATACTGTGGTAAATCTTCATTTTCTCTTCTTTTATTAATAGTATGAGATCGTTCGTGTGCATGTATAAAGCTTCTCCAATCTTCTAAACTATTAATAGCATTTTTAGGAAGAGGGTTAACGCCTTCTTTTTTAGGAGTTAGCCATGCTTTTAAGGCATATCTTTTTTCTAATTCTTTATCATCTATATAAATAACGTCATCTTTCTGACTATAGAATGCCCAAGCTTTTGTGCCTTTGTCATCATAAACAAAAGGTTTAATTTCTACTTGCTTTTCTTTAGGTATTAAAGAAGGTAAAATAATTTTATCTTTTGGGTCAACTATGTCTTCATAAGTTTCAAGATTTTGAGCTGTAAAACTATTGTCTTCTAAAATTTCTAATTCTTCTGGAACATAATCTGGATCATCAAACTCTGGATTTTCTTTTTTAAATCTTTCTCCTGCTTCTAAACTAAATCTTTGCTTACTTGTAACACCTTTAGAAAACCTATTTTCATAGTTTGCTTTTTCTACAACAGATGCTTCAGAAACATCAGTAGGTTCTTCTCCTAAATCAGGATTAAAAAATTCAACATCTTCTACTTCTTCTAATTGTTGATCTAAAGATTTATCATACCTTCCTTTGTACTGAGTGCCTTTACTTTTATCTATTGTTTTAGTTCTATTAAAAGGTTTAAATCTTTCTTTTTCAGACTTACTTAAAAGTAATTTATATTCTTTATCAGTTAAGCCTTGCTTTAAAAGTTCTCCAGTTTTTTTATTTTTCTTAGGCACAATTTGTTCTGAAATTTCTTGTATGTTGTCATCAAAAGATTTTAATGTTTGATTTAAAGTAAGTGATCGTAAAACACTAACTTCTTGACTAGGGTATTCTTCAAGTGGTTGTTGGAGATCGTCTGCATCAATATTTAATAATCGAAACTTTCTAGCTTTGTTAGTTAAAATATTGTTGTCTTCAGGATGATAAAGAAACTTATTGCTGGTTTTAACAGAAGTAAGTAATTCTTTAGTTGTAAGAGCATTACTTACATTTAAAGATTCTTGACCCGGAATAATTTCTAGCTCTACATAAAACTGTTCAGAAACTATGTATTTTTGTCGTATCTTTTTACCTTTTTGCATAACTTCAAAACCTTGTTGCTGCTTTATACGTGCAGCATTCAAAGTATTTTTTAAAGAACTAAGCTGTGCAGAATCTGCTTTTAAAGAATTATTGTTAACTAAATCTTCAAGTAATTCTGGAGTTAATTCTTTGTAAGAAATAACAGATCCAAAACTATCCTTTGTAGCTGTCGAGATAAGATTAAATACTCCGTCTCTTTCTATTGTTTTTAAAATATCTCTAGGTTCTACACCTATTCTTTCTACATCGTTTTCAGCTAAGAAACCTAAACGATCTTCTACTGATGATTCATTTACAAATTTTAATTCTTGTTTTGTTGGAGTTTCTGTAAGACCAAAAGGTAGTATCTGTTCTTGATTAAAAATTAAATACTGTTTGATTGAGCTGCCTTCAGTAGTTGCTAAAATTTTATCAACTTGTGAGCCTAGTAAATCTTCAGTAGGTATTTCCATATCTACTAATTGTTCTGGTATAGCATTTTCAGGATCACCGTCTTCAATAATGCTATATGAAGTATCTGCTTCTCTAGGATCTTTTAAACCTTCTGCTTCTAATTGTTTTAAATAAGAAGACATTCCACCAGCTTCGTTAGCATTTAACACAGCTTGTAATTTTGGTGTTGTTTCTTTTCCTGTTACTGTTTTAACAAGAGGAACTTTAAACGTAGAAGGATTTTGAGATATTGTACTTTTAGTAAGGTTAGGTTTAAATATTTCAGAACCGTTAAACTCAATAGAATCGTAACCTTCTTCGTTAAGTAACTTATAAAGCTGTTTGTTTCCAGAAGTAAGGACTTCATCAGCTATTATTTGCTTATCAAATAAAGAATTAGAATCATCAATATTTTGTACAATGTCTAATTTTTTAGTTATATCTTTTTTAAGAGCTTCAAACTTTTTAGAGTTTTTCATTCTAGAAATAAATTTACTATTATAAATTAAGTAAAAAGGTATGTCGGGCATTTCTTCTTCAAGCTTTAAAGGCTGTCGAATTCTAATTTTATTCTTAGACATTCCAACATTAGGAGCACGTTCAGATTCTTTATACTTAGGAGCATAAGATCCCATTCTAGAACCGTACAACCCAGTGTCTGCTTCTTCACCTATTACAGCATAAACATCTTTAGCTTCTACTGAGTTTTCTACAAAAGAAGATGTGTAATAATTCTGTTCTTCAGGAGTAAGCTGCATATCAAAACCAGAATTAACATCTTTTAAAACTGCTGCTTCATCTACAGTTTCCATATTACGCAGCATAGGAGCTAATTCTTGGTACATTGGATCTGCTTCTAGCTCTGCTAAAGTTACAGGTTTACCTGACTTTGACATGTAGGATTGGATACCTTTACGTATAAAGCCACCTAGTCTAAAAGTTTTTCTATTTTGAAGTATAGCTCCTGCTTGTTCTTCGTAAGATGTTCCTGTTGTTTTATCTACGCGAGCACTAGGATTTTCTCCTGTACGCTCTATAAACCTATCAATTAAACCACCTGCAAAGTTTCTATCTCTATCGTAAGCTTTTTTAAAATCTTTATATGGTTTAGCAAACTCACTATATAAACTTGGTTCTTGTCTAGGTTTACGTAACCCTGCCATTACTCCTGCTGTATAATCTATTTCTTGTGCAGGTTTTTTGACATACTCTTTACGAAACTTAGAAGGAATCATAGAATAAAAAGGAAGGTTAGTTGCTGCTAATTCAGTAGGGCCTTTACGATATAGAATAGCGTCGACTGCATCTCCTACAATAGGGCCTGTAACTGACTTAGCAAGAGTACCTAATGTGCCTCCACCAACTTCAGCGTTTGTTTTAGCATTTCTAATGTATTCCCCAAAGCCTAAACCACCCCAACGACTAATAGAATCTACAATAATTTCATCAGGATCTTTTTCAAAACTTTCTCCAGCAGTACGTAAACCATTTAAACCTGTGGCTACTCCTGTCATAAACAAAGCAGTAGAACCAACCTTAGCAGTACCTACCAAAGGATCTCGCTTTATTTGAGTATAGTAATTTTTTAAAACTGTATTACTAAAAGCAGTGGGGTATCCTAAAAATTGAAATAAGATAGAACCTGTAGCTGAAGTTTGTACGTGCGGTCTAGTTACAGCAGCTTTAGAGGGATCAAGAATAATTTCATTAGCAAATCTAGAAGCTCCTTGCATTACTTGTTGCTCGTAAAAAGAGTTCCATTCTTGTATATTAGTGTTTCTATTTTTACGACCTGAATATCTTTTAGCACCATTCTTTACCCAAGAAACACCTTGAGGTATGTTTACGCCTAAGTCATATAGTTCTTGGGTTGCTCTGTTTAGTTTCTTTTTTTGACCGCCACTAAGTTTTGTACCTTGAAACTCTGCTACAGTTCTAAGATTTTTAGTTATTAAATCTTTACCCATAGTAAACGAAGCAAGCTGTACAGTACGTGTCCACTGACTTAGTAAGTTAACTTTAAAAAATGCAGTTTGTATTTTTTTAGCTATAGATCCTTGTAAGCCTTCTCCTGCAATGCTGTCAATACGTTGTGCAACTGATTGCTCTAAACCTAAATACACTCTGTGCATTTCTCTATTAGCTTCTTCTTTAGTAAGACCATGCTCAGACTGAAGAATATCCATAGTGTTTTTTTGATTAGTCTTTGACCAGCTTTTAATAGCTTGCCCTATACCTTTTAAGTAAGTCCCTGTAGAAACCCTAGTTAAAGGAATAAAAGCTTCTGTAAGGCTTGAGAACGTGGCTAAAGGCAAGTGAGCCATCTGCTGTGAAAGTTTAGCGTAGTCTGAAGCTGTCTGACCTTTACCACTTTCAAATGTTGTATTTTTTAAACCTGTAGCATATTCAAACATATCAACTAAATCAGCACGATCATTTTCTTTTAAAGTTCCACCTGCGTTTTGTAGCTCATCTCTAATTTTATCTAAGTAATTACGACTAAACTCTTCAGTATTAATACCAAAAAGTTCTTTACGTGTCATAGCTCTTGAAGTATCGGTTAAATAATCACGCATTAAAGTATTGTAATCATTGTCTATAAACTTACTTATAGTGCTATCGTCAAGCATATATAAATTACGAGAGCTAAATGATGAAGGAGTCATGGTAGTACTAAATTCACTATCTACATCGTTAACTAAGTTACGTTTATCTACCATAGTATCGATAATGTCGTTAGCTACTCTAAATTTTTCTGCTTTAATAGTTGAATTATCTGGTAATGTATTACTTAAATCATATTTACGTTGTTGAATTTCATGAAGCATATCTATTAACGCTTCAGGAGTACCATCCATTCTTTTTTCTTCAGGTCTAAACTTAACATCTAAAGCGTCTATACGAAGTTTAACTTCTGAAGTAGGTAATCTTTTAAAGTTTACAAGTAAATCTTCGTACAGATTTGTATACTGCATTAATTCTTTGTATTGTTTTTGCTGATCTTTAGGTAAGTACTGTAAAACTATATCGTCAGATAACGAAACAGCATTTTGTTCTATCATAATTTCAGCTAATTCATTTCTGTTTTCTTCAATTACACTTTTTTTCCAGCGTCTTGCAAACCAAGCATTAGGGCCTTTAAACAATTTACGTGTATACAGACCTACTGATTTAGATTCTTCAAGTGCAGAGTCAGTTAATTTTCTTGACTCGCGTATAGTATTTATGTGGTTTAAAGTTACACCTTGATCACCATAAATGTTTAAAGCTTTTTTATTTTGTGCAGCTCTTGTTGCTTTAAATCTTTTTGTAAATGCTGCTGGTGCTTCATCGTCTTTTCTTATAGGGTCTTTTAAAAGTTTTTCTAAATCTTTATTTCTCATTAATGAATCTAAAAGAATATTATCTTCATCAGATAATTTTTCTTTTTTCAATAAAGGACGGATAGCATCTTCATATTTTCCAATATATTTACCTGTTCTGTTGTTAAGCTGTTGATTGTAGCTCGTGTTACTTGAAGTAACTCCTGCCCTAGCTTGTTCTAGTAACTTTTCGTTGTAGCCAGTTCCTAAAAATCCAGAACCTCCACCTTCTTTAAAAGTATCGTAACGAAACCTAGTAAGTAAAGCAGCTAACGTAGGAGAAGAATTAGAAAGAGTTTTAAAACGAGTTGTTGGCTTTCCTATAGTAGCTGAAATAGCATACTCGGCTGCTCTAGCTGCTCTGTAAGCACCGTCAGATTCGTCTAGAAGTCTTTCATCTGAAAACTTTTCTATTGTCCTACGTACTTCAGAGTCCATTTTCTGAGATACTTTTGTAATACCACCAGCTAAAGCACCACCAGCTACAGCTCCTAAAACAGTAGACGCACCTATATCAAATACATCTAGACCATAACGTAAATTAATACCATCTACATCGTCTTGTTCTTGCTTTAAATACTCAGCTACTCCTGAAAATACTGCGCCTTCTGAAGCTCCTATTAATGCAGTCTGTTTAACATCAGCACCAAAGTGAGCTTTAATTTCTTTTAATCTAGCTGCCTTAGCTTTACTTGTACCACCTTTTATATTAAGTAAATTACTATCCCGCATAATTTTTGTTAAAGGCACTGTCTGCGTAAAACTTTTACCAGTGCGTGTTAAACCCATAGGAGTTACAGGTATTTCTTTTGTTAAACTTTTACCAATACGTTTTAGTCCCATCTTAGTAGCTTCACCAGCAGCCACACGACCGCCCATAGAAAGCCCTCCAGTAAACGGAACCATAAGAGCACTAAGAATCATTGTAGGGTCTGTAGCTACGTCTATGCCTATGTCAGCCGTTGCTCTCATCCACTGCTTTAAACCGCCAGTGTCTGCATTTTCAAACTTAGTTCTAAGATACTTATAATCTTTCTTTTGCTGATCTGAAAAGTTAGGCAGTTCTTGAAAAGCACGATAAGCTCCTGACGCTAAGTTATAGTCAGCATCACGCATATACTCATACAAAGATTCAACAGTATCGTCATCTTCTCCAATGCTTGTTAAAAATCTTTCAGCAGTTGATGAAAACTCGTTATCGTTTTCTAAAGTATCTAAAGTAGTTTTACCTCTAAAAGAATTTTTAGATTTTAAACTAAAAGAAGATTTGTCAAAATTACTTAAAACAGACTCTAACTCTTTATCTGTAAATTTAGTCATTTTTTAATTCTCATCTAAAGATTTTTGAAGAGCTTCTAATGCTCTTTTTTGAGCTTCTTTTTTTTCAATTTTTCGTTGTTCGTTTTGCTTTGCCCAAGCTTCTGCATTAAACCAAGGAGTTTGATTTTGTATAAGTATTTCTTCAACTTTTTCATCAGACATTGCTCGTCTATGTGGGGTAAAATTTTTCCAATCATTAATTTCTTGCTTAGTTATTGTAGGTTGTTGTACTTCAGGATTTTCAAAATTAGATTTTAAAACTAAATTATTTCCATCTATATCATAAAGATCATCTATATCTCCCATTTCCAGTTTTTGTAAAACTAAAGAAATGTTTTGTATAATTTTTCTTTGAACAAGAGGATCTTCAGAAGAATTTATAATTGTATTTAAAGAAGAAGTTAATTTGTTAGGATCATTTTTATTTGTTGTTATTAAAGAAATAGCGTCATCAGTTAATTTAGTTTCTTTAGTTTTTTTGTTAACACTTAAATTACCTATTGTTGTATAATCTATATTTTTAATAAATTGTTTAAACTCATTAGCTATAGTAGTATCATTAGTAGGTATGCTAACTACATCATCTATTACTGTGAAGTTTTTATTTAAATAATCTAAAGTAAACGCCATTTGATTTTCTTCTGAAATGTATCTAGTACCTAACCTATTATTATTTAATGTTTCAGAAGATAAGAGATCTACTTGTAATTTTATATAACTTTCAAATTGTGCTAATTGTTCACTAGCCATACCACTTTCTTTAAGTAAAATTTTTCTTGTTTCTACATAGTCATTATTAAGAGATAAACTATTAACAACATCCATACCAGCTAAAGTTCTATCTGAAGCATTGAATTGATCCATACCTCTGTTTAATATATCTATATTATAAGAACTAAAAATAGCTTGATTTTTAGAATCTTGTACAAGACTACTAAAATCTTGAAGATCTTGTTGTACTATATCTTGATTTTCTTCAGAGTTTGCTATTGCTTCTAAAAAACCGCCAACATTTATAATTTCAGAATCAGGATTATATTTATCGTTTAAACTTTGAATTAAATTTTCAGGAGTACCTGTTCCTGCTGCATCTAAAGAATACTGTCTTACTGTATTTCCTAAAGCTCCATAATCTGTACCTGCTTTTTTTACATCAAAAGTAAGTTGTTGTTCTAAAATACGAAGTTCTTCTAATCTTGTTTTACGTTCTCTAGGATTTTTAATATTTTTTTCAACATTAGCTCTAGTATTTTTTACTATTTCTTTCATGCTAGACTGCCAATCTTGATATTCTTGAATATTTAAATATCTATTTTGTAGTTCAGCTCCTGTAGGTAAAGCTGTAAATCTTAAAAGATCTTCTTGAATTAATTCAATATTTTTTTCAGGAACTTTTGCGTTTCTCATACCTGTTATTATTTTAGAATAAGCGTACTGAGTGTCTGTTAAATTAGGACTTAAAAATCCTGAAATTAAATTATTAGCTGCGGAAGTTACATCTTCTTGAGTTAAGTTAGTTCCACCTTTAGTAATAATTTCGTTTAATTGATTCCATACTTTTTCACTATTAGGCTGAGCTTGTAGTAAGGTAACTGTTTGAGCGGGTAAACCTAAATAAAATACATCTTTATTTTGACCACTAAGAATTTCTTGAGCCTGTTGTACATTATTAGGATCTACTTGTTTTAATTTAGCTATAGTTCTTTTAGCTTCTAATTGAGGCTGTGTAATAAATTCTGATCTAAATTGATCAAATGTTTGATCTTGTCTAGTAATATTTCTTCTAGCTCGCCCACTTAAAATATCTAGTAACGAAGACTCACTACCGTCAAATTTAATTTTCATTTGCTGAGCTTGCTTTAAAAAAGGAGTAATTTCATCAACAGCAACAGATTTACCTTGTAGTAATAAATTTTGATAGTTTTTCATTTGACTATCATATAGATTAGTAACTGCTGAAGATAAATTCTGTATAGATTTATTATCTAGTCCTGTTTGTTCTAGTCTTTTTAAATTTCTTTTAAAAGAAGCAGGACTTTTTAAAAGTTGTTCTTCAGGATTAAGATCAGATATTTCTCTTAATTGTTCGTTAGAATTAATCGCTTGTCTCCAAGCTTTTTCGCTTAAAGGAGAACTTTTTAAAGCTTCTAAATTACTATAATCAATATCTCTACCAGCTAGTTCCATTAAATATTGAGATTGTTCGTTTGATTTTTTAGCTCGTATTAAATCTTTATGTGCTCTAGCTGTTTCAAACATGTTTTGTATGTTGTCAGTATCTACTTTTTGATTAAGTTGATCTATTTCATAATTTTTCCACAAAGAACCTACGACACCTAACAATGCCTGATTGCGTCTTCTAGATCTGCTAGGGCCTTTTTGTCTTCCACCTATATTCATTCCTGCTACAGATTCAACAATTCCAAGCCATTTATCTTTATCACTCATTTAAAATACTCCGTAAATAAATTATGCTGGTTTCTGAAGCAAACTAGCTTTAGGAATTTCTGCTGTTTCGATGCTTTCAAGAATTTCTGTAGGTACACTTTCTTTTTTAACTGGCGGCATTTTCATACCTTTAAAAGTCATGTCTTGATTAATATCTTTAGCTACGTCTTTTACAAATTGATCTGCATCTTCTTCATCTAACTCTTGGTTTTCACCTTGGTAAATTTCGTAATCTCCAATACCTGCTCTTTCTGCTATAGCCATAATAATAATTATAGTAGGCTCTGCGAGTAGCAGCATTAACTCAGTATTCCACTTACCGTCTCTCCAACCTTTTTCTAAAAGCATTTGAGCTACAGTAATAATATCGTAAGCACCTTCAGCAAGTATTTCTACAAGAGCTAAAAGTTTTTCTTTCTGAATTAACGAAATATAAATATCATCAAGAGCATCTTTAACTGTTACAAACTCAGGAGGTTTTTCCCATGCGTAATTACCCGGAGAGTTAGTTAAAGACTGTCCGGGTACAGGGCCTTCAAAAGGTTTAACCATTGCTACTACATCTTGATTTATATCTGTATCTGCCATTTTAATATTCCTTTATTTAACCGTAACGTCCAGCATTCATACCTCCGCCACCATAAGCATAGGACATTCCTGCATTGTTATTAATAGCCATAAGCTGTTTAAAATAATCAGGGCTTGTCCAATCCATTTGCATATACATATCAGCAGGGCCTTGACTTAAAGGTTGCATAGCTATAGCTTCTGATGATTGTCCTAACTGTTTTGCTATAGATCTAGCTTCATAGTTAGGTGTAAAAGGTTCTTCAGGAGGCTCTGCAAGCAACGAAGCAACAGTTGTTACTCCTGTATATGCTGTACCTGCTGCTGATCTACGACCTAAAAATCCTCCTATTCTGCCGTCAGTTGCTTCACCAATAGAAGTATCCATTATTTTTTTACCTACGTTAGCAGTGCCTTCAAACACGTTTTTACCGCCTCTAAAAGCATCACCTAAAGTACCAAATTCTGAAGATCCGTATTCTACCGGAGCTTTAAAAGTAGAAGTTAAGTTTTGCAAATCAGTTGTGTAAAAAGCACGATTAGCTTTGTTAGCTAAAAATTCTTGTTTTACAGATGTCGGAGTACTATTCCATACAAGTTGATTATTCATTTGAGTTTCACTTAACTTTTGTCCTGCTGCATTTACATTAGGTAAGTTAGTTTGTCCTGTCTTTAAAAGATTTAATTTTTTAGTAGCTGCGTCATCCAAGTTTCCGCTAAATATTTCTTTTAATTCATCTGGATTATCAAAAACAATATTTACATTATCAGCATTAGGAGTAGGAGCATTTATTACAGGAACACTAGCATCTCCTACAGCAGCAGCAGTTTCTGCTACTACAGCTTTAGTAGTTTTTTTAGTAGCTTCTACTTTTAAATTTTCTTGTAAAGCTGCTTCTAAACCTGCTGAAGATTCAGCTATACTGCTATATACAGCACCTTTAGCTAAAGCTGTTTGAGTTACTCCTTGTGCTACTTTAGCTAAATCACTTCCATTATTAATTAAAATTTTACCAGCAGAATCTATAGTAGCATTAGCTAAAGGATTAGCAGCAGCTTTAGCCGCTTGCGTAGCTGCTTGAGAAGCTGCTGATCCCGGTATACCTACTGATGAAACTCCTGTAGCTGCTTCAGTGGCTATTTGAGAAGCTGATGATCCCGGTATACCTACAGCTGCTGACTGAGTAGCTGCTCCTGCTACTCCTTTATATAAACTTGCAAAAATACTTCCTATATTCCAAGCTAATAAAACACCACCCATAATTTTACCAATTTTAGAATTCATAAATTTTCCAATTTTTCTGAATCCTCTTTTAAGTTCCTTACCAATTTTTTTAAAAAAACTTTTCATATTTTTATCCTATTAAACCTAATAATATATTAATACTTGACTTCATGTTAGTGTTCCATTTGGAATCATCAAAAGTATTATCTGCTGCGCCTAAAGCAGCAACAACAATAGAAGCTGCTCTTGACTCAGCACTTTCATAAGCTTTAAATTCATAATCTGCTTGATCTCTCATTTCTTGATTTAAAAATGCTAATGATTGTGTAGATAATTTAAAACTATTAGAAGCATTCTGCATATTAATAGCATTGGTAGTTGCTGTATCTATTTCGTTTCTTCGTCTTTTATCAGCTATATCTGCTGCTTCGACTGCTGCTGCATTAGTAGCATTAAAAGCATCTCTATTATTTCTTGCTTGTTCATTAAACTTAGACATGTCTTGTTTCATACTAGCATTAAACTTTTCATAGTCTGATAAACGATTAGCATCTCTAGATTCCGCAGCATTTGCAGAATTAGCGTTAAACTGTTTCATACCATTTACAGCAGCAGTATTAGTAAGTTCTATTTCTTTAGCTATGTTAGCCATAAACAAATCTACATCTTGTTCAGATTTAGCACCA
>Ga0208545_1000229_pt1 | contig 26404 bp, 46 predicted proteins | sample DEB08_DNA_12_FD_185498 | JGI IMG/M metagenome (GOLD analysis project Ga0208545, IMG submission 185498) | Aqueous microbial communities from the Delaware River and Bay under freshwater to marine salinity gradient to study organic matter... | ecosystem: Environmental > Aquatic > Marine > Coastal ... | reverse complement strand
TGGAACGTAGTATATTTTACACCATCAATTGTTTCTGATCCAAGGTCCGACTTATCATACATGAAGTCACCTTGAATAACACCTTTAATACCTACATCCTTTAGATTATCAAAGGCCATCTTTAACTTCTTAGAGAGATCACCAGAGGTGTCTGCATCAATGTCTGCATGGCTCTTATATACTTTAGGGTTGGCATTGAATACACCTTTCTTTGCAACAAAGAACTCACCAGTAATTGGATCTTCACCAGCAAATACAGCAGGAGCTCCGTCCCATTTAACAGTCACATCAGTTGCACTTTTAGCACTACCAGATAACATATCACGTAAAGAACGTAATGCATTAATAGCTTGACGAGCTCCTTTGACACCACCATCGAGAATCAAATCTTCGAGATGTGTCATATGTGTGTTCTTACCCGCTGCTTCCGATAAATAACCTTTTAATGATCTCATTTAATTTCTACCTTTAGAGTATTATAACCTTTTATAAGACGATGGTACACCATTTTAGGTATACAAACTTCTTGATTTAACTTTAAAAGGAAAGGTAAGCAATCTTCTATTTGTAATTGCCAACCTTCGCCTTCTATACATTTGATTGTTCGATCTTCTTCATCTCGGTGCCACACATAATCTGTAGCCGGTTGTTTAATATCGAACGTTCTTATATTACCATCATCAACGTATGGATTACCAGAAATAACTTCCACCGCCCTTTAATCCTAAATTACTTGCATACTTTGGTAAACGACATGCCCAATAGCCTGCTTTTGTTTTATCAGTTTTAGTATCACAGTTATGACGAGCTGCAAAGTTTCTTGCAGCATCTCTATCATTAATCTTCGATGTAAGTCCACCTTTCTCATCACCAAACTCGATTTTCTTTACATTACCAGTCTTTGGGTTTTTTACGTAAACAACATATTTCTTTTTACCAGAGCTACGCTTTGGTGAGTTTAATTCAGGTTCAGATGCTTCAATCATTGGACTTTCCAATGGAACACGAGTTCCTTCATATAAACCAAAGTTACTCTTTTCGTCGTAGTACTCTAAGAATGTATCTATCTCTTTAAATTCCATGATCATCTCTCCAACGTTGAACTTCTTTCTTAGCTAATCCGACATTTTTATATCCTATAATCGGATGTCTTGGTGTATGACCGCTTTTATCAAATATCGTAGGTAACACTTTTGTACTACCGTCTTTATTAAACTTCATTGAGTCCATGCCGGATAAACGAATCTCAAACTTACCGTCTGAAGTTACATGTTTAAATACTTTCTTATTGCCAGGACCATATCCATCTGCAACTTTCTTCCATTTAATCTTAGCTTCACTAATATATTCTTTGAAAGTATTCATTATTCATATACCTTAATGTATGCGCTTGAATCTTCTGCCTTTGATCCAGCATAGTTTACAATTTTAGTAATAAATCGATTTGCTTTTGGTCCACTATTAATTGAAACCATGTAGCATATACTTATTACACCGTACTTAGCAGAAATCCAAAACTTATCTTTCTTCTTTAGATTAGCTGAAAAATCTTCGATCGAATCGTCATAAAAGTGATTATACATCTTATAGAATTTTTCAATTGATTTCTTATCACCTTTTTCTATCTTTTTAGCAACACCAAAAACATCTGCTTTAAATTTATCTGATACAACAGTTTTACGGAATACTTGTTTACCAGCATCTATAAGTATTCCCCAACCTGCACCACCGCCTCTTGCAGTCTTACCTTTAAGCTCTGCCTTAACAGTACCACCAGCACTATTATCTTTTAAAAGAAGAGCACCTGCATCATATACAATTGCTCCACCCTTTGTTGACCAGAAGTCACCGCGCTTAGCACCTTGTAATAGAATTTGTTTTACTTTATGATCATCAACATCTGGTGGTCTTTCGACATTCATTTCGATATGCTTGGCTTTCTTTTTCACTTTCTTAAGTGATATACCAACTAAACGCTTTTGTACAAAGTGTTGTAGAATATCTTCATTTAATGTTTTAACACTATCATCACCAAGTTCTTTCTTAACATTGAATCCTTTTGCTACCGCCCAGATATCGCCTGGGTTCCATTTGTCATCCTTTAATGGAGAAAAACCGTTGTTCTTAAATGCAACGGTTTTCTTAGCGTAAATTTCAGCCATGACTTTATCGCCACGGTGGAATGTCATACCTTTTTGAATGTATCCATTCTTAAATAGTAATACTGCAGATTCATATGATGAGGTAATCCAATCATCACTTACACTCATTACTTCTTCTAGAGATGCATCAACAAATACTTTCTTATAAGCATCTTTCATAATCTTATCAGTAAAGTAATCTTGTGATTGAACACCATGATCTAGCATAGCTTGAAGCATTACGCATTGATGTGATTCTGTATTTTTAGTATTGAGAGTACCACCACCGGCTCCACCCCCGCCACCAAAGACTTTTGATTTACCTAGATCGGATGTTGTAATGAATGTATCATTATCACCTTTAAGAGGAATAGGCTTTTTAGTTTCAGACTTATCTTTTTTCCATGTTTCAATACCAGCAACAGCATGTTCTATATCAGTAACAAGGAATGTACCACCTTTAGCAAGCTCTAAGGGCTGATTTGATTTAATAAGACGAAGAAGAATATCAATACGAGCTTCCCCTGTCTGACCATTAGGTTTTAATAGTTGAGCAGGTGTCATTCTAACAGCTTCTGAAAGTGGTTGGAAACCTGAAAAGTTTAGCATTTAAACCTCGTTAAAAATTAGATATTATAACTATTTATACGGTTCTACGCTTCCATCTTCATGTACTCTTACAACTTTTTGCTCTTCTAACATGTCTAATAATATTTCTGCACCAATCTTTACCCCATGGTGATATGCTGTCCATGCTGCACCAATTAGACAAAATGAGAATATAATAAAATGTTCTACTACCATTTGCGATTCCTTATGTAATCAATGAGTTCAAAGACAGTAATTGTACCGCCTAAGCAGATAACAGATAAAAACAATCCGTATACCATATCTATAAACATTGATCATTCCTATAGCTGATTTCATTAATGAATACACCAAGCATTTTTGTTGGGCTTTGATTGGTCCTTGCACAAGCTTTAAGATGATCGATTGACATATCTTTAATCTTTACCCAGCTTAATGCTCTATCTCCGTCTTTACCATAAGTCCCCCATTCGACTCTTTCGCGGATAATTTCATGATCATCATCTGACCATACACTTAAATGAACTTCATCACCATGCGCAGAACATCGGACATAGTTTAACCCGCCGTCAGTAAAATAGTTTTTACCATTTTCATCAATATACGAATTATAATCGTGTACAGAACGTGAGGTAATAACTGTACCGTCAGGAGTTTGTAAAGCATTATATAACAATTTAACATCACTCATCTTAGTATCCCTTGGCCATGTGATCATAGGCATCTTTGCATTCTTCAATCAATTCACCGCAAAGACAAATATCTTCTTCACGAACATACTCTGGTGCTTCAACCTTTTCTTCACTCATATTATCTCCTTTCATGGATATATACATCAATTGTTTCAGCATGTCTAATTGGTAGACATGAATCATAGGAATATTTACTTACACCATCAGCAATAGCTGCAGCTCTACGTGGACCACGTGGCATTAATGAAACTCGATACTTTGGAGTTACTGCAGGTAACATATCATCATAACCTGTGTTATAACGATAATCATTTATACGATCAGTCTCTTTAGCCATTGCATTAACGGATTTAATTGAAGACCGTAACGTTTCGATCTGCATCATATCAAACACTGAGTTAACATCAGCGGTAAAAACAAAAGATTTAGTTCTCATTATACATCTCCTCGAGTTGGCTTAGTTCGTCGGATACGACCATTACTAAAGATCTTCATAGTGCTTTGTCCGAGTACCAATTTAATAAATTGCTCATCAGCAGACTTTAGACTCCAACCGTAATTAAGTGCTTTAGAACAAGCTTGCTTTTGAACATCAGTCGCGTTCGTATCTATCCAATTATGGTATTCAGCTAGCTGAGCTTTAACAATCGCTGCATCTTCAGCAACGATTTCGTTAAGGGCATCTTTAACCATTTCATATGCGTTCAATTATACACCCCACGCTTCAGCGGCTTGTTGACGTTCTTCCTCAATGTCGAGGGTTGATTTCCACACGTTCTCGAAGTAATCACGTGTAGCTTCCTTACGAGCCTTCCATGATTCGAATGACTCCGTGGCAAATCCATTTGCCTTACGCTCCCACATTTCTTCAGCATAAGCTTCTTTAGTAAACATTATTTAGCCTCCAAGATTTCTTTCTGTTTCATTTCAAAGTAAATTGCAAGTAAAGCTTTTTGATCTTTCCAATCGATGAAGTTCATATGCCTAAGACCTTTAGCTGCACGATCTCGCATTTCTCCATGATAGTGATTTTTTAAAAGAGTTAAATTCATAATGTAATCTCCAATTAAGCTGCATTAAGCATAGTAAGTGGAACAGTGTATAGAACTGCATCGATACTAACAACGGCTTTAGTACGATTAACTTTTTCGACGATACCAGTCATGCGACCAGATTTTCTGCTATTAATATAAACATGATCACCAGAAGAGAAAGTAGACCTAGCAGCTGCAGACTCGATAGAACGAATTTGCTTTTGCTTGGCTTTTAATAATTCAATAGCTTCGTTCATCTCTTTGGTTGAGCTGATAGAGTTGATTGCATTAATAATAGACTTTTTCATAATATAATTACCTTCACTTGTTTTATTAATTTATAGTGCTATTATACCACAGGTATCACTATGTGTACACTGTTTTTTGCATTCTTTTTAGATCTTTTTGTTATATGGTTATAACTTTTTGATATATGGTGGGCCCACTTGGATTTGAACCAAGAGTCTGCCGATTATGAGTCGGATGCATTAACCGTTATGCTACAGGCCCTGTTGATGGGACTGTCTTTGCAGCGCAGTCATTCTGATATAACGGTCCAAGGTTATATATTGGAGCCCTCTATCCGATTCGAACGGATCACCTGCTGATTACAAGTCAAGCTGCTCTACCAAATGAGCTAAGAGGGCGTATAGATTAATCCATAGGGAATAACTTATATATAACTTCACCACAAGCCTTTGCGATCTCACAGTGCTCGAGCTGAGTACCATTAGAAGAACGAAGATCAATGTAGTGTAACCATGATCTTAATGTACCATTCACATACAGACGAGACTTTGTAAGACCTTCTGGAAGTAACGCTCTTGCTTGTTCCTTTGCGATACCTAAGGCTAATGCCTCTTTATAACATTTGGCTGCCATATACTCTACTCGGCTTTGAATCCTAAACCATTCATGTGCAATAGCTTCATCATCAGTCACTACAGAATTTTGTCTGTTCTTTTCGTCTTGTAATCGTGCTTCACGCTTCTCAAACATCTCATCAAAGCCTTCATCAGGATTTGCATATCGTTGAGAAAACTCTTGAAACGTAAACGATCGATGACGCAACAATTGTCTAGCAATATCACGGGTAGTATCGACCTCTAAGCAAACATTGACCATTTCTAAAGGTGACCAATGTTTATGCTTAATAAGATACTTTACTAGTTTCTCTGAAGTCTCAGTATTGTTTTGATTACTGGGATTCGATACTCGTGCACAATATGCTACAAGCTGTAGCATATCATCTGGTAGTTTACTATCATCAGGTACTCGTGAATAAGAAACTAGATTTACTTTCATATTAGTCTTCCTTACGTACTAAAGTGTAAATGCCCCATAGAAAGCCTGCCCATGCAAGTAGCTTAGCAATACCGCCGAACAAAATAACAGAACCACAAATAACAATAAGTGATGCTCCATCAAACGTAGTTCTTTCTGTAACTCTTTCTTTTAACCAATTTAACATATTTTTCTCCTAGACTTTAAAATCTGCAAACGTGTCTTTGTTTTCATTATTTCCCCACGTTGCAATGGGTTTATCGGGAATAGCCATGTCTTGCATGATATTGTCTTGAGCTGATTCTTCTACATCATATAGCTTCATCTTAGCTCGATCAATACCAATTACAAAACGTTTGTACTTAGTCGGATCATTATAGCGATTCTTTAATTGTTTCACCATGATCTGATTAAGCTCTTCTAGCTCTTCTGTTGAAATAAGAGCAAACATTAGATCAGCCGTTGCTGGCAAACCAAATGATTCAGAAGTATCTTCAAGGCCAACATCAGTATTACCAAAGCCTGACCGTGTCGTTTGAGTTGCACTCATAATAGGTACATCAAACTCTACTGCAAGACCACGTAACTCTTCAGCGATTGATTTAATAATCGTATAGCTATTTGCTGAAGTATTCTTAACTCTTGAAGATGAACAAATGTTTAGATAATCAATGAATATCATATCAGGTGTAAAGTTCTTTTTAAGCTTTAACTCATTAAGTAGAGCTCTAAAGTGACCAACGTGTGCAGCACCTGTAGGATATTGTTTAACGATCAGTTTACCAATAGAACCTTTTGCAATCTTTTTAATCTTTTCATCAAAGACATTCTTAGGTAACTCGGTTAACTGCTGAATAGGTAGATCCATTAGATTAGCATCGATACGTTCTGCAATACGTTCCTCTGCCATTTCCATTGTAATATACAATACGTTCTTGCCTTCGCTTAAGGCAGATGAACTCATATGACACATAAACAATGACTTACCAACACCAGTACCAGCCAAAGCGATATTGAGTGTTTTGTTTGGTAAACCACCTTTTGTCATCTTATTGAATATATCAAGATCGAATGGAATCTTCTCTTCTTCGTTATTATAGAACTCATAACGTGAATCAGCATCATTAATATAGTCATGACCAATTGCCTGATCAAAGGAAACACCAAGAGCTTCTTGTAGTATTTCAGGTATTGCACCTTCACTCACCTCTTGGTTTTTTCCATCAATGATTTGAATAGAGTTCATGATAGCGCCATAGATTGCTTTATCACGACACCATTTCTCTGATTCAGTTATGAGGTATTCTGTATCGATATCAGACTTGACTGAGATTTCTTGAATTAAGTCATATGCCTGAGTAAGTGTTTCATCTGGAGCTGAAACCTTTTCGATTTCAATCTCCAACACTCTACTCGTAGGAAGCTTATTATGATCACGAACAAAGTCTGTAATTAAATCAAATACAATCTTATGTTGGCCATCAAAATATTCTTTCTTAAGGTAAGGTACTACTCTTCTACAAAAATCTTCATTATTGAGAAGATGATTGAGTATATGTGTTGGGATTTCATTCTTCAATTAGCTATCGCCTTCTTCTAAGTCATCTTTACTATTAATAATATGTGATAATACGTCGCCTAGATAATTTTTAAACTCTATATCTGCTTCCAATTGATCTGGCTGAAATGATGCTGCATCTTCGACATGATATGTAAAAGATAAGGTAGCAATAACTGCCTCTTTATCTTCTTTAATTGTTATCTTGCCGTAAGTTATAATTACATCTTTCCATTTGCCACTTGTAAGCTTAATTCCATACAAATCTGATAATGAACTTTCAACAAACTTATAATCACTTTCTGATATACTATTATAACTCATTTTCGTCCTCTTGTACACTTTTCTTTTCGTTAGCTTGCTTAGCGCCAATTTGATACTTTTCAATTAAGTAAGTTTTAAAGTCAGTATCTTTAAAGATTGGTTCCCAGAACTCTTGCTTCAGAGTTTCCTTTTCTCTAACTTTTGGCTGCACCAATTCGCCGGTAACACGATCAACCCGACAATACCAACCGTTACTAGGCTTAGCAACATAGCCACCATCAAGAGCAACATCAAGCAAGCCTGAATAACTTTCAATACCGCCGTCCCAAGAAACTTGGATAGGCACTTTAGATTTTTCTTTAACAAACCTTGATTTCTCCACATTAATGACAAAGTCATAACCAGTCACTTCAGTACCAGTTTTATTTTGTCGACGACCTAAGATCCAGATGTTATCGGCTGAGTAATAGATACCTGTACCGCCTGAAACAACTGCCTTAGGAAATAATCCAATCTCTTGATATGTATGATTAATAGCAAGCAATGGAATGTTACGCATTGTAAGATATGGTGTTACCATACGGAATAAACCTTTAAGAGCTTTAGCACGAGACATATCAGCAACTGATTTCTCATTCAAAGCATCTTCCAATTCTTTCTTAGAAGCAAGGTTACCAATTGAATCGATTACTACAATCACATGATCTTTACGTTCAATATTATCTAACTGACCAACAAGATCAAACTTGAGTTGTTCGACATCAACAATTGGAGTATGCAGTACACGGCTTGTATCGATACCAAATGTTTCAAAGTATGATTGTGGTGAACCAAACTCGGAATCATAGAATAACAATACTGCATCATCATGTTTACGCAGATAAGCTGCGGCCATCAATAAAGCAAATGATGTTTTAAAGTGCTTTGATGGACCAGCAAGTACAGTAAGACCTGATGATAGACCACCATCTGGATCACCCGATAACGCAACGTTTACCATTGGCACTTCAGTTGGTGATTGTTCTTTCTTTGAAAAGAAAATACTCTTATCAAGGACTTGTGTTTCCTTGATTTTAGAGTTCTTCTTTAACCTATCCATTATACTCATATTAGTACTTCCTATTTTGCTTTGAATAAATATTGCTTTCAGCATTTAATCTGCTTTGACGCTTTAAAGCTTCTTTCTTTTTACGCTTGCGTTTTGCAGTAGGCTTTTCATAATACTCTTTCTCTCTTGCTTTTTGCAAGATACCGGCTTCTTCAACGAGCTTACTAAACTTACGTAAAGCTACATCAAATGGCATCGGCTTTTTACTTTTGTTTTTCGGTTGTAAAGATACACTAGGCATATCGGGTTTCCTTTGGTTTCATTTCTTTTTCCAGTTAATAATTTAGATTATATTATAACATAAAACTATCTAATTGTACACAGTTTTTTTCATAATCGTAGGTGCGTTTCTTATTATCTTCTACTAAGAACTTCGTTTCAACTGATTCTACTCCATTACCTTCAAGCCACTTCTTAATCATACGAGCTGGATGTTCTGCAGTTGTAACAGGAACATTCTGACATATATGATTTAGATTAGCCTTAGGATTAATTAGATTAAAATCATTTGGAAGCTTCATAATTGACATTGCTTCCCGTACAGTTAGATATCGGTCTTCGTCAGGGTGACATAGGTTTGTAGGAAAGTGACCAACGAAAGCACCAATAAAATCTTTTGGTATTTCCGTGGTCTTACGCATAATGTTACCACCAGCTTTTAACTTATGATACTTACGATCGCACTTAGCGGCTTCATTGTCATAACCTTGTTCGCGCATCCATTGAGCAACAACTCTGTAATTAGTATGCTTCTCTATTTCATCCATTGGGTTTGTAGTTCTTTCGATCTTATCTTGAAATTCGGAATGTGTAATACCACCCTCGATTACTTCAAGTACGTATCGATAGTAAGGATTCTCCGATGGGATTCTTTCATTAGTAAGTATATTCATTGGATCATCATCACGTCTTTCAATTGAACGGATATGATCTTCGATACGAGTGTGCGGATTCGAGACGTAACCAAGGAGTGGCACTTGTGTTCCTTTCCAGAAAAAGTAGAAAGTTCTGTCTCGAACTTGCGATAAACCATGTAATATGCTCTTAGTCTTATATATAGAAAACGTGTACCCATGCTCGTCTGCAATCTTGCGTAATTTTCTTACTGTTGGTTCACCCATTTTTGATGCAAGTCGTGGAGCATTCTCTCCCCAGAATACTTTAGGTTTAATATTACCAAGTACGTATTTCGCTGATTCTGACATCCAATCATTCGTAGCGCTATTAGCATTAGCTTGTGGAGATAACGAAGAAAGACCAGCACATGGACATACAGTATTGACTACATCAACATAGTCTGTTCTGCCATTACCTTCATCAATCACATGATAGGGTACTTCATTATTATAGTGATTTAGAATCTGAGAATCATTGCTAGCAAACGCACTATACGATAGAATATATTCAGGACGTTTCCCAAACACATTCTCCATTGCGATTGTTTCTCCACCAATCAGCGGTACTATACTTGCATATTTCATTTTGTCTTATCCTTGATATATTCTTCGATATCATATTTTGGTGTCCAACCTAAGGCTAGCATATCAGTTATATCGGCAGTATTATCATGAGCTTCACATTCGTCGCCTGGTTTAATATCTATATCATATCCTGCAATTGGCCCTAGATCTGAAACAACTACACCATTACCTGTACCAATATCGTAAGCTGGCTTAAGAACAGTAACACCGTCCATCTCTTTTTCAATCAATAGAAGAATTGCATCTACTACATCATCAACATGTACAAAATCACGAATATGATTTGTGAGATAACTTACTCTGCCTTCAATCAATCTGCCGATTAGCATTTCATCTCTTGCACCTTCTCCATAAACAGTTGTAAATCGTAATCCAATTTGATTAAGGCGAGCTGTTTCTTCATTTACTTTCTTGCTCATTCCGTATGGTGATAGTTGCCAATCATGTATACAAGATGATGAAGCATATAGCAATGGTATATCATAGAAATCACAAAACTTCTGAATCTCAGTCGTATGAGTTACATTATTATCCCAATACTTTTGAGGCTCATTAATGCTTTCTCTTACATCTGCATAAGCAGCTAAATGAATGACATAATCTATATCTTCGGTTTGTCCCTTAGATATACAAGTAAATTGTTTAAGTGGCTTATTAATTTTCTCATCCCATTCATCAATCTCATGACCTAGTGCCATAAGTCGATTCATCACATGACTTCCAATAAAACCTCTTGATCCTGTAAGTGCTATTCTCATTTTAAAAACCTCTTGGCCGTTGCGAGAGCAGAAGATATTGCTTGATGCATATCAACATAAACATACATTCCGCATCGACCAATAAACGTCATGCGATCAGTATCAACCATCTCTTTGTATTTCTTATATGTTTCTCTATTTACACCATCTACATCTTTGACTGGATAATATCTTTCTTTATTATTATCTTTATAATCACATGGCTCTTCGTATGTTAAAACGGTATGCGTATTTAAATCGCCGTGATTAGGAATATTCTTCCACTCAGTTACTCGAGTATACGGACCATCGTGAGTGAAGTTGACAGTAGCAGTTGGTAGAACCTTAGCCATTGGCAATGTTACATTATGAAACTTGATAGAACGATATGGCAGTTCACCATGTTTGTATTTAAAGTATTGATCGATCGGCATAGAGTTAAATACATGATCATACTTCTTTTCCATTGAAGTAGTAAACTTCGTACCAGTAAAGACCTTAATATACTTATGCTTAAATATATTCTCAAAGATCTTAGTGTAACCATCTTTAGGCATCATCTGATATTCGTCATTTGGAAAGTATAGCTCGTTGTCATCATCACGTGTAGGAATACGATTAATAATAGACGGATCAAGTTCATCTAAAGTCTTACCCCACATCTTGAGAGTGTATGGTCTAAAGAACGTATCAAGGATTTTATCTTCACCTACGATTTCCTTTGTTTCCTTATTGACTGGTAGAGTAACATAGGTTCCATCATCTAATTGAGCTTTTACTTTATGCTGATAATCAACCCATTCAGTAAATTGAGATAGCCAATCAACTACTTCTTTATTATTCGTATGAAATAGATGTGGACCGTACTTGTGTATACGAATACCATTACACTCATAGTCATAAGCATTTCCACCAATATGATGCCGCTTATCAATGATTGTAACTCTATGTCCAGCTTCTGCAAGCTCTCTTGCAATTACGGCGCCAGAAAATCCAGCGCCAACGATTAATATTGACTTCATAGTATAACACTCAGTTCCTTTTGTTGTAGTGTTTTATCAAGTGGATGCTCTTGAAGTAGAGCTGCTTTTTGTCTATTGGCTAGACTTGATAATTCTTCTGTCGAAAGATTAACGATATCACTTGCCTTTAACGACGCAAGCTGTTCATTATTATATAGTAACATCATCTCTTCGTATTCACCAATAAGAATAGATCCTGCATCTGCTAGTTGTAATGGTCTTGCTCTCCACCAACCAGATCCGGCATGGTTATATCCTGGCATTAAACATCCCCATTGTTCGGCATATACTTTACACATATCACCTTCACCAAGACGACGTTGCTTTTCTTTACGTGAACCAAAGAACTCAATATCCCATGAATCAGCATTCTGTTGTTTTAACCAACGCTTGGTTTTACCTTGCACTAATGATGCAAAGTTAAAGCATCTTTGCTTATCGGCCGGTGCTACTGAATCTTCTTCTGCGGAAGGCATCATGATCTGTTCCATGTATTCCATTTCATCGATATGAATATCACCACGATTACCTGGCACTCGATTACGATGATACGGATTAGGATTATAACCAACAAGGAGTTCTTCAGGATAATCAACAAGTTTACTTAGATCACCACCCATGAAGACTGATAATAACATTGGTGCTTTCTTTTCTCCAATATAGTTGACAGCATCAAGTAATGTTTGAGTGTGTGGTTCAAGTAATTCGAATGACATATCCGGATCACACATTTTGTTTTGGCCGATCGTAAACTCTTTCAGCAATGAGTCCTTATCTTTGCATGATAAAATACCTTTAAAGATATCTTCTGTCTGCCAATCATCAAATGCTAATACAAGGTTATCCTTTGGTGTAGCATGAATGGCCCACAGACCGTTATAGAATGCTAACTGGAGGGCTTGACGTGGAGATGCAAGGAAACATATAACACGATGGTATTCAGATAGATCTTCTCCAATCTTTACTAACCGTTGTTCTACTTCATAACCCATATCCTCTAAGCATCTTATAAGAGAATAATGAGATGGTACTACCTTAAGTTGTTGTCTTAAATAAAAATCCTTTGTAGTCTGATTCTTATTCATTCCCGTAATTAATATTTTCTTCATACTGTTTTCCAATGTATTCCTGCTTCGTTAAGCATGGCTACCGAAAGCTCACAAGATTCTATCCACTTTTCAGGTGCATCTTCCATCGAGTGTTCACTCATTACGATTTGTTTTACACCAACCTGAATAAGACCCTTTGCACATTCGGAGCAAACTGGTAGTCCATACACATAAACTGTCGAACCATTTAATGACGTTCCATTAAATGTCGCATTATATATAAGATTCATTTCAGCGTGTACGACATACTTATATTTAGTGTCTTTATCAACTAAGCGTTTTTCAGTATCGTCGATACCACGCGGAAAGCCATTGAATCCTTGAGCCAAAACTTGGCCTTTAGATCCAATAGCAACCGCACCAACTTTCTTTGATGGATCCTTTGACCAAGTTGATACTGTCTTGGCCAGTTCCATATAACGTTTATCCCATTTGTTTGACAAGATCAAAGTGCCTCTCATATACATGTAAGTTTTGTACTTGCCAATGAATAGTGCCAGTGTCGACACTTAGTTCATCAGCTAATGCATAGAGTACATATTCCTGCCATGCATAGTCATTACGATAACCGAAGATTACATCGTTTGATCGCATTTGAACAACCGAATGTAACTCGTTATCACGAATATAATATGTTACAGCATTAGTACAAATAAAGTCATTCTTTTGCTGTTCATTATAATCGACCCATATTGAAGGCCGTTGATATACCATCGATGCACGACGAGAGTCTTTATTTCTTCGAAGCTCACGAACAACTTGATCGAACTGGTTATGGTATTTATCGCTAAAAATAAGATGGCCATAATTGGAGTTAATCTCACCATGACGATTAGCAGACATTTCCCATGCCTTTGGTGGATCCCTATCAACATAGATATCATTAATGTTTGTTGATTGTGATTCATACCATGCTAGCTCAGCATCGATGTAATCCTGGTTAGGAGTACCAAAGATAGCCGGCTCGTCTGCATAAAAAGATGCACCTATCAATTCAATTGTTTTACCACCATTACGATCTGTAGTAAATCTTTCATTATCTAGTTCATCACGAAAGTAGGTGCGAATTTGATCAATCTCAAGCGTCATTCTTTATTCTCCGATTTAGAAAGTCACGATTTGATTCTTGGCCATCGATACCACCACGAATATAAGCAGCAATAAACGAACCATAGTTAATTAAATCTTTTGCTGAATCTTCAAGTGATTCAAAGTTTGGTTTATAGTTTGGATCATTTTCCATTGCTTCGAGAACTGAGAACATACGTAACGTTTTGGCATGTACAATATCAAGTAACGATGCAACGCCACGTGGGTAGTAATCAGCCTGCCGAATATTTGAGTTAGGATTTTGATAATCATTAGATTTTTTAGTTTGTAATTCTGCACATTCTTGCAGGACTTTTAAAGATTCTTTCATATAGTATTCCTCGTAATAATGGATATATTATAACACATTTTAAGCCGTTTGTAAACACTTTTTATTAAGTAATTTGTAAGATTGCATATCTCTTGCAACACTCAATGCATCTAGGACTGGTAAGTAACCATCAGCTTCAAATGTAAGAACATCTCCTAGCTTATAATCTGTTTCAATGTTTTGTGTATAGCTCATGATATGAGTAAGTTGACCCATACGATGTGATTCTTGCAACCGACCTTTATTAGAAAGAGATATATTCTCTGACCACTTTGGACGGCGCTTTAAATCAACGAATGTTGATTCTGATAATTGAAGATCGTGTCTCCATGTAGATGGTCTACTAAATCCACCAGCCTTATATAGCGTAAACTCGAGAGCCAGTGCTTCTACGTTGGTCTTATTACTATAAGAACCTTTACGATATTCTTGCTCTAACGCGTTAAGTAACCATTCATCTACGATATATCTATGGTTGTTAATTCTATCAATCAATTCACTTATTGTTGTCATACTATATTAATCCTTAGGTTTATGAACGGTGCCTAAATGCACGCCAATAGTTTTATCTAGTTTACTCATGGGAATATTGTCCTGCGAGATTTCTAATGCCTTTTGTTTCATATTCACATTAAAATTATTACGAAACCAAATATCTATTCGATCAGCGAAGTTTATAAGCTTACGAAATATCTTACCTTTCAATCTATTTAGTGTTCTCATCAGAACAACTCCTTTTCAGTCATTACAAGAAATTCCATTTGATTATTCTTTGCATGCATTATAGCTGCAGTCCATTTTGCTTTATTAACCTTCATAGATCTCTGATAGTCTGGTTTGATTTCAATAATCTTTTGTACTCGGTTTCCGTCTTTATCGATCATATCAACCCAGAAGTCTGGATAGTATGTCCTAATTTTCTCTTCAAATCTGTACGGAATTTTAATCTCTTCACTTGACCATGACAATATTTGTTCATTACGATCGCAATAAACCATGAATAATCTTTCCCAACTACTACGATAGATTATTTGTTTTATATTACCATTATACTTATCTGGATTCTTTGGAATATACTTACCTTTAAAATGCGATCTACGCATGAGTAACCTCTTGGCATTCTTTAAATCGTCTCATAGACGTTCTTACACCGTAATTATCATCAGTATTATCAATTGTTGCTGCAAGGAAAGATAACAGAAATATTCTGCCATATTTTACCATTGATGGATGACTCCTGCAATAATGAAGAAGCATGTGATAAAATTTACCAATACCACAATACTTCTTATCATTGCTACTTGATCAGCTTCACGATCAGTATCACCTACCTTTTCGCCAAGTGACTTAGCCCAAAGTCTCCAGTATCTATTACGACTCATCATTACTCCAGTCTATTTCAATCCGTTGATCGCCTGTACCATTCCAATGATATGTACAACCCATCTCTTCAATAATAGGTAGAATAGCTTTTAGATTCTTTACACCTTCTTTACGACCATCAAAGCAGAAGCAACTGCTAGACATCTGATCAGAACTCAATGTGCTAATATGATCATACTCAAGTTCAGCATCTTCTGTTTCTTCGTCCATTTCTTCATCATCCCACCTTTCACAGTCCTGCTCATGATTAAACAGGACTTTAGAAAGATCTACATCTTCACCTTTAAATGGACCAATGTCGTGTTCATCAGGTAGAGACATCCAAGCACAATTTGTGCAACACATCTCGCCCCAACCACAAAACCAACCTTCTTGTCGAAGACGATCAAACAATTTTTCTAGTTTATTTGTTTTCATCTTCTTCTATCTTATTCCCATAGTAATCATGAGTTCCTTTATCATAATTTTCTCGACGCCATCTTCGTTCTTCATCTGCTGCTAATGCAATAAGTAACGTAGCATAACCAAATGCAATTACTGCAATACCTGTAAAGACTGTCAACCAGCCATATAGATTTGCTACACCAATAGCTAAGTACATTAATGCGCTACCTACACACAAACCATCAATAAACATTTTAGTTGTTTCTTTCATTATATTTTACTCCATTGAGTTAAAGGTGGTAGACACTGTTCAACATTATTTGTGTCTTTTAAGGTTGCTACTATATCAATTGCAATTGAATATCTTGGTTTTTCATTTTGATTACTTTCTACACTATGAGGTATTTTAGCTGGAAATATTACAAACATATCGTCATCTGCAAAGATGCTAACATATTTACTAGAAGCATTATTTTTAAGATCTAATACGTCACTCCCGAAAGCACTAAACAAATTTGGTATAAATTCATTTAAATGCTCATAGTGCGGAGGCTGTAAAACTAATGTTCCAGCGTTTTTTACTGTTTTGGGATAATAAACCATAGAAAGATTACAATACCTATGATCGTGTATAGCGATTTCTTGCCCTTTATTCGAAGCAGTTCCCCATGATCTAACGACGTGAAAATCAAATTTATCATAATTTACTCCCACGTTTTTACAATAAGTTTTTAATGCTTTTCCTACATTAGAAAATAATTCTTTATATAAAGGATTATTATGTAATGCATAATTATTGTTAACATCTCCTGTCCATGAAGCTCCAGGACGACTAGTTGGAGGATTTTTTATACGTTGTTTTGCTATATCATCTACATACGATTGCCGTGTTTTTTTAGATAAACCCATCTTACCAAATGTGACATCTAAGGCTAAAAATTGTTCATTGCCTGTTACAAATTTCTCTTCTGACATTAAATGTTGCTCCTAAAAATATATTCAATTGCACGATCTGCTTCTTTTGTTAGATCACGCTTACCATACCAGCCACCCGTATCATTATCAAGATCACGACATATATATGCAATCTCTTGAGCTGTGATTGGATAACCACGCTTTGTAGCATTCCCCGCCACCGTCACCATGATTTGGTACATCTTATAATACCAACCAGTACCGCTAATTTTTTTATACTCTTCGACTTGTCTTTGGTTTACAAACGGACAATCGCGATAACTTGTCCAAGTAAAGTCTTTATTATTTAATTGCTGTTTACGATGTTCGATTAACCCATTACGAATTGATTCAGGTAATCGATCAAAGAATGAATCACTTGTAGATATATAGCGATGCTTTTCCATTAACTCATCAGGGTCCATAATCTTACCATCATGAGAGAAGATAAAGTTATGAGCACCTTCATAAGTTGCTGGTATGTAATACATCCTTGATAAATCTTTTGTTTGAACATCAGCAATGTCGCCGATTTCTTTATTGAGTGCATACCAGAAATGCTTAATCTGTTCGTTATCGACCCACTTAGTCAGAGGGAATACTAAACGAAACTTTGGATTCTCTTTTGTAGAGCTTGCTGTTGAATAGCAAATGTATCGATATTCTTCATACTGCTTTTGAATATCTTCTACAGTACCAACATAGTCATCAACATCTACAATACCAAAACCTCCCCATGCAACTACGTTAGCATTAGCTCGCTTAGAGCTTTCAACGTAAGTTGCTGGAGAGATCAGCGGTGCATCTTTCTTTTGTTTGAAAGATTTTTCTTTTGCTAGCTTATACAGTATCTGTTCGAACTGATCGAAGTCTTTATAATCAACTCGTTTAGATGTATTGTTATCGTATATGCTATCAAATATTGTTAAGGAGACCATGATTGCCACTATGTGATGGATTAATCCAACCTTCAGGCTTTACCAGATCGGGCAAACCAAGAGGATTGGGCCTTTCTTTTTTAACTCCGACTTCTTTAGACATGTTAGCTTGATGAACTTGATCCCATGCTTTATATGCATCAATACCAAATGCATCGAGTGTACCGATTGCAACAACACATAGATCAATTAGACCATCTACGATTTCTTCTGCATCTTTCTCACCAGTAGCTTTAAAGGTTTCATCAAACTCTTCTTTAAGGAATGCTACACGGAAGTGCAATAGCTGTTCTAGCTTCTCAGGATTGTTTTTAATCCATTCATGTACACCATACTTGGCGTGCATATCAGCAATATCTTTTACCCAGTTTTGACTCATTGTGCAATAACTCCTTGAGGTGTTGCTGCTGACATATCGATAGATGAGGTTGATTGTACATAATGATCAGCAAGTGCTGCTGTAGGATCACATGAAAATACGACTTGAGCCGCATCAATTTCAAATGTGTCACTAGCCGCATAAGGCATGAATGGTTCAAAGCCTAGATTGGTACTATCTTGAGTAATTGTAACTGGCATCTTTAATGTATACATACCGGCACGATCAACATCAGTTCGTGCTAGTACTTCTTCACCTGTTACGAGTTTTAATAATTTTATATCCATAGTTTTCTCCGCGTTAATATTGTATATTATAACATAGTTTTAAGTAAATGTAAACCCTTTTATCCAAAAAAGTCTTCAAGAGAAGCTCTTTCTTCGGAAGACCAACCGATTGCACCAAGGATTGGTTCGATTGGATCAAGGAATGTTTTCTGGAATTGTAAGTCATAGTCAATATATTTATCAATTACAAATTCAGATGGTAAGTAATCAGGGAATGATATAACGTTTTCCTTGATGACGTTTGGTTTACGAAGATAGATGAATTTGACCTTATCACCGTTCTTGATTGGTGAATACTTCTTCGTAAGAGATAGATCCTTAACACGTTTGTTATAGAGCAAGCTACCACGAACATGAATTGGAGTACCTTTCTTGTAGATCGTATCGTTGTCTTTGTATTCATTGACCTTAGACACACCACGTGGGAATGCAATATCATGTGCAGGTAGTGTTACAAAGTAGTCCTTGAACTCTTTAATAGCAGCTTGAGTCTTTGTTTCACTGCCGTCAATGATTACCTTGAAAATAGATTTAAGAGCATCACGACATGGCATGGGGGTGGAAGATTTGATAGCTTCGATACCCATGATCTTAAGCTTAGGTTCTGCATAACGTACGCCTTCGTTGTCATGCACATTGAGGATGTAACGTTTCTTAGCAGTCCATATACCAGTGTCTGCGATAACTTCACGACCCATAACCATCTTGTTTTCGATGCCACCCATCATATTGAATAGATTAGCATATGCTTCAGTAAGAGCTGGTTCGAGTTTCTTTTGTGCAACAGTATCAAGAAAGTCTACAGGATTAGCAGGTTTGACTGCTTCTACCAATGGATCAAGGTTTACATAAAGCGAATCGGTATCGATTGCAATGACATAATCTTTATCTGTTTTAAGTACTTTGTTGAGGTAATCATTAATAGCAACCTCAGCCCACTTGATCGATAACTGACCTGATAGTGTAATAGCTTCAGCAATACGTTGATCAAAGAATCTGAAGTACTTGTTACCGAGTGCACCATAAAGAGAGTTTAGAAGAATCTTAATAGACATCTGTCTGTTTTCAGCAATAGCAATATCACGCTCGATACCGTATATGGTTTGCTTATCAGTCTTATCAGCATTCTGTAACGCTTGTTGCGCATCGAGCATTTGACGTTTGATTCCAACACGTTCAGTATACATACCATCGATGATATCAGGCAAGATACCTTTCTTATCAGTTCGAAAGACTTGGCCATTACCACCAATCGATTTGCCGCTACCTTCGAATGTAGTCTTCTTATCAAGCAACGACTTGATATCAACATTATATCGTTCACCTTCGATAATCGTTTCAGGCGACATATTGTACTGCATAATAAGAGAAGGGTATAGCGAATTTAGATCGAAGCTTACAACCCATTTGTGAAGACCTACTTGTGGATCTTTAACATAACCACCAGGATACGGTGATTTGAATTTGACTTCACTGAATGGAACAGCAACTTTCTTTTGGAACAATTCACGATAGATGATTGAATCCCATATAGCAGTCGTACCGAAAGTATCGTTGTAGTTAACACCACCTTTGTATGCCATCGTTAGACATAGCGTAATAAGACCCATCTTATCTTCGAATCGATCAACCAACTCTACATCTTTGATGTTATAATCAATGAACTTCTGATAATCATTTAGATAGAGAGTATGCAATGAACCATGTTCTTCGTAGGATAGTTTCTTTTCACCAAGAACTACGTGAGCAATATGGTCGAGTTTATATGATTCTTGTGGACCGTAAGAGTAACCAAACTTCTTAAAGAGCTCGAGGTAATCGATAATAGATATACCTTTAAGTTCATAAGACTGTTGAGTACGACCCATGACAGTGACATCACGTTCTTCTACCATACCCCACGGAGAGTATCGTTTAACGAATTCACCATCAAGAACTTTGGCTGTACGATTAACAAGATATGGAATATCAAAGAATCTGCAGTTCCAACCAGTTACGATATCAGGACAATTATGACCACGCCAGAAGTCAGTGAATGCCATAAGCAACTGAGCTTCATTAATGAACTGTTTGTAGATAACAGGGTGGTCTTTCATAAGTGTCTTGTCTACGTCATAATGACCTAGAGCCCACACATAATATGTATCATCGATATTGTTTTTAGTCGTGATTGATATGATTGCTTTTTCTGCTGATTCAGGTTCAGGGAATCCATCATCTGATTCAACTTCGATATCGATTGTAGTTACGTTGATTTTGTTACGATCGAATTCGATTTGACCAGGATAAGCATCATTAATATATGTAGAGATATGTCGATCATTGCCAAAGATGTTTCGACCAACAACGTCTTTGTTCATTTGAATCCAATCTTTAGCATCACGCATAGAATCATGAACAACAGGAGCTACGGGTTTACCACATAGAGATTGCCATTCAGTTGGTTTGTTTGTCGATACAAAGAGAGTAGGCTGATATTTAATCTTATCGGCGAATCGACGATTGCCATCATAGCCACGAACGAGGAGTTGATTGCCGAAGCGTGTTACATTAGTATAGAATTTCATAGTCACCTTTACGTAATAGATGTATATTATAACATAGTTTAGAACAAATGTACACTTTTATTTATTGGTGATAGACGGCCGAAGCCGTCTATCGAGGGTGTTACATCGATTAAATCTTAGCTTATTCCTGCATTGACTAGCCATATTACAAAAAATGGAATAGCCATTACACTTGCAAACTCCGCAAATTGTGCACATACTTTACACTTCTCGCGAGCAGAATTAATCGAATCTTGGCTTAAATATTTTTTCATGATATTCTCCAGTAGATTGGTTATTTCTACTGGTATTCACCCGAATCAATCTTGGATAAAGGTTTTTTCGGTTGAGGTCCCAGCAGATCCGATATTGATCTTCCTAGGACGCTTCTCTTCTGGAAATTCAACTCTGGCTTTCACCACAAGTATGCCATTCCTTAGATCTGCATCGTCGATTACTACAAATTCAGAAATTCTAAATGATTTCTCAAATCTGCGTGACGAAATGCCTTTGTGAACGTATTCATTATTCCCTTGATCTTTGATCTCTCCGGCAATCTTTAGTATACCTTCTTTAACTTCAACGTTTAAATCGTTTTCAGTAAAGCCGGCAACTGCTAGCTCGATCAAGAAATTTTCTTCATCAATCTTAACGACGTTGTGGGGCGGATAATTATCTCCACTACGAGCAGACGAATGAATCCTTTCCAGATCATCGAATAAACCTTCGAATCCTAGAAAAAGTGAACGTGGTACGTGTAGTCTTGCATTAGTCATTTTGACCTCCTATTTATTTAGCAAGGTTAGTAATAGAACCCCGGTTATCCGGCGGTCCGTATATATTTATACAAAGTGTAACGTTAGTTTGAACTACCGATGTTATACTTTGTACAAAGTTCCCATAAAGATTTATCCTTATGTGGAATAACTTTAATTTGACGTAGTGGTGCTTTAGCTATAGCTTGTTCAGTATTAACAATCTCAACTAATCCCCAATCGCTTAACAGTGTGGTAATTGTATTACGACGTTCAATGTCATTTTCAATTAAGTTAGATGGCTTACCGTCAAGTAAGAACAACTCTTTAAAATGCACAATAAAGTATCTACCTTGCTTATGCAAGATATGACAGCTTTGAAATAGCTTGTTGTCTTTACGTGATGCAACACCGATACGAGTTAATGTTTCTTTAATCTTTAGAAAGTCATCAGGCTCGTTGAGAATAACTTCCAGCATGTCAGCTGGCGTCCATGTTTGTATTTGATTATTATTTTCCACCTTTGCATATCCTTTTATTCAATTCAGTTAATTGTTCATTAGTAAATAATGATAATACGGATTTAGCTTTTTCATTGCTATAGCCATAATATTCTTTTACCACTTCAAGATCAGACAATTCTGTCGGTTTAAGCCATTTAGAGAATCGTTTTTTCTTCTTAACTATATTTATAAAAAAATCAAACTGAAGGCGATTGTCAATGTGATGATTGAGATTCATCTCATTGGCATATAGTATCGTATCTGGAAAATACGATAAGCTTCGATTGACCATGAAAGGTGTATATTTTGATTCTGCAATGTCATCTACCATTATATCTTTCTTAGTAGTATTAATTGCATTTACATATTCGAATGGGTTCATTTAAACTGAACCCCAGCCATAATCTCGGTAAGACATGCAACTACATTGAGTTCATGATCTGCTACGAATGCATTTTTGTACTGATAGTCTGCAAGTATAAGAACAACTTGAGGTATCGATTGAGGATCGATATAGTCACCCATGTTATCATATATTTGACGGAATAGAGCAGCTGGTTCTACATCGATGTTATTAACTACCCATTGACGCATACCTTTAAAGTTCTTTTCCTTAAGAGACTTCATAAGAGTTGAAACATTTACTTCTGATAACGATACCAAGATACCAGAATCGATTACACCAGATGCTGAGTAACGTTGCAATTCATTAAGAACACGACGCCAATCAGGACAGTATTTCATAATGAGTTCAGCAATGACTGCCTTATCATATTCAACACCTTCTGTTTTGAGAATCATTTCGCATCTTTCCATAAAGGAAGCCATCAATGCTGGATGATCTTTCTTTGCGATATTGAATTCGATTGGTGTACAACGAGAATGTAATGGTTCAATAATACGATTCTTGAAGTTGCACGTTAGAATAAACCTACAATTAGAAGAGAACTCTTCGATAAACCCACGAAGCGCAGGCTGTGTAGATTGTGCATTAAGATAATCAGCCTCATCCAAGATGACTACTTTGTAGCCACCTTGAAGAGAAACTGTCGAAGCGAATTTCTTTATCTTGCCGCGTAGTGTATCAATGTTACCTTCTTCAGAACCATTAATCAAGATATAATCAAGATCGAGTTCTTTACATAACGCCTTAGCGACGGTAGTCTTACCAAGACCAGCAGTGCCGGTGAGAAGCATATTGTGTAGGTCACCTCCTTTAACAATATCTTCAAAAGTTTTTTTAATCGTACGAGGTAAGACTATGTCACTAATTCGTTGTGGTCGATACTTTTCTACCCATAGAAATTCATTAGACATTAAAGTACCTCCCAACCAAGAACTGTAGAAACTCTAAAAGATCTCCATGCATCTTTATCAAGTGACCATACAGCCAAATGTTCAGATTCAGGACTAATAGCATCAACTGTAGCAGTGACTCCATTAGCTTCTAGAACAGCAGGGTTGAGAGAACAAGGCATGACTCGTATTTCATCTGAGTCAATTTTTTGAAAGGTTACCGTGACAGTACCCTTTTTAAGCGCTTCGATTAAGCGCGAACATTCATTGCGATCCATAATATATCCTTCATAATAAAAAGTTGGGGGTTTTTACACCCCCGTAGTTTTAAGCTTCTTCGACTTCGACTTCTGATCCGTCTTCAGCTTCAGCTGTAGCACCTTCGGCTTCAGCTTCTTCACTCTGAGCCTTTTGTGAAGCTTCTACGAATGCAGCAAAGCGGTTACGTACACCACCTACTGATTCTAGCTCAGCACCTTCAAAGGCACCTCGTTTTGATGCAGCATCAACGATTTGAACTACGGCGGCAAGATCAGCAAGCGACAATTGAACCGGTGCGGCTTCTTCAGTTGCTTCTGTTGTGTTTACTTCTTCTGACATGATTTTCTCCTATTGAGAGTTATAGTTACTGTTTTTTTCCAAAGCGATGTAATATCTTACAGGCTTGGTTGTGTTTTTCCATTCGGAAATAAGTTTAGATGAGATATTAACTTCATAGTCTCCATCCAACAGCTTCAAATTGTTGATGTTGATTACAAATTCGAATTGACCTTCTTTGTAACCTGCATCATTTGCAAGCTGTATATTATATATATTCGCTGAACTGTCCTTTGAGTCAAATACCTTAATATTTACACCATCTTCAGTAGCTGAGATAGACATTTCAGAGTGGCCGAGAGCTGATGCAGCTTTACGGATTTGCGACAAAATATCATCGGTAAACGATATCGTAACTTCACAATCAGGCATGGTAATGTCTTTTTGTGGTGTCGTCAAAATACTAGAATCGGAAAAGAAATACTTAACCTTTGAGTTACCACCAACAACATCGACATGATTATCTCCGAAGCTGAGTTGTGGATCATTTACTAGATTTACTACTGATAAAAATTCATTAAGATCGTAGATACCCATTTCTGTGGGAAAGTCTTCAGTGATATCAGCTACAGCAAGAATGTTCTTTGCTTCTGAAATCGTCTTGACTTCCTGTCCAGGCTTTAACACAACATTAGGATTAATGCTGGAAAAGTTCCTGAGCACAGATAAAGTATCATTTGAAATACTTACTGTCATACTGTTTCTCCTGTTTTAGATATTATATTATAACACAGTTTCATAAAAATGTACACTACTTATTTACTCTATCGTGTTCATTTAACGCAAGTAAAGCATAATGCAATACCTTCATTAAGTCTTTTCGATGATCACTAGGACCGCCTTTCTGGCCATAGCGAGCATTATACTTATCAACATTGCCTAGGAAAAACCCTAGGCCATGACCTCGATCGACAATCACCTCAGAGGATTGAAATCCCCCTTGACAATAGTGACCCTCATACGTAGAGTCAATGTACTTCTTAAACTCTGCAATGAGAGCACCTTCATTAAACTTGTACTGCATTAGTCCTCCTGTGTATTAAGTTCGACACCAGAATCTACTTTAGTGTAGAGATCTAGAAATGCTTCCTTTGTATCATCATCAAAGCGTGAGATACAAAGATCAATAGCCTTTGCTTTATCCTGAAAGACAGTAAAGGTTTGCATAATATGGCACAAGCGACGAGTTGAAATTACCTCATCAATACCATCATCATAGAATGTTTTACGAATGATATCAGCCCAATTAACTAGATTCTCGATGAAGTTTGCATCACCATGACTCATGTGGCTTTTACTATTAAACTTCTCGAAATGGCGAGTCAGGATTTTCTCTTCAATAGATTTCGAAGGAAACTTCTGATCAATAGAGATATTGAAACGCTCAAGGAAAGCATCATCAATAATCGAAGCTGCAGTAAAGCGACCATCTTCAGATCCTTTACCCTTTGTGTTTGCAGTAGCAATAACGTTGAAGCCTTCTGCAGGTTTAATGATATCACCAGTTTTCTTTACTAGAACTGGCTTACCTTCGAGAATACCTTGAAGACACATAATTTTGTTTGTAGCACGATCGATTTCATCTAGAAGAAGAATCGAACCAGACTCCATTGCTTTCAGAACTGGACCTTTAGCAAAAACAGTTTCACCATTAACAAGACGGAAGCCACCGATCAAATCATCTTCATCTGTTTCAGGGTTGATTTGAACACGAATAACTTCTCGTTTCAGTTTAGCACAAGCCTGTTCAACCATAAACGTTTTACCGTTACCTGAAAGACCAGAAATATAGACTGGAAAAAACATTTGAGATTTAAGAATCTGAGTGATATCTTTAAAAGAACCCCACGGAACAAACGTAGGATCTACATCAACAAAGGTTTTCTCTGAGTTAGCAACTGAAGCTACCATGCTTAGAACAGTATTTGATTGTGGTGCCTCAGT
>Ga0208545_1000224_pt1 | contig 26610 bp, 29 predicted proteins | sample DEB08_DNA_12_FD_185498 | JGI IMG/M metagenome (GOLD analysis project Ga0208545, IMG submission 185498) | Aqueous microbial communities from the Delaware River and Bay under freshwater to marine salinity gradient to study organic matter... | ecosystem: Environmental > Aquatic > Marine > Coastal ... | reverse complement strand
ATATTAAATTTGAATTATAAATAAAATTAATTTAATCAGGGTAGATGCCCAAAAAAACTAAATACAATGAAAAAATATATCATAGAAATTAACATTGAGGAATCTACAAATGGTAGTGGAATTATAGCAGAGCTAATGGCAGAGGTTGAGCAAGAGGAAAGGGAGTTAAATATTGCTCACGATATTAACATAGAATCAAATAGAGTACATCGTAAGGTTTTGTCTGACAAGATTAATGAAATAAACGAAGAGTTATCTGTATTAGGTATTCAGTTTAGTGATATTCAAACATCATCAAAGGTAAAAAATATGTACAGAGAATTTTACTCTAAGATTATATTTTCAAATGGTACTTGTTACTATATTACATACACCCAATCATTGTCTACTAAGAATGAATTTACTCGTTACTCCACATTCTCAGACAACGCAAAGTTCAGGATGTGCACTAATAATGATTCATACCCATCAAGTTGGAGAGCATTGGAAGAAGATGAGATTTTTGAATACATGAGAGATTCAATTAAAAAAGAAATTAAATTAAACAATTTAAAAACTAAATAAGATGAGAAAAATAGCAGAAGAATTAATACTGAGAGGTAACGACAAGGAGATTGCTCACGGCAGAGGGATGCTAAGAGTACTAAAAGCTGTTGAAAAAATTCTAGACGTAGAAGAGTCGGGAGCTTTATCTGACGGAGATGTTCTTGATGATATATACGAATTAATTAATAACAAATAAATAAAACAATGGAAAATACAAAATTAATAAACCAAGTAAACGAAGGATTTAACTACTTCAATGAATTTAGATTAGAAGAATTAAAGACCGATGATATATATTACATCAGTGCATTTATGAAATACATAGAATCACTTGAGGATAAATTAATCACACTCAACAAGGATTATAGCAGTTCAAATGAAGAGCAAAAAAGATTATTAACTAATTATACTAAACTAAATAAAAACTAAAAACAATGGGAAGATATTATAACGGAGATATAGATGGAAAATTCATGTTCGCAGTGCAATCAAGCACAGCAGCAGATAGATTTGGATGCACTGGATTCAATAACTATGTGACTTATTACTTTGATAAAGAGCAATTACCAACAATAAAAGAAGAATTAGAATCTCTTGAGGAGTCATTCAATAAGGTTGATGAGTTTTTTAAAGATAAAGACTCTTGGACTTCACAACAACAAGAAGAAGCAGGAATAAGCAAACAAGAGATGTCTGACTATGCAGATTATAGGTTGGGAGTACAGATTAGAGATTGTATAATAGATAACGAATACTGTGAATTTGAGGCAGAATTATAAATTAATAACAAATAAAAATAAAACAAATGAAAAAAGAACAACAAGAGCAACCAGAAGAAGGAGGATTTTTATCAATAGTAATGTTTATCGGTAGTATAGTTATGCTAGTATACGGAATAAAAGCACTGATGATGTAAAAAAATGGGGAAAGCTAAAGAAGTTAGTACCCTTAATTAAAAAATAGAAAATAATGTTAACTAAATTAATAGAACAACGAGAAGAAAAAGAAAGATTATACAACCTGGTCTGCAACATTTCGGGAGAAGACATAAGGGAAGGTACAAGGAGACAAGAGGTTGTCTACTCAAGGATTGTGTTTGCTAACATATTGATAGATAGTAACCATAGCTATAATAGTATTGCTGACTTCTTGGGAGTCCATAGAACAAATATTTACCACTACTTGAAAACATTCCCTAACACATACCATCAGAGTAATTTCATGAAGGAACTGTATGACGAATCTTATGAAAAATTTAATGATGGAGTAATAGAAAATCCACTAACATATTCTCACACTGAGATTTTAAAAAATAAGTTGATTAGATTAAAATTGGAAAACAAAAAACTGACAGATGAATTAAAAGATGTTAAGGTAGGATACAATGAAGACATTGACGTAGAGAGGTTTATAGACACGTTCAAGGCAATCACTCTCAACGTAAAAAAAGGTAGGGAAGAACTACTAGCCAGGAAGATCTGGAATACTATAAATACTGTTAACGAAAGCTTAACATAAAAAACAAATCAAATGAAATACACAATAGATAACTTTATCGAAATAAATAACGATAATAAATTAACGGATACGGAAAAGATAGATGAGCTACTAAGAATTGACGCATTAATTTATTGCAACTTAGGCAGTGACTCAACACAAAAAGAAAGAGACTTGGCTACTAGAAACTCTAAAAAAATCTATACCGAGATAAAGAAAATAGATAAGTTTATGGGTGCAACATTTATAAGGCTAATAGATAAAAAAATAAAATAAAATGAAAAAAGAAATATTTAATACATACGTCAATAGGGTGTGTAGGATTATGAACATTGATAAAGAAGTTATCTTCTCAAGGTCAAAGAAAAGAGAATGTACTGAGGCTAGGCAGATATTGTATTGGGTTTGTAATGAACGACCTATACAACAGGTTAGCATAGTTAAGTATATGAACGAGAACGGCTACAACGCTAAGGGATCTGAAGTTAACTATGGTGTGTCAGTGGTAAATAAAAACATATCAGAAGACGCAGATTATTCAATCATTATAAATAAAATAATATGACTAAGGAAGAACTATACGAAGAGGCAATTACTGATAGGAATTCAGCATTTATTAATTGGGATTCATTTCATTCAATTATTAAAGGTGATTATAAATTAGTAAAAGACCTGGAAGATAAAGATATACAACTATACAAAGTAAGGGGAGAATATTATCACCCTGCAGATATTAATATTTTATTAGAAAAAGGTTGGAAAAAAGGTTTAAAAGAATTAAATTTGAAGCCTGATGAATGAAACATTGTTCTCAGTATTCAAGTTAATAACTCAGCTATCAGGTAGTCAGATTTACTTTTGGTCAATTATATATATGTGCGACAGAAATGTAAGTTTAATTCGTGTAAAGTTTTGGGTTATACTATTCATAGTGTTTGCTATGGTATTAATAATAGATTCAGTAATAACAAATAAAAAAATAAAATCAAATGAAAGAAACGTATAAAAAATTATCGTTAGTATCCATCAAGGGTAAGACGGAAAGAAAAGGTAACTTGGATTACCTATCATGGGCAAACGCTTGGCACTTGCTTAAGTTGGAATATCCAAACTCACAAAGAAATGTGTATGAGAGTGAACATACAGGATTAAATTATTTTACGGATGGCAAGACTGGTTATGTAAAGGTTGGTGTTGATGTTGAAGGGATTGAACACATTGATTACCTGCCTATTATGGATTTCAGAAACAAGTCTGTTACTGTTGATAAGATTACATCCTTTGATGTTAACAAGACAATACAAAGAGCTACTGCTAAGGCTATTGCTATGCACGGATTAGGATTATCACTATGGACTGGAGAAGATGTTCCTGAGCTTGTAGCTGAGGTTAAAGAGCCAAAAATACACAGCCTGGAAATTCCTTCGGAGAATTGGTCAAGGGTTCTAGGTTACATAGCATCCAACAAAGAAATGGGATTGGATAAGATTGTAGAGCAGTTAGGAAAGAAGTACAAGGTTACTACAAAGGTTAAGAATGCAATCAAGAAAGAAATAAATTAAAAATACGAGTATGTCACAAGGGGAAGAACTATATTCTATAAGTTAGATTCTTCCCGATATACTAAAAAAATAAAACTATGGAAAAAGAAAATGATTATAAAAATTGGTATTTGTTAAATTTTGCAGAATTGCCATTAGGTAAAGAAATTCAAGAACTAAAATTTGATGAGTTTTGGCAAATGAGAGAATTTTTAGAAGAGTCTTTTAAAGATAAAAAAGACGATAAAGTTTATCTTTACCAATATGGAGGTTTGGAAAATCCTATAATAATATCGTGTAATCCATTTCATATTTTAAATTCACATTCTAATATGTCTGGATTTAAAGAACATCATATTCAGGAATATTCGAGCTATGATGATGCTTACAAAGTAGCAAAAGATATGATGGAAGAACACCATCTTTGTTATTCGTAATTAAAACACTAACGAATGAGATACAATTCAATAACAATATAAATCAAATACAATGAATGATATAATAGAAAAACTAAGAGACGACAAGGAGTACTATGGAGGTGTTGGAAAGAAATACTTATCTAATTCAGACATAGGATCTCTGCTAAATAATCCAAAGGAATATGGTAAAAGTAGAGAAGATACTCCTATATTTGCAAAGGGTAGGTACTTTCATCAGCTAATACTAGAGCCTCAGAAGGCAGAAGAGTGGGAGTTTGTGGATGTGTCAACAAGAACTACTAAAGCTTACAAGGAGTTTATTGCTGAGAACAACATTCCGTTTGCACTTCTTGAGAAGGAAGGCGATGAGATTAGGAGTTGGGTAGCAGAGATGAAGGGTAACATAAACTTCTATGACGAGATTATGCACGAAAACAATGAGTACGAAGTTCCTGCGATTGGAGAGATAAAGGGAAAGATGTGGAAGGGAAAGGCAGACATCATTACAGACGATTGCATCATAGACCTTAAGACTACGGGAGATATAAAGAAGTTTAAGTGGTCAGCTAAGAACTACAACTACGATAGTCAATGCTACATATACCAACAACTATTCGGCAAACCATTAGTTTTCTTTGTTATAGACAAGACAACTAAGATGCTAGGAATATTTAGACCTACTGAAGACTTCGTTAGAGGAGGAGAGATGAAGGTTGAGGACGCGATAGATGTATACGATAAGTTCTTTGGTGATAATTCAACAGAGGACGTTAGTGGATTTATAATAGAGGAAGAATTATTTTAATAAAAGGTGGTTGTCTACACCACCATTACTTGTAGACAAAAATAAAATATAATAAAATGGCAGAAGAAAAAATCTTTGCAGACGGATTCATTTTTAAGAAAGATGAACAATCACCGGAATTTGTAATCGGTAAGATTTCAGTAAAAGTTGATGAAGCAATTAGCTTTTTGAAACAGAATGCATCCAGTGGTTGGGTAAATTTAGATGTAAAATTATCTCAAGGAGGTAAGTATTACATGGAACTTGACACTTGGAAACCTACAAAAAAGAAAGAAAGTGTTGCAAATTCTAATGAAGGAGATGATGATATGCCCTTCTAAATCAATGTGTTGGGGAGAAATCCCCAGCATTTTTTTTATTAAGTGTTGATTTTAATCATCCATATAGTAGTAGTAGAGTTATATAAATAATATTTTATTCCTTATATACGAGGGTAAAAAAGTAACATTTCTAACACAGCTACTATAAACACTGAAAAAAACCAACACAAAATCAACATCGAGTTAACATCAACAACACTAATTAACATCATAATGAATCAAAACATAACCATATTCAAAAACATAAAAAGCATTGAAGCTCCGTTTCATAGGCCTCTCAGTGTTGTTTTGAATAGAATAAAGAATGGAACATCAAAAGAAATTATAAATAAAATTAGATTAGAAAGAAGAAAAGATGCTAGGCAAGAGTTAAAGAAAGGCTTACCTGCTATTTGTTTCAGTGGTGAGTTTACAAAAAGAAATGATACTTCATTAATTCAGCATAGTGGAATTATTTGTTTAGACTTTGATGGGTATGAAACAAAAAAAGAATTGCAGAATGATAAGGACAGAATGATGAAAGACAAGTATGTTCTTTCAGTATTCATTTCTCCATCTGGAAATGGAATTAAGGTTTTAGTAAAGATTCCATTCGATGTAGATAATCACATAAACTATTTCAATTCACTTAACAATTATTTTTCATCACCTAGATTTGATAAGACAAGCAGAAACGTATCAAGAGTTTGTTACGAGTCATACGATCCATTAATTTATACAAATGATGAATCAGAATTATGGGATAGAATAGATGAGCCTGAATACAAAGAGGTTATAACTAAGTTAGACGCTCCTACTATTCCTATTACTGATGAGAATAAGATTGTAGAGATACTTACTAAGTGGTGGACAAAGAAGTATCCAATGATTGAGGGTCAAAGAAACCATAACGCATACGTATTGGCTTCAGCATTCAATGACTACGGAATAAACCACTCATTAGCATCATACGTTATTGGTCAGTATTCTAATAATGATTTCCCTATGTCAGAAATTAATCAGACAATCAACTCAGCTTACAGTCAGTTAGCTAACTTCGGAACTAAATACTATGAGGATGAGGACAGAGTTAATCAGATTAAGAATAAATTAAAGAGAGGAGCGTCAAAGAAGGAGATAAGAGATGAGCTCAAGTCAACTGAATTAGACTCAGATACTATTGATGCTGTAATAGCTAAAGTTGAGAGTGATAACGAGAAACAAACATTTTGGTCAAAAAATGATAAAGGGGTTATAAAAATTGAACACATACAATTTAAGTCTTTCTTAGAGGATAATGGTTTTTATAAGTTTTGCCCCGAGGGAAGTAAGAACTATGTGTTCGTTCGAGTTTCTAATAATCTTATAGACCACGCAAACGAAAACGACATAAAGGATTTTGTTTTAACTTATCTCTTGGATGTTGAGGATTTATCAATATACAATTACTTTGCTGACTGCGTTAGATATTTCAGAGAAGAGTTTCTTACTCTACTATCTACTATAGATGCTTATTTCATATCAGACACTAAGGATGAGGCTTATCTTTACTTTACTAATTGTGCATTAAGGATAACAAAGAATGGAAAGGAAGTAATAGACTACCTAGACTTAGGTGGTTATATATGGAAAGACCAGGTTATTGATAGACCGTTTATAGAAGATAAAGATTTCGACTGTGACTACAGAGTATTCATAAGTAATATATGTAACAGTGATAGTAATAGAATAGATACAATGGAATCTACAATCGGATTTCTTATGCACGGATACAAGAACTTTTCTAAGTCACCTGCAGTTATATTGAATGATGAAGTTATATCAGACAATCCGGAGGGTGGAACAGGTAAGGGTTTGTTTATGAATGCACTATCTCAGATGAAGAAGTTGGTAATCATTGATGGGAAGCATTTCAATTTTGAGAAGTCATTCCCATATCAATTAGTTTCAGCAGATACTCAGATACTATGCTTTGATGATGTAAAGAAACATTTTGATTTTGAGAAGTTATTCTCTATTATAACTGAAGGTCTTACGTTAGAAAAGAAGAATAAGGATGCTATTAAGATTCCATTTGGGAAGTCTCCAAAGGTAGCTATAACAACTAATTATGCTATCAAGGGAGCAGGTAATTCATTTGCTAGAAGAAAGTGGGAAATAGAATTGCATCAACATTACAATGGAAATAACACGCCATTAGATGAATTCGGAAGACACTTTTGGGCTGAATGGGATACTGATGAATGGACTAAGTTTGACAACTACATGATAAATTGTTTGAGTAGTTATTTGAATACAGGTCTTGTTAAGAGTAAGTTTATCAATCTTAGAATAAGACAGCTGTCGGCAGAGACTTCTTATGAGTTTATTGAATGGGTTGGATTAGTAAAAGAAACGAGTAACAACATTCGTTTTGGAGCTAGACTATATAAGCAAAGTTTATACTATGATTTCATTGAAGAGAATCCTGATTACGGACCAAAGTCTAAGTTCACTATCTCAAGGAATAAGTTTTATAATTGGCTTGATGCTTACTCTAAGTACTTATCTAATAATATAAATGACGGAAGAGATAATGTAGGGAAGTGGATTATGTTTGAAGAAAAAGAAGATTAATATGAAGTACACACTATACGAAGACCAAGAAAGAGTAAAGAAGTCGTTAGGTAAGGCGGTTTCAAACAACAAGAACGTGCTATGCTACGCACCCACAGGATTCGGTAAGACGATTCTGTCTAAGGTAATTATTGACTCTCTAATATCTAAAGGCAAGAGAGTCTTGTTTACCGTTCCAAGGATAAAGTTAGCGATACAAACAAAAGAAAAGTATGGATATGGAAACTTATTGTTAGGAGATAAGTCTGAAGAAAACGGATCACTTCTTACAATAGCTAGTGTTCAATCTTTATATTCAAGAAAACACACAGACCATTATGATTTTATATTCATTGATGAGTGCCATTTTGCTCACGGTTCAGAGTATGTTAACTATATATTTAATACATATACCTCAGCTAAGATAATAGGACTTTCAGCGACACCTATCGATGAGAATGGATATTTACTCCAGGGATATGACGAGATTGTATCAGAGGTTTCTGTAAAGGAATTGATTGATGGAGGTAGGCTTTGTGATATAGATGTTTATACATCACTCGTTCAACCTAAACTAGAAGAGGTTTCTATTTCAAACGGTGACTACAACCAAAAGAAAGCAAGTGAGGTGGTTAGAGAAGAGAAGATTTTGTCTAACACAATGAGTGAGTGGAAGAAGTATGGAGGAGATAAGAAGACGTTAGTGTTTGCATCCGACATTAAGCACTCTGAGGTACTAAAGAGCGAGTTTAAGCGACTCGGATACAATGCTGACGTAGTTCACTCGAAAAGGAAAGATGTTGAAATAGAAAGAGCCTATGCTGACTTCAATAAGAATAACATACAGATTCTTATAAACGTAGATATGGCAACATTCGGTTTTGACGAGCCAAGTATAGAATGCTTACTTTTCGCTAGACCAATTAAATCTCTTAGACTTTACAAGCAGATGGTTGGTAGAGGGCTAAGGACCTTCAAGGGAAAGGATAGATGCTTAATGATTGACTGTGCCAATGTGGTGCTAGACAATGGATTCCCTACTGATGAGATTCTATTTGTTAAGAAGCCAGTTATAACAAAAACTGTAGATAAAATACTTAACCTTGAGAGGGAAACAAGTGGAGAGGTAACGAAAGAGATTAGCAAGGAGAGGATTGACTACTTAACAAAGGTTGGTAGCTTATTCGATTTATACAACCAAAAGATTTACAAAAAGGAGTCTGACTTCCAGGATGACGTTAGAACATTCTTAAAGTCATTGGGGTTCTTTGTGTGGAGGCAAAACTCAGGTACTATGTTCAAGGATGGTAGGTGGATTCATTTCACAGACAGAAAAGGTCTTCCCGATATTGCTGTTATTTACAATGGTGTTTACGTTGGGTTAGAGCTTAAGATGAAGACTGGAGCTTTTACAAAGCATCAAAGGGAGACGCTACCGTTAATGATTGATAGCGGTTGCAATGTTTTTGTTGTGGACAATTTTATGGAGTTATTTAATATAACAGAGAGCCTTAGAAATAATGTAATTAAGACGGATGAAGGTGTTCTAGTACGAAATGATTTCTTTGAAGTAAGTGAAGACCAAAAGAAATATAGAAAAAAATTAGGAATTAATTAAAATAAAATATAAATTTAAAAATATGAAAGCAATACAGAATAAAATAATAAAAGAAATTAAAGTAGAATTGGAATTAATTAAAATGAATATTGCAAATGAAAAACATAATCATTCTGCATTTATTTACTACTTGATTGAAATGAAAGAATATCTATACAAGGATTTAATCGTAGACAAAAACATAGCTAGAGATATGATTAACAATAAAATAATTAAATTTGATAAAGAAATAAAGCATCAAGAACTAGAATCAATTCGATATGCATTAAGTGAAGAAGCATGAACGATATAATAGAAAACGAATATTCATTTACAAATCAGATGATGCTAGACAGATGCCTTCTACTGAAGAATGTAATAAGTAAGACAAAGCAGGTTAAAGAAGGGAGAGGTAAGAATGCTGTTGTTAGGAGTAAGCTTAAGTATAACATTGGAAGTGAAACTATAGATAGAATAAATAACAGCGTGTCTTACTACAGGAAGCTTGTTGAGAGTGAAGTATAACGAATAGTAATATGAATAGTAACGGATTAAAAACAAAAAAGAATATGAAAAGCTAGACGTGTTTAGACGGAATTCTAGACGATATCTAGACGTGAATTCGGAAAAAAAGCACAGAGTGTATGTAGAGGTGGTATTACAGTGCACTTTGTAGACGAAGAAGATGTAGATGAAGAATTTTTTGGCAACTGTATAGCTAATGCTACATAACGAATAGTAATATAAAATAATATTATATGCAAAAACATATAAAATGAGGGTAATAACCAATATTATATGCAAAAACATATAAAATGAGGGTTAAAACAAACATTAATTATAACACCCGTATATGATTAAGCTTTAGCGACCCGAAGGGTTAATTATATATTATGTTAGAAAATAAAACGATAAAACCTTTTGATATATAAAAAATGTTTATATATTGTAGAACAACAGAATAAATAAAAAAAATATAGTGCATTATGAAGGAAGAAGATAATGACTTAATAGGTATTATAGATGAAGTTCCATTTAATTGCCTTATAGAAGATAAGTTTGTAATCAAGATGCTTGCATTTGATTTCAACTCAATGATTAAAATAGCGACAGATGTTGTAAAGATGCTGGAGTATCTTGAAGATGGATTACATCTAACAGGAGGAGTTTCAAATGTTTCTGAAGAAATATTTTATGAGGTTACAGTAGAAAAACTAGACAAAGATAATGTAGTTATACTAGACATAGATTTTATAGATTTAGATAGTTATTTAGATTACATAAATAATAAACAAACTGTTAAAATAATCACAAATGATAGCTTATAATAGACATAAAATGATACACATAAACCACGTTGTAAGTGACTTAGAAATTTCTCTATATTCAATAAAAAAATCTTTTGAGAAAATGGAGTATGACGATATGGACAGTCGTTGTGATGTTTTAATAGAAAAAATAATTGAATTAAAAAAATCAATATCAAATGAACAGAATTAGATTAAAACCTTCAGAAGCAATTTATTTAGGCTTTGAAGCAAGAAAGAGTAATGGAAAAGGAAATCCAAAGTACTACTTAACAGACTTACAACTAAGCAAGTTAAATGACTTACGAAGTAAAGGCGTTGTTGATAGTTGCGAAAAATTAGAAGTTGATCCAACAACAGTTAAGCATCTATGGAAGAAAACAAAACAAGAATCTGTATTTATTAAAAATCCTTTGTTTATTTCGGAGACAGAGAAAAAATACCTTGATTTAAGAACTTCAATAGTAAAGCATTTAAAAGAATTTACACCAAGTTTTCCAAAATTAAAAAGAGATAAGTTGGCAGATGGACATCTTTTAGTTGTCGACCCTGCAGATATACACATAGGTAAGTTAGCTACAGCATTTGAAACTGGAGAAGAATACAACAGTCAGATAGCTGTAAAAAGAGTTATAGAGGGAGTAAAAGGAATCTTACAAAAGTCAAATGGATTTAATATTGAAAAGATTTTATTCATTGGAGGTAATGATATATTACATATTGATACACCAAAAAGACAAACTACATCAGGTACTCCACAAGATACTGACGGAATGTGGTACGATAGTTTTTTGATTGCGAAACAACTATATGTTGATGTACTACAAATTCTACTGTCTGTTGCAGACGTTCATTTTGTATTCAATCCTAGTAACCACGATTATACAAATGGTTTCTTCTTGGCAGATGTTATTCAAACTTACTTCAAAGATTGTAAAAATATAACATTCGACTGCTCAATAGCACACAGAAAATACTACGCATACGGTAAGAACATAATAGGTTCTACCCATGGGGACGGAGCAAAACAAGCTGACTTAGGTTCTTTAATGTCAATAGAAGCTAAAGACTTATGGGCGTTTGCAGAGCATAGATATTTTTATACTCATCACGTACACCATAAAACTGCTAAAGATTTTATTAATATAACAGTTGAAAGTTTAAGAAGCCCTAGTGGTGCAGATTCTTGGCACGATAAAAAAGGATATAAAGGAGCTCCAAAAGCAGTTGAAGGTTTTTTACACCATCCTGATTTCGGACAAGTTGCACGTTTAACCCATATATTTTAATTATGACAGAAGAAGCAGAAAAAAGAAAAAATACACCAATATTTTCAGGGGTTTTAATGTATTTCCCTGACGCAATAAAGGCTGTTGCTCAATGTAGCCTACAAGGAAACGTACAGCATCATAATGATAAACCATTGCATTGGGATAGAAAAAAGAGTAAAGACCATTTAGATTGTTTAGTTAGACACTCAATGGACCACGTATTTAACCCAGTTGATACTGATGGACAGTTACACTTAGCAAAATCAGCCTGGAGAGCATTGGCTGCATTGCAAATTTACTTAGAAGAGTCAAGATAATTTATTGTATTTTTGTCTAATGAAGAAAAATATAATGCAATCTTTTGTAAACAAATTTAATGGGTCTTTTAAACAACTATCACCAGGTGATGTTGATTATAAGATATTAGATAAGAGCGGTAAGTTAATTTCTTATGCTCAGGTAGAGATTGTAGATGATTTATCTAAACCATTTATTATAAAGGCAGAAAGAGCGGTTAGATTGTTTAACAAACGACTTAACGGAGTAGTTATATTTGGAAATAGCGAAAGTCTTATGTATGGAAAGATAGACAAGTTAACCGGTGAAGTATCACCGGCTATGTCTGATTCTTATTTTTCAGAACTCACGATAACTTATAAAGAAAAAAGTGTTTTTACTTTTTAAAAGCTTTGTTAAAAAACTCTCTTTTTTTATCTTTCATTTCTTGTTGGATTAACTTTATTTTAGCTTTTAACTCAGGTATTAAGTAATCTCTTTTTTTACGTTGAGCATCTTTAAGTTTTCTAGTTAACTTTGCTTTCTGATTATCACTCTTTCTATATGTTCGATTGTTTTTATATCTTCTTAAAGTTTTAGTATATTTTCTCTCGTCTTCTTCTTTATATTCTTTGTATGTCCTTTCGTCTATTATTTCCATCTCAGCCATCTGCTCGTCTATAGATTTATCATTGACATTATCATTTTTAGATACTTTACCTATATCTTTTTTGTCTTTAAATCCAAACTGTTCATCCATATACGCTCTTTTCAAAGCCTTCTTATCATTTTTTAATGTGGATTGTTTTTGTTTAGCTTTAATTTCATTTTCTTCTGATAATGTTCCTCCCTTTATAAGTCGTGTTACTTTATTAAGGTTCATATCGATTTCTTTTATTTCAGGTTTCGATTGAAATTTCTCCTCTTCAGTGGCAAATTTTATTTTATTTTTATCCTTAAGCTCATTATAAGAGTACTGCTTATCCTTAAGTGCAAACTTATTACTTGTTGGTATAGTAAATAAGTATTTCTTTAAATCTTTAATTAAAGGAATTTTACCTGTAAATAACCCTGCAGTCTCAATTAAAGCTTGACTTAATAGATAGTCAATAGACTCTTCTTTCTCTTGATCGTTTGAAGGATTCCATACTTTAGCTCCAGCTGAAATCATGTTAAGAATTAATACAGCATGGCTACTGAGTGGACCTGTAGTTTCTTTTATAACTTGATAAGCTATATTGTCTTTATCTTTTAAGTCATCACTCTTAATATTAAAATATCCCAATCCTAAACCATGTTTGAATGAATCGTACTCTTCATCCCCCCTAATTGACTGACCATACTCTTCGTTTAAGTATTCTACGCCAATATTTAAACCTCTTCTAGCAATAGTTCCGAAATTCCTTCCTAAAAATAAACTAGCTGCAGCTCCAACAAAAGCTCTGGTAACTTCATTAACCCCAATTTCATCTTCATCTTCATCTTCTGCTCCAAAAGCTCCGTAAATTAACGAGCTAAACACTTTGTATAGCAATCCATAAGAAGCCATTCTGACTGTTGCAGCTGTTAATAATTGTGCACCTTTACGTCTTGATATCTCTCCGTTACCCATCATACCTATAATACCATCTCTAGCAGTTGAGTATTCAAAAATTAAGAAATTTGTCAGGTATCCGTTAACATACTTACGTGCCTGAACTAAACCTCCATCATCTCTTTTGTTTATTTTATTCTTTAATACTCCTCCAAAAATACTTTGAGTACCTGCAGCCTTGTTTAACGCCTGGTCAGCCTTATTTCTAGCCGCTTCTATTTCTTTTGCTTTCTCGCTTCTATAGTCAGCATTATTTTTAAATTGTTCTAAATCAACATTTGATTTTTTCATTTCAGAAGTGAATGTACCAACCCATATAGGTAAAGATACTGCTTTATCTGGCGTAGATATTAACACATCTGCAATCACCTCCGCTCCACCACTTACAAATTTTACTCCGCTTTTATTAGAAAAGGTTTTAACAGCATTAGATAATGCGCCTCTACCTTCAGCTTTAGATAAGTCAACATTTTTAGCTAACATATCAACTGACTTACCGGTGTTTTTAGCTCCTGTAAATCTAGACAGTTCTGAACTCCCTGAAAGTGTTAAAAACTCAATAGAATCAGATAACCCATTCTTTTGAAAAATAAATTTAGCTCCTAACCCAAAACTAACAGGATCAGCTATTGCTGCATATCCAAGGTTACTCGAAAATTCAGCAAATGCTCTAGGAACACCAGCTAACTTATATTGATAACCAAAGCTAATAGCTTTATCTAAATAACCTTCAGTTCTAAAAGAGCTTCCGAATGCTATTGCCATAGCTTCATCATAAGCTTCATTCATAGCTACAGCAAACTCTCCAGGAGAAATTTCAGCTAATTTAAGAACTTTATTTTCTCTTGTGTTTTCTGATGTAGACTCTACATTTTCTTTTACAGTGCTTAATATTTTTTTAACAACCCTATTCTCGTTTGTTATATGGAAGTCAAGAAGTGTTTGTTTAGCACCTCGGAGTGTAGAGTTTAAAGCATCCATATTCAACGCCTTTACGCCTTTTGTCCTACCCTCAACAGTTCCTGCTTTTGTTTTTACGTTTGTGGTCTTATCGTAATGATCAGAAATTTCTGCATTTTCTGCCTTCCTTCCCTTATCACTACTCATTACATCATGGTGAACGTATTTGTTTATCATATCAGGTCTAGACCCTCTAACTACAGAACCAACATAAAGAGCTTTTTCAGCAGTCTCTTCGTTTATTTTATTTATAACATTGACAGCCTCCTTCTCAACCCTAGTCATTCCACTCTTAATTTCTTCTGCAGACTTCCCTTCTACCTGCTTCTTAACTTTTCTTAATATTTCTATTGTGTGTTTTTGGTTTCCTTTATCTTCTAAAGTTTTTATTGTTTCATCTATCCATTCACTCGCTTTGAATACTCCTCCCCTTTTAGCCATTTCAGGATTAGATTCGTATTCAAGTTCTAACATGTATGCTTGAATCCTGTATTTAGCTTCTACTACTTTATTTTCTTCTGTAAATTTTTTATATAACTTTGTATTTATATCTGTTAACTTTTCATTCACTTCCCTAGTAGCTTCTTGAAATGTTGCGAAAGCAGAACCCATTCTTTTGAATGTTCTGTTATAAATTTCTTTTCCTTTAAGGCCTAATATTGTATCTATGTCTTTTAAAGCATTACTATATATTTGTCTGTAAGCAGATGTCTTTTCGCTCTTAAACATCACTTTTGTTTGCAGTCCTCTCATAATACTCTCAATAGCCAAAGCTTTAGCTTTATTGAGTTGAGCTGTTACTACATCCGAATTTCCCTTTACATCTAAGGCATTCATAATAGTATTTGCTCTTGTAGTAAATATACCATTATTAATATTCTCAAGAATAAGAGGTAAACTTTTAAGTTGATTTTCGGTAAGGCCTTCTAGGTTTTTCCTATCCTTCATTAACTCAATAAATTTAAACGCAGAAATTCTAGAATATTTATTGTCCGTTACTTTATTAGTAACCTTTTCCTTCATAGCGCTGTCTATAAGAGAATCTATCTCTTCCTGTTGTTGTTCTGGAGTAAGAGATTCTTTTGTTTTTTTAAGGTCTAGTTTTTTATTGTATTTTTCTAATACATCTAACTGGTCTTTAACAAGTATTGGGTTAGTTCCTTTTCCTAGAATATCCATAGTAGCCTTGTAGTCTACGCTTCCATCTTTATCTAAAACCTGATTTTCATAAAACACATCAGCCAAGTCTTCAAACTGAGCATTTTCTTTCTCCATAACCTCAACAATCTCTCTAGCAATCTCAGCTTCTGATTTCAAGTCTTTTACACTAAGTACAGATGAAGAAGATCCAAACCTATTTAGTAAATCTTCGTATTGTTTTTTTAGTTTTTCATTGGTAATTAATCCAGAATCATAAGAAAATAGCTTTTTAAAAATATTGAAAGTATCTTTAGCTGTACCTATCTTGCTCTTGATATTCTTTTTAGCTCTTTCTCTCTTCGTGTTTGATGCAGAAGTTTCCTCTTTTACTTTTGCTATTCCGTATTGTTTAGCAATATAGTCAAGAAGTTTTTCAACAGCAACTTCATTATCCAGGTTTACTTTGCTTATCCTGTTTATTATAGTCTGAGACTTAGCAGTCGTGATATTTTTTCCTTTTTCAAAATCTTTGATTATTTTTGCCAGATTTTTTCTTTTTTGGTTTAGGTCTGTCTTAGCTCCTTTAGCCGCTTTTGCTTCTAGTCTAATCTGTGTCTTCAAAGAAGACATTTCATCTACAGTAACCTTATCTCTTTTAGATTTACCTATAATCTTTTTTGCAGATTTAGGTCTCTTAATAGATTTTTTTGATTGTCTTTCAATCTCACTTTCAATCTCTATAGATTCGCTAATTTCAGCACTTGTGTATCCTAGGTTTTTCAATACCTTATCTACAGCTTCCTCCTTCAATCCATTTTCTTTAGCAATCCTTCTCACCTCAGTTATTGATGGTTTATCTGCATTCTGCTGACGAGACTGTGTCGTGGTAGTTCCAGACTCTCTTTGATTCCATTTATTTTCTAAGCCTAAATTTTCTCCAAAATCAGCATCTCTACCTATACTCTGCAACTGACCTAAGTCAGTTACCTGTGAGTCTCCAAAATCAGCATCTCTACCTATACTCTGCAACTGACCTAAGTCAGTTACCTGTGAGTCTCTAAAATTAGCATTACCACCTATAGATTGCAATTGACCTAAGTCAGTTATCTTTGAGTATCCAAAATTAGCATCTCTACCTATACTCTGCAACTGACCTAAGTCAGTTACCTTTGAGACTCTAAAATTAGCATTAACACCTATAGATTGCAACTGACCTAAGTCAGTTACCTTTGAGCCTCCAAAATTAGCATTACCACCTATAGATTGCAATTGACCTAAGTCAGTTACCTCTGAGTATCCAAAATAAGCATCTCTACCTATACTCTGCAACTGACCTAAGTCAGTTACCTGTGAGTCTCCAAAATCAGCATATCCACTTATAGATTGCAATTGACCTAAGTCAGTTACCTCTGAGTATCCAAAATAAGCATATCCGGTTACGTACTTAGGAAATATATTAGAACTAACTGCTTCAATAGGCTTAAAGTTACCAATAAATAATACAGTATCTGGTCTAAGTTCTCTTAAATTTCTTGCTACAGGAAAATCAAATTCAGAATCATCGAATACTTTTTTTAATTTAGTAACCAATCCATTCTCTCCGTAGTCTACTTTAAATTTACCAGAATCTTTTATTATGGCTAGATATTCCTCTAACGACTGTTCTGTAACTTTTTTACCTTCTATTTTTTCTGTAAGCTCTTTTACTCTTGTATTGTACTCTATGGAGTCTAACCATTTCTTTCCACTTCCGTTAGGTATGTTTTCTTTTAAGAACTTGTCTGCAACAGGCATCATGTCAGGTTCTAAATCTTGCTTGCTAGAATCATTACCCCTAACTTCACCAACCTTATCACCTTCCATTCTTACCGCAACCCTAGATTCGTATTCTCCTTCAGAATTTTTAGTAGCATATACATAAAAATCTCCTCCATCAAGTTGATTTTTTGCGTTGGTTTTAGTACACCAGTATGTGTTCTGTACAATCTGAGAAAGCTTATTTGCGTTCTCTACTCTAACTTCATTACTAACCGAAGGTCCTCCTTCGAACTTTAGCCATTCTCCTTCTTTAGTTGACACAAAAGAAGAAGACTCTACTACGTTTTTAGAATTCTGAGCCTGTATCTCTACATAATCTTTCAGTAAAGATTTACTATCACTCGCATAAAGAGATGCTAGTGTTCCTGCATCAAAAGGTGTGTAGTTTCTTATGGTTTTATTACTTCTTTTTGTGTATTTATTTGTCTTAAAATCGTAATTGTTCGTTAGTACAGCATCTAAAATTAAATACTTAAACGAATTATTGTAATTAGATTCAGATAGGTAAGACTTCCATTGATCCAAAGTTTCTTTCTGAGTTTCTTTATATTTATTTATAAAATTATCTCGCATAGAACCTGGTTGAAAAGCTTGCTTTGCATTTTCAATTTGAGCTTCTGAAGCACCATCATTTATTAATGTGTTGATTTCAAATTGTATAGCACCATCTACAGCCTTACTGTCTTCTGACATAATGTAATTGTCAGATTCTTTTATGAAACTATCAAGCTCTTCTTTTACCTTTCCTTGTATACCTTCCTTGGTAAACGTAACCCCTTGTAGACCGATTTGTTTTATTGCTTGTGCTTCGTATTGGTTTTCAATTCCTGCTCTAGCATACTTTAAAACCTCTTGCTCAGAAAGATTTATTAATCCTTTTTGCTCCCTAACAGAATTTACTATTTCATTAGGTGTTTTCCCTGCAAGATTTTTAACTTCAGAATCAATATCACCAAGAACCTTAACATCTCTTGATTTAATCTTTTTACCTGAAGCTATCTTATCAGAAACAGTGTTCAAGAAGTTTATAATATCAGTATCACTAGTAAGAGGCTTAAGTCCAAATATTTTAGCAAGCCTATCTAACCATCTCTTTATTAGACTCTTCGCTTCTGCATTTAGCTGAGGATAACCGTCAGCAAGTATACCAATCAATTCAGCTATGCTCTCCTCACTCTCTAGTGCTTTTTTGTAATTAGAGCTAAACTTCTCAAGCCTATCAATCAGTTCTTGGTCAGCGTTTTTCTTTACCGCTTCCATCATTCTTTCTGTGATAGCTTGAGCTTGTTGGTCAGTTCTTCCCTTAGATAAAAGTAAAGCGTGAAATACCTCGTGAGCAACAGTTCTTTTGTTTGCTCTATTCGGGTTAATATAAATCTTACCATCAACATACCTTCCTCCAGTACTTTGATTACGTCCTTCCTTGGTTGCCTTCTTGTATTCAGCCTCAGACTCAGAAACAATAATTTCTACTTCTGGTGCAACCTTGGATAGAGCTTTTTTTGCGTTATCTACTTGATTATCAATTTGTTTTCTAGGTAATGCTTTTGTTTCTTCTACAGGTGTTTTCCCTTCTAATATATTAGTTAATAAATCTACCTGTTCATCTACAGACATTTCCTTTTTTTCTGCTTCACTCTCAACAGGTTTTTTTTCTATTTTTTTAGAAACAGGTTTCTTAACTTCAACCTCACTAGTTTGTTGTGCTGATTCTAGAGCAGCTAATTCAGCATCGTATTTAGCATTGATTTGATTTACCTTAGCATTATAAGACACACCAAACATTCCACCACTAAATTTAACATTAAACTCTTTGGATAATTTATCTTTAATTTCTTGTATACTCCAACCATTTTTTCTTGCCATATTTAAAATAGCTGAAGCTTTCTTGTATTCTTTTGAAGTTAAGTTATTTCTCGCTTCAACTTCTAATTCTTTTGTGGCTTGATAATATATTTCATTTAAAGAATCTTCTTCTTGGATTTGGCCATTAATATTAATAATAGTTGCGTTATCTTTTTCTTCTTCTCTTCTTCTTTCTATATCAGCTTTCTTAGCTTCAACCTCATTAGTTTGTTGTGTTGGTTTAGACTTTAAAGCTTCTACCTTGTCATCATAAACTTTATTGATACGATCTTGCTCAGCTTTCTTTTGCCTAGCCTTTGTATTTCTATATGTTTTTCCGTTTTCATCTGTTACAAGATCCAATGTGTCATCAAACTTCTTGTCGTCAATTTCTTTTAATTCTTTACTTCTATTCTCTTCTAATAGCTTTATTTCATTGTCTATTTCATCAATAGGTGATTTTTCTTTCTTTGAAAAAACTCCCTTTACTTTATCAATTAAAGTTTTTGGTTTATTTAATCTTTTTTTAATCTCAGACACTTCATCATCTATAGCTTTCTCTATAGCTATCTTAGTATCCTTTTCCATTGGCATATTTGAAATCGCTTCCTTGTTAGCTTCTAATATTTCTATTTTTTCATTAGCATATTCAGTCTCAGTCTTAGAAGAAATGGTTTTTAATCTCTCATTTATTTCATCTATTTCTGATTTTTTATCACCAACAAGCTCAGGTGACTTCCCTGACATCTCTTGTTCCAAATCTTTTTTTCTTAATAATAAATATGCAGCTTCTTTTGTCTGGTCAGTAGTATAGTTTTTTGGTATCTGACTTAGTGTAGATTTTGATGTATGAAAATTATCTAATTGCTCTTGAGCTTGTTCCTGTGTTATTTCTCCCCTAGACATTTTTATCTTAAGGTCTTGAGAAAATAACTTTGCAAACCCCTCGTCCTTAGTCATTGCCGAAAACATCTCAAACACATCATTAGGAAGATCCATAGTCTTCCCCTTTTTAAGTGATTTGTATACTGACCCTGGTAGCGTCATGGCAAATCCACCTATAGCCTCAGATGCTGATGCTTCAAAAACTCGTTCAACAAAAGCGCCTACACTTTTTGGATTTTTAAAAACATCCTTATCTTTTATTGTGTTATATATGGCTGTGATACTTATATCTGAAATTTCTTGAATTCCACCAGTCAAACCTTCTCCCGCTGTACCTGAACCAACCTTTTTGAATAGTTGAATAGCATTCCTTTTTAGGGCGCTAAAGATAGCTATTTCGCTAGCTTCTTTCGGTAAATCTTTTAATGTTTTAGAAATAAGCTTGTTAATCATTCCTGTACTCGTGAATGCGTTATCAAAACCAGCTTTTTCTAACAAAGCACCAGCAGCAGATGTCAATGTTTTTATTGTAATTTTTTCGAATATACCTAAATCGTCATAACCTTTATATTGTCTAAGCAATTTCTCTTTACCTCCGTACCCTTGCATGTAGAATCCTCCTAGAGTTAGGGAGCTACCTGCCCCAGGAACTATATTTAAAAGCATTGGAGCTACACTCTCTAAACTTCCCAATAGAGCTGCCCCTACGAAGCTTTCTTCTTTTATCCTATCTATAGCTTCCAATGTAGTACCAAAGTACTCCATGTCTTTTTTAAGCCTGTTCGCTCCATTAATAATCATATCTCTCTCTATATTACCTTGAGTGGTAATGACGGAGTTAACGGCTTCCATTTCCTTATCTGAAAAACCTTTGTAATTTCCATAAATTGACATACCTGCCTTTAAAAGAGCTTCTTTAAAATCTGCTTTATGTCCTGAAACTCCTTCTCCGATTCCTACAAAACCTGTTAATATAGATTGAACTGAAATAGATCCTAAATCCCATTTTTCAGCTTGATAATGAGTATATCTACCTACCAACTCATCATGTTCTGACTTTATGGACTGAACATCACTATATTTAGTTTTTAGTTCTGCTGCAATATTATTTAACTTCTCAGCAGATAAGTTATAACTATCTACTTCTTCTTGTGTTTTAGGGTCAGAAGACTCTAGTTCTATTCTTAGTTTTTCGTAGTCATCATATTGACTCTGAAGACCATCAAGCTTAGTGTTTACTAATGATGTTCTTTCGTTTAGATCCTTCTCAGTAAGTATGTCAGCATAAAGTTTTCTTTTTTCTGGAGAGCGAACTCCTTCCGAAATAAGAATATTGGTTCTTTTTTCTTTAAATCCATGAACTTTATCTTCTATTAATTCGCTCTCAACTCTATGCTTACTCATAAAGTGCCATATATCTGTAACTGCAGAGTTAATAATGTTTTCTGTACCCTTCTTAGAGACGGCAGAAGTTCCGTAATCAACAGTTATTTTTTGTCCGTTTGCAGACTCTATACCAATAGCATTTCTTCCTCCAAGCTCTTCTGTAAATTTGTATCCATACTGATTAAACACTTTATTTAAGTCAGCGACTGAATGCTCTTCGTTTTTGAGTAAAAAAGACTTAACATACTTCATTCCTCTTGTGAATGGGTCATTTCCAGACTCTATAGCTGAATCTATCTCAGCTCTTTTAACTTCCTTATCTTCCTCTGTAAGTTTAGCGGTTCTAACTGCTTTTATATCTTCTTCTAACTTTACAGCAGCAGCATCCTCTTCCTCTTCCGACACTTGCTTTTCCTCTACTTTTTTCTGCCAAGTAGGGTCGTCTTCTTTATTTAAAAACTTACTGCCTCCTTCTTTTAAAAATTCTCTTCCTTCTGTTGATTCTATATCTACATTTTGTTCTTGTAGGTCTTTTGTTGAAGGAGTTAATTTTATCCTCTTAGGAGATGAACCAGAAGATTCTCTTTTTGTAGGTGCATCAGAAGCAGGAGCTTCTGCTCTTTGCATATTTTTTATAAAATCTAATGCCTCCGAAGACTCAGATTCACTTAATCCATTATTTACCTGAGCAGAAGATTCCACAGAGATAGGTTCTTCCACCACTTGTTCTGTAGGTGAATCCGTACCTTCCTCTCGAGAAGTAACCTTTGAATTGACTTTTTTTTTTACTTGACCAACACCCATCAAAAGGTTAAAATCTTCAGGTTTTTTTTTATAACCTTCCGACACAAAAAGATCAAACATATCTTTCCTAGCGTTCTCATTTTCTCTCATAAGAACTTTAAATTCTTCTACAGACTTACTGTACCCGTTATTTACAAATAATTGATATGCGTCTTTTATTGCTTCTTCGTTCATACTTTAGTTTAATTAATATTTTGAACCTACTCCTCCTGTTGAAGACTGCGTGTTACTAGATTTCCCGGAAAGAGAGTAAGGAATCTGACCAAAACCTACATAGGTATCAGCGTATTTTTCAGCAGCTTCTCGATCTGCTCTCTCTTTTCTATCATCTAAACTATCCTCTCCTTTCTGAAGCATATCTTCGAATGACCTTGTGTATTTTTCTAAGTCACTGTATTTATCCTTATACTTGTTTACTATATTACTATCTTGTATACCAACTTTCCCAGCTAAACTCTCTAAGAAATCTGGCAGACTTAGTTCCTCAATATTGTAAGGTACAAAATTATCGCCAACCTCATCCCATACACGTACCTCACTACCAATAATTTCTATTTTATCAGTTACTTTTTTCTTTTCATTTAAGTAGTTCCTAATTGTGTTAGCAGCTACAGTTCTGTCTTTTTTATTTCCATAATAAAGTTTCGCAATAGAATCCATTAAGTTACCTTTAATTCTTCTAGTTGCTCCAGAGCCATTAGAACTACTAGAAGAAGGTGCTCTATACGTTTCTCCTTTTCCTATCTGAACCTCGTATACACCCCTAACTATTTTAGCAGCATCTTCTTTCTGTTTATCAGTTATCACAGCTTTAGGAATATTACCGGAATTATCTATATATATAATACCTTCTTTTCCTTTATCTTTAATATCATAAGAAGTCTTGTAATTATTTTTTGAGAATTGATTTAATATACTAGCTACATTGTTAGGGTCAACTAATTTAGCTTCAACATAATTATCTAATGCTCCTTTAAACTCTGGGTTTCTTCTTATATCATCTATAGAAGCAATACGACCTTTACCTACAACTTCGGAGTATTTTTTAGCTAAATCAGCAACATCTAGTGCCACTTCATCACTAAGAAAATATTTGTCAACAGTAACTCCTAAACCAGTGATAACACTCTGAATACTCATAATGTCATTAGGGTCATCGCTAGGACTTCCGTCATCATTCCTCTTAGTAAATACCATTTTACCACTTTTAGGGTCTATTCTAGTCACTGAATTATTTAAGTCTGTAAAAGATTGAATCTTTTTCATTTGATCTATCTCTATCTGACTAGCTACACCCTCGTCTATTCTTTTTTTAGTTTTCGTAAAAGCATCTTGAGCTGTCTTAACAACAGTTGTAAAAGTTTTATTACTATCTAATAGATTCTGCTTAAGCATAGTAAATTCAGCAGGATTCATTTTTCCATTTTTCATTGACTTATACCAAATCAACTCTTGCTGTTTAGCTTGCTCTGCATTACTTAAATATATTTCGTTTAAGGTTTTATTATCTCCTATATTTGGAGTGTCAAAAATATTCTGAGCAGCCCTATGAGCGTCTTCTAATTCCTTCTTTGCAGTGGCTCTTCTAGTGTTTTCATCATCTAATTTTTTATTAACATCAGTACCTACCTTATTCCAGTCTATATAGTCTGAATCCTTTCTTTCTGCGTACCCATAATATTCTGCCATTTCTTAATAATTTATTTTGTTACAGGATTTCCAAACATGTCTAGATAAGGATAACTAGTTATAGCTGGTAAAGCAAAGGGGTTAATTCGGGTTGATCCGTCAGGATAGAGAGTAAAACCTCCACCACCTAATTGATTAGGGTCTATTGGAGAATTACTTCCGTCAGGATAGAGAGTAAAACCTCCACCACCTAATTGATTAGTAGCCAATGCTGAATTACTTCCGTTAGGAATAGTAAAACCTCCACCACCTAATTGATTAGTAGCCAATGCTGAATTACTTCCGTTTGTTATTGGGGTTTCTCCTTTGTCTTGAAATAAAGGAACAAAAGTCTCCACACCTTTTACAAGTGCATCTCCTCCTGACTTAATAGATTGTGCAATAGCAGCGTTTCTCGCTTGCTGAGCATCTCTAGATGCTAGTTGAGCACCTTCTGCTGTTTTTAAATCTAAAGTAGCTAATTTAGTAGCTATATTTGAATCTTCTTGTGCTGAAAGCTGGTCTAACCTTGCTATATCCTGAGACATAGTAGATGCAATCTGTTGTTGAGCTTTATTTTGTCCTGCAACAACTCTACCTGCTGTTGCTGCCGCACCTCTAGAGCTTCCTTCTCTACCTGCTTCTAATGCCTGAGCACCTGAGCTTAAAGCAGCCTCTCTAGCTAATCTATAAGGTTCTTTAGCAATAGATAGCTGATCCATATAATTAACGTCTATTTCTTTTTTTGCGTCTGATATAGCCTGAGTAGCTTTAATATCGGCATCTTCTTTTAATCTTTTTTGTTTAGCTGCTTGACCAATAGACATTCCCATTGTTCCTAAGTTTACTACTACACCTGCTGCTGCTACTGCTGTTGCTACTGCCATATTATATTATTTTAATCATCTCTTTAGTATAAGAATCACCTTCTGTATACCCTAATTTCTTGTAAGTCTCAATAAGACCATTGTGCTTTATTAAAGCGTAAACAAATTTTGCTTGTAGTTTATTTTCACAAATACTAGTTAGCTCTTCTATTAAAAAACTTATAGCTTCTTTCCTGTTAGGTTTTTTGTTATATGTTTTACTTGATATTATCCAATCAACCCAAGCCACTTTTGAATTTGTGCTGTACAAATATCCTGCACAAACTGGAGTATCTCCATCATAAACCATTAAGCCTCCAGTGCCATTCTCAGGAAGAAAATCTCTAGGTGGAGCTGGCCATCCCCAGTCTTCCCACCATTTTACAAGTATTTCATCGTAATCTTTTTCTTCTAATATTCTAATTTCAAATTTCATATAATGCAAATATACAAAAATTTACGGATAACTCTTCATTATCTCTGATTCAACTGCAAATAAATTTACTTCAGTCGTTTCATCATTAGTCATGTCAAAAATACAGTAGTGTCCTAACACTCCGTGAGATTCTGCAACAGCATCTTTTAAAAACATAAAATACTCAGTTGTCGACCCTGGTGGTATAGGAGTAGGAGGAGGAAGTGGTGGTGTCGGAGGGCTTATATCTACAATAACTTGATTAATTCCTGCTGGTAAATCTACATTTACAGAAGTTACTGTACCTGCCCATTCCGGTGTTCCTGGAACTATTGGTGAAGCACCTGTTACAAAGTAAAAGGCATCTCCAACACTTAATATGCTACCTATTGACGTTAACGGAGAAATTGAAAAATCTATAGTTGCTGTAGTAGCAGTTAAAACAATATTTGATGAAGTTCCTATACCATTTAGTGAACGTAGTGCATATTGGTCTAGTGTAGCAGGATTACTTCCTGAATTTCTAACAAAAGCATACCAAGACGACTCTTTCTTTTCAAAGTAAGGTGCTTTAACAAATCCTGAGTTCTGTAAATCTGTTGATAAAGTAACACCCCAAGAGGAGTCTCCCTCTAAGTTTATAGTTTTAAATAACTTATTTTCTAAAGGAGACTGATTAAATACACTCTTCATTGTAGTGGTGTATTGTATCCCGTAGAAGTTATTCCTAACAGCATTTACGTTATGCCTGTAAAGATTTCCTCCCTTAAAGGTATAGAAATAATTATTCATACCAATCATCCAATCTGGAGAAAAGGAATAAAATGAAGGAAATCCTTGCGCGCTATCAGCGTATGTTATAGTGTAATTTGGCATATATTTTTATTAAGGACAGGTTTGACATTCTTGAGCTGGTAGTAGTACACCATTTAATTGCTCCCTTGAGATGTTACTATCCGAGTAAAATCCATCAGAGGCTAGTGTTGTTAACTCTGAATCTATGAAGACAGCCGTAGCTTGTAAGAAGGTTTTAGCGTCTATGTAATTTATTGCGTTAGTTGGCATGTTATTTTATT
>Ga0208545_1000213_pt1 | contig 26932 bp, 33 predicted proteins | sample DEB08_DNA_12_FD_185498 | JGI IMG/M metagenome (GOLD analysis project Ga0208545, IMG submission 185498) | Aqueous microbial communities from the Delaware River and Bay under freshwater to marine salinity gradient to study organic matter... | ecosystem: Environmental > Aquatic > Marine > Coastal ... | reverse complement strand
TTGAAACTGGCTTTATTCTTGATACTAGCTTCGAGTTTGGTTGTTCGCCTGATGGATTAATAGGTGATCAAGGTGGGCTAGAGATTAAATGTCCTGCCCCAAAAACGATGGTTAGCTACCTTAGGGATCAGCAGGTGGGAGTTAAGAAATACTGGCAGCAAATTCAAGGTTGTATGTGGATTACTAAACGTGATTGGTGGGACTTCTTTGCCTACCATCCAGAAATGCCGCACGTTTTAGTGCGTGTAGAACGCGATGAAGAATATATCGCAAAACTAACCGCTGAGGTCAAAAAGGCTGTGGCGGAAATATTAAACCAAGTGGAGAAGCTAAAATGAAAGTAGGAATATCTGTAAGAATTGACGTTACAAAGATTGACAAGTCACGACTGTATAAAGGTGCGAAGGGAACTTACCTTGACTTGACTACCTTTGTGGACACTGAGCAACAAGATCAGTACGAAAACAATGGCTTTATCAGCCAGAGCCTTACCAAAGAAGAACGTGAAGCGAAGTATCAAACGCCTATCCTTGGCAATGTAAAAGTCTTTTATACTGACGGCGCAGCTAAAGCACCGGCCATTGCGTCAAACCCAACTATTGAAGAAATGGACGAAGATATTCCATTCTGATATAAAAAACCCCCCTACGGCAAAAGTGCTTTCGGGGGGAAACCATAGGAGAGCAGGTCGGGGGAACCTGCCTGCTTACAATAACACAGGACATTAAGATGACAAATGCAGGCCAATGTTTACGAGTAGCTCAGGAGCTACACAATATCAATTCAAGCCGTTTAGCTGAGTTAATGAATGTAACCCGCCAAAGGGTATTTCAATGGCGCAAACAGGAAAATATGAAGTTACACACGGTGCAAGGCTTATGTGAGGTGTTTGGTTTATCAATAGATGAATTTTGCGGGCTTTGTGACAGATAAATAAAACCCCCTGTTACGGGGGCTTTACTTTTCCCTACTGCTGAGGGATACTTGTTGTGCGAAGAACAAGAAAGAAAGACAAGTATAGCTATATGATCTTATAGCGTCCATACCAACTTCTTTTTTTGAACGCAAACAATGTTTGGGCTTTAGGCTGGCGGTTCCTTAAATTAAACGCCAGATTCAGGGTTGACCCTCCCTACAGAGCCTCACAGTTGAATCGGTTTTTGGCTGTGAATAGTTTGGATACACGATACAAGCATTGTTTTAACCGCTAAGTTGCTTTGGCCCTTAGTTCTTAAATTTTACTTTTCGAAGTAAAAGGGTTTATAACATCTGTTAATTAATGAGTTTGTAATCTGTTTATACATGTCTGCAAAACATGTACACAAAATAAAAAAATATATACATAAACATTTTAACCATACGCCGGCGAGGCAACGCCGAGTCATTAGGAGAGAAAGGATGAACGACAAAAGACTGTATAGCATTATTAAAGATCGTTTTGATTACCGAGACGGAAACTTGTTTTATAATTATGACGTTGGAAAAAGGATGAAAGCTGGTGATAAAGCCGGATATTACACCACTAATAAATACGCATATATTGTAATGAATAAAAACAGCTATTTAATTCATAGACTAATTTATCTTTGGCACCATAAGTATTTGCCAGATACGCTTGATCATATAAACAATGACCGTCAAGATAATCGCATTGAAAACCTTAGACCAGCGACTGTTAGTCAAAACTCACAAAATAGGTCTATCAGTGTTCGCAATACAACAGGGGTCAAAGGTGTTTATTTTCATAAACGAAAGGGGCAATATGTTGCAAGAATAAGGAGCCAGCAAAAGAATGTGTTTTATAGATATTGTGAGACTATCGAAGAAGCTGAAAAATGTTTGCAGGTAGCAAGGGAAAAGATTCACGGGGAATACGCAAATCACGGGTAGATCAAAACGTTATATTTAACTGTTATTGGGGATTAAAATGTTATTAGAAACCGGAGATTATTGGGAGCCTGATCAAGGCGACATTATCAAATGGCAAAGAGCTTATAAAAAGGTCGATGTCCATCAAGAATTATCAGCTATGGACGCATGGCTAGACGCTAACCCGACTAGGCGCAAAACTAAGGTTGGTATGAATCGTTTTGTGAATAGCTGGCTTAAGCGAACTAATGATCAGGGAGGCGCAAGTCCAGTTGCAAAGCAGTACGCAAAGACGCTAAGAGGCATGACGCTTGATATGCAGCTTACTGACATTACTTGGCTAAACCCTGAAGATCAGCAAATGATGAAGGGGTATTACTTGGCGCAACGTGGCTTTTACTATAATGGGGAATTGAGAAATGCCTGATAAAAGATTAGATTCAAGAATTGCCGGAAAACCTCCAAGGCATTACCCGTTTGTTGGACACCATGAAAAATTAATTACTGGAGCGCTTTATACCGTTACACAAGTTGCTTTAATTATTGGTGTAAACAGTAAAACTATGCACTCAAGAATGCGTGGAAAGATTGAAATAACCAATAAAGAAATAAGGCAAACAGAAGATATACGGCTTGGCCCTAAAAATACCCGTGAGGGATTGTATGATCGCTTAGAAAGCAAGGCTATGAAGAAGTCGGATAAATGGCTAAGGACAAAACTATGAGTCAAGGGGATTTTGTACAAATAAACAATAAATCAGAGGTTGAGCGTAAATTGCCATTTATGCTTAAACGTCTTGAGCAGTGGGATTATTCTACACCGCTATGTATTAAGTTTGAGCCATACGCTGACCCGCGATCACTAAATCAGAATGCTCTTTTCCATATTTGGTGCAAACAGATGTCCGAAGCCTTTACCAGTAAAGTGCCAGACGCTACGCCAGAAGGCATTAAGTGGATGATGAAGCACAAGTTCTTGGAGACTCAAAACATTAAGGTTGGCCAGACTGTGATAAAAGGGCAAATACAAAGCACTACTAAACTGAAGAAGGGCGAGATGTGCTTCTTTATGGATCAGGTGTACGCATGGGCTGACGAGAAGGGTGTCATTTTATCCTTGCCACAGTACAATGAATACACCGAACTAAAGCGAAAGCAGGACAAGTAAATGGCTAATATCAACTTAGAAGAGCTAAAACGATTTGCCACAAGTGAAAGACATTTAGCGGTCATCCAAGCGGTCATCGACAACAAGTCAAACAACAAAGCAGCTAAGGAATTAGGCTGTAGTCGTAGAAGTGTTGATAAGATGATCAAGCGATTGGAAGCTAAAGCAGCGACTCAAGCTGTGGCACCACATCGCAATGTTGATCGGGAGACAATGGAAGGATTCGAGGCCAAGCGGGTATCGACTGCTTACAATGCTGATGGCGATATAGCCTTACAGTGGGTCATTCAGGAACCGGCAAGAATAGGTTTAAAGCAAAAAATAGATGCAATGGTTGAGGGCTTAACTGATGACCTTAACGGCGTTAAATCAGCATCTAAAGCGCCTAAAGACACTGATTCTGATTATCTAGCTATGTATATGATTGGCGATCACCATTTTGGAATGCTGGCTGACAGTGAAACTAAAATGGATGACGATGATTGGGACGTTAAAATTGCGACTCAGGTGCTGGTTGATTCAACCGCGAAGTTATCAAACAGAGTTGGCAATGCTGAGATCGGAGTTCTTCTGAATGTCGGTGATTTCTTTCACGCTGATTCTAGCAAAAATACGACAACCGCTGGAACTATGGTTGACGTAGATACTAGGATAGGAAAAACCTTTAGGCTTGCAGGCAGATTGTTTCAAATACTAATAGATAAAATGCTTGAGACTCACAAAGAAGTTGTTGTGATCAACGTTAGGGGAAACCATGATTCAGATATGGCTTGCCACTTGTCGAGCTGCCTTGACCTTTTATACAGTCAAGACGTACGGGTAAACGTACTGCCAAACTATTCCAAGTTCATTCACTTTCAGTGGCATAACAATTTATTCGTCTTTCACCATGGCGACCGAATGAAGCACGAGCAAATACTACAGGCCGTGATTAAGAATCTTGATGATGAATGGAGCCAAAGCAAGAACAGATACTGTCATCTTGGGCATATACACCATCATACAGCGCGTGAAGTAGGTTCTATGCACTTCGAGCATTGGGGTAGCCTTACCTCTACCGATCAATGGCATTCGGATTCAGGTTACGGCGCAGAGCGATCTATGACCGCAGTTGTTTACCATAAGCAAAACGGTGAAGACTCAAGAGTGAAAATCAAAGTTGAGGCGCTAAATGGGTGATGTTATTAAGTTTCCGCCAAAAACTATGCACGTACATAGGGTGTATTGCAGTGACTGCAAGAGCGTCCTTGAATATTGGATTGGTGATGATGATTGCGCTTATGGTATATGCATTCGCTGCCTTGATGTTGTCCCTGAAAAAATTGAATACAACGATGAACTGCTGGAGGAAGAATGAGCGCATTAGATAATCAAGTGGGTGGAGACCACTATAAAAAGAAAGCAATACAGCCAATAGAATACATCATGGCTAACGAAATGGATTTCTGTGAAGGTAACGTGGTTAAGTACATTACTCGCTGGAGAGATAAGGGCGGAGTTGAGTCACTTAGAAAGATCAAACAGTACGTTGATTTCTTAATTGAGCAAGAAGTGAAAGATAGAGCAGTATCAATAACTCATTTGCTTGATAAACATGTGAAAGGTCAAGAATGATAAAAGAGAATTTAGTAATGGACAAACCATCGTATAAATTTATTAGCTACCCTTACGAATGCACTTTGAATAGCTCACCTAATATTTTGATTGAGCACACTATTACGTCTAAGGATGTTACTAGGACAGAGATGCTTGAGCTGTTTGAGGGATTCTTGAAAGCGTGTGGGTATCATTTTGGCCCTAATGAAGTAATTGACGTAATTGAAATGGAATAGTTTAGAAAATACTGTTTTTGCGGTGTATAACTGCGCATATACAACAATATATAAACCGAGGGACATCATGGCAATAAGACGAGACGCAGCGGATAAATGGTTTAGCGATGTAATAAGGCTAAAAGCTGGCTACCAGTGCGAGCATTGCGGCAAGCAGGATGGAAGGATGGAGTGTGCCCACATATGGGGAAGGGCAGCAAAGTCGGTTAGATGGTCAATGGACAATGCTTGTTGCCTATGCCACTACTGCCACCTTAAGTTTACCGGCAACCCGTTAGACTTTACGCATTGGCTGATGGACTATTACGGGCCAGCAAAGCTGGAGATTCTAAGGGAGAAATGGAATGTCCTGATGCCGACCACTAAGAAGCTCAGAGCTGAGATCGCCAAGCACTACCGTGAAGAACATAAGAAGATGACCGCTGACGAGACCTATGAACCGGTCTCTTATAATTAATTTCATTTATTTGTATCAAAATGCTTTACAACGTTAATAGAAAATCTCATAATAACACCTCAATAAATCAAAGGGGTTTTACCATGAATATTATCGAATCAGTTACTAGCCGAATTGAGTCTTACCGCAAAGAAAACAAAAATCCTTGTAAAAGCTACGCTACTGAAGCTGCGGCAAAAAAAGCAGCAGCTAAAGTTGCTAAAATGGTTGGTGATCATCACATGATTGATCAATCTGCAAATTACATTGTATTTTTTAATGAAGCATGGGGTAGATGGAATGCTGCAATAGATGTCACTGGGGTTATTAATCACCATAAAGCTGCTGGTGGTTACATTGGTTTAGCAGCGTCAATGGGTTTTTATACTTACTAATTTTATAGCCCCCTACGGGGGGCATTCAAACCAAGGGGAAAGAAATGAAACATTCAATAAGCTACAGCCAGATGAACGAGATGGATCGGGCTAAAGAAGTTAAACAAGAAAACCGAATTGGCATAATTGCATCGATTTTACTATTTGCTATGTATTGCATGGTATCAACGATGGACTACAACGACTGCCTTAAGGGGGTTTGCTAATGACTATTTCAGTATTTAAAGAATTTGTTAATAACTTTATTATTCCATTTATAGAAAAGAACTATAAACATTTTGATGGCGACATAATCGACCTTGAAGATCAACTAAAAGACGAGATGTGCTACGGCTGGCTTAAATCAATGAAATCTTGGTATGACGACATACTACCGCCGGTTATTACTGATCAGGATGCTTTCATTGATGCCATATATGCACAGCCACCAACGGCTTCAATGACTGAATACAGGAATGACATTTACGCATACTTAGAGTCCACACTTGCCGAAATACTTGCGGAGGAATGGGCTGAACATACGGGAGAATACGCAGAGCCATTCCAAGGGTACGGGAGGGGTGAGTAATGGAATATATATTAGCATGTATATTTTGGGCTGTTATTATTGTGTTGCTGTATGGGGCAGGTTTATATGTTATGGATAGGCAGCTTGAGTTTAAAATCAGGAAAAGCAAAGAAGTGCATAAAATGATTCAGGATATTAACAAATTCGCTGATCGTAAAATTAATGAAACAAATGGCTATCACAAAGCGGTTAAAGTGGCATTTCAATTAACAATCCTATCAGCTTTAATGTTTTTCATAGGGGCAGAGATTAGTCTTTATTTGAATTAGATCGAGGTTTCCCCTGACCTTTGAAGCTGGCGTGGTTCACCAGTGATCGAGAACGAACCATTTTTTAAGCCATGGAGACATATAATGAAAATAACAGACAAAGAAATACTAGACTTTGTAACAAAGAACTTGGTAATAGATAAAGACGATAACGGCAATGTCGGAATAAAAGAAGTTCTCTGTTCCATTGATGGTCATCTTTTTGGTGATGTCAAGGGCGATGTTCAGGGTAGTGTTGGTGGCAATGTTGATGGCAGTGTCAATGGCCATGTTCTTGAAAATGTCCTTGGCCATGTCTTGGGCAGTGTTTATGGCGATGTCGTAGGCGATGTTCAGGGCAATGTTCTTGGCGATGTTTATGGCAATGTTGGTGGTGATGTCTTAGGCGATGTTCGTGGCAATGTCTGCGGCGATGTTCGTGGCAATGTTGTTTGGGATGTTTATGGCAAGGTTTTAGGCAAGGTTCACGGCTAAATGTATCGATTATTTATGGTATGACTGACATGATAAGTTTGCATTATCGATCATAACTAATAAACTTTATACTGCCGCCTTAATTAAACGCGAGGTGTAAAGTGGTACTGTATGGGATAGTTATAACGATTGTTGGTTTGCTGGCAATTGCTAAACAAGATTTAAATTAGCCCCTTAATTGGGGCTTTTTATTGCCGCATGAATATGTGTGCAAATGACACTTTTACGCGCAAAGTTATGTTTATGGTACAATGTAAAGATAAATGATAAGCTATTGCAGCCATTAGCAGAAATGCGGGAGGCACAATGAAGAAATTACAGATAACTCAGCGTATACTTGAATGCGAGGAAAACGGCTGGCTTGATTTATTGTCTCAGATTGACAATATTACTCAAAATATAATTGAATGCCCATCAGCGGCATTTCAAATAAAAGCGGAAATGATCCTTTGGTCTGATTTGGTGGATATGCGATCCAATGATTTGCCACTTGACTTAACGATGGCGGGTGAATGTAAATTTGAAAACAGCGTTATGTTGCATAACCCATCTATGAGCCATAAAGAAAAATTTGGAACAGAAGCATAATGACAGGCAGACCACCTTGGATACCTGACGAAGAGATATGCAATCAAGCGGCAGAAATGGCTTCTAGAGGCCTTACAGTGTCACAGATAGCTGATTGCTTGGGTATTAGCGAGCGAACCGTATACGACAAACAGAACCAGTATCCACAGTTTTTGCAGGCTATAAAAAGAGGCAGAAGCTCTGGCATGGACAAGATCACCAACAAGCTGTTTGAAAAGGCGATGGAAGGTGACAACACGGCCATCATCTTTTACCTGAAGCATCGAGACAGAGAGAACTGGGGCGAACAGTATATTGAACCCATTAAAGAAATACCTCCAATTCAAATTATTGTAGACCCGCGTGCAATTAACCCTTCCTCAGAGTGAAATATTTCTTTGCCCTGCGCGCTTTGTTGCTTGCGTGGCTGGTAGGCGTTTCGGCAAAACGTTTGTTTCTACCGGCAAACTGTTAGAGCAAGCGTCAATTGCCCCGAATCGAAACGTTTGGTATGTAGCACCAACATACGGCGCAGCTAAAGAGATTGCATGGGACATGCTGATTGCCACAATACCCCCAGAATACGTTGCTAAGACCAACGAAACCAGCCTAACCCTACGCCTTATCAATGGTTCTGTTATCGCCTTAAAAGGTGCTGAGAAGCCAAATAACCTGCGTGGGCGATCACTTGATTACGTCGTAATGGATGAGTTCGCTGATATGCGACCGGAAGCATGGTTTGAGGTTTTAAGACCGGCATTATCTGATAGAAATGGTGGCGGCATGTTCATTGGCACGCCAAAGGGACGGAATCATTTCTACGACATCTGGGGTAAAGGTATCGATAAGGATGATAATTGGGCGAGCTTTCAGTACACCACCTTGCAGGGTGGCAACGTATCTCAAGAAGAAATAGCAGCGGCAAGACAGGATTTAGACGAGCGCACATTCCAGCAAGAGTATGAAGCTGCGTTTGTCAACTATAGCGGCATCATTTATTATGGCTTTAGCCGTGAAGATTCGGTTGTTAAGATCGAAGACAGTGGCAGCACTTTGCACATTGGATTAGACTTCAACATCGACCCAATGAGTGCCGTTGTCTGTTTGCGTCATGGCAATACGTTGTTAGCCATTGACGAGATAGTGATGTACGGCAGCAACACTGATGAAATGGTTGCAGAGATTAAGTCAAGGTACGGTGACCGACCTGTTATCATATACCCCGATCCAGCCTCAAGGCAGCGCAAGACTAGCGCAGGAGGCAGGACAGATTTGAGCATCTTGCAGAACGCAGGGTTTGCTGTTAAATCAAAAAACAGTCACGCACTGGTCAGGGACAGGATAAACGCGGTAAATAGTCGATTACGATCTAGCAGTGGTGAGCGCTATTTGTTTATAGACCCGAAATGCAAACACACGATCAAAAGCCTTGAGCGTCAGACGTACAAAGAAGGAACGAGCCAGCCTAACAAGGACGGCTTTGACCACATGAACGATGCCTTGGGTTATTTGGTTGAATACCTGTTCCCAGTGCGGACAGATTACAAGATTGAACAGCCGACAAGGTGGAGTTAATGAGAAGCACAGACATCGAATACACGCACCCAGAATATGACAATAATAAATATCGCTGGGAGTTTTATCTTCGATCCTATATGGGCGGAGAAGATTACAAGGACGGCGGCTACCTGACTCGCTACCTTAACGAAGACAAAGACGAATATAATCGAAGACTCGAACTTACGCCGATTGACAATCACTGTAAGAACATTGTCCACATCTACAGCAGTTTCCTATGGCGCGTGCCTCCGGTTAGAAAGTTTAACTCTCTGGCAAACAATCCAGCCATTGAAAACTTTATGAAAGATGCCGATCTTGATGGTCGCAGTTTCAACTCTTTTATGAAACAGGCTCAAGTCTGGTCTTCTGTATATGGGAACGTCTGGCTGATGATGGACAAGCCATTGTCTAATGCAGGAACTAGAGCAGAAGAACTGGCGCAGGACATTCGCCCTTATGTAACGATGTTTACCCCTGAGAACGTGTTTGACTGGAAGTACGAAAGAACCGCTAGCGGGCGTTTTAAGCTGGTCTATTTAAAGGTGCGTGAAGCTATCGAGGAAATCAGCGACACCGAGAAAGAGGTCTATTATCGCGTCTGGCGTGAAGATACGATTGAAAGCTGGAAGTCTATCAATGAAATCGACACCCACCTTGATACGATCGACAACGCACTTGGAAAGATTCCGGCTGTATTCCTGCCAGCACAGCGTTCAGTTGTTCGAGGCATTGGTATAAGCGACTTGTCAGATGCGGCCTATATGCAGCGGGCTATCTATCAAGAGCTTTCAGAGATAGAGCAGCTCATTCGCATATCGAACCACCCGACATTGGTTAAGACGTATAACACCGATGCAAGTGCTGGCGCTGGCTCTGTGATAAATATGCCGGATGATATGGACTCGAACATGAAGCCGTATCAAATTCAGCCAAGTGGTCAGAACCTTGATTCTGTCCGTGCAGCGATCACCGATAAGGTTGAGGCGATTAATCGAATGAGTCACATGGGTGCAGTTCGAGGCACTCAGGCCATGACTCAATCAGGCGTTGCCATGCAGACAGAGTTTCAGATGCTTAACGCGAAACTGTCAGAAAAGGCGGACATCCTTGAGCTTGCTGAAGAGCAACTGTGGGAGTTGTTCGCTGAGTGGCAAGATGCGACTCCAGACGTTGAAGTTTTCTACCCTGATGCTTTCGATTTGCGAGATTATGACAAAGAATTAATATTCCTTCAGCAGATGCGATCCAGTGGTGTTAAGTCGGTCACGCTAATGCAGGAAATTGACAAACAGATTGCTGACTTGGTTCTTGATGATGAGGCTTTAGCTAAATCACACGTTGAGATCGAATCCAGCAGTCAAATATTAGGGCAGTTTACGCCTGAAGTTGTAGAGCCGCTAGAATAATGCCAGCAGACGTTGACCAGTTACGGTCGGTAATAGCTAGAGCAGACAGGCATCAAGAAAGACTAGCTGCCGCTTTGCTAACGCTGGAAAACCGCATTACTGATCTGATGGCAACTGCTCCGCTGAGAGATGGTGAGCTTTTCGATCTGGAGTGGGCTATACAGGCAAGGGTTGAGCTTAGACAAGCAATCGAGGCAGAGTACCTGTCAACCGTTGATGGTCTGGTTAGAGAGTATACCGTGATAGCGGATGAAGTCGCTGCCATGCTTAACACTTACGGCAATGTGACCAAGCTAGACCCGAACGTTATCTCTCAGCTTCAGTCGATGACATTTAAAGGCTTAGAGGACTTGGGGCAGAACTATCTGGATGCTGTGGCTAAGGAGCTATACGAAAGCACTTTGACTGGTGCAACGTTTGCTCAGAGCTTGGCAACCATTAAGGCTTCTGTTGATTCTAACCTTGGGCGTTATGCAAGTCAGGCTTTGCACGATTCACTGATGCAGTTTGACGCAACCGTGAACACCAAGATCGCTTTGGATGCTGGGGCTGAGAAGTTTAAGTACTATGGCCCAAATGATGATGTGACGCGAGAGTTCTGCGCCCGCCATGTTGGCAAGGTTTACACTAAAGAAGAGATCGAGCAGGAGTGGTCTGGAAGTTGGGCTGGAAAGATCAGCGGCGATCCTTTCGTAGTACGCGGCGGCTATAACTGTCGTCATAGGTTCAGAGGAATATTTGAGGATTAATCATGCCGCAAGGTACAGGAACATACGGCTCTAAAGTAGGCCGTCCGAAGAAAAACAAGAAAGTAAAGAAATAAACAACTTATGTTACAATCACGACTCACCAATACTCTTTAAGAGGCACGTCACATGAGCGATGAAATCATGGAAACCCAAGCAGAGACTGAAACTGTGGCAGTAGAAAGTCAGGACAAAACATTTTCACAGACAGAACTAGATCGAATTGTTGCGGATCGAGTTGCTAGAGAACAGCGCAAATACGAGAAACAATTATCAGGCATTGATATAAACGAAGCCAAACAATTGTTACTCGACAAAGAAGCGGCTGAACTTGAGCGACAGAAAGAACGCGGAGACTTTGAGTCAGTTCTAAAGAAAACTGTTGAAAAAAAAGATCAGGAAATTAACGCGTATAAAAGCAAGCTGCAATCAACCTTAGTAGACGGCGCTTTACTAAATGCGGCAAGCACTAATAACGCGGTAAGCCCTGAACAAGTTTCTGCATTGTTAAGAAACAACCTGCGACTGTCTGATGATGGCAGCGTGGAGGTTCTTGACAGCAATGGCACGCCAAGGTATAACGATAGCGGAAATCTGCTGTCAACTGGTGAGCTGGTAGCGGAATTTTTAACAGCTAATCCTCACTTTGTCAGAGCCTCCGCAGGTGGTTCAGGCAGTCAAGGTAACGCTGGTGGCTCCACACAGAAGTCTCTATCTGTGGCTGATATGGTTGCTAATTGGAACGAAGGCGGAAAAGAGGCCTTTGCTGCAATGAAGAAGAAAGCGACCTAATAAACCAATTTTACTAATTTAATCTTTTGAGGATTTAACAATGGCTGCAACTACTTCAACTACCCTTGACGACTTATTTGTCAATATTATCGCTCAGGCGCGTTTTACCGCTGAAGAGCAATCTCTAATGATGGGTCTTGTTACCCAATACAACATCGGTTCAGATGCCGGTAAAGTAATTCAAGTTCCTAAGTACCCAGCTATCGCCGCTGCTGACCTTACTGAAGGCACTGACATGGGTTCCACTACCGTGTCAACTACTTCTGTATCTGTAGCTGTTGGTGAAGTCGGCGCTCAGGTTCTGTTGACCGACATGGCTGCTTACGGCGCTGGTAACCCTGCCCTTGAGCTTGGTACTGTTCTTGGTAACGCTATTGCTACTAAGATGGATACCGACTTGATCGCTCTATTTGCTGGCTTCTCTGGCGCTTTGGGTTCTGCTGGCACTGAGATCACTGTTGCTGACCTGTTTAAGGCTGCTGCTACTCTGCGTGCGAATAAGGTTACTGGCGTTATCAATGCCGTAGTACACCCTTATCAGGCATACGCTTTGAAAGCTAACCTGACCAACACTTTCGCCAACCCTAACGGCGGCGACCTTCAGAACGAAGCAATGCGGAACGGTTATGTCGGCACTATCGCTGGTATCAACGTATACGAGTCAGCTAACGTTGCTATTGACGGTTCTGGCGATTCTGTTGGCGCAGTATTCGCCCCAGAAGCCATTGCTCTGGCAATGAAGAAGGACTTCGGCATCGAGACTCAGCGTGACGCATCTTTGCGTGCATTCGAGTTGAACGCTACTGCCGTTTACGGTGTAGGCGAGCTGGACGATAGCTACGGCGTCAAGATGACTTTTGACTCTGTACTTTAAGTAAGACTAAGCCCACCTCTTTCGGGGGGTGGGTTTTTACTGAGGTATAAAATGGCATTTTCAACAGACTCAGATTTGACGGACATCGTACCCGACATTCTTACCCTTGGAATTACCTCTTTTGCCGATGAGCATCCAAAAGCTCAGGCAGATATTGAGCGTGAAATAAGAAACAGGTGGTGGGAGAAGCGCGGCATATCCGGTGAATTAAATCCCGACTATTTAACTGATTCACAGTGGACTCGCACCGCTGTTTATTTGGTTCTGTGGAAGTACGCATTGCCCCAGCTTACAAACTGGGTGGATGGTGATCGCTTCCAAAGCATGATTGATTTTTACAAAGCGAGATACGCTGAAGAGATCGAGGCAGTATTCCAAGACGGCGTTGAGTATGACGATGATAACAGCGGCACGATTGAGGGAGACGAAAAAACCCCAATTAATCACGGCAGGCTAATTCGCTAATGAATATAACTGTAGGCTCAAATGCTAATGACATTGCCAAGAGATTAGGCAAGAAAGGCAAAGAGCTATCAGCCAGCGTAAAAATGGCATTATCTGTTACGGCTCAGACTGGCGTAAACATTATTGAAGACCGAACGGCTAAAGGTCAAGGGTATAAAGGGGGGATGTTCCCCAATTACTCACCAAAGTATAGCGCGTTCAGAACCGCTAATGGTCGAGGGGTGATTCCTGATTTACAGTTCACAGGGCAGATGCTTGGCTCTATGACTACCAGAGCTAACAATAGGCAAGCAGAGATATTCTTTGCCAGAGCTACAGAATCTAAGAAGGCTGCAATGAACGATAAGAAGCGGCCATTTTTTGGATTTAATCGCCAAGAAGAAAAACAACTTGGCAAGGTATTTTTTAAGGCGTTGAAATGAGTGTTCGAGAAAACATAGCAAACAACATTGTAACAACGCTTCAAGCGGTAACATCGCCAGTAACTATTAAGTATGTCACCCGCGAGCCGTTTGATTTTAACAAGCTATCCAACGCGCAGTATCCGGCTATATTGGTTCGCAGTGCTGGCGAGGATAGAGAAGATTCTAGTCTGGGTGGTTCAATTACTCAGCGCATGGCGACTATAAATTATGAATTAGTTTGTTTTGTAAAAGCTGGGGTTATCGATACAGCTCGAAACAACATAATTGAAGCCGTCGAAGAAGGTCTTGATGTAGACAGGAAGCGTGGAGGCAATGCGCTAGATACGCAGATAATCAGCATTGAGATTGATGAAGGTTCAATCGACCCCATTGGCGGGGTTATAATGACAGTTCGCGTGCTGTATCAATACACTCGCGGCACAACTTAATTTTTTAATGAGGAAAGTAAGATGGCAACAACTACAGGTTCAAGCGGAGTAGTAAAGATTGCGGCGGCAGGTGGTTCTGTTGCTGTTGTGGGCGAAGTTCGCTCATTCACTTTTGACGGTTCAGCCGACACTATTGAAGATAGCGTTATGGGCGATACTGCTCGAAGCTATAAAGAAGGTTTGAAAACAAATACTTTGTCAATGGATGTTTACTGGGATGAAGCAGATGCCCAGCAGCTTATCCTTGATGAGCGTGCTTCAATTGATTTCGAGCTTTACCCTACTGGCACCGGCACTGGCGAAATTTATTTCTCTGGCAACGGCATTGTCACTAGCCGATCAATCACTGCATCTTTTGATGGCATGGTTGAGGCGAGCTTTGCAATTCAATGCAACGGAGCAGTAACCGAAGCTACAGCATAAGGGGGTTAAACCATGGGATTAGCTAAAGAGTTACGCAGTAGACGAAAGGTTGAGGCGCGTGAAGTTGTTGTGCCTGCGTGGGGTGACGATTCTGGAGCGTTTAAGTTGTATTGCAGGCCGATTACCTGTTATGACTTAGATCAGTTACAGAAGAAGCACCCTGACTTTCTAAGCAATACCACTGTCGGTGCAATGGTGGATTTGATTTGCATGAAAGCAGAAGATGAAAGCGGCAGTAAATTGTTTTCTTCAGCAGAAGATCGCATTGATATGATGGGCGAGGAAACTAATGTCATTTCTGAGATTGCTAATCAAATGTTTGCTCAAATCGAATCGGTCGAGGTAGCTGCAAAAAACTAAAAGCCGATCCGTTAAGGATGAATTTATTGTCTTTGGCTGATCGGCTGCACATAACAATTGAAGAAGCAGAAGAAATGCCACTTAACCATTTCTATGAGTGGGTGGCTTACTTTCAGATAATGAGTGAGTCTAATGGCTGAAAATGTAAGCATTGTAATTAAAGCGTTTGATAAAACTAAGCCTGCATTCAAAGGTGTAACAAGCGCATTATCTGGAATAACTTCCGCTGTATTTAGCATGAAAACCGCGCTGGTTGCAGTTGGTGGCGCGGCAGGCTTTGGCTATCTTGTCAGCAGCTCCCTTAAAGCAACGGATTCCTTAAAGAAAACAGCAGACAAAATCGGCACGACTACCGAAGCGCTTGGCGCTTTACGTTATGCGGCTGACCTTGCTGGCATTACAACGCAGACAATGGATATGGCTCTGCAAAGGTTTACTCGCAGAACCGCTGAAGCAGCAGCAGGGACAGGCGAGGCGAAGGCTGCTATTAAAGAGCTAGGAATAAACGCGCAAGAGCTTAACCGGATGCCTCTTGATAAGAGAATGGTTGTTCTTGCCGATGCCTTTTCTGGAGTTGCAAGCGAGTCAGACAAGCTCAGGCTTGCTTTTAAACTGTTTGACTCTGAAGGTGCTGCGCTAGTAAACGTATTATCTGAAGGCGGTAACGGCTTAAAAGAAATGCTTGGCGAGGCTAGGCTGCTTGGTCTAACGATGTCTGGCAGTGCAGCAAAGGGGGTAGAAGATACCGTTGAATCCCTGACTAAACTGCAAAGCCTTTTCAAAGGGATTGCTGATCAAACTGTTGCGGCTTTTGCACCAGCTATAGAAATGATAGTTGAAAGGTTTACCGGCTTTCTGCAAAGGTCTATTGAGGCTAAAGGCGGAGTTGAGGCGTTTGCTAGGGCATTAGCTGTTGATCTTTTAAGCGCAGTGCAGGGGGCTTTAAAGGCATTCCAATCGCTTGCCAATGGTTTTATACAGGTCTACAACGAAGCCAACAGAATAAAAAACTCTCTTAAAAATGCTTTTGGTTACGGCCTGAAAAGTGCCAGCGAGTACAGAAAAGAATTAAACTCTATCAAGGCGCAAATGGAAGGCTTGAAGAACGCTTCCAACATGACTGTTTACCAGCAACTTGCAGCGGTTGATGTAGCCAAGAAAAGATACGATGAAACATTAAAACTTTATCAGGCTGCTCAAGATGCAGAGGCTGAAACCCCTGTACCTCTGGTAGACTTTGTTTCTGTTCTTGATGCCCAAATTGAAGGTTTAAAGAAATCTTTATCTGATGTGAATACAGCAGTTGAAACGTCAATTCCCCCAGTAATTAAATCTCTGAGTGATATAGAGCTAGGATTTAAGTCATGGAGCGATACGCTTCCAGACATGAATACCAATATTCAGAACCTTACGCGACAGGGATTAGACGGCCTTACAGATGCTCTTGCAAACGGCATAACGGGTGCAGCTAACTTTGCCGATGCTATAAAGTCGATGGCTAAGAGCGTAGTTGATAGCCTGATTAAAATGCTGATTCAAAAATATATTGTTGATGCTGCATTTGGTTTTATTACTACCGCTATAGGAGGCACTCAAGCGGGAATTAATTCCTCTGCTGGATACTCTGCTGGCATGGGCGACCCGTTTGCAAGCGGCTTCGGAGGCAAAGCAATCGGCGGTTCTGTTCAACGCGGTCAGCCGTACATGGTCGGCGAGCGCGGAATGGAAATGTTTATCCCGAATCAAAGCGGCTCTATCGTTTCTAATGATAAACTTAACAACGGTGGCGGTGTGGTTGTTAATCAGACCATAAACGTCACCACAGGCGTTCAGCAGACCGTTCGCGCAGAGATCGCTACACTTATGCCACAGATTGCTAGCGCAGCTAAGAACGCAGTTGCGGACGCTAGAATGCGTGGCGGTAATTACAGCAAAATGTTGGTAGGAGCATAAAGTGCCTTTAGCATTCCCAACTCAGGCAGGCGGCAAGACGCTTGTATCAAATGTAACAATGAGACTTAAAAGGTCTGTGGCTGTAAGCGAATCTCCGTTTACTTACGACACTCAGGTATATGCTCATCAAGGTGCTAAATGGGAATCTGAGATTACCCTAAAGCCAATGACTCACAGCGAAGCTAGGTCAGTTGAGGCTTTTATTATTGGTCTAAAAGGTCGAGAGGGTACGTTTACATTTGGCAATCCACTGCACACCAGCGCGGCGACAGCTACAACCTCTGGCTCTACAGCGATTAGGGCTGAGAGCTTAACTGCATCATCATCTGACATTAGTGCTGGCGAATACTTTCAAGTTGGCGACTATCTTTATATGGTTACAGCGGACAAAGCGTCAGGCACTGGCACGTTGGAATTTCAGCCGCCTCTACGGCAGACAGTTGCAACAGGTACAGCTTTGGACTTCACTTTGCCACAAAGCCTTTGGCGTATGGCCTCAAACGATGTAGGATGGTCAATTAGTACCGCATCTATTTACGGATTCACTTTCGCTTGCGTTGAGGCATTATGAGCAGAACATTAAGCACTGAAATGCAAGCGGTTGCTACCGCTGATGTTGTTAGACCTATTTACCTTATTAAAATGGAATTTGATTCTGGAGATGTAAACCTTTGGTCTGGAATTGGCAGCCTTACGTTTGGCGGTGACACTTATCTTGGTGCAGGTGATTTGCTATCTATTGGCTCAGTCGCTGAGTCCTCTGACCTTTCAGCTACGGGCATTAGCATTAATCTTGCAGGCATCAAGCAGTCACTTGTAAACATTGCAAGAGACGAGCCATATCAGGGTAGAAACATCACATTGTATCTAGGCGCGTTAGACGACAGCGGTGACATCATAGCAAACCCCGTTGTCATGTTTAACGGCTTCATGGATGTCATGGGCATCTCTGACTCTGGCGAGACATCAAACATCTCAATCACAGCGGAAAATAAGCTAATCTCTTTTGAGAGAACATCTGTACGCCGATTCACTGCTGAAGATCAAAAGATTGACTATCCTAACGACAAAGGGTTTGAGTACGTTGCCAAGATTCAGGAAAAAGAGATTGTCTGGGGACGGCAAAGCAACGCATCTATCAATGTCGGCGGGGGTAGACCTCCACGACCGCCAACTAATGCTCGATAATGATTATTCAACATGAGTCTCTGACTAGCGTAAAGGAAGACATCAAGCCGCTTTTGGAAAAGCACTGGGAAATGGTTGCGCTTAATCAGGGCAAGATAAGACTGAACCCAGACTGGAAAGAATATGCCAGACTTGATGCCGCTGGTATTCTGCGAATATTTACAGCTAGACAAGAAGGCAAGTTAGTTGGTTATTGCGTTCTTTTGGTTAGTCAAAGCATCCACTACAAAGACCATAAATTTGCATCTAATGATGTTGTTTTTGTTCTTCCTGAATATCGTTCGGGCGCTACAGGCTATAAACTGATAAAATACGCCGAAGATCACTGCAAGGCTGATAATGTTTCTTTGATGATGATTAATACCAAAGTTCACATTCCTTTCGACAGCTTAATGATCGGCATGGGGTTCGACTTGATCGAGCGAATTTATTCCAAATGTTTTAGGTAAATAAAAATGGCAGTTACGGTTATAGCTGGATTGGCATCTGCTGGTGGCGCATGGGCTGCTGGTAGTTTTGCAGCAATGAGTTTAGGCGCTTTTGCCGGAGCATTTGCAATAGGCGCAGGTCTTTCTTTAGTATCTCGCGCATTGGCCCCCAAACCATCATTCGGGGCAGCATTAGCCGGAACAAACGTCACTGTCAGAGAGCCTGACGCATCAAGAAAAATGATCTACGGTCGCGCAAGAGTTGGCGGCGCGATTGTATTTCTTGACTCTACCGGAACTAAGAACGAATACCTGCACATGGTTATTGCTGTGGCAGGTCATCAAATTGATGCCTTCGAGGAAGTCTGGTTTAACGATCAAAAGATTTGGGATGGATCATTTCAACAATTGTGGGGTGACTATGTTCACCTTGGCTTTCATGACGGTTCACAAACAACTGCTGACGCCACCTTAGTTGCTGCATCGCAAAAATGGACTTCAGACCATATTTTAAATGATACGGCCTATATCTACGTCAGATTGAAATACGATGTAGAACAATTCGCTCAAGGCTTGCCAAATATCTCAACAGTTATTCGCGGCAAAAAGGTTCTTAACCCACTGACAAGCGTTACAGAATGGACGCAAAACCCAGCATTGTGCGTTTATGATTATTTAACCGATACAAAGTACGGTTTAGCTGAGTCAGGCAGCTCGGTTAATATTGATTCTTTAACTACTGCTGTTTCAAATTGTAATGATTTAATTGCTTTAGAAGGTGGCGGAGATCAGCCTAGATATACCCTTGATGGTGTAGTTGATACTGTTAATTCTCGCAAAGAGAATATTGAAGCGATGCTTTCTGGAATGGCTGGTAATTTAGTCTATTCTGGTGGCGAATACTTTATCAGTGCAGCCAAGTACGTTGCTCCGACTGTAACTATCGACGAGTCGGTAATTGTTGGTGCCATTGACGTTAGAACCAAACAGTCTCGCAGAAGCCTCTATAACGGCGTTAAAGGCGTTTTCTTGAGCGAGGAGGATAACTATATCCTTGCTGATTACCCTGCCCAAATCAGCTCTACATACAGCACAGAGGACGGCGATCCTATCTATCTGGATATGACTCTGCCCTTCACGACAAACAACGTTAGAGCGCAAAGAATCGCAAAGCTGGCGTTGTTAAGATCACGACAGCAGACCACCGTCACTATCCCATGCAACCTTGCTGCTTTAAAGTTTAAAGCTGGCGATAACATTATGGTTAGTAACGCCAAGATGGGCTGGGATCAAAAAGTGTTTGAGGTTGTTGGGTATAACCTTAACTTTACATCAGACGGCGCTATTATTGTTGACGTTGACGTTATAGAAACTGCTGCTGAAATTTACGACTGGCAATCTAGTGACGCGGAAGATTATTTGGCTGGCGGTGAGATTGATCTATACGATGGTAAAACTGCTGAACCACCAACCGCATTAAATATTACATCAGACTCTTTCCTTAATGATGACGGCACGTTTAACGCTCAGTTTAATGTTTCTTGGACTAACGCAAGTGACGCATTCACAGATCATTACATTGTAGAGTGGAAACTTAGCAGCGATACAAATTACTACGGCATGACATTAAAGTCTTCACCTGCCGTGATTACATCTTTGCAAACAGCTCAGAATTATGATGTAAGAGTAAAAGCAATTAACGAGCTTGGCGTATCTTCTTCTTACGCTTCTGCGACACAAGTAGCGGCAATTGATACTACTGCTCCAAATGCCCCGTCAGGGTTATCGGTGACAGGTCATTATCAGCACAATAGTCTTAGCTGGACTAACCCGACAGCTTCAGATCTAAACCGCATTGATGTTTATCGCTCGGCTACTTCAGGCGGTACTTATTCAGTTATCGGTAATACTGACGGGACTGTTTACATTGATGATAACTTAGCCAACGATCAAACATTTTTTTACAAGCTAAAAGCAATAGATTTCACTGGGAATGCCTCTGTATTTAGCGGTATAGATTCTGCCACAACAACAATAATTGAGGCTGGTGATCTTGGGGAAGATTCTGTAGATACTATTAACATTGCTGATGATGCTGTAGAAAATGCCCAGATTGCCGATAGTGCAGTTGATACGCCGCAAATTAATAATGATGCAGTAAGCATTGATAAGATTGCTAACAGCCTTCAGTCAACTAATTATGTTCAAAGCACTAGCGGTTGGAAGTTAACGAAAGCTGGACTATTTGAGGCTGGCGATGGTGTCTTTAGAGGAACGCTTAACGCTACTACGCTTGATGTAATAGACGCTAACATCTACGGCACTTTAACGGCAACATCTGTTGCTGACGGATCAATTAATGTTAATAGCTTAAGTCAATCTGTTTTTGCTGAGTTTGATAATCGATATGGTTTGGGAGATGGGTTTTATGTCTTAAATGACAGTGAGTTTTTCAAGCTAAATGTTACTGAATATGCCAGCACAACTCAGGTGGCGCACAACCAAAATTACGATATTACATTTGAATGTACGCTTATCGAAAGCTGGTATAACAGCATCAGCAGAACGGGAGATAAATTAAAGGCAACCGTTTCTTTTGAGTACAGCACAGATAACACAAATTGGTCTGCTGTACCAACCACTAGCGGAACAATCGTAACAGCTACAATTGAATCTTTGTCGTATGCAAATCTTTATAAAATACAAGAAAGCGTGCTAACAACTGTAGCGGGATCGGAATTATCATCTGGTAACTATTACTTTAGAGTAAAAGTTGAAGCCCTTGAAACAATTAATGCATTCCAGCTTAATACTGATGCTGGCGTTCCTATTGCTTTTGAAATCGCCCAGCAATCTGGTATAGCCGCAGCGGGCGGTAATGCTGAGACCTTAGACAATCTAGACTCACTTCAGTTCTTACGCTCTGATGTGAATGATACATTCGACGCTGATCTTATCATTACTGGAAACCTAACAGTAAACGGCACGACGACAACGATTGATTCAACTAACGTTGATATAGCTGATCGCAATATTAAAGTTGCCTCTAATGCCACAAACAACACTGAAGCTGATACTGGTGGTCTAACTGTTGGCGGTTCAAACGCTGAGTTAAAGTACGTTGCAGTCGGCGACAAGTGGACAATGAACAAGCCGCTTGATGTTGCTGGCACAATCTCTAGTGGGGATATTACGTTAGCTGATGCAAGCGATGTCACCTTGTTTACTACTAATTCGACGTCAGGAACTGGTAGCATTAATTTACCTAGAGGCGGTGAAATAACTTTTTATGGAAATAAGCAATCAAACCATTCTATAGCATCAAAAAACCATGTCGGAAATGCTAGTGATGATATGAGGATTAGCTCATACGGCGCTATTTATTTTGATTTAGATTCTAACAGTAACAATAGCGATGGTGCAGATTTTGTAATTGGTCGCCACGGCAATGGTTCAGGCACTTTAACTGCTCTTGTTACAATAAGCGGCGAAGATGCAAGTATTGATACTTCTGGCGATTATAAAGTCAACGGCACCACAGTAATAGACACTAACCTGAACCTAACAAACATAGGCACAATCTCTAGTGGGGATATTACAAGTAACGGCAACCTGACGATTAAGGGCACTGAAGGTTTTAACGCCACAGGCGAAACGGCAAGCATTTATTTAGGTGACACCGCCTCAGAGATTCGCGCCACATACGGCGGCGGCACTAAGTTTTTCGTAAACGGCACTGACCGCATGGAGATCGAAGGAAGCTCTGGCAATCTCAATTTAAAAACTGGCGCTCTTGAGATAGGCGGCACCACAGTAATAGATTCCAGCCGCAACCTAACGAACATTGGGACAATCACTGCCTCTGGCGAAATCACAGCCAACGGCGGCATAGCATTGGGCGACAACGACAAGGCTACGTTCGGTGCTGGTGGGGATTTGGAAATCTTACATGATGGTAGTAATTCTATTATCAAGGACGGCGGCACTGGAGACCTTCAGATAAGAGCCGCAAACTTTAAGCTCAACAATGCCGAATACACCACAACAATGCTAGAGGCATACGTTGGAGGCGCTGTAAGTCTTTGGTACGACAACGCCGCTAAACTAGCCACCACAGCCACAGGCATAGACGTCACTGGCACAGCCACGATGGACGGGCTTGTTGTTGATGGTGCTACTACTACAAATATTGACGGGTCTAATTACACCTTTTCTGGAACAGACTACGATGTTCATTTATTAGTAGGTAGCGTAGGTGGTGGTGTACGTCTAGGCGAGGACTCAGTAACTCATAACAGCGTTATAGGCACTACGGGTACTAATGATTTAGATATTGTTACTTACAACGGAAGTGCTTGGGGAAAACGAGCTAGGTTTGATAACAACGGCGACATCAGGTTTTACGAAGACACTGGCACAACTGCAAAACTTGTATGGTCAGCTTCTGCGGAGTCTTTGACTATAGGTGGTGAATTAGCGTTTAGATACAACGGGAGTGAAAGTCTTATTAGCGGTGGAGACTCTTTACGTCTGCGTGCAGCTAATGAAATAAAAATACAAAACTTCAACAGTACCGAGACAATGGCACAGTTTATTCAAGCTGGGGCCGCTACTTTATATTATGCAAATTCACCAAAATTAGCCACCACCTCCACAGGCATAGACGTTACTGGAAAAATTACAGCAGACGCTCTTACTATCAATTCTTCTGGCATTCAAATCGGAACTGTACTTCAAAGCACCAGCACAGTTTCTTCTAGACTTGCATTAATGGACGCTAATACTACTTCTGGTTCTCAAGTAGGTATTGGAGCAACAGGCAATACCCTAGGCTTATATGCTGCTGGCGGCGCTCCTAAAGTAGTTGTTAGCGCCACAGGCATAAACGTCACTGGCACAGCTACGGTGGATGGGCTTACCTTAGATGCGGCACAGAAAATTATCTACAATGCAAACGGCTCTCAAGTTGACAGCAGAAAATACCAACTTAGAAATGATGATTCTGCCTATGGCGACTTTGGTATAAAAGCATCAGCTAATAATTCTACAGAGCCAACTAAAAAACGTTTCAACATTAACAAAGACGGAGACATCAGCTTCTACGAGGACACAGGCACAACGGCTAAGTTCTTCTGGGATGCTTCTGCGGAGTCTTTGGGTATTGGTACTACGTCAGCACCAAGCAGGCTAACAGTTAAATCTCCTGACAATACGCTAGCTACTAACATTGCTCAGTTTGACAGCCTAAACGGAGGAGCAGGTTTTAAGTTTGGCTATCAGCGCATTGAGCAGATTGGTGCAACTGTTCCAATTACTTTTGAAACTGGTGGTTCGGAGAGTATGCGCATAAACGCCAGCGGCAACGTGGGTATTGGTACTGATTCGCCTAATGCTAAACTTTCAGTCAACGGTATTACAACAACAGGAACTGCGGGTGTTGTTAATGCAAATTCAGGCGATATTGTTCTTCAAAATAATAGGGCATTGCGTGGTTATAATTCGTCAAATAATAATGCATTAAAGTTAATAGAGCGAACTAACTTTAACGACATTGCAATAGGCGATAATCAAAATAACTCTTCAGAAAATATTACATTCTTTACTAGTGCCGCAGAACGCATGCGCATATCTTCCAGCGGTAACGTGGGTATTGGGACTGCAAGTCCTAGCGCAAAAATACATCTTGGAACTACTGGTTCTGAAGAGATTGGCATTGGCCTGCAAAATAATCAAAGATATTATGGGATTCAAACTACTGGCGGTGCTTTAACAGTCAAAGATGTTAGTGCAGGTGGCTTAGAACGCATGCGCATAGACTCCAGCGGCAAAGTGGGTATAGGTACTACTTCGCCTGCTACTTTAATTGAAGCTAGCGGCAGCAGCACATCTACTACAACTGGTATATCTTCTCCGCTTGGGTTGTCTCTACGGAACACAGACACTACAAACGGTAACTATACGACCATTCAAAACAGAGACGGCAATGGCGACCAAAATGCAGAGATTAAGTTTATCAACTTATCTCATGCTGGTAACACAGGAGCAATAGCATTTACCACGCGCTCATCTACTGGTGAATTTGCTGAAAAAGTACGCATCTCTCATACAGGCTTCGTGGGTATTGGTACTGATTCGCCTAGCGGAAAGCTAGAAGTGTCAGATGGCTCTACAGCAAAACTAAGAGTAAATCCTGCTTCAACAGAAGTTGACCTTCTTGCTCTTAATGCCGCAGGAACTGGCTATGTTCCTATGGAATTAAATGCTTCTGAAATTAGGTTTGATACATCAGCCACAGAACGCATGCGCATATCCTCCAGCGGTAACGTTGGTATTGGTACTACTTCGCCTTACAACGGTTCTAAGCTAGATGTAACAGGTTCAATTATTTCTACATCTCAATCCATTTTAGCGTATGCAGCTAACAACGCGGGCTTTGATTTTGCGGCAGCTACAAAAGTAGGTAGATTCTTTTCTACTTCTTCTGATGCTACTGGTGGGCATATGACGTTCATTACAGGAGCAGGCGGCGGTAACGAACGCATGCGCATATCCTCCAGCGGTAACGTGGGTATTGGTGATTCAAGCCCTAGTGTGAAACTTGACGTTTATCAAAGCACCGCAGGTATTGGAACTGTAGATTTTAGACATGTTAATGGCAACCGAATACTAATTAATCCTAGTTATAATTATCACGATGCCTACAACCATATCTTTCGTGGCTTAAACGGTACGTCTACTCACATGACTATTGATAATTTAGGCAACGTTGGTATTGGTACTAGTTCGCCTAGTGAGAAACTTCACATTCAAGGCGATGGGGCAGATATTCTATTGACTGATGCGGCTGGAGGGCAAACAGCTAAACTAGGCTCTACAGGTTCAAACAATGGTTTGCTTGAACTAAACAACTCTGCACACGTTGGAACAGTGTTTTTAAACTCTAGCGGCGACAGCTACCTTAACGGTGGCAACGTGCTTGTGGGGACTACGAGTGTTGGAGGCTCTGGTATAACCGTCGGCAAACAATACGGTGGTATTGATTTAACAGGTGGTGGTGGTACTTTTGCTAACTGGGGTGGCGCTTACGGAATATATGCAAGGTCTAATGTTGGACTAGGTATAGCTTCTGTAGCTGGTATATCGTTTGAAACAGCGGGCGGAAACGAGCGCATGCGCATAGACTCAAGCGGTCGCGTGGGTATTGGGATTAGCAACCCTAATACAAAACTCCATATAGACGAAGTCCCCGCAAATATAGTGGGCGGTAATGCCATCAATGGCAGTACTATAAAAGGGATAAAGATAGAGACTACACTCAACGGTAATGAAAGTGTTGGGTTGTGGTTTGGCACTAATGGTAGTCACTGGAGTGGAATATCAGGACAAAGAAATAATGCGGCTACTGGCTGGGGTACAGATTTACGGTTCTACACGCATGAAAACGCTACCGCAGATTTAACTTATGCGCGACAGCGTATGATAATTGATAGCGAGGGTCGCTTAGGTATTGGTAATTCTGCGCCTAGTGAGAAACTTCATGTTAGCGGAAACATATTAGCCACAGGCAATATCACTGCTTACTCTGACAGAAATCTAAAGGAAAACATTAAGCCTATTGTAAATGCCGTAGAGAAGGTTCAGCAGTTAAATGGTGTTACCTATAATCGTAATGATATTGAAAATACCACTAAACGATATGCTGGTATTATTGCGCAGGACTTACAAGCTGTACTTCCCGAAGCCGTAGAAGGTGACTCAATTTTACGGGTTGATTACAATGCAACAATTGGTCTGCTTATCGAAGCAATTAAAGAACTTAAAACAGAGGTAGATGACCTCAAATCTAAAATTAAAGAGGAAACAAAATGAATTGGATAATTGCACAACTAGAAAGAAACTCAGCAAACAATGGCGTAACAGTAGCCCACTGGACGGTCAATAAGATCGAAGGCGATAATTTTGCAAGCTCTTATGGAACAGTTGGATTTACCCCCGATCCTGATGCTGAAGGATTTGTTGACTTTGACAGCCTAACTGAAGAAATGGTTTTAGAGTGGGTTAAGGATTCTATAAATGTAGAAGAAATAGAAGCTGGTCTTGATTTGCAGCTTGCTGAAATGGCTTCTCCATCTGTAATTGCTGGGATGCCTTGGAATGACGCTTAATGGCTAACCGTAGTGTCACAGTTGCTGTAGAGCAGGATCAAGTCACCGTATTAAACGGCGGTAGTTTTAGTAACCGTTTGACAATGACGGCTGGTGATGTTCTTACTGTTTTCCATAGTGCTATTTTAAGTGATGGCGGGA
>Ga0208545_1000205_pt1 | contig 27086 bp, 22 predicted proteins | sample DEB08_DNA_12_FD_185498 | JGI IMG/M metagenome (GOLD analysis project Ga0208545, IMG submission 185498) | Aqueous microbial communities from the Delaware River and Bay under freshwater to marine salinity gradient to study organic matter... | ecosystem: Environmental > Aquatic > Marine > Coastal ... | reverse complement strand
CTGTCGAGCAAGCTCTATCATGTTAACTCTGTCTGCACCAAAGTTTAGTTTAGCTGCTGTTCTTGTATCACCCGAAGCAAACAATTTTCCTAGTGTACCCCTAGTATCAACTAGAGCAGGAGCATCATCATCACTTTCTAAACCGTAAGATCTTCTTAAAAACTCTGCTACATCCCCTTCTTCAAAAAGCTCTGCACCCTCTACTAATGTTTCTACCTCTGGAAAGGTTAGTGCGTTTCTACCTGTTTTCATGTTGTGCTTTTCCATAGCCTTTACTAAGGTAGCAAGTCCAGCCTCTCCTGAAGATATAGCAGCTTTTATTTGCATGTCGTTAGCGCCTAAGTTCCTAGCCTTACCAACAAGCATCATGTTGCCACTAACTAATTTTTTTCTATTCTTAAACACAGCCCTAGCATCTTCATATTCTGCATCTAGTAACTTTCTCTCATCGGCTTGCTTTTCAAGACGGTCATTTATTCCTGTGCTAACTGTGTTAAGAAAGTTAGCTGTAAAACTATTCCAATCAAATCCCATCTTACATACCTCTCCTAGCCATTAGACCCTGCTCTTGAACAGGTTGCTCTTCGACAAGCTGTAACTCTACTGGTTCAGGTGGCTCATCTTGTACATTTTCTTTTGTTTCTACCTCTACTTCACCCTCGTCTTCAAGAGTAGCTGCCATCTCTTTTAGTAAAGCAACTCCCTTGTCATCCTCTCCACCTGTCTCTATGCCTCTGTCTATGGCTGTCCTCAACATCATTTCTACTTTCTGTTGTTCTTTTTCGTTTCTAGCTTCTTGAGGATCTATATTAGCGTATCTAAAATCTATCTCGTATGTTTTTGCTACGGCTGCTAAGAACTCAGTCAACACAGGTGCAACAATAAGACCTACATCTAAGTTATGTATGCCCATCATAACTGATGACATATACATAGTCTTGACGATAGGCTCTAACGGTATGCCCATGTCAACCACAGTCATAACGTCATCTATGATTTCAGGATCACGCAGGTTAGTAAAGTAGTAGGCTAACGCATCATCTACTGTATCTAACTCAGATGGACGCTCCCACGGTACATCACTAGGTGTAGTGAACAGAGAGTTTCCTGGTATTGGTGCTCCAAAAGTTGTTGCTTCCATTTTCTTTTCCTATTTAGTAAACCCAGCGCCAAAGTATAATCCTACTATGGCTGATACAATATGTGTATCTAGTGGTGTGATTACAAAACCTTTAGCCATCTTCCATTGTATAGCTTCATCAGGTCCAAACAACCAGTTCATAAAACCACCAGTTGCTTCTGTGTATCCTACATAAACGTTAACTTCAGGATACCACACTGCGACTAGCTTTGGCAAGACAATAATGCTAAATACTGCACCTAATGCTATTAATCTTCTAGTCCAAGCAAAGTGCTTGTCATTCTTACCTGCGTTACGTGCATCAGATACAGCTTTCCTGTTGAAGTTAGCACGTTCCATAAGCATCTTATTGTTAGCTTCTTTAGCCTTTATGGACTGCCCCCATATAGACATGACCCCACCTAGTACAGTGGAGAAAAGCATAGTGATTAGTTCTAGTGGTAATCCAAACATTATTAAAAACCTATTTTGTTAAGAAAATCTACCATGTTTTTTCTACGTGATTTAGATTTTATTTTACTTGCTGTTAATTTAGCATCATCTTTTCTTGCTCCAACTATCATTGCGGATATATCGTAGTCCACACCTCTATGATATTTTTCTAAACTTAAAACTGCCTTAGTATCTTCGCTTAAATCATCAAAAGAATCATACATAAAAGATGCTTCATCTAGTGGAGATGCTTTTACAGCTTCGTTATATTGTTCCCTAGCTGCATTTTCATATATTTTATATACTGAAGGAGCAGAAGCAGCCAACTCTTCATAAGTAAAAGTAGGAAAAGTTCCCTCATTTTCTTGCTTTTCTTTTTTTGCTTTAAGAAGTTTTTCACCAATAGTTCTATTAGCTGCTGCTTGACCTGTTTCTGGGTCAATAATTGTGTCAGGGTTTAATCCTATCCAACCAGCCTTTTTAACTTTGTCAATCATAGATTTAGGAACACCCATATTAATAAGAGCATCCTCAGTGTGCTGACCAAAATCAAGACCTGCTCCCACTGTTAAACCAGACTTATATTTATTCTCTTGTATTAATCCTATATATGCTTCTTCTTTAAATCCCTCCACACCTTTTAACAAATCAAATGTTTTACTCTGTATAAAATTATTTCTAGTTATTGCTCTTGTGTCATACGTGTCAGGGTCTTTTAAAGCATTCATAGTTGTTTCATCTAACTCACCTGTGGTAGGTAAGTTATGCATGTACTGCCAAGCTTTTAGTTTAGCTTTTGAACCTGCTCCAAAGTTTCCATCTGCTTTTGTTCCTACTATTTTTTGAACAGCTTTTATTTTAGTTGTTTCATCTGGAGAAAATAAATCTGGTCTAGCTTTTGGCTTAGTCATTAGACCACCTGTAGGTATATCATCTACATTAGGCTGGTTGTCTTGTCCTCCCCCAGCAGGAGCATCCCTGTCAACATCAATATCTGTATCAGCATCTTTAACCTCTCCTAGTTTTTGTAACTCTGCACCATACTGGATATCTTGTGGACTCCCTTTTGGTGTTTTATAATCTAACTTATCTAGTATTCTGCTTTGTAGTCCATCTATGTCTAAGGTAGGATCTGGCTTTCGTAGCATACCCATAGGCATTTTAATAATACCTTGTTTCTCTAAACCGTCACGGTTAGCACTTAATATATCTAACACAGTAGATCTGTTTAGACTGCTAAACTTAGGTGCGCTATCTATTCTTACATCCTGTGTAGGAAACTCATCAGGTTGATAATAATCTGACATGTCTGTGAGAACACGAGTAGCAGTAGACACTGGCTTGTCTTCTTTTTCATCTACAACTTCTTTAGTCATGCCAGGTCTGTCACTCATTGGTCTAGTACCTAAACCTGTCTGTGCAATGCCTTGCTGTTCTCTAGCGTCTGCTGCATCTTCATCATACTGTTTAAACTTCTCTTGTACGATTGATGCTACAAATTTTTCAAAATCCATTATACTATCCTAACTAGGGGAAAAAATGCCTATCTTATTGGCAGCTAAACCGTTGACTATTGAGCCTAAGAAACTACCTGCTGCGCCAGCTAGACCAGAGCTTGATTCTCCATCAGCAGCAATGTTTGCTTGAGCTAATCTGTTTTGTCTTTCTAACTCATTGTCTGATGCCGTGAAAGCATAGCTCATTAAGTCACGCTCCTGCTGCCACAACTCAGCGATACCATTTGCTGTGAGGTTGTTAGCTGCCATAGCTTCACGCATGTTGGCATCATTGATGGCTGCATTGTTTATTGTAGCTATCTGTTGCCGCCACTGTGCATTAGCTTGAGCTACAACCATTTGGTTTTGAGCATTAAACATATCTCTCTGATTCTCAAGGTCTTGGTTAAACTTAGCTATAGCATTTTCTTCACCTACGTTGAACTGGTTCATAGCATTTGTTTGTGCGCTGTTGAACATCTCAACCTGACCATCTTGGTTTATCATAAACTGCCTAGTTTGATTTTGGCTAGATGCGTTAAACTGTGATGCTGCATTCGATGCACCCTGATCACTAAAGATACTTTGTATTGAGTTCTGCGCTTTAAACAACTCCATCTGCTGTAGCTTGTCAATGTTTGATAAGTCTAACTGTAGGAATGCATTAGCCTTTTGCTGTGCCGCTTGTTGTTCATTAGATAGATTAGTCACATCAACTTGTGTTAGTGCTGCTGCATCAGCTAGTAGTTTAGCTTGAGCGTTAGTCACATTAGTTAAGTCAAAGGTTTGTACTAGTTCTGAGTTACGTAATACACGACTCTGATCTGCACTAAACTGTAGGTTAGCTATCTCAGCTACACGCTCTGCACGTATGACGTTTACTTGTTGTTCATTAGTAAGCTCTTGCCCTCTCATGGACGCTTCTATCTGAGCATTGGCTAGTGCAGTCTGTTGACGGTTAGACAAGTTTGCTACTTCAATGTTTAGCTTGTTAGTCATGTTAAACATTCTAACTTGCTGTTCGTTGTTTAGTTCTGTCTCACGCTCTTGCAACTGATTAGCTACGTTGAATAGAGATGCTTGTTGTCTATTGTCTAGCACTCTGCCTTGCATAGCTGCAGTTGATACAGCATCCTGTAAGAACGCTTGTTGTTTGTTTGTAGCATTCTGCATCTCTGTTTCAAATGCTTGTGTACTTGTCAGCACTGCTACTTGCTGTTCATTAGTTAAGTCTTGACCCATCATAGATGCTTTGACTTGTAAGTTAGCTAGTGCAGTTTGTTGTGCATTAGATAGATTTGTAAGGTCTACCTCTAGAGCCTGTGAGGACTCTAGTATAGATGCCTGTTGTCTGTTAGTTAAGTTTAAGTTGTTTACCTCTGCAAACCTAGCTGCGTTGGATAGAGCTACATTCTGAGAAACCGTTAGGTTCTGACCACGTAGACCTGCCCTTAGTTGTGCCTGTGCTAATACAGCCTCTTGTGTGTTACTCAAGTTAGTTAGCTGTATGTTAGCCTCGTTCATACTGTTTTGTACTGCAGTAGATTGTAAATTAGTTAGGTTCTCTAGTTCAAACCTCTGTGCAGCAGCAGCGTTAGCTAAAGCTATGGCTTGTTTGTTACGCACGTTCTCCATATCCATAGCTTGAAAGATAGATGCATCAGTCTGTGCTATAGGTAGAGCACTTTCCATAGCAGCAGAAATCATAGCTGCACTTGCCATTGAACTAGCACCTAAACCTCTGGCGTTCATAACTTCGTTCACTTTACGTAGTGCTCCTGCAGCCCATGCAGGTGTACCATCGTTAAACGAGTCCATAAGCTTTTCTAGTTGGAAAGATACAGTAGACTGTGGGCTGACTTCACCCTTAGTAAACTGTGCCTCTAGCTGTTGTGAAAATGTAGCAGTCTGTGCTTTTAGTGTAGCTGCTTCATTTAGACCACTGAGAGTTTGCCCAGTTACAACAATCTCTTCTGTATTTATTATATTGTTTACATCTACTATCTCGTCTGCTGATACAACTGTTGCTTGATCTGCTGTTATCTCAGGTACAAACTCTGTTTGTTTCTGTTGTGCATTTGCTATCTCAGAAAACTGTGCAGCACTTTCAACGTCTGTAGACTCTGCAGCAGCAGCCTGTGTAGGCGGTAAAGTATAGTCTACTACAGGTTTAGCTATAGGTGTATCTGTTGCAAACTTAGCAGCATCTATCTCTTCTACAGGTTCTGTAATCTGTTGATCTGGAGCCTGTACAATCTCATCAAAGGTAGCAGGGTCAGGTAGTTCACCATCCTGCATTTCTCTAGTTATCTTTTGTACTTCTCTTATCTCTTCTAAAGTTTTAGGATCTAAGTCTAACTGTGCCAACTCTTCTGGTGGCATGGTAGCTGCTTTAGCTATGGCATCATCTTGTAGTGTACCTGTCTTAGCTGCAAACTCTTCTAGTGCAGTTGTTACTTTTGCTTGAGACATGTAAGCAGTGTACAACGCTGCAGCAGCATCTGTTGCATCCTGTGATACTTGTGCTTGTTGTCTAGCTACGTACTCAACTAGATCTGCTTCACTGGTTCCTGCAGGTGCAGGTGGATACTTTTCGTTTATCTGTTCTGTAGTCATTCGAGCTAGATAGCCTCTAACTGCCTTGACTGACGGTGAGTTTACTGCATCTGCTAGTGTTGCTTGTGCTGCAATGATATCATCTATACTGGCTACTTCACCTGTGCCTTTATTTAAAAGCTGACCATTTTCTACTTTAATTAAAGATACATCTTGTTTAGTTACAAGCGTCTGAGGTGAGCTTATTGTTTGTGCTAAAGATTCTGCTACACTAGGTATGTCAGTAACCTTCATACGTTCTTCTGCAGCCTGTAAGTCTCCATAAGTGGTTTCTATAAGAGACTGTGCATTTTCTAAGTTTAGTTTTGCTGCATCATACTCATTTGTTAATTTTGTTTTTTCTTCTTCTGATACTATGTTGCTATTTGCTGTAACTGCAGCAGTCAATATGTTTAGTCTACCTTGTGCAAAACTTTTATTCTGATGTCCTGTGTCTATCGTTATGTCTAAATCTGGATAAACTATCTGCCAATACTTGCCAGGTTTTTGAAGTTCTACTTTAGAGTCAGGTGTTATATTAGTGTATTGTCCTAAAGTAGATTTAGTCCAAGTTTTATCTAGTTCAATATTTTGATTTTTACCATCTGTGTCTGCATTGAAGTCAGTTCCAAAAGCACCATCCATAGCCTCGTCAAAGTTAGTGTACAAACCTGATGGATCTGTAAGATTGTTAAACGCTTGTTGTGCATCTGTTAATGTCTTCTGTGCATCAGCGTATGCTTGCTGTGCATCGTCTAGTTGTGTCTGGCCTTGACCAGCCATAAATGTAACATCAGTTTGCTCTTGTGTCTGTTGTTGTGTTGTACCTGTTCCTGTAGTTGTAGTACCTGTTACACCTGTTGTACCTGTTACACCTGTTGTACCTGTTGTACCTGTAGCTGTAGTTGCATCTGTAGTTGTAGTACCTGTTGTACCTGTTCCTGTAGTTGTAGTACCTGTTGTACCTGTTCCTGTAGTTGTAGTACCTGTTCCTGTAGTTGTAGTACCTGTTGTAGCAGATGCTCCAATACCAAAGCTAGCACCTTGCTTTTCTGCTTGTTCTCGTGAGGTAAAACCACCTCGCATTACAAGACCATTTGCTGCAACAATAGCAAAACCATCTGGAGTTTCAACTATGCTAGGTCCATCAAAACTGCCTTCCACACGAGCGTACTCTGTTTCATCAGATTTCCCTTGTAAATCTGTATCTGTAGTAGATCTTTGTATAGTTTCAGCAGTAGCGGCATCATTAGAGTACATCTGACCTGTAGCTTGTTGAGCAGCAGCTAAGACATTATCAGAAGCCATAATCGCATTCCAATCTCGAGTATCTTGATTAGCGCCAACAACACCATACAGCATCTCGCTTGCGTCTTTGGTACTAAGACCTGCATTCCTCATTTCAAGCATGTTAGGTTTACGTGGATTAGCAGGATCATAGCCGTAGTTAGGGTCTACCCAGTCTGGTATCTCACCACCTGGTGCAAAACCCATAGACATTGGTCTACCTTCAATACGATCTCTAGCCATTTCGTTATAACGGCCTAGCATGGATGCAGCAGATGGTGTGGCTGCTACAAAAGCATCCATCATCTCTGTATCTGCAGGACCATCATAGCCAAGCTCACTCAGCAGTTGATGTGTTTGTTGATTTGTAAAACCTTTGAACTTAGCCATTTATGTCACCATGTATATTATGAAACCTAGCATTGCTGCCCCAGTTAGTATTATTAGTATTGAAAGCGCCCAAGTAACTATTGCTTCTTGTATCTCTGCTTTGCGATACTCTTGATCTTTCTTTTGTTTTCGTATCTTGCCCTCAGTAGCTACAAGCTCATCCCATGCAGATGGCCCCATGCTGAAACTAATCCAATCCTTTAGCTCTTTTCTCATAGACTCTGCTTTTTTCTTAGCCGTAAATATCTCTAGAGCTTCAGCTTCAACAGATCCACCATTAAGTGCTTTCCACCAAGGAGGGTTCTTGTTTTTCTGTTCAGCGTAGGACAGATCACTCATGCAACCTGCCCATTGGGTCAACTGTCCTGACATATCTTGTAGATCCTTGCCTACTTGAAAGCCTTTCTTTAGCGCATTAAACGCAACAGTCGCACCACCGATAATGGTAACTGGGTCCACGAGTCCTCTCCCTACCCTTGGTATGTATTATTTAAACGTCATCCAAACTGCTGTAGCTAAGAATGTTAATACGGCTACTGTTCCCATCTTTACTGTTGTAGACCATATGCTTTTCTTAGTGTATCTCCATGCTTCTAACAAACCACGCATATCTCTGATGTCGTTGGCTGCATCTTCATCTTGTAGACCAAGTTCAAGCAGAGCTTCACTCGCACCTTTCTTAGCAGCACGATCTAGCATATCCTCTAGTTGCTCTGGTGTAATGTCAGCCATCTGTCTTGTCCTCTAGCTGTGGTGTGTTTGTTAGAGATGTTCTATCTAGTATGTTAAATCCACGACTGTTAGCAAAGTCACCTGGACAGTGTGCCCACTTGTCTGCACAAGCCTCTAGCCACTGCACTGTGTGGTGATGCTCTGGTGCTTTACCTTCCTGTATTATCTTGTTCTCCCACTCTAGATAAGCAAACACTTCAGCCTGTGCCTGTGCTGCATTGATACCTAAGTCAAACAAGTATATCATGTTACCTTCATCAATGACACCACCTCTAGGTCTTGCACTATTGAGTGCTTGCTTCATGCAGGTCATAATGTGATACTTGATTTCTTCTAGCTCGTAGTCTTCTTCTGTTAGTTCCTCTTTACCTATCTTCTCCATCAGGTTGTCGTACTGGTTTGTAAAGAAGTTTAGTTTACGTACTGCACCCTCAACATAACCACGAGAGCTTGCAGCCTGTGCTTGCTTCTCTGTTATCTTTATCTCTAGCATTTCTTGTTCTAGAGGATCAGTCTCATCTAGTAGCTTACGTTCTAGTTTTTTTAGTCTTACTTCATCTTTCTTCATACGAAAGTAAGACTCTTGTAGTGCAGATTTAGTTTTCTCTATTTCAGCTAGACTGTGCTTGATAGAACGTATAGGTGTGATAGCTGTAACGTCTAGTGTTACACTCATCATCTGTGAGTGAGACTTGTAAAAGTTGCTTGATGCTTGTCGTATAGCAGGAGCATGTTCTTTGATATTAGCCAACATAGATTTGTACTCAGGCTTTGCTTGTGGAAGCTGAATGTCTATGTCTTGTGTGACCAGTTGTGTCTGATCCTCGTTATAAGTTTTTGATAAGTCTTTTAACATTTTAATCCTTTGTGTTAATAGTTTAATGTATTAAGAACCTACGACTGAAGGTGTTGATGGAGCAGCACCATTACAGGCTCTTTTAATTGCAACCAAATCACCGAAGTCTGTGGTGTTTCCTGTTGATCCTATAGTTACGTATTCTATTGTATTTTTTGCTGTGCCAGATTCATTTCCTCCTGCAAAAACACATCTAGTTGAGTTAGCTATTGCTGCGCCCCACCCACCAGTAGTGCAATTACCAAAGTCAGAAAAACTGCCTGTGCTAGAAATAGTATTATATTCAATTTGATCACCACCTGTGGAAGCCGCTGCAACAATTATGCGTGTTAGGTTAGAAGCAACAAAAGCATTATTATGATCGTATGTTAAATCGCCATAATTTGTGCCATTTCCTGTGCTTGCAGGATTTATATAATCTGATTTCTTTTTATCAGTTTCAAACCCAACATAAATTGCTCTTGTTGTTGAACCACCTGCCTCACATTGTTGGTTTCTATTTGCTGCTGAAAAATCTCCAAAGTCTGTAGCATCACCTGCGCTTGCCATTGTTATATAGTCAATCGTGCCGATGCCATAAAGCCCACCTGCTCCACCGCCAAAAATACCACGAGTGGTGTTAGAGTATCCACCTAGTTCGTTTCTAGCAACGGTGAGATCGCCAAAATCTGCTGAAGTTGAGCCACTAGCGTAATTTTTTGTTACAATATAGTCGCCTGAAGTTCCACCTGCAACAAACGCTTTTACTCCATCACTACAAGCAGCACTATTATATTCTGACCCACCAACTTCTCCATCATATGAGGCATTGCCTAAAGTAGTAATGTTAAATCTATCCACATCTCTTATTATAGTTGAACTACTATCACGACCTGTTACAACAAACGCTACTGGATTTACAAGTCCTGCAGTAGGCCAACTCGCACCTTTTTTATAATTAAAAGCTTCCGTTAAATCCCATACACCATTTGCTGATGTAGTTCCAAACTCGTCTGCAGGTTCTACTCTAGTAGCAGATATGACGTTACCTGAAAAGTATCTAGTTGACATTATAAACCCCCATGAGAGTTATTACAAACGGAGTCATGTCCATTACCTTTAGTTGCAGTACAATCTCCAAAGTCTGATGCATTGCCAGTTGTACCTATTGTAATATAATCTATTGTATTTACAAATGTTCCATTAGCTATTTGACCACCTACAGTTACATTACGAGTAGCATTACCTGTTCCACCAACAGCTATTCGTGCTGCAGTTAAATCACCAAAATCACTAGCATTACCTGTATTTGCTATAGTAATATATTGTATTTCATTAGACATACTACCACTATTATATCTACCTGCAAATATTCCTCTAGTGCTATTTCCACCACCAGAATGTTGTGTATCTGCTTGTGCTAAATCTCCAAAGTCTGTAACATTACCTGTAGTGTCTGTAGTAATGTATTCGATTACATTTGTACTACTTGTTCCCCCTGCAAAAACACCTCTAGTTGTAGAGTTAGCAGGTGCTACTAGTTGTCTTACGCCTGATAAATTACCAAAATCTGTGGTGTTACCTGCGCTTGCCATAGTTACATATTGCATTCTATCTGTGGAAGAACCCTCTTCTCCCCCTGCTGCAACTGCTCTTGTTGAGTTTGATACTGTAGCCTGTGATCTAGAAGCTGCTGCCATATCGCCAAAGTCAGTAGAGTTACCTGTGCTTTGAACTTCAAAAAACTCTATTACATTTACTGTAACGCCAATAGAAAAACCTAATGCTCTTGTAGTAGAAGATATTGCAGAAACAGAATAAGCACCAGTAGAAAGATTTCCAAAGTCTGCTGCGTTACCTGTAGTTTCAATATTAAAAAAATCTGTATCTGTAACACCGCCAGCGCCGACAGAACTTCCCATAACTAAAGCTCTACTTTGAACAAATCTAGGCCAATCTGCAGCATACTGATACTGTGTTGTGAGTGACCACACGCCATTATAGTTAGGCATAGTTAGAGTCCTCCATGTCCACCAGATGTTGCAGAAGATTTACCTACGGCACTTAAATCTCCAAAATCAGAAGAGTTTGATGTTGTAGCTATAACTACATACTCAACAGTAACTTGAGGATTACCAACGGCAGTACCAACATTTACAACACCGTTTATTTTATTACTTGTTGCCATTGTTCTAGGACTAGCATTAGTTAAATCACCAAAGTCAGAAGCATTGCCAGTAGAGGCTATAGTAATATAATCAATAATATTGTAGTTAGAGTCATTTGTATTGTTGTAACCTCCAAAAAATACCCCACGAGTATTACTTGAACAACCTATTGCTTGCCTAGCTTGACTTAAATCACCAAAGTCTGTAGCATCACCTGTGTTTGCTATAGTAACATAACCAATTTCGTTTTTATTAGTTTGACCTCCAGCAAAAATAGCACGAGTAGTAGAGGAACATCCTGCAAGCAATGCCCTAGCAACACTTAAATTACCAAAATCTGTTCCATTGCCTGTGCTTGCTATAGTAATGTATTCAATAGCATTAGTAACACTTCCATCTGAACCTCCACCAAACAATCCACGAGTGGCATTTGAAACGCCTACATGCTTGTCTTTAGTAACATTCATATCTCCAAAGTCTGTAGCATTGCCTGTAGTAGATATAGTAAAGTAATCTATAACATTAGTCCTAGAACCTGTACTACCACCTCCAAAAACTGCACGAGTAGACGATGCTAATGCTCCACTGTTAGTACGAGCAACACTTAAATCTCCAAAGTCAATGGCGTTGCCTGTAGATGAAAGATCAAAAAGGTCAACTGTATTAGAATAATCATCAATGTACCCTAAAGAAAATAGCCCTCTATTAGCTGAAAGTATACCTGGTGTAAAACTAGCACTGGCAACACTAGGGGCAGATGTGCCGTAAGCATTGATAGCCCACACTTTAGCTGTAGCTGCAGTGTCGTTAGTTAAACTACTTACAACAATTGGAGAAGACGTACCTGTGTTAGAACCTGCACTGTAGTCTGTATCATTTGTACTAACCTGTACAACAAACCCTGTAATAGCAGATGTACCTGCATCAGTAGGTGCAGTAAATGCTACACTTACTTGTGCATTACCTGCAGTAGGTGTAACTGCAGTGGGTGGATCAGGTGCGTCTAATCCATCATGGCCTATAAAACCACCGTTGTATCTGGGCATTATTAATTACCTTTAGTCTACTAGAAGTTCGTAACTAACCAAGTATGTTAGGTCACTGGCAGCAGAAGCTGTAACAGCGAGTAGATCTGTCTCGTCTAAATAAAATCCGTTGTCTTTACCAACAACAACTAGTGTTGCATCAGCAGGTACAGATATTGTGTTAGCTATCTTAACATAGTTTGATCCGTTATCTACACTTACCTCAACAGTAATATCAGCAGCATTTGTACCATCTATGTTTGATATCATTAGTGTGTTTATCTTTGCACAGTTTTCTGCAGGTACATCAACGATGTCTGCTCTACTTGTTGTCACTGCACCAACTGCCACCTTTGGTGTAATAGTTGCTACATTAATTATATTTGGAGTTGCCATTTACCTTTTCCTTTTTATCCAAATACTATTGCCATAGCAATAGCAAATCCTTTAGTAGCAGAGCTACCGCTAGCATACGTTTTTACATCTGATGCAGGAATAGTTTTCATTGTTCCATTATCGTTAACTATAAAACCATCAGCGTCTGCTAGTGTTATTGAACCACCAACAGAAGTACCACCATCTATCAAGTTTAGTTCTGCTGCAGTGGCAGTTACAGCAGTTCCGTTTATTGCTAGTTTATCTGTGACAACGTTAAACGTACCATTGTCCTCTACCCTAGCTACCTCTGTACCATCTCGTTGTTGAAAGATTATATCTTTAGCATCCACGATAGGTTTAATAATTACATCACTAGATGAGTTAGTGACACTGAGTATCTCTGTACCTGCAGCAGCAAACTTTACATCACCACCACCTGCGTCTAATATTATATCACCAGCTACATCAACTGTCAAGTCTCCAGAGCTAAGATCAATCTCTGTGCCATCAATAGTTATGTTGTCAACAATTACACCACCGTTAGCTGTAACTTTTGTTGTTGTCAAGTTACCTGTGCTTGGATTGTAGGTTAGATCTCCATCCATCTCCAAGCCTACATTGCCTGTGCTAGATGTAGCATTTTCTACAAATGTAATTAAGTTGTCTTCGTTTGTGTTTTCATTGTCTGTAACAAGTACGTGTGCAGAGTTTGTTGCATCAGTGACAGTAACACCTGCTATGACTGTATTAAGAGCAGTTCCGTTTACTGTAATTGCATCTGCTTCAAGTGTACCGTCTACATCTACATCACCAGAGATATCTAAAGAGGCTGCTATAAGTTGGTCAACTTGTAAATCTTCATGGCTAGAACCTAGCTTCAACTCAAACTTTGGACCTGTGGTGTTGTATGTAAATGTAGCGTCATCACCACTACCACCTTCTATTGTAATACCTGCACCGTTGATTACAGCAGAGGTACTGTTACCACTGTCAAGAACAATATTGTGATCATTAAGATTTACAGTTGTAGAGTTCACTGTTGTGGTTGTACCTGATACAGTTAAGTTACCTGTAACTGTTAGGTTGTCTGCTACTGTAACCTCTGAGGTGCTGTGTCCTAGTGTAATAGCTGTGCCAGATACACCTGTACCAATAGCAACAGACTCACTACTGTTACCTGTGTCAATTACAAGGTAGTTGTCAGAACCTTGTTTGATTGTAAATGCAGTAGCAGAGTTATCAGTAACAGCTACGTTAATATCTGTGGCGTCAGCACTAATAGAGTCTAATGCAATGTCACCAACGTTAGTGATGTTGTTATCACCGAAGCTTACATTGTCACCAAAGGTTTTATTTGTTAGTGTGTCTGTGGTAGTTTTACCTACTAAAGTATCTGTGGTAGCAGGTAGTGTTAGTGTTATATTTCCACTAAATGCTGAGTGAGCAGGAGCTTGTAATTGAGCATAGTGTGCGTTGGAGGATTCACAATAAAATCTAACGTATGATTGTGCTCCAGAGTTTTTAATAGAGATAGCACCCGACTGCATATCAATACCGTTAGAACCATCTATCCTAACAACACCTGAACCATTCGGTGTTAGTGTTATGTTACCATTTGATACAGATACAATATCCTCTCCATTAACATCTAGAGAACCGCCTAACTGTGGTGAAGTATCTTCTACAATATTAGATATGTTACCTGCTACACCTGTACCTGCAATAACAGTAGACCTAGTAATCTTTTTAAGACCACCACCTGAAGTATCTACAGCTAAAAATACGTCATCATCTGCTACTGTAGAGATTTCTGACAAAGAAGTTACTACAGTAGGATTAAAGTTTGTACCGTCTGCAATAAGTAAAGCACCTGCAGTATTAGTAGCCATTGTAAGATCATCACCACTAATAGTAAGATCACCACCTACAACTACATCACCGTTAAACGTAGCTTTACCTGCAAGAGCCATATCAATGTCAAGAGCAGTAATAGCACTAGAACCATCTGTGCCTTTGATAGTAAAGTTTTTGTCTGCTGTGCTTACTGTAAACACTGCATCAGTAGAATCATTTTTAAGTTCAAGTATTGTTGTACCAGACGCTTTAAAGAATACTTCGTTACCTGCAGCGTCTAGTATGATGTCACCGCCTGAGTCTAACGTGATATCAGTTCCATCGTTAGTGATAGTGTCAAGAGCAATACTACCTACATTTGTAATGTTGGCATCTCCAAAAGATGTAGCTCCAAGTGTAGTAGTGCCACCAACAGTTAAGTTGTTACTAATGTTTACTTCACTACTAGCATTGATGTCAACAGTAGGTGCTGTTATCTCAAGCTCAGTATCAGCATTGATATCTAGTTGACCGTCTGCGCTGGAGTGGATAGTAAGTGCAGTATCTCTAAACTGTACTTTCTGTGCGGCATTCATTAAAATGTTTTGACTTGCATCTACAGTAAAAGATGTAGTGCCACCTGTCGCAACTGTGATTACATCTGATCCGCTAAACGTAATACTTGTGTTAGTATCTGCATCTCCAGAGATACTGTCTAGTTGTATGTTACCTGCGTTGGTAAAGTTAGAGTCACTAAGATCAAACGTACCTGTTACATCTAAGTTACCATCTACAGTTAAGTTACCCTCTGCAGTAATATTAGCACCGCTAAATGTCAATGCTGCTGTCGGTGTTGATCCAGACTTTATTACAAGCTCACCACTACTGTTAGTCAAACTACCAAACGTAGTTCCATCATCTTTTAGTACAACGTCTGCTCCACCTGCGTCTAAAGTAATGTCTCCACTTGCGTCCACAGTAAATGCAGCAGTGGCAACTTGAACCAAAGTATCAGCAACAATATCAAGCTGACCATCAGTACTAGAGTTAATATAAAGAGCAGTATCACGAAACTGGAGTTTTTCTGACGAAGCAACCAGTATATCATCAGAAAACTCAAAGTAGTCCTCATCCTCCATCCATTTTAACACACCGTCATTAGTCTCACCATCAAAGGTAATTGTAATGTCTGTACCTGCAGTGCCAGCACCAAAGGTTAGTCCGTGCCCTGCTAGTGTACTAATCGGGCCTCCCTCTCCTGTTGTACCATCATGTGTATGTCCTGTACTAGCAGCAAAGGCGGCAAGAAGCTGATCAAACTCGTCATTCGTGTCTGATGCTTGGATTATGTCACCCTCTGTATACGTGGACTGTCTTGTGTATGTAGCACCCATTAGCGTCTAGCTCCTACTTGATATTCTAATTGAAATCCTTTTAGTGAATATGGTGGAGATTCACCACTATCATCTACCTTTAGCGCAACAGTAAAACCGGAACCTTCTACAGGTTGTCTTACTAGAGGCTGTGAACCACCACCATAAACAAATTGTGTAGTAGAAGAGGAGGTACTATAAACAGCAGTACCATACTGTGCTCCCACTGTGGCGGTTGTTAAACTGTAAGCTGCAGGTCTTGATGCACCCACACTATCGTTGTCGTATCTTAAAAGTAAATCTGCGCTGATGTTAGCTTCAGGCTTGTAGTTAAGAATAACTCTGTGCATTGTTTTTCTTACACCTACATCTCCAAAGTTTAAATCTGGACTTCTGTATCTGCCTAGTATAGCTGTGCCATCAAAGCTATTACCTTTTTCCTGCCTATGTACAAATCCATCAAAACCACCGTGTATAACTATTACATCTCCTGCTTCTACATGCGTGTCTGAACATGACGGTTTAATACCTAGCGACTCAGCAAACTCAAAGCCATCGCCTTTCATAACGCATATAACACCTTTAGTTCTTTTTGCTGAAACAGTGTCCTTTGTAAAGAATATTCTGTACTGTGTCTTATCTGGTATAACCACACTTTCAAAAAGACTAGAGTCAGTTATGTTTTCGTCAAACAAAGACTGCACGTTCTTAGATATTGTACCTAGTTCAACATCACCAATCCTAGCAGTACCAGCAACAGTTCGTAAACCATCAGGTCCAAGAAAGATTAGATCACCTGCAAACTCTTGGATAGTGTTACCGTTTACACAACCTATGTTTCTAGTTACAGGTTCTACAGCAAAGTTAGCTAGGGCAGATCCTGTCAGTTTAAATATTCTATTCTCACAGAATATAAACAGGTTATCACGAAAAACTTTTAGTCCTACTATCGTATCGTCTACGTTAATACTACCAGCCCCCTGCCCTGAGATAAATCCATCTTCATCAAAAGGCTCACTAAAAACTATAGTTGATGGTGTTGAGGACTTACCTGCATAAAACATGTGGTTTCTAAAAGCAGCTACAAACTTTGAACCAGCCACAGTACTTTCACTTACGTCTGTTGCAGTCATAGATGAGTTAAATACTACAGGAGCGTTAGCACTATCTACACAGATTAACTTCTCATTACCGTCAAAATTAAATCTTTCAAAGTTGTACTTGTCTGCGCTGGTTCTACCTGTATCTCTTTGTGTCCAGTTCTCTGACACTGCATCGTCTATTGCGTGGTTAGCTGCAGTTGTGCTTGATGTAGATCTAGTAACACCAGTAAAGGTTATGCTAGTTATACCTGTGTAAGTAAACTCCTCACTGTTTATCAATAGTGTGCCACTAGATGCAAAACCTGCAGTGGAGTCTACGTTTAGTGTGCCTGATCCTGACATAGCAGTTGTTGATAGTATTTTTTGTGACAACTCTGTAGAGCCACAACTATATATTCTTTCACCCCTAGCTGCAACAACTCTGTTAGCAAACCTAGCTGACATTAAAACTTTTTCAGTCGCATTGTTTGTTTGAGGAACTATCTGATTAACAAACTTACGAAAACCGTTTATACGTCTGTAACCACCCTCAACATCAGGCTCAAAGTTTTCTAGAACTAAAGCTTCACCAGGTTGCATAAGAAAGGTGGACCTGTTTAGAACTAGCCCACCCTCACAGTTAAAAGCTGCTGGTTGTAATGTTGATGTATCTGGCATTTTAAGATACTCTTAGTACAGGATTATACGTTGTTGTAGCACCGCCCATTAATGTAGATCTTACATAGTCGTATTTGTTTATTACAAGTGTTTGCATATTCTTTATGCCTTGTTGAAATCGTTCAAAGTTTACTTGGTATTGTTGTATCTCTCCACGATACTGATACACGTAGGCTACTGCACCATCTATAACAACAGTTGCAAACCTATCAGGTATTGTGGTTGTATCTGTAGATGCAGATAAGTCAGAGGGAAATGTAAAGTAATCAAAGACTAATGTGTATTGTTTATCAGGGAAAGGGTACAGTATATAATTGTTATCTGGGGTACGCACTATAAATCTAGGGATACCACCTTTTGAAAACTGTGTAACTGTTGTGCTGTTTGCAATCGCTGCTGCTGTTGTATCGTTTGCGCCTCTAGTACATCCTGTAAAATCGTTACCTGTTATACCTGTATAAGTTATCTGTTCGCCACCTATAAACAAAGTGCCTGTTGCATCAAAGTCAGATGTATCTGCGACAGTTATTGTTGTTACTGCTGCAGACAAGCCATCAGATGCATTGATAGTTGTAGATGCAACGTCATCCTCTTGTACAGCGTAATCTCTTGATATGTATTCGTTGTAGTTTAGTTTAGTCAGGCTGTTACCTGCTGAAGCTAAATCTTCATCTTTTTTTATTCTTGCTGTGTTATAGTCTATATACTTTGTGCTTGTTGGCACAGTGTACTTAGCAACACCTGGCGTAAGTGTAGAAGAGTTTGATGCGTGGTTAAAAGGATAAGCAAACTCTCTCTGATTAATATATCTTATAGATTCATTGACAGCATTCTGACACTGTGTTTGTACGCCTCTTGGACTTGCAAAGTTAGAAGATGTAAGTTCTACCTCATTCATCCTAACTAGTGTTTTGTTTGTCAGTGTAAGAAATGTTTCTGCCATAAGTACTTCCCAATATGTGATAAGGGGGCCAGTTGCCCAGCCCCCAAAGTATTATGCTAGTAGATCACGATCTACCTCATTAGCAGAACTTGATCCTGAGACATCATCCATGATTACGCATACAGCGTATACACGGATAATACCGCCAGTGATAGTTCCACTTGACGCATGAATCTCTACGTCAATAGTGTCTGCTGATGCAGTGAACACTGGTAAGTTGGAACATACACCTGAAGATGTAATAGCAGGAGTGTGAGCACCTGCTGATGCACCGTCTAGGTCAAATGACGCAGCAAAAATGTCTACGTCTGTTCCTGTGATACCAACGTGGATCGCAGAGTCTGTAGTAGTACCTTCCATTGCAGTTTGAACTTTGAAACCTGCATGTAGGATCAAAGTGTTTGCAGGAACAGTAATAGCTTCGATAATATCATCAGCTGCTAGTGCAGTACCACCGTTTTGTAATATAGCATCTGCAAGATCGATGTCGTTTTGCAGAGTAACTAAGCTGCCACGAAGCTGCTTATTGCCAGTACCGCCATTGTTGGAAGTAGAGGCTGAGTTCGTGCTCATTGAAATAGTAGCCATTGTTCAGTCTCCCTTCTTACGCTGCGTTATACTTAGCTGTTACAAGACCTTCTGGACGAAGAATCTTTCTACCATATAGGTGCATACCACGAACAATGTCAGCAAAGCTGTCAGGGTCACGATATGATTCTGTTTTGTTGATCTGCTCTGCAGTTGCTACTGCTGAGTCATGTCCACCAACGATCACACCAAAATTTGCGTTTTGGTTTGCTGATCCAGATGTGCCTGGCCCTGTTCCTACTGCAGGTAGGTTTGAGGACACGTACATACGGAAGCCGTGAAAGTTGTTTACAACAAGACCGTTGCGAAGACCACCAGCCTCACCGTAGTCAGAGTTCATTAAGCGTGAGTCTTCATCGCGCAAGAGTTCCATGAACACGGGGTCAACAACCAGCCATCTGCCATCTGTATCAACTTGTTGTTGATCTAGCAAACGAGCCATACGAGCTACAACCATTGCTGGTGAAGCTGTTGCTGTTGGTAGTGAGGTTGCACCTGGCATACGTGCAGTTAGTGGGATAGAATGTTCCCCTGCACTTGAAGTTGTGATGTTACCGAAGTCACCCTTCTTTAACTTCATTGAAGAAAGAAGTTCGTCTGAACCAGCAGTGATAACAGACTTAGAACCATTTACGGTTGTGTTAGCTGTATCTGGTGATCCATGTAGTGCCGACTGTTTGAAACCACAAAGGTATCCAAGTACGTCTTGATCATACTGATCTTTTAGACGATATGCTGCACGATCTGTTGCAAGTTGCATAAAGTTAACGTGTGAGTGGGCTTCCTCAATGTCATCCATCTTAAAAGCAAAGTAGTTCGCTTTGTCAATAGTTAACTGAAAGTCCTCATCGTCTAAATCTTGTGCTGTGACAGTTGTGCCACGAGTATAAGCTTGCACTGAGATTTCAGGTTCTTTGATAATCTGAACCGTATCCCCCTGTGCGCTTATCTCTCCGAAATAATCGGAGTTAGTTATTTCTCCTACAACAGTACTCTTGCGGAAAGCAAGCTGTACCTGTTTGGAGTAGATTACTGGGCTAAAATTACCATTAGGTAAATTGCCGTAACCTGACGCTGATGAAAAAGCCATGATAAAATCCTCCATTAGATGTTTGGCTTAAGTTAGTAAGCTAACACTTTGAAAGAGGCTAGTAGTTCTAGGGTGCAAGTACCGTACACTTTGGCCTTTGTGTACAGCATCGGGCCTATACTTAACTAGGTAGGTCTTACTTAGTAGTTGGGCTTAGTTAAGAAAAGCACAAAGGTAGCTAATAATAGGGCTTTATGCTTTTACTTCATAAACATAGTTATATATACTTAATCTACTATGTCAATAGTTTTTTATCGTGCACCGCCAGAAATATCATATACAAACTTACCTGATCGTATAGCTTCCATAATATCTTCTGATCGTGCTTCATATTCTTTAGCAGACATTTTCTGTACTTGTGATTCTAGAATCTGTCCTGATACACCTTCACCGTCAATTTTAGTTGTTCTTTTTGTCTTGACTTGTGATGCTGCTTCTTTAGTTGTTCTTTTTTTAGACTTTATGTCCATGCCGTTGTCAACCTTAAACAGGTCAATAACACGTACAACTGATCTTGGATCGTCTTGATTCTCGTACAGAGCGTCTTGTACCCACTTGGGTTGCTCCCCTGCCCAGTTATGAAAGTCATCGCTTTCACGTAACTCATCAAAGTCAGGGTGTATTTTTCTTATAGCATTTTCTGATTTAGTGCGTTGGGTTTCTGCATTAAGTTGATCTATCTCTTGCAGCCTCTTGTCTGCCTTTGCAAACTTTTCTTCAGCTATCTTAGCAGCTTTTGTTTCTACAATGCTTGCTATCTCTGGATACTTTTTAGTCCAAGCATCTATCTCTTCGTCTGACTTAGGTGGTAGTAACTGACCTTTTGCAGCTTCTTCCATCTGAGCTTTTAGTTCTTTTATTTCTTCAGACTGTTTGTTTAAGTGCTTGCGTAAATCACTGTACCGTTTCTTATACGTTCTTTCTTCAGCAGATAGCGTTTCTTCTTTAGCTTCTGTATCGGCCTCTTTCTTTTCGGTACTTTCTTCTTCGGTAGGACTTTCTGTTCTTCCCTCCATGAGGGCTTTAAGTTCTGCCTCATCCTGCTCTATTCGTTTTCTATTAGCTGTGAGGGTTGACTTGTTTTGTACAAATCCTGCATTCTTTGGTGTTTCCACTTCTGTTAGTTCTGGCATGTTATTACTCCTTATGTTGGGGCCAGCCGTAGCTGGGTAGCCTTATTGTTATATGGATTTATTAAGATATTTCTTCAAAAGGGTCATCGTCATCTGCTGCATACTTATCTACAAAGCCAGGTGGTGTAGGTGGTTTTTCGGGGGGTTTAATTATCTGCCCTTCCTCGTCAACAAAACCTGGATCAGTACCTGGAGGAGCAGAACCGTCGCTTGGTACTGTGATTACTTGCGGTGTTATTATAGTTTCCTCTTCCTCTTCCTGTCCTATACCCAAAAGGTTTTGAATGCTAAATGGTTTCTTGTTTTTAAAATAATCTATTTCTGCTTCTGCTTTTGCTTTCGCAGCTTCATATATGGCTTCATCTTCAGCAGACAGACCACCAGCAGCTAGTATACCTTTTGCTTTTTCAAGTATTGCCTGTGCTTTTTTAGCAGCCTCAGATTCCATTTGATTAACTAATTTAGGTCCAGTGTATATTGCGCCTGGGCCAGTTATGGTAACTGCAGCAAAGCCAGCAAAAAACTTTCCTATTGGATCTATTCCTACGCCTGTTCTTTTACCGTAAGCTTTCCATAGTTTAGTTCCACGACCCTCTTCACTCCAATCATCAACATCTGTATTAGCCCACGTTATAATCTCTTGAGAGATATCAACTCCACCATCATCATCAGACTGTGTTACTTCCTCTATTGCCTCTACTACTTCTTGACCTTTACGAACATATCCTTCAGGTATAGGGCTAAGAGGTCTACCGTTAAAAAATATTATTTGTATTTCTGGTTTAGTAGGGTGTACGTAATACTCAAATGTATAACCAACAAACCTACGTGCTCCACCGTAGCCACCGTAGCCACCACCCATAGGAGGAGGTATTACTGTGTCTGATCCTGGCACTTCATTTGGAGGTCCACCCTCTGACAGCCCTTTTACTTCACCACCTTCTTGCATTTGTTGTGGTGAACCACCTGATGTAACTTTCTCTGCAGCTTCTTCTATTTCTAGTTCGTCATCTCTAAAGAAAGACTCTTCACCTTTTTTGATACGTTCAAAGCCTTGTTTAGCTGCATCTTGTAAACCTTCAAAGAATGCTGTACCGTAGTAACGTCTAGTAGCAGCATCTATCATAAACTCGTTAGGGCTTGCCATTATAGGTATATCGTCACGTACTTCTGCAGGTGTAGCTCCTACTGGTGCTGTGTTACCACTGACAGGATCTTTTTCTTCAGTAAGTATTTCATCCATCTGATCTTCCATAGAACGTGTAGATTGGAACATTGGTGCGTCAGTCTCTGCCATTTATTTCATCCCTTAAAAATGTCAATCTTCTTAGAGCAGCTATCTCACCTTGAGCACGATACACACCTTCTATAGATGTCTCTTGTTCTAGTTTACGTTGTGCTACTTCTATCTTATTATTAAGTACATCAACAAAGCCATCCCAGAGGGGTTTATCGTTTACTAGCTTCTTTACTATCATGTACCTGTGAACCCTTGCTCACCTGGCGTTGGAACTGTACCTGTGCCTATGGTTCCTCCACCTGCACCTGTAGTATCTTGTACTCCTGTACCTGCTGGTGGTGTTGGAGCAGGTTGCTGCCCTTCTTGTTCTGGGGTTTCAAGTGGAGCTATCCCTTCAGGTGGTTCTGGTGGTGCAGCAAACTTCTTGAGTATCTCAGCTTGTATAGCTGCGTCACCAAGTGAGTTAGTTACTTTGTCAGGATCTAAGTCCATGCTCTTAGCTATCTCACGAATGATGTAATCTGATTTTACAAACGGCTGTAGCATAGGATTAGAAGCTACACCTAAGAACTGCATGAGGCGCTGGGAGCGTACCTCGTTAGCCATGAGGCTTTCTGTACCTTGTGCCTTTACTTCTAGATCACCTTTGATACCTTCATCGTAGTCAAACTGCATGTTAAATGCAAAGAATGCTCTGCCCATAGGTGCAATAAGATAGTCATCTACGTTCTTAACTACATTCCGTATGCTACCGTTGGCAGCAGACATAAGCATGGAAATACCACTAGCAGTACGGCCCACACCCTGTATGCCTGTTTGACCATGAGCGAAAGATGGAAAGCCAGTTGATTCATCTGCTAATACCCTTGCCTTATCAAATAGCTGCATGTTTTCTGCAGCAACGTTTGGAAACTTAGTGCCAAAGATACCTTGACCAGGAGCACCGCCTTGTCTACGGAACACCTTGCCAGGATACACACTCAGGTCTTGACCTGGAACTAAGTTAGTTTCATCTACTTCAATTATAAGATTACCAGATAGTGCAGCATTGTCAATAGCCATACGCATGAAACCATTCATCAAAGTTTGCGTATCGTCCATGTTTTCTGCAATACCTACACCAAAGAATGAGTATGGGTTTAGCTCATACGGTACAGCGTAGTAAGGTATACGTGCTGGCTTAAATGGGTTAAGAACTAAACGCAATACTTTGCCGTTACATACCCAAGCGTTTACACTTAGCTGCTCTGAGTCTTTTAAATCTTTTGGTATTACAACACCGTGATCTTCTAGTATAGATGTGTCTACATAGCCCCAAAACTCTAGGACTTCATATCTGTATGGAGCGTTGCTATACTGTGCATCGTCCTCCATGTCTTGTTCCCAGTATTTCTTTTCGTAGGACTCGCCTAAGTCTATTGCTTCGTTAATAGATTCTTCTCTAAAGAAAGGTCTAGACTTTAGTCCACGCATTTGAGAGCGTGTCATACGATGTCGCTCTACTACATACTCTGCTTCATCCATGTTGTAAGCATCTGGATCAGGATAGAAGTTCCAAATAGATACGTGGCTTGTAGATGGTACAGTCTTTATTGTTGGGTCATACTCACCGTCTTCATTCCAGTTAGAATACTCTTTGTCTATAGCAAACGGACCTTTCATAATCCCTGTGCCAAACAGCGCCATCTCAAACGAAGTGTGGCGCAGTTGTTTATTAGCGCCACTTTCTTCTAACTGATCATGTATTTTCTTTTCCATCTTCTTAGCTGCAATCATAGCAGGATGGAAAGTAACCGTGTCTTGTGTTGTGCCTGGACCTTCTATTATCTTATCTGAAGCATACTCTAGTGTGTCCTCTATTGGACCCATGCGCTTCATACGATCATACATAGTTTCGCCAGGTTTTAGTTTTTCGTCAGGATCAAACAGTAATGTAACTGGGGGTTTTTTACCAAAGGCATCCTCTAACTGATCTTGTGCTTGTTCAGTCTGAGGGTTGATGCTGATGTGCATAGACTCAGCTACACCTTCTGGTAGTGTTGTAGGATTGACTGTAAGGGGGAAACGAGAGCTACCAAATAAAACATCTACAATCTGACCGTAGGCAGCTAGTGTTTTAGTTTTAGTAACCTTAATAAATACACGAGACTTTTCAGTTTCAGTAAACTGTACGTCTGTATTGTACAAGCCACGATAGTTTCTATAGGCACGTAGCCACCTATTCTCATCTGCAAATCTAGCGTCTTCTGCTCTTTTAAACTTAGAGGTAACGAAAGCGACAACACCTTGTGCATCTAGATCGTCTGTTTCTTGGATGACAGATACTTCGTCTGTCTCAAATAGTTCACCTTGTTCGTTTTCTGTAGCCATATTATTTAATATCCGAATGTTGGGTCAGATGCTTGAAAGCCTGTCCTGTGTGACATGGGGTTATAATCCCATAAAGAACTACGTGGTCTTGTCATTATACCATACCTAAGAGCATCATACAAGTGGTCTTCTGCGTTTGTATCTACGTCTTCAGGGTTCTTCTTGTCTAGAGGTATGCCAGGTAGTTGAGCTATCATATTGTTGCAAGTAGAGAAGAACACTAGTCTTGGCTCCTCAGTAAACTCGTCTACTTGCAAACGGCGGTGAAGCTCGTTTTTACCTGCCACCCTTGAACCTTTTGATCTATCAGATGGCCTCCAACGCAAGCCTTTCTGATTCATCTGTTCAGCCAAAGAAGGGCCAGTGTCTCCACGTTTATGCCACAGGGAGCTATCCAACACACCGTATCTGATATTGTCATCTTGTTCTGCATCTAATATCATATCCGCTAAATCTATTGCTGTAACTCTTGAACAGTATAACTCTCTGTATACTATTAGCTGTTCGCTTGGACTTACTGCCAACCAAACAACTCCTGTGTAACTTCCGTAGCCGTAGTCACATGCCCTGAACCTTGCCCAGTTCTTAGGTATGTCGTAAGGTTCTACTACGTGTATTTTTCTGTTAAACTCAGGAAATGCTGCTCCCTCGTTTACATCCCAGTTCCCTTCTAGTAGTTGCTTTCTTTGATGCTCTGGCAGTGATAGAAGCATGGCTTCGTAGTCACCACTCTCAGCTAAATAAGGATTATCAAAGAGACTAGCAGGTATGAACCTTCGTTTGAATAGGGGTTGACCAGATTTGCTATGCCCTTGTGGAAACTTCAGAACCTCACTAGTCTCTATGTCCGTTGCCCAGAATGGCGTGTTAGGCTTTGCTGGGTCAATGAACATCTTCTTAACCCAAGAGTGACCTGGACCGCCTGGGTTTGTAGTTGCTCTCATATACAGACCTAAGTCTTTGTTTGCACTACGTAATCGGGATCTCATGTAGTTCCACGAGTAAGGACTATTCCACTGTGTTAACTCGTCAAATGCTACGTAATTAAACGCCTGACCTTGGTAGCGCATTACGTCTGTATCTCTATCCAAGTACGACATCCAAAGTGTGCCGCCTCTTGGTGTAGTCCACTGCGACTTACGCTCAGACCACTTTATGTTAGGTATTGCTTTAGGGTATAACTCTTGGCTTTTCTGTATAAGTTCCCTAAGTTCTTCTGTTGTGTGTCGTACAAGTAGCCCACTAAAGTCTGGACTGTTTAAGTTGCGTAACGGATCAGCTAGTGTGGCGTAGCTCTTCCCGCCTCCGGCTGCCCCACCATATAGTACCTCACGCTCAGAAGACGCTAGATATTGTGTCTGTGGTCCAGGGTTAGGTTTAAATACGACACTCTGTGCGTACTCTACGTCATACTCTGGTGGCTTTACTTGCGCTGGTATAGCTTCAGTCTTCTTCGTAGGTGTAGGAGCCAGGTCTTTCTTTTTCAAGGATTTCGATTTGACGTAACGCTTTTTCGAGCCGCTTGGCATACTGGCGTTTAATCGTAGTAATCCTCTTTCGCTTTCTTTCGACATCTAACCTTTTCTTTAACCCATCATGTGTTATGCTTCTACCTGACTGTGTAGTTAGCCACGCAGCTACTTGTCTTAAACTATACTGCTTTACGTGTTTCTTTGCAAGCTCTAGTAGTTCTAGTTGTTCAGGGATGGGAACTAACCACTCCTCATCCTGTGGGTCTACCTCGTATCCGAAAGGAACTATCTTAGTTATCTTTGGTATTCGCTGCCACAGTTTTACTTTAAATGGTACTTTAGGCAGTGTCCAGTATTCATACTGTAACGGTCTTTCACTCGTCAGATTCTGCATTAGAACTATCTTTAGGTGGTAGTATAAACAAACCTCCTGTAGACTCAACTGACACTTTTTCTGTTTTAACTACACCTGCACGATCAAGTATCTGACCTGCAGCCATTAGTGTTTCTTTTATCCCTAGCTGGGTAGGATCGTCCAAAGCCCTGCCATAAGCGACAGCAGCCTTGGGTCCAATCCTTGACATATATGTTTTAGTAGCATCGAATATTTCATCTTTCAGTGATTCCACAATAGATGTTGTAGGGGTGTTGTTACTGTACCCTGCTATCTTCTTAGCTGTAACAGCGTCACCACCTGCCTCCTCAAACAGTACCTCAAGGAACTTAGTCTGCTTTTCGTTTAGTTCTCTTGCCATTTTTCTCTGCTCTTTTTCTTTTTCTCCTGTCCAAGTACATAAGTACAAAG
>Ga0208545_1000204_pt1 | contig 27100 bp, 42 predicted proteins | sample DEB08_DNA_12_FD_185498 | JGI IMG/M metagenome (GOLD analysis project Ga0208545, IMG submission 185498) | Aqueous microbial communities from the Delaware River and Bay under freshwater to marine salinity gradient to study organic matter... | ecosystem: Environmental > Aquatic > Marine > Coastal ... | reverse complement strand
GGGTCGGGTCGGGTCGGGTCGGGTCATAAAAAGAGGCCCTGGCGGGTGAACGCCAGGGCCTTAGTTGGTGGGTCGCGAACCGGGCTCGAGGCTTGGGCGCCCCACTTGGGAGAGGGCGACGGTAGTCCCGCCGCCCTCCCGCGTCAATCTTCGTCGTGATTGTCCGCGCATTCGCCGCACATCCAATTGTCGCCGACCACTTCGTGCGGCGAATTGCGAACGTCGAATACATCGCCGCAACAATCGCACGTCGTATTGTCGCCGTACATTGGATCGTGGTTTCTCATGCCGTCACCGACATCTGATTTTCACTCAATTCGATGGTAATATCGTTTCCGCCTAGCACATTGCGAACCATGTTAGGCGTAAGGCGAACGAACTCCGCGAAGTCATCGCCGCTGACCGCGTGAGTCTTGTCCCACAAGGTATCTCGGTTTGTCTTCGTGGGTTTGTATCCCCGCGCATAAACCACGGTATTGACATCGTTTGTCATGATGAAATTCTCCGCCGTTGGCGACATCAAATAGATGCCCTCGTCCTTAACAATCCAAAGGCCTTGGTCCTCCGTCTCGTCTTGCGTGTAAGGAATCCGACGCTTGTGCGCGTTGGAATGCTTCATCATCTTGGCCAGCGTTCCGGCCTTGTCGTTTTTGAAGATTAGTTTCGCAAGCATTTTGCTCTCCGTTGGTTGGTTGTTGACAGTCATCATTATACATGGGATAACATGGGTGTCAACAACCAATGGAGGGCGATATGTCCACTAGAGCAATTTACACTTTTTACGATTCCGCCAACGAAGTTCACGTTTACAAGCACCATGACGGTTACCCCTATACCGGAGGCCTTCACAATGGCGAAACCTTTGAAGGCGGAGGCCTCGTCTGGATAAAAGACGCGAAGGCGTTTGCGTGGGACTTGCCACGGTTTGAGGCCGACGAATTCGCGGCCTCGTTTGTTAAGGCTAACAAGTCTGTCGGCGGAGGTGTTCGTCTAATTGGAAATCAGCAACCGTGGGAATACGCTTCTGATTGCGAGTACTGGTATAAGATCACATCCGGAGGCGAAGATGTTCGCGTTACGGTTCTGTCCGTTGATTGGAGCCATACGTTTCCCATGGCCGCAGACCATCGCATTGAGATGGAAGGTCCGCTTGATGAGTTACTCGCAACGCAACGCGCCCGAAAGGAGGTGGCGTAATGCCTAACTGGACAAGCAACATCTTAAACGTTGTCGGCAAACCGGAGGCCGTGGATAAGTTCGTCGCGCATATGGGTGAGGTGATGGATTTTGAGAAGGTTATCCCGCCTCCCGAAAACATGTTCCGCGATAACCTGTCCTCAGAAGACAAGGAGCGTCTCGCGGCGGATGGAATCCCGAACTGGTACGATTGGCAGTCTGCAAATTGGGGGACCAAATGGAACGCTTGCCATCATGAAAGTCCGGTCGAAATCGAAGACTATGAAAATATGAACATGAAGCAAGCGACCTATCGTTTTGAAACCGCGTGGGACACTCCCCGCGAGGTGATCACCGCGCTGTGGAATAAGTGGCCAGACCTTGATTTTGAGGGTGGGTATATCCACGAAGGTTATGAGGGTTGTGGTTCGTTTTCCGAGTTCAACAATCGGGAATGACGGGGGAAACCTTGTCGGGGATCGGGCGGCCTTCGGGTCGCCCTTTTCTTTTGCCCAGTCGTCGGGTCGGGTCGGGTCGGGAGCTGACCCGGTCTCGAGCCCCGCCGCCCGGCGCTGGGGCCGGGCGATAGCCGGGCCCGAACCAGGTTCAAACCAGGCTCGAGCCTGGCCGCCGGCACAAAAAAGGGGAGACCCGAAGGCCTCCCCGATCTCCTGGGAAATGATGGATTAGGCGGCGATCTGAATCGCTGGATCGTCGCGGTAGGCCTCGATGAATTCTGGCGAGGCGAAGGTCAACCGCATCCGAAGGATTTCGGACTTGTACATATCGCCATATTCCCACGATCCATATGTCGCATCCGATTTTCCGACTGTGTACCACGCGGAATATTCGTTTTCGTTTTTGGGAAGCTTATGGGTTTTCAGAACCCGGATCTCCCAATGTCCGAGATCCGGATGGTGCGCCTCGAACGTCGCATATGGGTTTTCAATGTCGCGGCCTTTGCCTAGTGGATTTGCCATGTCGATTTTCTCCTATGTGTTGTTGACCCCCATGTTATCCCATGATATAAAATAGAAGTCAACAACCGATGGAGCGAAACATGGAATACGAAATTCACACCCAATGCCCCGAATGCGATGGTTACGGAATCCACGAACACCAGATAGCCGTCGATGAATTTAAGGAAAGCGATTGCCACGAGTGCGACGGTTCCGGATTGGTTATGTATACCGAAGTTTACGATAGCGAAGAGGACGCGAAAGCCGACTATCCCGAAAGCTTCATCAACCCGTCGAAATGGAATCACGCGAAAGCGATCCAGCGCGGCCAGATGATCGCGAATCAGATTCTTGGCCCGACGTTGGGATTCAAATCATGAAGTATCGCGTATCATGGAGACAAGGCCGAAAGGCCGGAGCAATAGGAATATTCTATCCCGACAGTGTTGAGGTTGATGCCGAAGATCCCGCGCACGCTATACATAAGGCATATGAAACGCATGAGCATTTGGTAGGTGTACACGTCGAAGATGTCACCAATCACGACCTCTAGGTCGGGTCAAATTTTCTCGCAACTGGGCGGCCTTCGGGTCGCCCTTTTTTGTGTCGGGTCGGGGTCGGGTCGGGCTTGGCTCGAGGCCGGGCCGCCGGCACCAGGCGCCGCGCCTGGTATAGTAGTACCAGGATAATATCCTGCTCGAGCTCTAACCCGGTTTCGCCTATCGCCTATTGCCGCGCCGCTAGGCCTGAAATTAATTTCAATTAAATGCATTTTATGGGTTGTGCTATCATGGGAATGCGTGGTACAACAATGTTGTTGTAACGAACGATAACAAAACAGAAAGCGAGAAAGACATGAAACACTTCACATTAAACAACGGCACCACCATTCGCAGCGAGAAACAAGCTGCTGCGGAATTCCACAATGTTCATGCCATGCATGACGAAACCAAGTCTGATCTGGCCACACTAAAATCTGCCATTAAAGACAACGACGGTTTCGCGTGGTTTCGTCATGGCGTTGCGCTGACCGTTCAAAAGACTTCAAGCTTTGACAAGTCTGGCGCGATCAAACTACTCCGTGAACTTGGTGCGACAGACAAACAAATAGACAAGCTTACCAAGTCTGGCGAAACGAAACGCGTATCACTGGCCAAGTAATCACTAGGGCGCGGCCATGGTGGCCGCGCCCACTAACCAAGAAAGCGAGAAAGACAAATGGAAAATTTAATGCTTAAAGGCCTTCAAGATTTGTTCGACCAATTGGAAACTGGGCAACTCGCGCCAGAACAAGAACGGTTCATCATGGAACGCGAAGCTTTGAAACACAAAGAAAGCATAGCCGAATTGGCGGAGGAAAACGCGGAATTGAAACGTCGGCTATGGGAATATGAAAACTGTTATCGCGTCGGGAAGCTTCCCGCGTCGGGTGGCTAGGTACTTAGGGCGGAGGCCGATTGACCTCCGCCCGCCCGCCCAAGGCGGGTCCGCGTCGGGCGCGCCGCACCCCGAGCAGAGCGAGGGGTGAAATACTGTTTTAGAAATATAATCAGGCCTAATTTCCATTGAACCCCGAACCGTGCTCCTCCGGCCTCCCCCCCACCTTCATTTGAAAAGCAAAGCGGCCACAATTTTTTGCAATTGTAATTTCGTTTGGTAGTGTGTTTTAACTTTGATGGGAGATATAGATGCTGAGTGCTTCTGACGAGGTTCTTCGTGAGGTTCTTGCTTTGGAGCAGGCGAAGAAGACTCTTTCTGTGCGGGAGAGGGCGCAGGATGATTTCATGGTTTTCGCGAAGCATGTGTATGAGGGCTTTATTGAGGGTTCGCATCATAAGCAGGTAGCGAAGCAGTTTGAAAAGTTGGCCATGAACCCTGGTTCACGGATCATTGTCAACATGCCGCCTCGTCATACGAAGAGTGAGTTTGCGAGTTATTTGTTACCGGCTTGGTTGATAGGCAAGAATCCCAAGTTGAAGATTATCCAGACGACGCATACGGCTGAGTTGGCGATACGGTTTGGTCGTAAGGTGAGGAACCTTATGGAGTTGGATATTTACAAGCAGATATTTCCGGAGGTTGAGTTAAGGGCTGACTCGAAGGCTGCTGGTCGTTGGGAGACGGGTCAGGGTGGTGAATATTTTGCTGCTGGTGTTGGTGGTGCGATCACGGGCCGTGGTGCGGATTTGTTGATTATTGATGATCCTCACTCGGAGCAGGATGCGTTATCGGAGACGGCGATGGAGGGTGCGTATGAGTGGTATACGTCTGGTCCTCGTCAGCGTTTGCAGCCCGGTGGTTCGATAGTTGTTGTCATGACGCGGTGGTCTTTGAAGGATCTTACTGGAAAGCTGATTAAGGCGCAGGCTTCTGATTCGATGTCTGATCAGTGGGACGTGGTTGAGTTTCCGGCGATCTTGCCGAGTGACAATGTGTTGTGGCCGGAGTTCTGGAAGAAGGATGAGTTGTTAAGGGTCAAGGCTTCGTTGTCTTTGGGCAAGTGGAATGCACAGTGGCAGCAGAATCCTACGGCTGAAGAGGGGGCGATTATTAAGAAGGAGTGGTGGAACAAGTGGGAGAAGGAGTCCATTCCTGAGATTAGCTATGTAATGCAGAGTTATGACACGGCGTTTAGTAAGAAGGAGACGGCGGATTACTCTGCTATTACGACGTGGGGTGTATTCAAGCCCACGGACGGTGGACCGGACAACATTATCCTTATGGATGCGAAGAAGGGTCGTTGGGACTTTCCGGAATTGAAGGCGAATGCGATGGAGGAGTACAAGTACTGGGATCCGGACATGGTGTTGATTGAGGCCAAGGCCAGTGGAACACCGCTCACGGACGAGTTACGGACGATGGGTATTCCGGTTGTTAATTATACACCGTCCAGGGGCAATGATAAGCATACTCGGATGCATATGGTGGCTCCGATGTTTGAGTCTGGGAGGGTATGGGCTCCGGACAAGCGTTTTTCGGAAGAGGTGATTGACGAGTGCGCTGCGTTTCCTCATGGGGACTACGATGACTACTGCGATAGCATGTCTATGGCACTCATTAGATATCGTAAGGGGGGTTTTGTTCGTCTTGACACTGACGATGAGGAAGAAGAACCTACGCCAGTTGTACATCCCCGACAGTATTATTAGGAGATTCCCGTGAATTGGATCCTTAGTCGAATGAAAGAGCCTTCCAGTTATGCCGCTCTTGGCGGTGGAGTTGTAGGAATTGGCGTTCTTATCAGCCAGCCTGTTGTCATCATTATTGGCATTGTTGGCGGCGCTGCCGGTTTCCTACTGAAGGAAAAAGGCGTTATTTAGTTATGTCACGGTGGATTGGGCTAGTCGCATTTGCGTTAGTTCTGTCTGCCGTAACAGCTAATGCGGCGGACACTGTAACAAGTGCCACGGTCAGCAGTTCAACGGTAGTAGACAAGACGCCTCCCACGGCGTCCAGCCCTTCGATAGTCGTTAACAATAACGACATCTGTCAAGTTGGAACCAGTGGCGCTTTGCAAACTGGAATTTTTGGTGTGTCTGGTGGCACAACCACTCGAGACTTGAACTGCGAGAGGATCAAGCTGGCCCGATCTGTGTTTGGTATGGGGCTGAAGGTTGCTGGCATTAGCATCCTTTGTCAGGAGGTTCGTGTATTTGACGGCCTTTGGATGGCTGGCACGCCTTGTCCGTTTATGGGCAAGATTGGGGACGCGGCGAGACAGGAATGGATCAAGAACCCGGAGAAGGCGCCGGAAGGTTCTATTGTGCGGTTGCAGGTAAAAGCGGAAACGGTATCTTCGCAGCCTCAACAGAGTTCTGATTGGCCTGACGAAGAATGGTACGACTGATGCGTTGGCTGATCGCATTCCTTCTTATGTCGTCTTCTGCGTTGGCGGAAACTGTAACGACGACCAATGTCCTTCCTAATCTGTCTGCGTTTACGACGAGTGGGTCAACGACATCTGATGGTTCTGCAAGAGGCTGTTCTGCCGGGGAGTTTTGCACAGGTAACGCTACGGCGGGTGGCGGCACTTATACGAGCACGTTTGACGTTCCATTGACCGAGGCCGAGGTTCGCAGAGGCTTTACCCTCAACAGCGCGGTTACCGTGGACAGTCATCCGAGTAACGCTACGCTTGCTTCATGCACGAGCGTTACGCAAGTGGGGGACTGCCGCGATCTTTTTAACGTGACGGTGGCGCTGTTCGATGCCGCGAATACGGTAGTCGAAAAGTTTGAGCGTCAGGTTGAATTAGATTTTAGTGGTCTTCGTACATTTGATTTTACGGATACCGTTCAAGAAAACAGTTTTAGCGTGTTAACGGGGGAGTTTGAGCTATTCGGCGTGGATGCCGGGTTTCACTCTGGATTTTTCGGTCCGAAATTCTCGGAACCTTCAATTACGTTTACGCATGACCAGATTGTAGAACAGCAGATTCTAGATCAGATCGTTCAGAACGACGTTATAGCGGCTGCGCCGCCGGTTCAGATTAACCTTCCCCCTTCTCCGGTTGACTTACCTCCACCGCCAGCAGCGGCCCCTATCGTTGTTGCCGTTGCCCCGCAGGCTCCGTCCGAGCCGCCCCCTCCTCCGGAGATTGTTCCTATTCAGATTGATCTGCCCCCACCTCCAATGGAACAGCGGCAGCAGGAATCACAAGCTGAAGCAACCATTGAGGCTCAAATAGAACAGGATATAGCGCCTCCTCCCGTAGAGCAGCCCCGCGAACGAGAGCCTGAACCAGAGCAACCGCAGCAGTCTTCTGAACGAGAGCCCGAACCAGAGGGACAGCCGGCAGAAGCGCAGCCGGAGCCCCAGCCCTCTGAGCCCGAACCAGAGCCGGAGCCTTCGGCAGAACCTCCGGCAGAGACTAGAGAGGCGCAAGCTCCTCCAAAGCCCAAGAGCAGGCAAGAGAAGGTTAAAGCAGCAGCTGAAAAGGCTGTTGCAAAGATAGCTCCGTCTCAGAGATACTCAGCGGCGTCACAAACCACGACTATGGTGGCTATGGGCATGATATCGCCTAAAATCGTGGCGCCAACGGCATTGGTAGATACACCAGGGTTCTTTACAGGAACAAAAGTTCCAGATGGGCCTTCCATGGTTGACCGGATGCAGAATTATACTCTGTTTGGCAGATCAAACGGAGCGCACAACGCTCTTGTAGATCTGGATTGGAAACGTTGATATGGCTGAAGTCGAATTTGCAGGCGTAAAATTCAAAGGCGGCAAGATGGTGGCCGTATTTCTGGCGTTATCTACGCTGGTTGGTGGCTTGTACGGCGCTTTTGAGGTCTACAAGGACTACATGGACATGAAAAAGAAGATTTCGTCGTATTCTGCGCCTGATTTAAGCGGATTTGATAAAAAACTAGCCGTTTTGAATGAAAAGATGGTGGTTTTGGACGGAGAAATGTCTTCTTTAAGGGAAAGAACGCAGGAAATACAAGAAATTGTGCGTGATACACGTCAAGATGTGCGCGATGACGCTACTAAGCTGTATGCTGGCATTTCTGGCGTAGACAAGCGTTCTCGAACGCTGGACGCGGAGACAAGAGAGGCGTTAAGGCAGGCCGAAAAGACAATTCGCGACATTGTTTCTTCGGCATCGGCGCGTTTTGACGCTAAAATAAACGGTATTGACTCAAAACTAGACGCTTTTGAAAAGCGTCAGGACAAGAAACTCCAAAGGGCTTTGGATAACCCCTTACTGAGGAACTAAAATGGCACAGAAAAAATTAGAAAAGGGCAGCACCTATAACGATCTAGATTTAGATGGCGATGGTGTGGTCTCAGATGCAGAACTTGCTACCGCTGAAGCGTTGTCTAAGCATGAGAAAGCAGACGCCCAGCGCAGAATGGCCTGGGTCGCTATGGGGTCTATGATAGTGTTTACACTGGCAGTGTTTCTACCCATATTTCCCGATGCTCGAATCAAAGCTTTGAGCGACCTGTTTGGCTTGTTTTACATAGGACAGGCTGGTGTTGTAGGTGCCTACATGGGCATGACCGCTTACATGGCGAAAGGTAAGTGATGCTAAAGATCTATCTTCTAATTTTAGTGCTGGGGTTTGTGGGCGGCTCTGCCTACGGAGCGTATTACTACTATAAGGATAGCCAAGATCGCATTCGCGTTCTTACGGAGAACTCCGCGAAACTGGAGACAGCGAAGAAACTTCAGGACGACACCATAAACGCCATGATCGAAGATCGTGAAAGGTTTGAGGACTTGACTAAGGACCTTCAGTCTAAACTTAACGCGGCAAACGCCTATAAAGACGTTTTGATAGGTAAGCTACGTAAGCACGATCTTGCAAAATTGAGCCTCAAGAAGCCCCTTCTGGTAGAAAAGAAGATTAACAATGGAACATCTAAGCTGTTTGAGTCGTTGGAGGCTATTTCTGGCGCTCCCACTCCTGCCGTTGCTAAGTAGCTGCGCTGAGTTTAAGAAAGTACTTCCCGTTGAGATCAAAACGGTAGAGGTTGAGCGAAAGATACCGACTCAAAGTCGTCCTCGTCCTGTATCGTTAAACAAGATACATTTCTATGTTGTGACAGAGGATACGTTTGCATCTTTTAAGCAACGTTTTGAGAAAGAGAACGGCGATCTGTTGTTTTACGCGATAAGTGTTAGGGACTACGAGACGCTTGCCTTAAACATGGCTGAGATAAAGCGGTTTATTGAACAGCAGAAACAGCTTATAGTTTACTATGAAAAAGCCGTCACGCCGAATCCCGAAAGTGGAAAGAAAGGTAACTAGAATATGGCTGATGAACCCACATCTTTGATAGACGGTGGTATGCCTGCTTCAGGTATGCCTCTTGGAGGCATGTCCGAAGAAGAAATTGAGGTGGAGGAGATTGAAGATCCCACCGAGATGATTGAGGAAGAAGATGGGTCCGTCATAATAAATTTTGAGGATGCTGTAGCGAAGGAGCTTCAAGCAGATCCGGATGCTAACTTAGCAGAAATTATGGACGAGCGTGTCTTGATGGACATTGCTTCAGAGCTTGTTGGGTATTACGAGGATGACAAAGGCGGAAGACAAGAGTGGGAAGATGCGTACACAGAGGGTCTTGAGCTTCTAGGCATAAAGTATGAGAACCGCGACGAGCCTTTTCGTGGATCCAGCGGTGTAACCCATCCCTTGATCGCAGAAGCCGTAACCCAGTTTCAAGCGCAAGCGTACAAAGAACTTCTACCTTCTTCCGGCCCCGTAAGAACCCAAGTCGTTGGAGCGTCTACTCCAGACGTAGAGATGCAGTCTCAGCGTGTTCAGGAGTTTATGAATTTCCAGATTATGAACGTTATGGACGAGTACGACCCTGAGATGGATCGACTTCTCTTCTATCTGCCGTTGGCCGGCAGTGCGTTTAAGAAAGTGTACTTTGACGACATGCTCGACAGGGCTGTTTCCAAGTTTGTTCCCGCTGACGATCTTCTGGTTCCGTATAACGCAACGGATTTGTCTTCGGCCTCCAGAGTTACACACGTCATTCGGATGAATACGAATGATGTAAGAAAGAACCAAGCAGCAGGTTTCTATAGAGACATAGACATTCTCGCATATGATGATGATGACGAAGTTCGTCAGAAGGAGCGAGAGCTTCAAGGAATAGAACAAGGCGGAGGAGACAATCAGGATTGCACTCTGCTCGAAATTCACACAGACCTAGATCTTCCTGGTTTTGAACACGTAAGTCCTATCGACGGCGAAGAAACGGGTATTAAGCTCCCTTACATTGTTACAGTTGATGAAGGCAGTTCCAAAGTTCTTGCCATTCGTAGAAATTGGAAAGAGGGTGACGAGTACTACAAGAAGATGCAGTATTTCTCTCACTACAAGTTCTTGCCGGGTTTAGGCTTCTACGGATTTGGTCTTCTTCATATGATTGGTGGCCTTGGTCGTTCCGCCACCTCTATTCTGAGGCAGCTGATTGATGCTGGTACACTTGCTAATCTTCCCGCTGGCTTTAAGGCTCGTGGTATTCGCATTCGTGATTCTGATGAGCCTCTGTCTCCTGGCGAGTTTCGTGATATTGATGTTCCCGGTGGCGCTCTGCGCGAAAGCATTATGCCGCTCCCATACAAGGAACCTAGCCAGACTCTGATGAGTCTTCTTGGATTTATTGTGGATGCAGGTCGTCGTTTTGCAGCGATTGCGGATCTTCAGGTTGGTGATGGTAACCAGCAAGCGGCTGTTGGAACTACAGTGGCTCTTCTTGAGCGTGGTTCCAAGGTCATGTCCGCAATTCACAAGCGGCTTCACTACGCACAGAAACAAGAGTTCAAAATGTTAGCTCGTGTTTTTGCTGAATCTCTCCCGCCCATGTACCCGTATAATGTGTACGGTGCCGAGGCAACCGTAAAGCAGGCAGATTTTGATGAGCGTGTCGATGTTATACCTGTGTCTGATCCAAATATCTACTCCATGTCACAAAGGCTGGCACTCGCACAAACGCAGCTTCAGCTGGCGCAGACTAATCCGCAGATGCATAATCTCCACGAAGCGTATCGCAGAATCTATGAAGCAATAGGCGTGCATAACATTGAGGCGCTGCTACCGACACCTACGCCACCGCAGCCCACTGATCCGGCCATAGAAAACGCAAAATCGATTATTCAAGAGAATTTGCAAGCGTTCCCGACGCAGGATCATGATGCACACATGACGGCGCACATCATATTTATGAAAACGCCAGTTCCGGCGGCGTCTCCGCCAGTGTTTGCTTTGTTGCAGGCGCATCTCTGCGAACATATTGCGTTTAAGGCTCGAGGCGTTGCTGACGCAGAAATGAGGGCCATGATGGAGCAGGCTATGCAGACAGGCCAGCAACCTCCTCAGATGGACGTAGAGGCCAAGGTCGCTGAACTTATAGCTCAGTACACCGAAGAAGTTATGGCGGCTCTCATGCCCCCGCCAGAGGGCGAAGTAGACCCCTTAGTTGAGCTCCGGTCCAAGGAACTTGATATCAAGGCGGCAGACTTGGAGCGCAAGGCTGCTGAATTCGACCAACGCCTGATGTTTGATATGGCGAAGGAAGAATCTAAGGAAGAGTTGGCCGCAGACAAGATAGACTCACAGGAGGATATCGCCCTGCTAAGAGCCGAGGTTAATCGCGAACGTATCAATCAAGGCGCATCTGGAAGGGGTAATTAGTTATGGGAAGTACTTTAGAAGCACAGCAGGCGAAAGCTCCAAAGCCGAAGAAGAAAAGGGTGACGGTCAGCCCCGGCAAGCCTTTCTATTCAAGTAAGGAGATTAAACGCGGGTTTGAAGCCACTCTACCTTCTGCTGTTGAGGCGGAGAGGTCAAGACAGGGACCTATGGGTATGATGTCTCCGAGGGCGGCTATTCTTAAAACGGGCATACGGGTGGGAAGAATGATGGAGCCCGATGAGGTTGATGTGGGTTCTCGTCTGGCTGAAAAAACAGCCAAAGAGATTATCAAACGAAACGATGGCGGTATGGCTAGTAAGACACGAGTCTTTTAGTGACCATATCCAGATCACAAACCCCTAAACAACTTACCGGAAGGAGCAGTAAAATGGCTATGAAGAAGAAGGGTGGCACCCGAAAAATGAAAACTGGTGGCGCGGCTAAACGCAAAGTAGGCGGCGTTGCCAAACGCAGAAGCGGCGGAACTCTGATGAAAAAGAAGGGCTATGCTCGTGGTGGTGTTAAACGTAGGTAATGCCATATCTTCAAAGCAACATTCCGCATTTTCACTGCTGGGTGCGACGAGAATTTACTCATAATCATGAGCAATACCATGGGGAATTTCTCCATGCCATGGCGATAGCCGTAACAACGATTCCAGATCGTTGCCTGAGTTTTCAGCTTATCTTTACAGGCTGCGAGAGTGACGACACAGAAGACGAGAACGTTCACGGGGGCGCGATGTGGGCTAGGATGCCTATTACCGCCCTTGTGGCTGACACACCGCTGGAAAAGTGGCCGGAAAGAATGGTGACGCACCACGCGCAGCCTTGGGACTGTAGTTCTCGAGATCACGATGTCATGCAGTACGATAGGACAAGTTCTAGTCCTTGGATTTGTAAGATTGACGGTGAGTTCTATACAGGTAAATATATGTTTACCGTTGATTACACAGGATCATCTATCGCGGACGATCCTGCCCAGCATAAGCAAAGCCATGTAATTGAGCTTACGGACGCTGGAGATTGGACCGGAAATATTATTGCTTTACCCAATAACCGGGTTAGAGCAACAAGTCCCGCTTTGTGGGAAACAGGTGAAGGAGCTCCTGACTTTAAGCCAAGTCAGTGGACACATAATGCGGAGTCTGACGGAAGTTACATGGATCCGTCTGTGACGTTTGATAATTTGTATAGTGGGAAACAGTAATGTTTCACGTGAAACAAAATGGCTAGAAAGAGGGCAAAACCCATACGCCGCACTACTAGCGGCAAAGGCGCCAACTATCGTAAGACCAGCAAGGGTGCTGGAATGACGAAGAAGGGCGTTGCCGCTTATCGTAAAGCCAATCCTGGGTCTAAGCTTAAAACAGCGGTCACCGGAAAAGTTAAGAAGGGCAGCGCAGCGGCAAAACGTCGGAAGAGTTACTGCGCTCGTTCTTTGGGTCAACTCAAACGTAGTTCTGCCAAGACGCGTAACAATCCCAATTCGCGTATCAGGCAAGCTCGTAGAAGGTGGAAGTGCTAATGGCTACGAAAGACGCTTGTTATCGAAAGGTTAAGGCACGTTATAAGGTGTTTCCGTCTGCGTATGCGTCTGGAGCGATAGCTAAATGTCGTAAGGTTGGCGCTAGTAACTGGGGCAACAAAACCAAAAGGGCTGTTGGCGGTACTGTTCGGACCAATGGCTGTGGAGCAGTTATGCCTCGTCACGGCGGGAAAAAAGTTAAGATATTCTGATGGCTGTCCGCAAGACAAAGAAGGGCGCCGCGCTCAAACGTTGGTTCAAGGAAGATTGGATCGATGTGAGAACAGGAAAACCTTGCGGCAGGAAGAAAGGCGAGAAGAGAGGAACGCCTTATTGCCGGCCCAGCAAACGTGTTTCTAAGAAGACTCCTAAAACTTCTGGGGAGTTAACAGCGTCTGAGAAAAGGTCTAGGGTTGCTCAAAAGAAACGTTTAGGCCAACCTGCCGGTAAACCCCGTAGGGTACAGTCTGTAAAACGTGCAAATCTTGGTGGTATGATGAAAGTGAGGGTCTTCTAATGGCTAAAAGTAGAATGGTTAACCAGATGTCTGATCAGATGGACATCTCTAAAAAGGAGGCAGGTGGTCTTATGAAAAAGGCAAAGAGTATGAATGATGCCGAAGGCATGAACATGGGTGGCATGAAGCGCCGGCCAATGCCTGCCCCAGGAATGGGCGGTTATGAAATGAATATGGCCGATGGCGGAATGGCCCGTATCAAAGGCGCGCCGCCTGCTCAAGTCAAAGGCCTGACCTATAACGATAACGGTGGAAAGGGGACTTTCTGATGGAAGAGTCTGGCAGAACAATTTCTGACGCGGATCGTCGTCGTGATCAAACAAGAACAATTTCTGACGCGGATCGCAGATTACTGGAGATCGCGGATCGTCGTCGTGATCAAACAAGAACAATTTCTGACGCGGATCGCAGATTACTGGAGAGGCTGTTATCTGATGAGTCTGGTAGAACAATTTCTGACGGGGATCGCCGCCGCATGATAGAAAGAACGCTGGCCGGAAAGTCCCGAATAATGACGCGCTCTGAAGGAGGCACGGCGGAAGCTCCTTACAAAACACGAGCAGCCGCAGAAAGAGCTGCTGAAGAGAAGGCCGGAAAAGTTATTGAAGTTGAAGGTGGTTTTGCCGTGGTTGCAGCTGATCCGGCGCCCATTGAAGATTATTTTGAAAAGCCGAAAGAGCGTGCCATGGGCGGAGCCATGGTCGATGAACTGGGCTACATGCGCGGTGGTATGACCGAAGAGAAGCGCGGCCCAATCAAATACGCAGTTGGCGGAGCAATTAAAGGCAAAAATTTTAAAGGCAGCTTTTAAGAATGGCTGACCCAACGACGTTTGCCTATTCTTTACTAAAGAGTATACAAGGTCGCATAGAATTAACCCAGGACTCAATCCTCCATGGGGGCCCGAAAGACATGGAGTCTTACAAACATCTCGTGGGAGAATTACAGGGATTAGAGTTCGCAGAACGGGAGATCAAAGATCTCCTGCAATCCACGGAGGAAGAATGACCAAAACTTTATACGTTCCAGACCACGTACTAGAGTCCCAGAAAGCCCCGAAAGCCGAATCGTCTGCATACATAGATAAAAGTGAGAAAGTACTCGACCCCTCTCTTGTAAGTAAGAACCTTAAAGAGAGACTGCCGCAGCCCACAGGCTGGCGTTTACTTGTGATGCCTTACATGGGCAAAGCTGCCACCGAAGGTGGTATCCTTATTCCTGATGCAGTTAGAGATCGTGAAGCGTTGGCGACAGTTGTTGCCTACGTTCTAAAGGTAGGTCCTCTGGCTTATCAGGATTCGTCTAAATTTGGTGACGATGAAGATCGCAATTGGTGCAACGAGGGCGATTGGGTGTGTATTGGAAGATACGCAGGATCTAGGTTTAAGATCGATGGTGGGGAAGTCCGCGTCATTAACGATGATGAGGTCATTGCCACAATTCTAGAGCCCGACGACATTAAACACGTTTAGAAAGAAGAAATTAACCATGGAGAAAAGCCATGCCTACTGAGTCTGATATTGATGTTGGAGATTCCGAAGAGAATTCGGTTGATGTAAATGTTTCCGAAGAGTCGGAGGAAAAACCGGCTGAAGAAGTAAGCGTACAGCCGGAAACGGATGACGAACTAGATGAATACAGTTCTGGTGTTAAGAGCCGTATCAACGAATTAACCAAAAAATATCGTGAAGAAGAGCGTCAGAAGCAGACAGCTGTTCAGTTTGCTGAGAACGTTCGTAAAGAGAACGAGTCCCTCAAACAGCGTATGGAATCCTTGGACAGGGGTTACATGGAGCAGTTCGACGGACGAGTAACTTCCGAGATTGAGTCTGCTAAACGTATTCTTAAAGAAGCCCACGAAACGGGTGATGTTGATGCGATTGTTAACGCTCAAGAGTCTTTAGCGGATCTAACGGTTCAAAAGACCAACTCTAGAGTTGCTAGAGAGAAACCCGAAGGGCAGGAAATATCCCAAGCAGAAGCTCCGGCGGCTGCTCCGGCTCCGGCTCCGGCCCCAGACCCAAAAGCAGAGAGATGGGCGCAAGACAACGATTGGTTCGGTCAAGACGAAGTTATGACATATGGTGCTTTTGGCATCCATCGTCGCATGGTGGAAGATGAGGGGTTTGACCCATCTTCTGATGAATACTACACTGAACTTGATAGTAGACTTAGAAACGAGTTTCCAAACAAGTTTGATTCTAAGGCTAGATCGACCGGGGGAAGAAAAGTTGCGTCGGCTGAATCTTCCGCATCCCGCAAAAAGAGTGGACGGAAAACTGTGCGGTTAACCCCATCTCAGGTAGCTATAGCTAAGAAGCTTAACGTGCCTCTTGATGAATATGCAAAATACGTGAAGTGAGGGAATAGCCATGAATACTGAGAACACATCTCGCCAAAAGTCTACAAGAACGCCGAGAGCCAACCAAAATCGTGCAGGGCAAGCACGCAGGCAACCTTGGAAGCCCCCGTCCATGTTGGACGCACCACCCGCTCCAGATGGTTACAAGCATCGATGGATCAGGTCCGAAGTAATGGGTTTTGATGACCGCAAAAACGTAGCAGCACGATCTCGAGAGGGATGGGAACTGGTACGTGGTGAAGAATACCCTGACTTTGAGGTCCCGACCGTTGAAGATGGTAAACACGCTGGTGTAATAGGCGTAGGTGGTCTTTTACTTGCAAGGATTCCTCTTGAGATTGTTGAAGAACGCGACGAACATTTTCGTGGCATGACACGCAATCAAATGGCCGCTGTTGATAACGACTTAGCTCGTGAGCAGCATCCGGCAATGCCTATCAATAATCCTGATAGGCAATCTCGTGTAACTTTTGGAGGTCCTCAAAACGAGGACTAGGAGATAGAAAATGGCTAACAGTAATGGAAGCTTTGGTCTTCGTCCCATCTCTAAGCTAGGTGGCGGAACCAATTCCACTGGCCTTACGGGATATACTCCTTACGAAATCGCTAACGGTAACACTGACAAAATTTACCATGGGCAATTGGTTATTCCTCTTGCTTCAGGGTTTATCGATCACACGGCTAACGCTGCCGGTGGTACAGTCAGTCATCTGGGCGTATTTCAGGGATGTGAGTATGTCTCTAGTGTCACTGGAAAAACTACGTTTAGTAACTACTGGCCCGGATCCGGAGCGGATAGTAACCACCCCGTAAAGGCCTTTATCAACGATGACCCAAATCAGTTGTATTTAATTGCATCTGATGCGTCTCTGACAAGTAAGGCAAATGCGCGTGCAAGTGTCTTCCTGAACGCGAATCTTTCTACGGGCATCACGGGAACTGACGCTACTGGCGTTTCTTTGGGTCGTCTGGCTGTTAGTACGCTGGCAACTACCAATTCGTTGGCGCTTCGCGTCATGGGTTGGCAGGAAGATCCTGAGAACGAGGATTTTGAAGCCGCTGGCATCGGCGTAATTGTTAGGTTGAATAACTCGTTTAATGCACCTACTGGGTCCATTGCTTCGGGTACACCTTCAACCACTGGCGTATAGGAGAGGATTGAAAAATGGCTATTAGCAGAGCCCAACTAGCGAAAGAGCTAGAGCCCGGTCTCAACGCCCTTTTCGGCCTTGAGTATGCCCGGTATGACGATGAAGCTTCTGAGATTTATGATACTGAATCTTCGGAGCGTGCGTTTGAGGAAGAAGTGATGCTTTCAGGCTTCGGGTCAGCACCCGTTAAGCAAGAAGGTTCAGCTATTACCTTTGACGATGCCCAAGAAGCGTATACGGCACGGTACACTCATGAGACCATCGCGCTTGCTTTCTCCATTACGGAAGAAGCAATCGAGGATAATCTTTATGATCGCCTTGCCTCTCGCTATACGAAAGCTTTGGCACGCAGCATGGCCAACACCAAACAGGTGAAGGGTGCAGCTACGCTGAACAACGCTTTTGATAGCACGTTCGCTGGCGGCGATGGTAAGGAGCTTTGCGCTACTGACCATCCTCTGGTGAATAATGGTTCGCTTCGTAATGAGCCCAGCACTGATGCTGACCTGAACGAAACCAGCCTTGAGAATGCTCTTATTGACATTGCAGCTTTTGTTGATGAGCGCGGCCTTAAAGTCTCGGTTCGTGGACAGAAGTTGATTATCCCCCCCGCACTTCAGTTTGTGGCGGATCGTCTTCTTGAGTCTACTCTTCGCCCAGGTTCTGCGGACAACGATGTTAACGCAATGCGTAACATGGGTATGCTCCCGCAGGGTTATGTTGTTAACCACTATCTGACAGACACGGATGCGTTCTTCATTAAGACGGACGCTCCTCGCGGTTTCGTTCACTTTGAGCGTATGCCGATGTCTACGAAGATGGAGGGCGACTTTGATACAGGCAATGTTCGGTTCAAAGCCCGTGAGCGTTACAGCTACGGTTACTCTGATCCTCGTTGCGTGTACGGATCCAAAGGCGCATAAGACTACGGGGGAGAGGAGACTCTCCCCCGACTTATTTCTGGGAATCATAGCCCTAGCGACTGTCCCAGCAGACGCTTACGAAGACTCTAGGGCCAATCTCTCGTAAGGAGGAAGCCGCATGGCTAATACAACTTTTAATGGTCCCGTTCGCTCAGAGAACGGTTTTGAGGTAATCAACGTAGCCGCCGTAACGGGCGCAGAAACCACTGTTTTTGATGTTGCCTCTACAGGTATTGTTACGGACAAATACGTCAAGCATGTTGGTTTTGCCACGGGCGTTACCGTAAACAGCACAGCGGGTGACAGCCCCGCAATTGGCGAGTTTACTCAGCCGGCTAACACCGTAATCACCGACATCAAGATTTTATGTGTTACCGCTCCAGTTATTGGAACGGGAGATATTGGTTATGAGGTTGGAACGTCTACCTCTGGCGCACAGATCGTAGCGGCTGTAACGGATGAAATCCTTGACGGTGGAACCACTGTCGTTGTCGGCAACGTGACAACTACTACATTGGTAGCGACGACGCAGAGCGCAACTACTGCTCCAGTTTCCGCCCAATACGCTTCGGCGGAACGGACCATCTTCTGCAACATTACGAACACCGTAGATGCTACGACAGCAGGCTCCTTTACGTTCATTATTGAATACGTCCAGGTAGCTTAACTTAAATGGGGGGAGGCAACTCCCCCCCTTAAAAGGAGGTCATGATGGCTGATGCTGTAACGGCAACTACCGTAGAAGACGGCCCTCGAGAGGCCATCTTCTACCTCACTAACACCAGCGATGGAACGGGCGAGGCCGCTGTAACTAAGGTGGATGTTTCGGCTCTTTCATCTTTGCAGGACGGCACTGCTTGCACGGGTGTTCGTATTAAACGAATCACGTTCACCAATGTGGGTATGGGCGTAAAACTTCTTTGGGATGCGTCTACAGATGTTATCGCAGCGCAACTTCCAGCAGACTATTCGGACACTTTAGATTATTCAGACATGAGCGGTCTTCCTAATGTTGCGGCCTCCGGTGGAAACACAGGAGACATTCAACTTACTACGGTAGGACACAGTAGCGGAGACACGTACTCGGTCGTTCTGCACTGCTTGAAGCAGTACTAAGTGCTATGTCTGATAGTCTTGACAGAAAGAATGAGCTAGAGCTTGTCAAGATACAGGGGGATATAAAGCTCCTCTCGGAGAGGATACATATCATAAAGACGAATGATCTTCATCACGTTCAGAAGTCTCTTGACCTCATTACCAAGATTTTGTGGGGTGTAGGTGTTTTGATACTAGGTCAATTAGCTGTTGGTGTGCGGTTGGCTCTTTTTGGATAGGAATTAGTTATGGCAACTTCTGGTTCGGTTGATTTTAACCTAGACATGGCCGAGATAACCGAAGAGGCCTTTGAACGTTGTGGTCTAGAGTTCAGAACAGGGTATGACGCTAAAACAGCGCGTCGATCTTTAAACCTTTTATTCGCAGAGTGGGCAAATAGAGGCCTTAATTTATGGACTGTTGAAGAGATTACGCAGTCTCTTGCTCAATACTCCACGAGCTCTTCCGTAGCCACATATCCCCTTGGAGTAATTACTGCTACGGTTGGGTCTTCAACAAATCTTCTTGTTGGAAGAACTATAACCGGATCAACGAGTGGATCAACGGCTCAAGTTATATCAAAGCCCAGTTCCACTACCATAACAATCACTATCCCGTCTGGTTCATTCACCGCCGGAGAGACCATTACAAGTGCAGCAAGTGATGAATCCGGAGTTTCTACAACTATCTCGGCAGACCCAAGTTTAGATGACGTGCAGGCTACCGTTGACGTTCTGGAGGCTGTTGTACGACGAAGCGGCTCTGATATAGGAATTAGCAGAATAAGTAGAGGCGATTACATAGATACGCCTGACAAAACCACACAAGGCCGTCCATCTCAGTTTTATATCGACCGTCAAATTACTCCTAGAGTTAGCCTTTGGCCCTCTCCAGAAAACTCCACTGATCAATTAATTTATTATCGAGTGAAGAGGATTGAGGACGCTGATGCTGGAGTAAACAACCCTGATATTCCTTTTCGCTTTCTACCGTGTCTAACAGCCGGGCTATCCTATTATCTTGCTATCAAAAGGTCTCCTGACAGAATTCAACTGTTGAAAGCTATTTATGATGAGGAGTTTCAAAGAGCAGCGTCAGAGGACAGCGAAAGAACAGGTCTTCGTTTAGTTCCCAGTTTCTCGTCGTTGAGTATCTAAAATGTCTCGATACGCTTCAGGAAAATATGCAAAAGGAGTGTCCGACCGTTCCGGTAGAGCATACCCTCTTCGGCGTATGCTTATAGAATGGAATGGAATGCTCGTAGGACCTGACGAGTATGAATCAAAACAGCCTCAACTAGAGCCAAAGAGAGTTAGGGCTGATCCCGAAGCTTTGCGTGTGAGCCGGCCAGCAAGAACAGAACCAGAGGTGGCTGCGGTTTTACCTTTAAACGCCTTTAGATCTGGGTCCAGCGGGTCAGCAGTTATAACAGTTAATGAACCAGGTCACGGAAGGTCTACAGGAGACACAGTTAGATTTAGATCCGTTGAAGCCTTTGATGGGTTTACAGAAACCGTTATAGAATCTGCTAGTGGATATTCTATAACCGTTCCGACCGACAGCGACGGTGACCCCGACGCTGATTTCTATACATTTTCCGCCTCAAGCGGAACAGCAACCGTTGGAAATTTAAGTGGCGGAGGAGGAGTTTCTTCTGCTGGTCCCGTAACCCTACCCGCGTTGCCTGTCGTTGACTTGGGTAATGGATACATAACCTAGCGGAGAACTCTAAATGGCCTACACCTTTACCACGCTAAAAACAGCGATACAGGATTACGTTCAAAGCACTGAAACGACATTCGTTAATCAGTTGCCTCGATTCATTCTTAACGCAGAAGAACGAATTCTAAAAGAATCCCAGTTGGATGTGTTTCGTAAATCGTCTCAGGGCACGGCTTCTAGCGGTAATTCCTACTTGCAAAAACCTTCTGATTTCTTGTCTCAAAATTCGTTGAGCGTCATAAACTCTTCCAACAAAGAGTTTCTGTTATACAAGCAAGCTACCATGCTCCAAGATTACACACCTAACCCCGCCACAACGGGAGTACCTCAATACTACGCTGATTGGGACGAGGCTACTTTTCTCCTAGCCCCTACTCCCAATGACAATTTTACTATGGAACTTCACTATTTCTATCGTCCAGATTCTATAACAACGACTGCTAGTGGAACCACTTGGCTGGGTGATAATGCAGAACTTGCTCTCTTGTACGGCTCCTTAGTTGAAGCCTATACGTTTATGAAAGGCGAGGCAGACCTTTTGAGTTTGTATAACCAACGATTCCAAGAATCGTTGCAGTGGCTGAAGAATCTTGGCGAGGGACTCCAGACGCGAGATCAATATAGGTATGACCGTCTTAGAAGGGATGTTGCGTAATGTCTGATTCGGTTAGCGCCGGAGAAATAGGTAATGCTTTAGTATTTACCACAGATAATCGTGGTCATTCTCCTGAACAGATGGCTGAGATGGCGTTAAACAAAATAATGACGGTCTCGGACACCGCGCCGCCTGTCATACGAGAACAAGCGTATGCCCATAGAGAGCGTTTGAAAGAAGTGCTAGTCTTTTATATGAATAGGATGTGTCAAAGTGAGAGAACGACTATTTGGGCTTTGATGAAGCAACAGGGTCATGACGACATGGCCGAGATTATAAGGAGGCTGTAATGGCTGTAGGAACATCTGGTATTTGCGGCACGTACAAACGGGAAATCAACGCAGGAATCCATTTTTGGACCACACATTCTCGTGGGGACGGAAGTTCCATAGCAGCAGATACATTCAAGCTGGCTATGTTTACGAACAGTTCGTCTATTGACGTAGACACCACTGGGTATACGACGAGCAATGAAGTCAGTGGGACTAACTATTCGGCTGGTGGTGCTGCTATATCAAGTGCCACAATTGGTCTTGGCGACAACAGTAGTTCTGTTCCCACGGCGTTTATCGATATGGCTGATGTGACGTTCTCAACATCTACAATTAGTAGTGCGAGAGGGGCTCTCATATATAACTCTACTCTGGCAAACGCGGGAACGGCTGGTGATACCACACATGCTGCTAAACCTTCGGTCTGCGTTATTAACTTTGGCGCAGACAAATCGTCCAGTGCAGGTGATTTCACTATTACAATGCCTGCAAATGATGCCAATAACGCATTGATTAGGATTGCTTAATGTCTAACGCTAATCTCGGTGGTTGGGGACGGGGAACTTGGAACTCTGGTGCTTGGAATACTCCGGGTACTGTAGAAGTTACGGGTGTCTCTGCGGCCACTGCGATTGGAACTGTACAATTAGACATAACGGTTCCGGTTACAGGGGTTTCTGCGGCCACTGCGGTTGGAAGCGTACAAGTAGACGTAACGGTTCCGGTTACGGGTGTCCAAGCGGCTGCTGTTATCGGAACTGCGGTTGCAACAGGCGATGCAAACTTCTCCGCAACAGGTCTTGTTGCGGCCACAGCAATCGGAAGCACGCAGGTAGACATAACGGTTCCGGTCACGGGAGTGCAGGCATCAACTGCGGTTGGCCGAGTTCTTATTTGGGAGAAAATAGATCCCGGACAAACGGCAAGCTGGAATCCAATAACTTACACGCAGACGCCGAATTGGACTAAGATAGCGGCATAGGAATAAAATTATGGCATCATCATACACAACTAGTTTTGGTATCGAAAAGATAGGCTCCGGAGAACAGTCCGGAGCTTGGGGCGATACTACGAACCACAACCTAGATATTCTGGACCGCATTGCCTCCTATAAAGCAGTGGGGCTTTCTGGATCTACTCATACACTGACTGTTCGAGAAGCTTCTCCTGGTTCAGGCACCGAGAATCTTCAGGACGGCATGTACCGTGTTATAAAGTTTACAGGAGCCCTTGGGGCGAACAACACGGTTACGGTGGCTCCAAATACAACGTCCGCCTTCTTCATAATTATAAACGCCACTACAGATTCTGGATCTAGCGGACCCTATTCTGTAATTCTGACGCAGGGTTCCGGTGCAAACATAACCGTAGCCAACGGAAAGTCGGCGGTTGTCTATATGGATGGCGCGGGTTCCGGTGCTGCGGTTGTAAATGCGCTATCAGACTTGCAAATTGCTACGTTAACCGCGTCTGGGGACGTTACCGCAAGCGGTACGTTCAATGCTTTGGGGGATACCGCCGCAAGCGACAAAGCGGCAATGGGGTACACGGATGCTGAAGGTCTGATCCTAACCGGCCAGGGTAGCACGAATGACGTTACCATCAAGAATGACGCGGACGCGGACGTTATCACGATTGCGACAGGTGGTACTAGCGTTGACATCGTAGGAGATGTAACAGCCTCTACCGTACAGGCTGATGGCGACACTTCCGCTGGCGATAACGCTGCGATGGGGTACACGGCTGCTGAAGGTCTAATTCTTACCGGGCAGGGTTCGACTAACGATGTCACGATTAAGAACGATGCTGACGCTGATGTAATCACGATTGCGACCGGAGCAACCAACGTCGATATCGTAGGTGACGTGACAGCCGCTACAGTAAACGCGGATGGCGACACCTCTGCCGGTGATAACGCTGCAATGGGCTACACCGCTGCGGAGGGTTTGATCCTAACGGGTCAAGGCTCGACCAACGATGTCACAATCAAGAACGATGCTGATGCTGATGTCATTGAGATTCCGACAGGCACCACGAATGTGACGGTCGCTGGTCAGTTCAATGGTGGCACGATCATTCTTGCGGAGACTGACACTGACACGTCAAACACCGGCAGTGTGACGATTGACTTCTCGGCTCATCAGAACTTTGTGCTTACCCTTACGGGTAACGTGACTTTGGCTAACCCGTCTACTGAATCAGTTGGTCAGGCTGGTGTGTTTGTGTTTATCCAAGATGGAACGGGTTCTCGAACTCTTAGCCTTGGAACGGACTACGAAAGCCCTGCTGGGGCCGGTATTACACTTAGCACCGCAGCGAGTGCGGTTGATGTAGTCCCCTACTTCGTTAAGGCGTCGGGCAGTATCCAGCTAGGCGCACCGCAGTTGGCGTTTAGCTAATGACTATGTTTGGCTCACAGTGGCTAGCTAATGCTGGGTCAGGGTACGAGATAAGTCAGTCGATCCGGTTTAACGACGACGACAGTCCTAAACTGTCTCGCACTCCATCTGCTGGTAATAGAACGACATGGACGTATAGCGTCTGGTTAAAAAGAGGGGACATTCCCGGATTATCAAAAGATATTTTTTCTGCCAGCACGAATTCCACAAATCGTTTTGAAATACAGTTTAATGCTAGTGAGCAAATACGCATCTCGCAATCAGACTCAGGTTCAACGACCGACGATTTGCAAACAAACCGATTATTTAGAGACCCGTCTGCTTGGTATCATATCGTGGTGAGATACGATACTACAGAAAGCACAGCATCTGACCGAATAAAGCTGTACGTCAACGGCGTTCAAGAAACTAGCTTTAGCACGGCTAATTACCCCACTGCCTCTTACGAGGGAGATGTTAATGCCAATGTCGTGCATACGATTAGCTCACGAGAATCTGGTGGCGTTTTTTTCGACGGCTATATGGCAGAGATTAATTTTGTAAGTGGAACCGCCAAAGTAGCGTCTGATTTTGGCGAGACCAATGATGATGGCGTTTGGATTCCGAAGCGATACAGCGGTGCTTACGGCACCAATGGATTTTACCTGACAGGGGCTAATAGTTCTGATTTTGGCGAAGATTTCTCAGGCAACAATAATGACTGGACGGCCTCTGGCTTGGCAGCGGCGGATCAGATGTCGGATACCCCGACTAACAATCACTGCACTTACAACCCTCTTCGCATTCGTGGAACTAATACACTTAGCGACGGTAATTTACAGGCCGCTGCTGGAAGTGCAGGTGCATATGTTACTTCAACTTTCGGTGTCAGTTCTGGCAAATGGTATTGGGAATATACATTTACCGGGACATATAACTTTCCCATTGTAGGTATAATGGGTACTGCTCTATATCAAGATGCTTACCCCTCTCAATTAACTAATGCTGTTCTTTATTATTCTTCTAACGGAAATAAATACATCGATAGCACTAGCAGTTCCTATGGAGCCAGTTATGCGGTCAGTGATAAAATCGGCGTTGCACTAAACTTAGATGATAATGAAATTACTTTCTTCAAAAATAACAGCACTCAAGGCGCTATCTCTATTAGCAACAGAGAATATACACCGCTAGTTGGTGAAGAAGGGTCTAGCAATGGCGGCATCATTGCTAATTTTGGGCAGTCAGATTTTGAATACACACCACCGACAGGCTTTAAAGCACTAAACACGGCCAACCTACCTGAGCTAACAATCAAAGATGGGTCAGCGTATTTTCACACTCAGCTATACACGGGCAACGGCAGCAGCGGCCTAGCGGTTACGAACGATGCCAATGCTGGCGATTTTAAGCCAGACCTTTGGTATTTAGCTCCCCGGTCTAACGGGGATAACCATGTTTTCATCGACAGTGTTCGAGGGGTAACCCAGCGTCTCAAAAGTAACTCAAGTGACGCCGAAGATACGGATAGCCCCGCACAAATCACGTTTGAAACGGATGGGTTTGATCTCGATACAACGGATGGAAATTTCAACGGGTCAGGTAGAACGTATGTCGCATGGCAGTGGAAAACCACAGGGGGGTCGAGCAGCACGAACGAAACCGGAGACATAACCTCGACTGTAAGTGCTAACACGACTGCCGGTTTTTCGGTGCTGACTTACAGCGGAAATGGGTCAGATAATCAAGAAATTGGTCACGGAATTGGCATTGCGCCAAAGATGATAATTACAAAACGACGTAATGCTGGTGGTGATTGGTCTATGTACCACGATGCTGTCGGCATCAATAAAGTAATGTACTTAAATCTTTCAAACTTACCCGCCAGCAATACCGAACAATATAGAGCGACACCAACTAGTTCTGTCTACACCGTGGGGGTAGGCGGGGATGTAAACGCATCTGGCGGAACTTATGTTGCCTACGTTTTCTCGGAGGTCGAAGGTTTTTCAAAAATGGGTTCCTATGTGGCAAATGCCAGTACAGATGGGCCGTTTGTACATTGTGGTTTTCGTCCGGCCTTCGTCATATTTTTCTCAATCGCTGGCAGCGGTGCAGGTAGATGGATGCTTGATACTGCGAGAAGTCCTTTCAATGTTGCAGATAAAATTATTCAAGCTAACACCAGTGCATCAGAAGACAGTGGGTCTTCTTATAATTTAGATTTTGTCAGCAACGGCTTTAAAATTAGAACATCTTCGGATTTCAACAGTAGCGGTAGAACCATCGCTTTTGCGGCATTCGCAGAAAACCCCTTCGGCGGTGACGACGCAGCGCCAGCGACAGCAAGATAGGACAAGATTATGTGGAAATACTCCGGCAGAACTATTAAGGAACACAAAGCGTGGACCGATGACAATGGTATCACGCATCCCCAGAACTGGCACATCTGGTCGCCTAGCGAGAAGGCTGCTGCTGGCCTAACTGAGGTTACGCCGGAGACGCCACCTGATAGCCGCCTTTACACTTGGGGCTACCAAGCTGATGGTGTGACGATCTCCAAAACGGCCAGAAGCATGACCGATGTCGGCGTGGTAGACGATGATGGAAACCCGGTCAACGATGACGATGGCAACCAGATCATGGAGCCGGGGGTCCGCTCTCAGCTAAAGGCTGAAGTAAAATCTCAACAGGGTTCGTTGCTTGCACAGACCGATTGGGCTGTCGTTCGGAAGGCTGACAAAGGAACGGCAATTCCTTCAAACATCCAGACCTATCGTGATGCAATCCGCACCAAAGCCACTGCAATGGAAAGCGCAATTGATGGTGCAGCAAACACTGACGCTGTAGCTGCGCTGTTTGTTACCTTTGACTCAGAAGGAAACAAGTCCGGTATCCTTTATGATTGGCCTGTGTTGGGAAGCTAGTAAATGCCTCTGTCTAAAATACAGTTTAGACCTGGAGTAAACCGCGAGACTACGTCCTACGGTGACGAGAACGGCTGGTTTAATTCGGATTTGATACGGTTTCGTAAGGGTCGTCCTGAGAAAATGGGCGGCTGGGAGCGTCTGAGCAGCAACACCATAGACGGGACAGGTCGTTCCCTTCACGTCTGGGCGGCGCTCGACGGATCCAAATTCATGGGCCTTGGCACGGAAACCAAGTTCTATATTGAAGAGGGCGGTGGTTACAACGACATCACCCC
>Ga0208545_1000195_pt1 | contig 27502 bp, 29 predicted proteins | sample DEB08_DNA_12_FD_185498 | JGI IMG/M metagenome (GOLD analysis project Ga0208545, IMG submission 185498) | Aqueous microbial communities from the Delaware River and Bay under freshwater to marine salinity gradient to study organic matter... | ecosystem: Environmental > Aquatic > Marine > Coastal ... | reverse complement strand
GGGTGACATTCATGGAGGATCACATGCTCGACGACCAAACGAAAGAACTGGTGCGCAATCTCAACAATCCGCACCGCGTGACAAACATCATGGCGCTGTTCAAATTCTGCGAACAGGCGGCCACGATCATACAGGAGCAGTCGGCTCAGCTGCACCAGCTGGCGGCGGACACGCTGAAGGCGCAGCCCGCTAAGACTGCGCCTAAAAAAGCTGCCAAGAAATAGCGTTTAGCGGGGGCCGGCGAACATCCTTAACAGATCCTGAGAAGGGTCGATCGGAGGCTGTACGCCGGCTGCCTGCGCTGACGCTCCCGCGCCGAGAAGCCCGCTTATGACGTTGCCCCTTGTCGCCTCTCCCGTCTCCCTGGCTGCCTGTATTCCCGGAGCTGCGCGCTCCATAGCCTGCGCCTGGCGCATTAAGTCGTCCGGTGTCATGCGGCGAGATAGGATTGGCGCCAGCTGCTCTTGAGCCGCGCGGATGCGATCCGCCTGGCCGCCTCCAGCCAACAGCATGTCAGACGCCATCGCGGTCGGCGCGCCCAGCAAGCCCTGCTGACCTATGCGCTCACCCATCGTCGGGGTGATTAACTCCTCAAAGCGCTTCTGCACCGCCTGGCGTATTGCTGTCTTTGAGTTTTGAGCAACAGAGGCTGCCATAATCATCGCGTCGCTGGCTTCCCGGATCTTATTTGACATCTTCTCGAAGCCAACGTCGCCCAGAACCATTTGCATCTTTGTGGCCACGGCCCGAGTATTCATCGCCTTCAGCTGCGCCAGCGCCTCAACCACTTCAGCGTCGGTGCGCTTTGTTGGGTTGATTTTCGCGTTTGCCGCAATCTCGTCTAGGCGGTTTCTAAGCGCAGTTCTGACGTGCTTGAGCTCAGTTGGCCCCATAACGTCCAAGGCGATCTGCACCTCTTCGCGCGTCACAGACGGGCTCAGCAAGTCGGTGCCCAGGTCTGCCGCGATCTTCTGGTCGATGGCATCTTTGCCCGCAGCGCGCGCCGCTCCATAATCTGGGCTTACCTCGTCAAGCGCGTTGCGCATCTGAATGGCCAGTGCAGTCTTGGAACGGTATCCCTCGATGTCGCCAGACCGCTTGAGCTCTTGGGCGCGGCTGTGCAGCCGGCGCGTGACGTAGTCCAGCGTCTCGACTGTCGGCGTCCGCATGGCAATGTAGTTTCCGTCAACGTCGTAGGTTATATTAACGCCGTCCGCCTGCTTCAGTATCTTGTTCGCCTGCTCTTCGCTAACGCGCGTCGGCACCATGTAGCTAAACTCTCCGCCGGCCTCACGCATCAGTGTGGTAGCGCCGGTCAAGTCATCTGGAGACACTCGGGTGTACAAATCAAGCACAGTGTCAGAGGCTTCTTCGCCGGGAGTTATCTGGGCGGTGTATGCGCTACCGTACAGATCCCTGCGAGCCTGTGCCGTGTCCGCCATGATGTCGGCCTTCTGGCCGATCTTGCCAGATGTAACCTCGCCAAGAACATCGTCCAGCGTTCTGGACAGATCTTGTGACGCGGCCAAGGATGTTTCGTTTAGGTTTGAGCGGACCACTGCCGCACCCTTACCCGGAGTGTTCGCCACGACGTCAAGCAGGTTTGACATGTTAGGGCCAAGCGTTGCTATGTTTCCGTAGGGCGTGTTGGCCGCGGCGGCGGCGCCGACGCCGTCAGCTTCCACGGCGTCTTTTATCAGCCGCTTAGCGTCGCCCTTGGCGCCGATCTTGTTAATGTCAGAGCGGAACGGCATTTCAGCCTTAAAGCGGCTCACACCGCCGGCGATTGACCCGATAACAGGCGCGACTGTCCCCGCGACCAAGCCGAACATGCCGCCGACTTGCGCCTGCCGTGCCGCCTCTTCTGCGCCGCCTTCTCCGTAACCTGCAATCCCGCCTTCGGCGGCGCCTATGCCAGTGCCGAAGCCCATAGCCTGTGCGGCACGCCCAATGCGCGTTGGTGCGTTTATTAAGCGGTCAGCTCCAGACGCCACGCCGGTGGCCACGCCGGTGGCTAGACGGGCGCCGGCCGTCAAAGCCGGATACTCTGCTTCCTGCGACCCTATGGCTGCGCGGATAGTCTCCTCGCTAATGTTTGGGTTCACTGCGGCCATCGCTGGCTCAACATAGCCGCGAGCAAACGGAACACCCTTACCAAACCCGCTGGCCAGCGACGTGAAGCCTTCGCCAACAACTTCGCGGGACATTTCGCCTTTGACGACTTTTGCAGCGTCTCCGCCTTCACGCATGATGCTGGTGATTGTGCCCTGGTCGGCGGTCACATATGCGTCGTTAGGGTTCACATAATTCATCTGCCGCGTCTTGCGGTTTTGCGTGATGTAGCCGCCGTCCGGGTACTGCTTCAGCAGCGTGGAGCCCTCGGGGACGTTTATAGCGGAGGCCGAGGCTTCTGCCTCTCTCGCGCGCTCCATGAAGCGGGCGGCCGCGGAACTGTCGCCAGCCGCATGTGCCTGCCGCGCCTGATCTCGTAATTGTGCTGCCGTGGAGGCCATATTAATCCCCTAATTTACTGGCGTTGGCGGGTAAAGGTTGTCTAGATCTGCGTCGCTAAGTGGAGGCTGCGTGCCGCCTTGCGTGCCTTGCCCCGGAGTGTAGATCATCTCGTCGGGAATGCTCTCCCCTTGCAGCCTGCGTGAGAAAATATCAACGTAGAAGCGCAGCTCTTTCAGCGAGTTGACGTAGTCCGCGTAGCTTTGCATCTGACCAAGGCGTGCCATAGCTTGCTCAGCCTTGATGCCTTCCAGCTCGGTGATCTGGCCGCCGCCTTTTAGCTTTTCAAACGCCTGCAAGAACACGTCGCCGCGGATTTGCTTTATCATCTCATTAACTCGAGCCACATTGGGATCGAGGCCAACAGTGGACGCAAACCCCCGGACAATGCCCTCGAAGCCCAGAGCGTCTTCTAAGTTGGGGTCGTTCATCAGGGCGTCGATACGCGCAATAAGAGCCGCCTTGCCGGAGATTTCCGTCCCTTGGGTTTTCTGGCGATCCAGCTCCTCGATCATCAGCTTGGCTGTCGGCCCGTCAATAAAGCCCTGCGCAGCCGCGGAAAGTATTGCTTCACGACTGGCGCCTGCACCGCCTAGCCCCAGTGTGCCCATAACCTGAGTGCGCTGCGCCGCAGCCGTCGCCTTGCGCTGCATGTCGGCCTGCTCGTTGAAGCGGCCGAGCATGGCGTTGAAGTTTCCGCCCTGCCGACCCGCCAGAGCCGCGCCTGCGTCAGATAGCGCGGAAAACGCCAACATCTTGCGCTGCGTTTTGCTCAGGAGTGCGTATGGATCTGTCGGAGTGGCAGTCTGGGGCGCCAGAAGCTGCTGGAGTGTTGCCGCGCCGCTTGGGGCCGTATCAGCGGCAGGCGCAGTGGCCGTATCAGCGACAGGCGTAGTAACGGGCGTAGTAACGGGCGTAGTAACAGGTTCCGGCGCCGGATCTTCCGCCGCTGACCCGTACCCCAAGTCGTCAAGATCACGAGGCAGCATCACTGTGCCCACCTTGACGCCGGTCACGTCCTTGTTCATGGCTATCATCCGGTCGATGTCTTCCTGCGTGAATAGTCTTGCCATGTCTATGCTCCTCTGTACGCCGTGTAACCTGTAGCCGCCGAACCATAGCCTCCGAGCAAGTTGCCAACCGCCGTCAACCCGCCAAACGGATCGCGCATCGTCGTTGTGCCGAGGCCCGCCGGAACACCGGAACCCGCCGCCAGGACCGCGTTAAGCTGCGTGAGCGGATACCCTTGCTGCTCTTGGAACATTGCGTAGTCCGACTGCAACTGAGCCTGCTCAAGGGCGCGCTGCTGCTCGCCCGCAGACATCTGAGCGCCGAGGCCGGACAACTCTGACTGCAAGCGCTGCCCCGCCAGACCACCCATTGCGTTAGCGGCCGCAGACCGGATGCCGGCAGCTTGGAACTGACCCTGATAGTTGGCCGCGTTAGCTGCCTGTTCGAATTGCGCCTGCTGCTGTGCAAACTGGTTCGCCGCCGCCATGTTGCCAGCGCGGGCCGCCTGATCTCGGGCCGCTGCGGCTTCGCGAGCCTGTTGGCCAAGTGTCTCGGCTGTCATCTGCTGGCCTGACTGCAATGCGCGAGCCTGCTGCACGTTGCCGATGTCGAACTGGCCGGAGCCAAGCGCCTGCGTAAACGCCTTCTCCTGCAATCCGGCGACAAGGTCTGCCGCCTGCTTGCCGTAAGCCTCGCGCGTGCCGGCTTCGGCGACACCTTGGCGAGATCCGCCAAAGGCGCGGGCCGCAGTCGCTTGAGCGCTCAGCTTGTTTAGCGCCTGCTCCTGGGCGCCGCCTAAAGTCTCCAGGCTGCGGTTGATTACGTTTTGAGTGTAAGGCGACATATACGCGTCGAAGTTTGTCCTCGCCAGCGTGTCGACGCCAATTTGCCCCGGCGCCCGTGCGGCCTCTACTGCCCCGACGCCCTGCATTCTCTCCGCCTGACCGAGCTGAGCCGCTTGCATGTCGGTAGGTGTGAAGTTGGCCAGACCTTGCTGCGCGCCTATCGCCTGGTCGTATGTCTGGCCGCCCATGTCCAGGCCGCCAAAGCCGGAAAGAGCCTGCTGCTGAGTGGGCGTCATTCCGGCAATCGTCTCGCCTTCGTATGGGGTGTATTCCGTTTCGGCGATCTCAATGCCGCGCGGCAGGATCTGCTCGCGGATAAAGTCTTCCTGCCACTGCGGCAGCTTGGTTTCTTTTGTCGTGGTCGAACCCATCAGCTCAGCTCCATCTCATAATGCCTACGCGTTTCTCGGAATGAAGCCGCCTCTGCGTATTTTGCGAACCCCTTGCGACCGTCAGTCTCAATCGCGTCCATTTTAGCGTCTTTCGCTATTTTTGTCAAAGTGGCCAACGCCTCTCCGGCCCAGAGGTGCATGTCCTCTCCGCCCATCCACTCAATCTTCATATTGCGGCGCAGCGGGTGGTGCAAAATGCAGGTCACGACGGACGCCATTGGCACCCCGTCAACGTAAACCATCCACAGCAGGGACATGCCATCGTATAGGTCTTGGATGATGTGGTCGGCGTTTACATTGTCCTGGCGCGCAGTGGACATCGCTATGAAGCGTCGCGCGTCTTCGATCACCGCCGGCAGGTTTTCTGGCAGCACGGCAAACATTTCCACCTTGGGATCTTGCTGCGGTTCGAAGCTGACCTTTATGACGTTTTCACTGGTCATCCGTGCAGCCTCGTTATCGCAATGGTTGAAGCTGGTGCTGCGGGTGCAAACGCCGTTGCCGCAGTTGCATCGAGAAATCCGCTGGTGCTATCAACAGCCCACATCGCTTCCAAGTAATCTCCGGCGGCAAAGTTAAAGATAACAGACCGAGACACGACAAGCGTTGCCCCGTTTTGATGCAGTGCGTTCTTCATCGTTGACCCAGCAACGTCAACGCCGTTGACGCGCGGCCAGAACCAAAAGTTTACAGTTGAGCTGGACGTAGATGAAATTTGCGCCGAAAAGCTAATCATATACTCGCCAGCCTCTTCGAAGACTATGCGAGATGCTGGTGTGCCGTTTGTAATACCTTCGGCAGCGCTTGATGTGTACGTCAAAGCGTAGGCGGTGTTTATAGATGCCGCAGTCTGATCCGCTGTGATGCCGCCAGCATACTGGCCATCCTCCAACACGATCTGATGCCACTCACCATTTTTGGAAACCACCGGATAGCCATATTCACGATCCCACATCAAGACGCCATCTGCCGCCGCACTATCGTAATCACGCCGATGCGTAAGAAAAGAACGTGTGCTTTGCAGCCACGCACTAAACTTTTCCGCCCATACTTTAAAATCAGGGCCTATGGGAGGTGCGCCATAAAAGCTCATCTCTTGGCACCCGGCCTTGCGTCAAGGCGCATAATGCCCACGCGCCAGTCAGCAGCCTCCACGCCTTCCACGCGCATTCTGATTTGACGCCCTTGGAAGCGACAAGATGTTGGGTTTGATGTGTTGAACGGCCCCTTTTCCGTTTCAGTGTCGTTGGGATAATTGCGAACCTTAAATTTTAAATCCACATCGCCCTGTGTTTTTTCGTCTGGGATGACGCTTGTGACCTTCATCAGGCGATCACCAGTGCCGATTGCTATTGGACCTGTCTCTGCAAATGGCGTTGCACCATCGTAGTCAAAGCCAACCTCATGCTCGTAAACAACGCCGTCGGACTTGACCATAAACGGACGGCGGAATACTCCGCGATCCACACCCGCAGTGCGGTCAATCTCGCCTGTCGTCCAGATGTTTTCCACATAGTCATAGGCAACGTATTTGTCGCATTCTGACGCATCTTGCGACTGATAGAGCCACCAGACCTCATTCCACTGGCTGTTGACCACCGCTTGAACCTTAGACGCCTGATCGTAATTCAAGTTGCTGAATACATGATCGGCGACTTCGCAGGGTATTTCTTGAACCTGACCGCCAGAATACAGGAAGAAGTTACGGCGACCCATCCAGATGACACCGGTATCTACAGAGGCATATGCGCCAGCCGAGATCATGCCGCAAGCCGTGCCAACCCTCTGGAAGCCATAAACAAATGGCGGCCCTTGGTATGTCATCGTATGAGCGTCTTGATCTGTTAGGATTAAAGACTGGCCGCGCGTCCGCACTCCGGCAAGGATTTTTCCGTTAGTTTGCAACTCTAAGTCGCCAGCTTGGTTAGTAGCCGCCGCAGTCCAGGTTGTGTTGTCCTCTTGATCTGACCACTTTACCAACCTCGCATTGGCAGACGCGCCGAGACAGACAAGAAACCTCTCCTCAGTTACGAAAGTTGCAGAGCAGTCCACTGGCGCGTTAGCAACCACAGTCGCCGTGGCGGTTACCAAATCCCACTCGTAAATCACGCCGTCATCCGATGAACAGGCAATGAGGAACTCACCAAAGTTATCTAAAGACCAAGTGGTGGCTCTGAGTATAGTGCCCAAGTCTGGGCGCTCAACACCCCAGCCAAACAAGCCCCAGCCACCGGAACCAAAACCAGTATTGACTGTTGCGCTAATCCGACCATCAGTTAACGCACCCGGTGTAATGTCTGACGTAACAGAGCTTTCCAACATTACTGTTAAAGTGTCATGCGATCCAAAAGCAGCATACCGCTCACCATCGTTGTCAACCCAAGTGTGAGCCCCTCGCACAATTCCGCCAGCGTCTACGGCAGAGTTGTCAGACTGCGCACGGGGGCGCCATCCGCCCACAGGACGCAAGCTGTCTTCATGCCAGCGCACTAGGTTGACATCGCGCCAGCGGCCTAGAGACTGATACTCAGTTCCGTTTGCGTACTGGCCCTTGGGAATGTTTAGCGGTACTAGAGGCATTGAGCATCCTTACGGTTTAGTAGGCCAGTCAGCCTCATCCAAGTGAGGCCAGTTAGCGTGGCTTGTGATGTCACGCAGTGCTTGACGATAAGCTGTTTGTTCAGCAGTCATAGTCAAGTCAGAAGATGCCCACCAGTCAGTTTCAGCGATAAGTTTATCACGCTGTGAGCGATTGCTCTCTGCTGCACTACTGTCTAACTGTGCTTGATATGCTGCCTCATGTTGAGCCTTGGTGGTTGTTACACCATCTTCATCTGTAGTGTCACCGAACATGTCAGTAACTTCCCATGCCTCAACCCAGTTGTTAAGAGCATCCTGCACGACACCATTGCGGCGCACTGATTGATATGCACCAATGCCATCCGTAGGTTGAGGCGCACGAAGCACAGGGTCTACATTCAGTGCGTCAAACACATTGCTAGTCCACACTTTAGGCATGGACATATTAGGGTTTTCTTTGCGTAACTGACCTTGAGATTTAAGCTCACCAGTTGTGCGATCACGATATTCAGCCATCAGTTGATACTCCTTTTTGGCCTTGATTTAGGCTAAAGCCCAATAGATATAAGTTGCGCCACTGACGTTGATTTCAGTAGAACCGCTTTCGTGGTTAACGATAATGCCACTGTTGTGTGGGTCAACCCAGTCTACGCCAGTGCCTTCAGCAAAGCTATTCAAGTTAAGGTATTTAACCCGATCAGTCCCTGCCACTATGCTCCGATTTGAATTGAAGGAAAACCAGTTCATGCTACTATCAATTCTTTTAACCACAAAGAACCTCGCACCAGAGGTAAAACCCATGTCAATAACTTTACCATTAGTTCCATCACCTGTGTATGAACCTATTTTACTAAATCCCGGTAAGGTTGCCCATAAAACCCCAAAAAACTCTTGGTTCATTTTATTTATTCTACTATCAGTCCCTACTGTGTAAACACTATCAGTTGGGTCATTGATCCAAGTTGTAGAAGTTAGACCAGTATAACTGGAATAGCCGCCATCAGCGTTTAGCCTCATTATTCCGGGGTTGCCGCTATTCTCAGGAATATCCTTGTGATATACAACCCAATCTTCATTCGCACTTAAACACTTCATTATCATCATCTCAGGAACAACCCCAAGAGCATGGGGCAGTGTTCTCTGAGTTTGATTGCCCTTGTAGTGGACAATATCCATGATCCCCGGCCAGCGTTTAAACACCTGCTGTATTACGTCAGTAAAGCCATACGAACCTGTCTTAATATCACCCATCTGTCCGTTGCCAAACAAATTATTACCATCAAAAAGAGCCGAAGCTGCGCCAGTCAAGGCTGAAACTGGCGCTCTGTAGCTAGTTCTAGGAGGCATAAGGGTTTCATTAGTATTTCCAGCAGCACGACTAATCATTGTTAAATCGTGAGCATATACTCCTGTAGTCTGATTGGTAGTATCACTACCAAAAACTGTGTTGTATACTCGGTCTACGGAAGGCGGTTCACCCATTGGGCCTCTTCTAATAGCCATATATACATACTTTGAGCCACTCGCATTTACTGAATTATCAGTATAGGCAACTTTAAACCCGTCCCCGTCACGGGTTAGGTAACATTGGACAACTCCAGAGGAGGCTTCTGGATCATCTCTATCTACGAAGTTAAACCTAGCATTGCTTTCGTCTTTATATAAAAGGGAGTAACTATTAAAAACATACCAGTTTGCAGTACCATTACTTGCTCTTTTGATAAGAATATAGTCGGGTTCAAACCCCAAAGAAATACTTTGTTCTGCACCCGTACCCGTGTACGAGCCACACTTGATTACGTCCTGATCACCTGTAGGGCCAAACTCACCGTCACCATCGTTGTGGGCGAAAAGGTAGGCTACGTAGGTTGCACCAGACTGATTAACGTCCGCATTGTTTCCTAAAGTAAACACTGAGCCAGTGGGGTCTGTGCTATCCCAATAAGAGTCTGCATCAAACTGATCATTGCTTGAGTTAAGCTGCATCCCATACAAAGCAGAAGTCATACCTCTATGATAGACAGGCCAATTACCTGTGGAGCTAGTCTTTTTAACTACTATAAACCCCGGTGCGCTTCCAAGGTTGTGACTTACTGTTCGTCCTTGAGTACCATTCCCAGTATACGTCACCACATCAAAGAACTTAGGAGCCTTCCTAAATGTAGTAGTAAGGTATGATCTAGGTGACCTATTCCAATAAACATGGTTGCCATTCATTGTGAAGCCGTTACTATTAAACGAGTTTAACCCAAAACTTGTGTTTGTAACTTCTGTATCAGTTCTGTTTGTATAAATGTATTTAGTCGCACCACGCTCTGTGTCGTAAAACCAAGGGTCTCCAGCGTTAGACCGACCTCTACCCCAAACAGCACCACCTTCACCCGCAAGATCAATTCCGTTAGGAACAACATTGGTGCCGTCATTTCCCTTATAAGACCAAACGCTAAATATATCTTCAATGTTTAAGCCACCGCCACCAGCGGCACTTGCCGCAGCTATTTTTTTCCATCCAGACATTATGCAGAACTCCCGATCCAAACGCCGTAAAGCGTTGTGCTAATCTTGAACAAAACGACTGTATCTGCCGCTGTCAGGGTGGGTGCGTTGTTTCCCGTTGCCGTAATCCAAGTGATCGTAGGCCAAGTAATCGTGTAAGATGAAGCACTTGTTAGGTGCAGCGACATACTTTCCCCCGGTGACAAGCTGTCAGTGAATGTTGTGTTGGCACCGATTGTTTTGGTTTGCACCGTCCCGTTATTAGGGTCAAGGGCCGTCCCCGTAAGGCTGTAAACCGTTTCCACGATAGCATTGGCAAACTTAACATCACCATTTGCATCCGCCGTGACAACCTTACTGGCCTCAGACGTACCAAGCGTGGTGATGTCGTTGTAGTTCAACTCGGCAGTGGTCGAAGTCACGCCGTCTAGGATGTTCAACTCGGCGGCTGTGGCGGTGATCCCAAGCGTTGTCAGGGTTGTCGCGTCGATTATTGACCTGACGTTTGCCGCTGCGCCAGTGCCATCGCAGTATATTACGCCTGTTGAACCATTTACCACCGTGACATTAGCGCCTGTGCCTTGAGTAAACGTGCAGTCGTATCCGCTGTTATTGTCTACAAGGTAGAACTTGGACGCATCGTTTGGCGTTACGGTGACTGTGCAAGCCTCTGTCGCGCCAGATAGCACCAGAACTTTATACATCCCATCGCTGAGAGCATCACCAGTTGTGCCATCCGCCGTGCTTAGAGAATGCGCCGCACCCGATCCAGAGAGGTCAATCGTGCCAACGCCAGACGCCGCGCGGTCTAGGATGTCAAAGTTACGGTTTGTAATTTGCCCCCATGTATCAGTCTTTTCGCCGTCAGCGATCTTTTCAACCGCGTTGTTTAGTGTCCAAGTGCTTGCCATATCAAATTCCTCTGGTTGCGAGCATATTACTCATTTTATGCCGCCGCGTCTATGGATTGGACGCCATACCATGTTGTACCACCGTCTCTTGTCCAGAAAACGTAAATGTCAGTCTCACCAGAAGCTGGTGCGTCAGGTGCTGTACCGCCAGCCCAGTCTACTGAGCTAGGCCATGTGACTGTTGAGCCGTTGCCTGTAAGTTGCAAGACGAAGCCGCTAGACATACCGCTTGTAGCACCGCTGAACGTAAACGTAGTGTTGCCTGACATTGATAGGCTAAACGCACCACCATTATTTACATTACAGGTTGGTGATGTGCCTGATAGTGCGTCATAGTCCTCACGCAATGAACCATCATACAGAAACATGCCGTTTCTGGTAATAGCAGCAACGTCAACATAAGATCCACTAGAGCTATTTTTAAACCAAAAACCATCAGCATCGGCGGATAAATACTCCACAAAGGTCATGTCGTGAGCGCCAGTAATACTAGGCGATGCTGTAGAACCCGTAACTCGCATACGACTACCGACAAAGTGGTTCCAGTTCAAAGTGTAACCTTTTAAGTAGCCGTACCCACTGCCACCACCGATAGCTACGTCACCTTGGCCTTCTATTATGCCACCGATGTGTAGCCCACCAAACGATGGGCTGTTACTCGTATTTAAACTCTGGTTTGCCGTGTAAGTGGTATAGCCAGCACCGTTGGTAAGCTGGTTGTTATTTGTAATGTAGTTAGCGTTGGTAGCGCCTGTGTAGCCCAAGTTTGCTAGGGTAAGGGTATGTGAACCAAGGCCTGTAACGTGTCCATATGTGTCAAGCGTCACATCTTGGATAACCGTAGCACCGCTATTGTTTGCGCTGCCTTGGCTAGACGTATCAGCGTGGCTCACTGTAACTGTGCCAGAAGTCCCACCGCCACTAATGCCCGAACCAGCCGTAACACCTGTAATGTCACCCACATTGGTAGTATATCCAGCGCCGTTTGTTAGCTGGTTGTTGTTTGTGACGTTTGTTGCACCAGCGGCAATACCGTTTAACTTTGTGTGGTCAGCATCTGTAAATACGTTGCTATCTGTAGCCGCTTCAACTGCTGCGCGTATCTCAGCATTTGTCTGATCCGCAGTTGCACCAGCCTCAATGCCATCTAGTTTTGTGCCATCCGCAGCAACGTCACGCCCATCCACAGTGCCAGACACAGTGATGTTGCCGGTTACGCCCAAAGATGTATTTGCTGTCAGAACAGTAAACGTACCAGCGACAGCCGTAGTGCCGCCGACAACAACATTATCAATAGTGCCGGAGTTAATATCAATGCCAGTGACGGGCGTGGTGCCGTTAAGCACATCGTCAATTAAATCCATGCTATCGTTTAAATAGCCACCCCAAACGTCCTCGTCATCCGCGACCGTAGGTTTTTTTAGGTTATATGTTGTTGTGTAGGCAACCATGTCTAAATCCTTATGCCGCTCTCATTGGCAGTTCTGTCCAATTAACGCTATCATCCGCCAGAGGTGTCCAAGTGTCAGTTGGGTCTGCAATCAGCTCCCACTTCTCACGAGCGGTTGCAGCGAACAATGCCGTTGCCGATACGCTAGAGCCAGAATTTTGCACCCTACCGCCTGTCGCTGTGACAGTTGCCGCTACGTCAACATCACTTGCACCCGCCGCAGTAAAGTTTGCAGATGCGCTGAAAGTTACAGCCGCCGCCACATTTGATGCAGCCTCGCGCACACGCTCCGTAATGTCTGCAATCGTAACTGCTGGGCTTACCTGTACGCTAGACTGTGCAACGCGAATTGCGCCACCTGTAACTGTAAGCGATGGGGTGACGGTCGCAGAGCCAGCCGCATTAACCGATCCAATCGGCACCATCTCCGCTAGTACGTTAATCGGTACGCTTCGCTCTACAACGCGCAGGTAACTAACAGCCGTTACGCTTGCAGCCGTTAGTGCCGCTGCGCCTTTAACTGTAACCTGACCCTCAGCCGTGGAAGTTGCAGACGCAGAAATAGAGGCGGACGCATCAATGTATGAGCCGTCAACCCCGTAAAACCATGTACTGTAATTACCCTGACCGTAGGCCATTATTCAGCCCCTAGTTAAGCGTGATGTCTAGGTCGCCGCTTGGAATGCGGAACACGTCACCCGTTTCAATAGTTTTAGATGATGTCAGTGCAGCCCATGCCATCAAGTTGCCAGCAGAGGAAGCATCAAAGATGCCTACATGCGTAACCGTGCCGTAGTTGGCCGTGGCTGTCGGAAACTCTACCGCCGCATTGTTTGACGTTGTGTCGCCAGACGTTGTGAAGGCAATTGTTTGACGCGCATAAGCGCCGCCCGATACCTCTGTACCGCCGCCACTGTCAGACGGTGCAGCCGTAAACAGCGCAACGTAGTGTGTGCCTGGGGCAGTGTATGCAACGCCAGCAAACACATGGTCCAGCACCTTTGTTTCTAAATAGTCTGAAAAGCTCATGTTGGTCTCCTAATCAATAAGACATTGTCCTCATTCGCAGCGTCGACGCAGAGTTTTTGGCCTTGTCACTCGCCGCATTTAAACTCGTCACCGCTGCACTGTACAAAGTTCCCCACACTGTAACACGTTCATCCTCCCCAAGATAGGGGGCGGCCTGCACCAGCGAACCATACAGATAAGCGTCTGGCGCATCTCCCAGAAGCCAGTTTGTTGAGTTGCTTTCAGACAGCGGCGGTATCTTCTGATAGTACACCAACTCAGTCGTGTAGGTAGTGTCGGGGGTGGGGAATAACTCTAAGCTCTCACCCACATGCGCAAAGTATTTGGGACGGCCGGCAACATCTGAACTTTTTTCTCGACGAGACAAAAGGTCATCCAAAGTCGTCATCTCCAGACGGTAAATAGTGCCTGGGCTAATCCCGAAGCGAATGGTCTCAAGCCAGTCAGCCGGGACGGCGCTATACTGAGTATCCAGCTGCCCGGAAGAGCGCTCAACCATCTTGTAGTGACGCAAGGATCGCTCCATGTTGCGCTCTGCAAGAGTAATGAAGTCGGGTATAACGGCTGCCAAATCATCCCTGTCAAGCCAATTGGCAAGCGATGACTTCAGCTCGCTATACGTTGTGATAGCCATTACAATACACCTTCTCGCGTTCTAAAGGCCCTGTTTTCCGACTGGTTCAGCCACTTGCGTAGTGCCTTCGGATCGTCAGCGATGCCTTGCTTCTTCAGCTCATAATACACGGAAAGCGGGATGGAGGCCACCTTTGCGTTTTCTCCAAATTTTCCAGACACGTCGTTATACGAGCGCTTGTTTGCTTCGATGATTTTTGTGCTGTCCTGCACGGTCTCAATAACGTATTCGCCGTTTTGCTTGACGTGCCAGTACCGCGTAATCCCGGCGGCTTCGTCTCGGCTAAAAAGTCTTTTCATCTTTACCTCCAGAGTGAATGGGGCGACCGAAGCCGCCCCACCATACTTACGATACGTTCAAGTCAGCGATCAGGCCGTGGGCCTTTTCGTTGGATACCTTGAGGCCAGTTTCGCAGATGAGCATTTTCTTCTCTGCGTCGCCTGTTTTAGCGAGATCCACAGCTTGGATCGGACGCAGAGTTGCGATTGACGCGTACTCTGTGTCGAGGCACCAAGCGTCACGCTCACGGCTGAAGCGGTTAGGAACCACAGTCAGGGCGCCAAAGTCGCTCAGATACACGTCAGCTGCACCGATGATGGTTGTTGGGCCATCAGTTGGCGCTTGGTAGCGCTGAGCCGCGATGCCTGCGAAGCCAGACACAACGGTTTTGTTGTATGGGCCAACCATCAGAACGGATGGGTTTCCGCCTTCGGTGTATGCCTTCTGCATCACGTCTTTCAACATGGCTTCTGTGAAGTCACGCTGCGTGCCGTCGTTACGGGCGTCGGAACCGTCAACCGCAGTTGGGTTGGTGCCGTCGCCAGCTTTGTTGACGTTGGTCGCAATCCACGCACCCAGGCCAGCAGTTACGCGGCCAGCAGAAGCTGAACCGGCGGAACGGGCTGTGTTGCCTGTGTAGATTGTTTCCAAGTCGCGCTTGATTTCTTTGCCGCGTTTGGCAAGGTTGAATGCGACTTCGTCGTTGCGGCCGGCAAGATCTTGGAAGCCGAGGTTATCAGCGATAATCATAGTGCGACGACGGATCTGCGTGTAGTTACCCACGCGGACTGTGGCTGTGGTCGCGTCAAATGATGCGACATCGTCGCCGTCTATTACTGGCGTGACGTCAACAGCAGCCAAATCATCGACCTGCCACTCAAAAAATGTGTTGGACACATTTTCGGAACCGACGTTGGATGTGAAGGGTGTTTCTTCTGGCGCGATGTTCGAGATGACATTTGCCAGCTCTTCGCGGATACCCTTGGCGTCAAAAGACGTAAAGGTGTTTGCAATGATAGTCATAGTTTATGCTCCTATAGCAAGGCTTTGATTGCGGCCGCGGCGTCGTTGACGCGACCAGTTTTCCGTGCGCGGTTCTGCGCTTCCTGTGCTGCTGAGGTGCGTTTAGGCTGTGACGCTCTGGAACCCGACTTCAATATCTTGGCGCGCGGCTTTTTAGGTTTAGCTTTAACCTCGTTGGCCCGCGTTTCTCCACGATCATATAACATCGCCTTCCTCGCTAATTTCACAAGCGTTGCATTTGACATCCCGCTCACGTCTTGCTCGCTGAAACCTTCGCCGAGGAGGAAGTCCCGTATCTGGGTTGCTTCCGTGGCGGCGACTTTGCTGTCACGCCACTCGGGGATGATGTCAGGCAATATTTGACGCTGCTGCTCCAAATACGATTGCTGCATCTGCACATGCTTCTGCGCTTCAATCTGTTGCATCCGTTGCTGCTCAGCTTGGACGGCCTGGAGTTGCGCAACGCGCTCCTCCTGTTCCTTCCTCCACTGGCGCTCTGCCTTCGCTGCCATTACGGGGTCTGTGTCGTACAGAGTGTCCCAGTCCGGCTCCTGTTTCGCTTCCTGTTGAATGCGCTCTGCCAGTGCTGGCAGTAGTTGCGCATATTCAGCACGCTCGCGATCCATCTCCTGATCTTTCGCTTCAACAGCCTTTCGGTGTTCGGCGAGCTCCTGAGTTTTTCGCGTGTAGTCCTTCTGCCGAAGAAACCCGCTGCGCAGCTCTTCAATGGTTTTCTCCTCACCGTCGACCTCTAAAGTCGTGGACAAATCGAGGGTTCCATATCCGTCGCCGTCATCGTCGTCTTCGTCGTCCAGATCGCTTTCAGACCCCTCGACGGGAGAGTTGTCAGCTTGCGCCTCATACTCTTCCTCTTGGCCATCCGGCATTTCGGCTTCGTCCACTTGCGCGGCTTCTGCCTCAAGCGCATCATCTGTCGTCACGTTATCCTCTTGGGGCGCGAGCATACTTCTGATTGCATTCTGAGCGCTGTACAGGTCAGTCCCTTGCGGGGTGCTGTTGTCTGACATCTCTTACTTCTCCATTATGCTACTTTTTCATCTTCATTTCAATAGTAGCGTTATCAACCATGCTGCGCAGCGACTGGCGAACCATGTCAATTCCACGCAACTTCATGTAAACAGCCTCACGGCCGTCGGTGTCACTGGGGCCAGTTGCCTTGAACTGCGCCCAGCAATCCGCCTCGACTTCCTCAAGAAACCGAAGCAAATCCGTGTCGGCGAGCAGGCGCTCTGCCTGCTTGCCGTCTGTGATGATCTGCTGCTTAGTCTTCACGCGCCGCCTCCGTGATTATGTCGGCCTGCGCCTTCATCACTTCGCGGTTGATCGCCATGTCAGCCCGGATCTGGGCGACGTCAAGCTGCGTGCCGTACTTGGCCTTCAGCTCTTCCGCCTTGACGCGGATGTCGGCCTCGAGCTCGTCGCGCTTGCGGTCGTCTTCCATCATCATCTGCTCGCGCTTCAGTTGCAGCTCGGCCGCCTTCTTCTGCATGTCCGCTTGGATCTGCTGGATTTGCACCTGGATCAGCTGCTCGTTGATGTCTGGCTTGTTATCTGGCGGTGGCGGCTGGAACTTCGCCGGATCGCTCCAGAACTGCGACGTGTCCTTGAAGCCGGCCAGCGACGTCATCTCCTTGAGCGTGTTGCTCAACTTGGAGATGTCGGTAAGCGGGTTCTGCGGCCCCATGGTAGACATGGCTTCCTTCTGCATCTCGCCGATCTGGCGCAGCATCATCATCCGCTCAGTGTCAGTGCCGCGGCCCAAGGCTACGTTAACTGACACGTCCATATTAGATGACCATATTCTGGGGTCCATTTCCACGAAATCGTTGTTGAGGCGGATCATGCGCGCCTTGTCCTGGTGCGTGGTGATGTTGTGCAGGACAAGCTCGTACAGGCGCTTAATGCCCGTCTCAGCGAATACCCTAGCAATCATCTCAATGTGCTGCTGTGCGGCGCTTACAGTGGCTGCAACGGCTGTCGCAGTGCTTGACTGTAGGGCGCCAGCGTCTAAGCCCATGGATGCCTTGGAGATGCCCGTGCGGGCCTCCTTGACCTCGTCCATGTATTGCAGCACCGGAAACGCCTGCTGTCCGACGAATGGCACGGTCAGCTGTTGGACTGAGCCTGGAGCGCGTTGGCGGACGATTGACCCCATTTCTGTATTCATGGCGTCTTCCATATTCACCATACCCTCTACAACAGCAATTCTTGGGTGAATACTGAGGCTTAGGCTGTCCAGGGAGTTGCGCATGATGACTGATTTGATCCGCTGGATGTCGGCCACGGCGTCAAAAATGCTGAGGCCAAAAAAGTCGTGCGGCTCTGGATCTGGGCAGAGTGTGGCGAATGGCGCCATCGCGCAGGGCTCGTTGTTTAAGATGACGTTGCCATCGCCGCCGGTGCAGATCTTGCGCAGCTCCGCGATGCCGTCTCCATCGTAATCCACGCGGATGTAGTTCTCAACGTACAGCACCTTACGCATCGCCGGATCGCTGCGTGAATTCATCTCGTTGGTCAGCGCCGGGTTGCGCGTGTTACGCTCGACGTTGGTGTCCATGTCGTCGTGGTCGGACGAAAGATTGTACACGTCGTCGTAATCGTAGCCCATAGCTACAAGCTCGGACACGGTGACGATGCGGCGGTGCGCAACGTAGTCGGCGTCCTCTACAGATTTCGCTTCGCGCGAAATCAAGAATTCTTCCGGCGGAAGCGCCTCGACTTTTACACGGCCGTCGGGGTGCGTGTAGGTCACGCGCAGGTCGTGGGCCATGGGCGGCGGGATGATCTGACCGCTCATGGGGTCGATCTGCGGCTCACCCATGGGCGTGCTCACTGTGATGTCGACTTCGGCAGCTGGGTCGGCCATGAGGGCCGCCAGGGCGTTGTCGTCGACGCCGGTGTATTCAATCGTCTCAAACTCTGTCTTGTCTTCCCAGTAGCACTTGAGGATGCCGACCTTACGCACCAGCGCGTCCATAAAGGCGCTGTGCATCTCCAGGAAGCCGCGGTTGTCGCGGTTGATGATGAAATTTGCGTACTCGGTGGCCTGCTTTGCCGCCGGCACGTCCTCCGCGTTCTGCGGGACGTATTCAACCGTGCGTTCAGAGCCGTTGAAGATCCGCATCAGAGACGGGATGATCGCCTGTACGGTATCCCGTACGTCCATGCTAACCACCTGGCTGCGGCCCTCCTCCTCGTCGCCAAACGGCTCGCCCCGGTAGTATTGGGTTGCCGTGGAGCGGATCGGAGAGATCCAGTTGTCGATGAAGTCGACCGCGTCGTCGATCTCGTTGCCGACGATGCCTTGCAGCTCCTGGTCGTCCATGACGTCCGGGTTCAGTTCAGCCTCGAGCTCGGAGGCCATTTCGTTTATCTCATAGTCCATCTTGTGGCCCTTCTTGCGCTTTGCTTAACACTGTGTTAACTGTTCAGAGTTTAATTGGGAGAATAGCACTATGACCGACAATAATACAGACAATGAATTGGACCTCACAGATCCGCTTCGCGCCGGAATATACTCACTTGCGTTTATGCTACTAGACCGCGAGGGTGATCTGCCGAAAAACGTGGTTGAGATCATCGAGGATATAATTGAGCAAGAGCGCAACTTTTAAAGCCCCCTCAAATATGCTTCGATCAGGTTCATCTCATATTGAGTTGCGTCTTCTATGCCGCCCCGCTGTAGGCGGTCAATGTAGGTTGACGCCTCGTCGACATATTGCGCATCCATCGTTTGCTTGGTCTTCGGGTTCATCGTGAAGACGCGCTGATCGGATGGGAGCGTGTATGCTCGGCCAGAAAATGGCATATTTTGGCCAGGGTAAAACGTGCCCTTCTCCAAGGCTGCCGCTGCCAGTCGTGGCAGAGCAGTGTCGCGGGCAGATATAGTCCACGGCACGTCTGCACCGAATGTCTGAGATCCTGTGCCGGGCATCTTACCCAAGCCTGTGTCATAGGAAGAATGCTTTGCTGGGATCAATCCACGCTCAATATCAGGCGTTGCAAACCTATACCCAGAGCTAAAGCTCGGAGACTGCACTAGATCCGGATTTGTAGCGGCAAAACGCATCTCTCCGACATCTGGCAACCCTGGCAGCTTCTTCATGTCAGACTGATCCATGCGCTGAAGAAAAGGCTTCCTCACTTGCTCTGGAGACTGGGTGTCGAACCATTCCCTAAACTCCGGACTGTTCACGCTCGGAATGTCAGACAGCGTGACGCGAGTAAGTGGTTTCAGGCCGTCTTTCTCGCGCTGCTTGTTAGTTTTATCAAGAGCTTTTTGCCTAAACTTTCCTACAATCGACTTGAGCTCAGTGTTTACCTGCTTAACCGTCTTTCCTGGCATCTCGGAGGAATACATCATTTCAGAATAAAGCTGACCCTGATGCTTGGCAAAGTCACCAGAGCGCTCGCCCATTGGGCTGAACCCCACGCGAATTTTGCGACCCTCATTCGCCGGCTCTGAAAAAACATTTTGCTTTGGCTTCATAACGCCAGAATGCGATCCCCAAACCTGATCTGTGTCCATATACTCCGCGCCAGCCTCGAGGCGGACAGGTCGCCGCAGCTTTCTCTCACCGACACGAGTTACATCTCGACCACCCGCTGTACGATCACCAGCAAGAAAATACATGTCGTCGCCTTCAAAGTAAGATGGCGTCACTAGCGTTGGCGCCGTATATCCAGCGTCGACGAGGTTTGTCTCCACCTCCCAATCGTAGGGAGCTGTCTTCTGCTTAACATTTTGCGAAAACGGCGTGAATAACGCTGGATCTTTAGCGCGACCGCCACCGACCCGAGGTGCGTCGAAATAATCAGATCCGCGCATAATCTGCGTGTTTTTCGCAGCGCTCAGGCTCTCACCCTCGCCTCCGCGCTGGAAAGCCTCGATCAGGCCGCGCGGATCTCCCTGCGCAATTGACCGGCCGGCGTATGTCGCGTCGGCAGCAAGCCCAGAGACGTCAACGTCTCCAGCCGCTCTTGCGCCTGCCTTCAATGCCTTAGTTCCAGGAACCGCCATCGCAGCGGTTGACGCTAGGTCAGCGTAGCGCGCGTCGTTGGCCGCCTTGATCTGATCCGGCGTCGCGGTGGCCAGCGTTACGCCTTCCGGCAGGTAGTCCACCGCCGTATTCGTCAAAGCGCGCTGCACGGTGCCGGCGGTGTCGCTCACGACGCCCCGCACGGTGCCGACCGGATCGGTGGCCATGGACCGGATGCCGCCGATCATGCTCTCGCCGATTGCCTTATTGACAGCCAGCGGATCTTGCTGGACGGCGCCAAGTAGGCCGGCGGCGCCCTCGCCCGTCACGCGGGCCATGCCGAATATGTCGCGGAGTGGGCCGCGTAGGCCGGGCGGGATGTATTGCTCGTATCCTGCCATCAGCCGAGAAGTCCTGCTGGGCGTGCCATTGGCCGCGGTGACGTCTCTGGCGGAAGCAATCCCTGCGGACGCATCCGCGGCCGGGGCGGCGTCTCATTGTACAGGCTCTGGCCGGAGAACTTCTTGCCGTAATCCGAAATAAACGTGCCAAACTTGTCCTTCTTGTCCAGCTCGCCGCCGCTCTCGAGGAAGTCGCGCATCCCCTTGCGACCTCCGAGGTGGGCCATGCCGACGACGGCCGACATATCCACCGGCACGCCCTTGATCTCCTGACCGAAGAAGCGATCCAAGCCATTCTCGATGGCGTAGTCCACGACGTCCTGCTCGTGCCAGTTCATCACGCGCTCTTGTAGCTCTGGGCTGGCAAGGAACTCTTCTCGGGTGAACTTCTCGCCCGTGTCCTTCATAAAGTCTTCGAGGCGAGCGTCGCCAAACTGGTACGCGCCGGCAACCATGTCGCCGCCGCCGGCGTCAGTTAGGATGCCATAATTGCCGCTGCTCTCGCTCTGCGCCATTAAGTTTCTGAAGTCACTTCCGGGCATGTTTCCCCCCGCCTTTATCCGCTCCCCCCATAATACAGTAAAAATGCTTCAAAGTAACCCCGCGGCCATCTGGGAGGATATAGCCGCGGGGTGAGCTCTGGAGAAAGCTCTCAGCGACAGGGTGGAAGCCGCTAACAGGCGCAGGATAGCAAAAAAGTTTACCGGACGCCAGTTTTTTGCAAATTAGCGCTTGCAATGGGTAGATGTTAACATTATGTTACCTGTATAGCCGAGGCAATCCCGCCAACGCACGCCGATATGGAGGTTCCCATGGCACATTCTCTTTCTTTCCTGCTTTCATCCGAGGCCGCTCAAGGTCGCATGGTCGAGCGCAAGCCAGCGTTTGTTGTCCATGTTGAAACTTCAAGCGACATGGATGTTGCTGATCGCTTCGTTGAGCTTGACGCTGACGACCTCGGTCACGCTGGCGACCTTGCCCACGCTTGGGTTAAGTCAATGGGTAACGCCTCCGCAGCGATCCGCCGCGTGATGCACAATGGTGAGCTGCATAAGCCGTGCGCCATTATCTAACGCAACACGGGGAGCTCCGGCTCCCCGTAAACAAATGGAGAAACAGACATGACAACTTACATCGCAACAGCAAACTACCAAGGTGAGCCTGACGCTCCCTACCTGTACGAAGCACCAACCAACGATTGGAAAAATAAACTCCATATCGACAGCGTTGCGCAAACTGACAGTGGTGAATTTAGTGTCACCTTCGCATGGCCCCACCCAGACTATCCGCAGACCTACAAAGCCGATGGGACGCCATACCAACGGACAATGAAATACAACACGATCAAGATGCCAAAGGCTCAATACGAGCTTTGCCGCGATGAAATGCTGCTAGATCAATCATAACGCAACACGGGGAGCTCCGGCTCCCCGCAAACTTGAAAAAAATCCGGCCACGAAAGGGAGTGAAATGCTATACCGCCGCTACATGAACAAACACGAAATCAACGAGATGGCGCAGGCAGCGCTGGGCGCGTACACCGACACCGGGCACTGGCCCGACGCATACGGCGCCGCGAGAAAATACGCCGAGGAGACGCTGGAGGCCAAACCAGACAGCGCGCAGGTCTTCGCCGCCGTCACAATCGCAAAGTCTAACAACAAGGGAGAAGAGTAATGGAAAACGAAACAAACGAAACGTGGAGAGACCGGAAGCGCAGAGAGTTGATGGAAAAGCAAACGAAGATGGCATACGAACTCGCGCGGATCTCCATCGAGATCAAAAAGCTCCGCGAGGAGCCGCCGGTGCCGGAGGGGTCGGTGCCACTGTCGATGATCGAGCCGCTCATAGACGAGACAGTTGAACGGCTCATGCTGCTCAAGGAAGCGAAAAAGCCCAAGCCCAAGCGCGTCACGCGTGACCTCATACTCGACGCAATCGGCTGCCCAAACCTCGCGCTGGTGCGGTGGGTGCGGCAGGAAACGCCAAGACGCGGGCCGCGCGTGCCATTCTTCCGCTTCATCTACCTAAAGGAAGAGCCGAAGCGCAATTCCATCAGCCAATATTCACTGGACCACAAAATAGTTGACGCGGAGATTATACACTTCCTCGACGTCGACCATCGAAACCTCAAAGACCTCACGCTCGAGCAGTGGGTGCATCACGGCCTGACGCTCATAGAGCAAGTCAAGCTGCGCCGCGAACTGTCAGACGTTATCGACGCAGTGTCACCAAGCAAAACGCCTTTCATGACCAAGGGCCGGGACGTAAACCTAAACGACTGGGAGACCTAAACCACCCCGCGTATCCCACGCTTCAGCGGCTTGCCCCACGAGCCGCCGGCCGACGTACCATATGCCATCGTCGTGTGGTCGTTGGCCAATGCTAAACACAGCGCGTCGGCGCGGTCGGGAGATCGCACGCCGCGCTTTTTCATGCTGTCCTTGCTCTCAACCTGGATCTTGCCAGACGACGTAAACATGTAACGCGGCGCCACCAGCTCCGAATACAGCGCGTCATCCTTGGGCAGCGACACATCCATATTCTCAAGCCACGCCTTGCACTTGAACCACAGCTCCGCGCGCAGGTTCAAATACGTTTGCTTCGCCATCGCGCGCTCAGACACGTTCAAGCCACGCGCCGGCAACCCCAGCTCCCGCAAACGATCCAACACCCCGGCGCCAAACCCGTTGCTGTCGACGATGATCTCAATCGGCCGCTTAGACGGGGGCGCCGCATCGTATTCCGCCTTCACAGCGCCGGAGAGCTGCATCAGGTCCAAGTTGCGCCACACAGTCAGCGGGTGCACCACCGGACCCTGGCGCTTGCACAGGACGCTGCTGTCGTCTCCCTGGCGCGCCACGTCCAAGCCCCAGACGCCCGCCGTGTCCTCGTGGACCTTCACCTCGTTATTAAACGCGTGCTCGACCAACGCCACCGGGATCACCGTGTCTTCCTCAGACGGAGGAAAGTTGCCCAAGACGCGCACATGATACGCCGGGCTGTCCTCACCGTACCGGCGCTGCATGTCGGTGACGTAATCGTCAGAAACGCGCGGGCTGTCAACGCAGGAGACGTGCATCGTGTACCAGTCATCCCGCAAGCGCGTGTGGGTGTCGTAAAAGAAGCCAGTATTACGCGTCGGGTTGCCGGTGAGCACCGTGGTGGCGCTGTGGCCCGACATCGAGCCCGAGGCAGCCTCAAACACGGCCTCCGGGATACCGCTGGCCTCGTCCGCCAGCAGCAACACGTTCTCGCTGTGAACCCCAGCCAAGGCTTCCGGCTGCTCCGACCTCGACGTCCTGCACGAAATAAACGTGCTCTCAGGCGCGCTCTTCAACTCAATCCGATCCGACTTGATCTCCAGCAAATTGTTGAACGGGGGCTTCAGCCGCTTGGCCACGTTCTTCATCTCCGCGAAGCACGCGTCAAACAGCTGCGCAGACGTGGGCGCCGTCACCACCGTCTTGCTCGGATACCGCATCAAGACGTGCCAGATGGCCGCCATGGCGACACCCGTCGACTTGCCGACGCCGTGGCCAGACCTAACGGAGACGCGGCGAACCGCTGGGGCGGCAATCGCGTCCAAGAGCTCAACCTGCCACTCGTCGGGCTCGATGCCAATGACCTCCTGGGCGAAGCGCACCGGGTCGTCGCGGTAGCGGCGCATCAACTTCAGAAACGGGTTATCTTGGGGGCTGGGGGCGTTCATGTGTTAACACTCCTGTGGCGTTGTGGTGTGAAATTTTTTTCTCGGGGTGCGTGAAGGGGACATGAGCTTTTGCACCCGCCCGAGATTTGAGAGGGGGGGGGCAAAACGCGGATCTCGGCAGCGATTTGGCCTCAGAGCCGGCGAAAGAGTCATAACCGTTATTATGTTAAATTTAATATCGTTGCAACTCAGCACCTTAGCCGTTTTGCCTCGCTTGTGCCTTACTTCTGCCACATTTGAACGCCCAAAAGTGTCCAAATGTGGCGATATGTTGACTGATCGGCGAGATCGTGTCACGCGCGTGCGCGCCTGCAACGCTGCGTCGATGTGCGATTTCGCACTCAATCGTCATCCTCCACCTCGGTAGCCTCGCCCTCGATGACGTCGCCTCCAACGCTGTTGAGCAGCTGCGCAGCCTGCGCGTGCAGGTCGTTCACGCTGATGTTGACAGCGATGTCTCGCTGCCTCGTGTCATACTCAGGCGACGCTTTCGCAGCCTTCCACTTCAGCAAGTCGACCGCCAGCTTCGCGCTGTTCACGCTCGCCTCGTGTTGATGTATCTCGTCTGCAATCTTCTGAGCCTGCGACGCGTAGTAGTGACCAGCCATCTGCTTGGCCTCGTCGTAGCGCTGAGCTCTGCCCTCGCCGGATGCGATCCACTTGTGAAACAGGTTCCAGCCCACGTCGTAATGCGCGATGACGTCGGAAGCGTTCTTGCCCGCGGCGATCATCCCGAAGATTTCGTCCTCGCCGGCAGCCTCAAGCGCTGCCAGCTTAACCTTGCCAATTGTTCCCATGTTACACTCTCCTGCTCAAAACGGTATCTCGTCGCCCAGCTCAACGTCAAACGTGCTGCTCGCTGGACCAATGCACCGCGTCACCTTTGCCTCGGGAAACTGCTTCAGCGTCTCCGCGATGAACTCGCTGCTAAAGTTATTCCCCAGCACGATTGCTGCGTCGACCATATCATACACCAACCAGTCTGGATGTTCACGCCTTATCCCAACAGCGTCGTGCAGCGCGATGCACACGATGTTGCCGCTGGCGATCTCTATGCAGTACGCGTGCCGACCCACCGGCTGATGCCCGTTAGCCTCCGCCTCCGCTTCCAGCACGTCCCAGGCGCGTATCAGCTGCGTCGCGATCTGATGCACCGCCACCACGTCATCCGCTTCGATCTTAACCCGCAGCGCGTCATACGCCGCCTCAAAGCGTCCAGCGAGCTCCGGGCTCACGAGAGACGGCAGAGTGTCGCCCCACTTGAGCGTCTTCTCTCGCGCCTTACGATCCAGCGGAGCCAGCTGACCATCGACCTGACGTGAGATCGGCTTGCTCTGGTTGCCAGTCTCAAACGTCCCCTTATCCTTCCGCGCCTTCGTGTACTTCGGCTTCGCTTTGCCACTCACCTTAGTCGCCATGATATAACTCCCCTTCGTCCCTAATGTTAACCACACCTAAAATCTCACACACGCCACACCACCACACCACCACGCTATACAATAGCGTGTGGTGGTGTGGGAGGTGAAATGGCCTTATTTACCACACTCTCCACACCTCCCCACACCCCAAGTGTGGAAGGTGTGGAAGTATTAATGCAACACGTCATCATCGCTGCTCCTCAGTAGCTGGTCATCCATCATCATCAACGCGCGCTCTATCGTCCACATCGTGCTGACGAGGATCTCGGTGCGATGCTTCCGCTCCTCCAACGTCTTCGGACGCAGGAAGCCCGGCTCGAACTCGACGCTGCACGCCCCGATATCCTCGGACCACAGGACCGTGAACAGGCGCTCAATGGCCTCGTCTCCGAAGATGTGATCGTATTCTGCGTCGAAGTCGTCCGTCAATTGATGCCCGCCTCCTCGCCGGTGATCCACTCACCCACGACGACCACCGGCACGTCACGCCCGGTGCGCAAGTCTTTCTCGCGCTCGATGCGCAGCACGTCGGTCTCGATCCACTTCTTAACGATTGCGCTGACCTTGGCCTTCTCGTGCTTCTTGTCGACGTCGAGATCGAGGTGCAGCGCCACGATGTTGCCCACCCACTGCTTTGCCTGCGGGTTCTGGCGCATGAACTCGCCGCTCTGCGCCGCCTGCCCGACGTCACGCTGCACCTTCATCGCGTCCTTGGCGCTCACGCCGTCGAAGAGGTCAGGCATTGCGAACTCGGTCGCGACCCCGACATATTCTCCGTTTGGCAATTTTACGCCGACCATGCGCCGGTACACTGCCTTCGCTGCCGGCGGTGCCATGTTCGACTTGCCGTCGTCTACCCGGAAAATGCCGAGCGCCTCGGTCTCCGACACGCCCAGCTTGAGCGCATCCTCCTGCGACACGCGGTTGATGACACGCGCCGCTCTTGCTGCCCCGAGTAGGCTGCCTGCGCCGCGAATGCTGTCGACGTTTGCGTCATCTCCGTTGCCCTTGCGGATGTGGTGAACGAGTGACGCGGCGCAGTCCGTCTCGTCACACACGGCACGCACAGCCCCTACGGCGGCGTTCATTGCGACGTTATCGTTCTCCTGGATGCCAGTCGCCCCGACCCACGGGTCGATGCTGACCAGCCCGATCTTGTTCTCCGTGATCTTGGCCGTCAGGTAGTCGACCAGCGCGTCGTCAACGGTGATGCCGTCGCGGTCCTGCCTGGCGAAGATAATGTTCATGTCGCGACCCGCGTCGAGGAACAGCTTGCCCCGGATCTCGTCGGCCGTGACGTTGTAGTGGAGCATCGCCGCGGCCACACGCCGCTGAAGTTCTTCATACGGATCTTCCAAATTTATGATCCAGCAGTTGCACGGCTCGTGCACGGGCTCACCGAGCAGCGGCCTGCCGGTGCAAATTGCCAGCGCCTCCACGATCTGCATGGACGTCTTGCCCACGCCCCCGGCTGACGCCAGCACGGATACGTTTGATCGGATGTAGTGCTGGCCATAGATCCAGCGCCGCGCCGGTATGCTTGCCGGATCGACGGGATCATATGGCGTCGGGTAGCTGCGCTCGGACTGCGCGATCTCGGCCTGCACCTGCGCGACCGGCTTGGCCAGCGCCAATGCCTCACGCAATTTCTGCGCCCCAGCCTCGCGGATGTAGTCGTTGGCGTCCTTGACGCCCTCAACGCCCAGCATGTCGAAGCGCACGACGTGCACGTCGGTGCTGCCGTCGCCGCGGAGCACGTCGGCCACCGCGTCAACGTCGAGATCCGGGTCGGCGCAGATCGTCACGTCGG
>Ga0208545_1000193_pt1 | contig 27526 bp, 37 predicted proteins | sample DEB08_DNA_12_FD_185498 | JGI IMG/M metagenome (GOLD analysis project Ga0208545, IMG submission 185498) | Aqueous microbial communities from the Delaware River and Bay under freshwater to marine salinity gradient to study organic matter... | ecosystem: Environmental > Aquatic > Marine > Coastal ... | reverse complement strand
AGTGTTGGGTGTGTAGTCCCCTTTAGTGCTTGGGCTTCTTTGGCTGCTTGTGCAACCCTCTTTTTTTCTGTTTGCTTTTCTAGTTTAAAGCCGTTTTGAATCTCCTTCATAAAGGCGCGATCAATCTCGCCATCGGAGTATCGTTTTAGATTAGGAATGATTATATCCATATTAAAAAAGGCGGGGGGCTTGCGCCCCCCAACCAGAATTTAATTAGCTTGCAGAGAAGCGCATTGGGTCGAAGACACGAACACCAATGATAACTTCACCAGCAGTGAGGTTAGCAACTGTACCACCAAACTTGTAGATAAGGTTGGTTGCAGCAGCACCACCAGAACCAGCAACAGGAGAGGCTCCTGCTTTAACTGTTGTGTCTCCATTAGCTTGAATGAAGTCTGTTCCAGTGTTGTATGCAGTAGCACCTGCGTTAGCGTCGATGTCGAAGCTATCGATAAGTGTGTCGTCGTCAGTTCCAGTACCAACTTCAAGGGTGATGTCAGAAGCTCCAACAAGAGCTACAGACTCAACAGCGAAGGCAACGTCAACTGCACCACCAGCTGGGATTTGTCCCCAGACAGTTTGGTTAGTGCTTGCGTTAACGATGTCTTGAGCAGATAGAGTAAGCACGTGAGTGAAATCACCGCTTGATTCATTTACTGTTAATTTAGCCATAGTATTATATTTCCTTTAGTTAATTATGAAGGGTCAACGATCTTACCGTGAGCACCAGGGTGGTATACACCGAGGGTCAAAGCACAATCAACGAAACCACGCTCACCACCACCAAGATTTGGTAGACGAGTGCTTCCCATAGGGATAAGCTCGTGAACACCGTAGTATTCTGGGTTGACGAGGTAACCAGCGATTCCATCTGTACCAGCCATAGTTGGCATACAGTCAGGATTGCCGTTTACAATAGAAACAACACCGTGGTCGGACTCATAGAGGTCAACAGATAGCTTGATGCTACCGCTGTTGCCATCGTAGTTAACCGAACGAACATTGTCAGTAGCAGAGGCTGCTGTGCGAGCGTAGTCAGCAATTTGACGACGAAGCTCAGTATCAGCAACAAGCATAAGATTGCTTGTAGAACCAGTAACCTTGAAGATCGAAGAAATCAAGGTGTTGAAGGCTGATTCTGATACAGTTGCGCCATTGATGATGCTTCCAGCAGGAGTGCGGAACGCAGCAGGAACGTCAGCGGGAGCACCTGCTCCACCTGTGTCTGCTGTTGATTCAAGCCATTTGCCAAGTCCACGAAGTGCGTTGGCTGTGCCAGCACCGTTTTCTGTAGCGGAGTCTTGAGTTCCAGCAATAGTTGCTTCAACGTCGCGTTTTAGTTCGCGGATAGCTTTGGCTTCAGCCTGAGCAATCTTAGCGGGACCTACGGAATCGACTGCTTCTTGCAGATCGGAAACCATATAGTCACGGCGGAACTTTTGAACACGATTGCCGAGGCGAGCGCGGCCAGCGAACTTGTCAGTGAATGCAGTAACGTCAGCACCTTCAGAAATGCCAGCAGTCTGTGGAGCAGCAAGGCTGTCAACAGTCCACTCAACATTAGTTGCAGTAGCGCGTTCTTTATTAGCAGATGAAAGGATAGGGGTTTCTTCTGGAGCGAGGATAGTCAAGACATCAGTCAAGTCTTCGCGGTTAGAAACGCCCGAACCTGTATTAGTGGTATCGAATGTATTTGAGAATGACATTGTATTTAATGATTATTAATGAGTTATTGTTTGATTGTGTTATGAGCTAGTGCTCATTTTGAGTCGACGAAGAGCAGCAAAATCTCTAGCATTACCCGTTTGTTTGAACCTGGCTTCTAATTCTTTTAGAGCCTTGGCAGTTCTTCCCATTCCTTTTTCGGATTGGGCAGAGGCTGGATTACCTGTCTTGGGAGGATTTAACGTAGGGGCTTTCTTACTGGGTTCTACTAATTTACGGCCGTGTATGCTATTTGTAGCGTGAGCGAACCAGTAATCCAACTGCGCAGCGATGTCCGGGGATTCACGTTTCAGAACACTTTTTAGTTTCTTGAATCGTTCGTCTCCTACTGTAGCTTCAAACTGTTTACGTAAGTCATTGTCCTCACCTTCTAGCCAAGATAGTTCTTGCTTTGCTTGGGCATCGAACTGCTTTGATAGCACTTCGCCTTCCTCGCGTAGCTGAACCTTTGCAAGCTGGTCAGGAAGAAAAGTTTTCTGTGCTTTACGAGCCTTTAATAAAGACTGTCTAACATCCTTCTTTGTCCACTCCTTACCTTCAATTTCTGTTACTACATCATCCGCTCCGTAGCCGTCACTCTCAAAGATTAAATCCTCAGCCCATTCAACTACTTGGTCAACCTCGGCGGCTTTCTGTTGTAGCTTTTCGACAGTATCAAGATTCCCGTATGGGTTGTTCTCGACCTTTTTCGTTTCCAATGGATTAGGTTTTTCTTTGAGTCGTGCCTCAAGTTGAACAAGTTTTTCTTCGGCAGCCTTTCGTTTTGCAGTCAATTCTCCGAATCGAGCTACAGCACGGCTACCCAGCTTGTCAGCTAGTTCGCGCAAATCCTCCTCGGACATATCGTCCAAGTCCAACTGTGAAAGAACATCTTCGGATTCTTGGGATTCTTCTGAGGATTCCTCGGATGCTTCTACTTCCTCGGTATTTACCGATTCTTCAGATGCTTCTTCAGTTCCCTCTTCCGTTTCCTGCTCAGGGTCTTCTTGGGGTTCCTGCTCTTGGGGCTGTTCAGTCCCAGGAGTAAGCTCACCAATTCGTCGCTGTGCGAAATCCGTGACGGATATATTTGATTTTTCCACTGATATTTTACCTGCTTCAGCGTCAGCAGTTGCTATTTCTTCTGTCATAATTATTCCACTCATTAACGCCGAGCGATGGCGATTTTTGAATTATAACACAGGTAGTTACATACGGTCAGAATGCTTCCTTGAAAGCTCTGACCAGTTGACTAACTGCAGTATTTGGTCATACGTAATTATACGACCAGAAACTTGTTGGATATTGTCACTGGTTGCTTCGTGCAACTCAGCAATGGTTTCCTCCCGTAGTTCGTGAACCATCTTAATAAATCGAGCGAACGCCTCGTAGTTATGAAGCGTCTTTATATCGTCTTGTATTTGCATTACTTGTTCTTATACTTATCAGCAAAAGGACTACCTGATAAATTAAAAATGTGATTTCCTACAACAAACTTTTCTGTTTGCTGAGAAGCATCAAATTTGGCATCCTTGCCTCGGAAATTTACAGCATCATACGTTCTAGCGTCAAGACCTTTATCTTTGATGTATTGCTTTGCACGCTTATCATTAAGTGCTATCTCTAATGCCCTTACTCCTATGTTTACATCTTCTTGAGTAATCTTGGACTTTTGCCTTTTAAACACTTCCTTTTCGCCATCATAAACCTTGTATTGATCCTTATGCGTAATAATATCAGTATAGCTTGGTTTTTTATTTTTGCTATTTGGCATAAAAGTATAGGTAGGAACTTGACCACTTCCTATAAGATTTTTGCGATTATGAATGCTTCGAGCAACCGCAAACATTCCTTCCTCTCCTTCGCCTCTGGCTTCAAGAAGTGTAGCCATTAGCAAGTTCCTTAAATCATTTTGTTGATTTTTTTGCTTTTGGAGTGCAAACTCCTGAGGTGTAAGATTGTCAGGCATTATATGTTCTGTGTATCAATTTCACCCATTTGTGCAGGGGCTGTTCCAACCCTACCAATTTGAGCGTTCTGAGCCTGTTGCATCTGGAATGTGTATTGACCAATGTATTTTTGCAAACGAGCCGCAAAGGCTTGGTCAGTCTGTAATCTTTGTGCAACGTCGGGTTGTTGTGCATATTGTTCTACTACTTGGAGTGCGATCTGTGCTCCAGCAGGTCTAGCTGGCATTTCGATACCTGCAAAGATTTTAGCTAAGTCATCAGTAACTTGTTCAACAACTTGTTGTTGTGCGCTTTCTACTGGTTGTAGGACAGCATCAGCCATTACTGGATCAATGCTTGCTGCGGCGACATCTAAGAGACTATCTACGTTCAGGCGGTTGTTGGCATTCAGTTGATTCAACGCTACGAACTGTTGTAGTTTTCTTTCAACAGTTTCTGGGTCATTGTTCTGAACATCGAAGTTAACCATAATGTCAAAGTTCTCGTCAGGGTTACCCTTGTCGAATGTTTGAGCATCCGGCACACCAGTTACACGGAAGAATACTTCGTCAGGACCAAAGCGTTGGAAGCACTTGTAAGCCATCTTGATTACTTCAGCAGTATGGCTAAGGAACTTGTCCACCAAGAACTGCTGTCTAATTTGACTAATCTGTGAACCCTCATCCAGTCCTACTAACTTGTCCGATAAGGTAAGTAAAGTATTTTCCATTTCAATAGAACCAGTAGGCGGTGGAGGTGTAGGAGCGAAGTCCAAGTCCCCCTTACGGCGATACGGTATCATTCGACCTGGCCCCCAATCATTGGGAGCCTGACCTACTGGGTGCAGGATCGGAGGCAGTGTAGCCAAGCTATTGCGGTCAACTCTGGAATCTCGCTCAACCTTGACTTGATTCTGTATACCTCGAAGAATTGAAGGAACAGTAGTTGTGTCATACAGACGCTTGCTGTCCTCTGATAGTTTTGTTATTACTACAGGATAATCCTCGTATCCGTTAAGTAATTCAAACTTAGCGTATCCCGGAACCTCTGCATTACCATTGAACTCCTTGTGGAATACTGTGCAGTAAATGCCTTCAGCCCCATCCTCTTGATCAATAAGGCGTTGATAAGCGTAGCAGATTTCTACTAGTTCGTCAGCTTCATACGCATTGTCGGCTAGGCTGAGGCTTCTGCGACCTTCTTGTTCGCGCTCAATGCTGTCAATGTTTACACCTCTGTATTTAGAGATGATGTAATCAACGAAGTCCTCGTCCCATCCATCAGTAACGACTTTATTCTCTAGTTCCTGTGGTGTGTAGTAGGTTTTCCAGAAGCAGTAAGGTGCTCGCTGTGGGTCAGTAACATATGGGGGAAAAAAGAAATCACCATCAGGAGCAAGTGTTTTAACATCAGGAGCGTTGACTTGTCTACGAACAATAGGAAGTTCAGCTACTCCAGTCTTTCTTAGTTCACGTAATGCTTTCTTGGCTCGTTTCTTTGTTGTCCCCTCAAAGGTTGCTTGAAGCAAGGCTGTTAGCTGTTCGTCATCTTTCCCGTCCTGTATTGCTACAGAAACTTCTGGGCTAACTTGTGCAATCTGATTAATATCCAGTTGTTGCAGTATACGTCTATCTTCCTTCTGCCATCCAATATATGTAATCAATATACCTCGCTCAAGCAAATAATTGGCACCTAGTTCCATCTCGCGGTGAAATCTAGGTATGTATCCAGAGGACACCATCCACTTTAAAAATCCAGAAACAACGCGACTTCGAGCTATATCTCCACTCTCTACAGGGAATGCTCTTACGTTGGCTCGGTTAAGGGATGCCATAAATAATGATACAAGCCTAGTAATGCGCTCATCAATAAGATGGCACTCCATATCGGACGCACCCTCCCAAGGGAAAGCGTCGGCTCCGTGCTTGCGGTGGTCACGGCTCTTGCCGGGCCAAAAGTTTCTGCGGTCATCGTAGGATGTACGGCAGAGGTCAAAGTATGCTTCTAGCTCAACGACCGTTTGGTCATAGGCTAGACGGAGGGTCTTAATATCTGGCTCCTCCTGTAAATATGTAAGGGATTCTGAAACGTTATCAGTTATCATTTTGGGATTCTAATCTTTTGTGCACGGATTTTAACAACCGAATTGTATAAGTAGATGATACGCCTATTGTATCACATAGCTCTGCATTTGTCATTGGAACCCTTGTCTCGTGCAATACATACCGTCTAAGCATTTCCCAAGCTGCGAACCTATCAACCTGTTCCCTGCACCAATTGCGATTTAGGGTAATATCACTTTCCTTTTCGCACATAGCGGTAACTCGTTCCTTTGTTGTCCGATATTGCCTCAAAGGTAACTACCTTACCTATTAACTTACCCTGCCACTTTCTGGGAACAAGCATAGGAACTTTCTTGCCAATATCTTTATTGTATACGTAGTTATATCTAGGATTCGGGCATTCTCCTAGGACTTGACCTAGGTAATGCTTGGGTATAATTTCCTCAATCATTAAGGAATCCTCAAGAATAGCTGTGCCTTCTTCGGTTACCCAAGTGTTCTTACCTGTTCCTGTTAATGAACCCTCTGGTAGTTTTTCTTCAGCTATTCGCATAGCTTCCTCGAACTCCACCTCTTGTTCGCTTGCAATCTGTATTAATCTTTTTTTAGGCATTAGTAACCTCCTTGTGCTCTAGTTGTTGTTTGCATTTCGTTTATTGTAAAGTAATCCGGACCCATTCCAGCATTTGACATTCTAAAATATCTAAGAGCATCAAAGAAGTCCTTCAGGGCTTCATCGGATTTACCTTGTGAATTGTAGTTAATAATACTTTCTATTAAGTTCCCGCAGTCCTGGTGCACGTAGCACCTTGGTCTATTGGCTTCATCCACGTCGAAGTTAGGGTTGTAATTGAACCACTCGTCCAGTGCTGTGCAACCAATCTGCTCAGTCTGACCATCGGACGGCAGGAAGCTCATACCGTAGTCATAGAATCTAGTAAAGAGATCAACATTGTTTTCATTCTCCTTAGCGAAGAACCTTGAGTCCCCGATGCGTTCCATTACATCTATGCCGAGATCGTCCTCTATTTCTTTGAATAACTCCACGTATCCTTCTACGTCGTAGCCAATCTTCTTGGAAGCGGGTCCGTATCTCCACTTGGGGTCACCGAACAACGCCCATTCGCCGTATGTGTCCCTGTCGGGCCACTCCTTTCGTATAAATATCTCATCCTCCTCGGATACTCCAGCCCAGAGAGCAACGTAGTTACGGGCAAATGCGGGGTCAACTATCTGATACCAAGTCAAGGAATCCTTGTCCGGGAACTTAATGCCGTGCTTGTTGGGCTCATCTGTTACTACATTCAGCTCAGGAGTAAAGTTAGGGAGCAGTGAAGTCATTGACTTCGTAGGTAATCCGTAGGCACGAACCATTATCTGATCCTCGCTGGAGTTCTTTAAGTCCTTAGCTATACGATCATATCCCCCGAAGGGGTTCTCATCCGAATGCAGATATACTATCCCAGCATCTCGCTCAGGGCTGTATTGCTGAACTGGAACATCTTTACCCAGAAGCTCTGCGTTCTTAGTCTCCAGTGTCTCTGCGCCCTTCAGGTATTCGGATACAAAGGGTGTGTATCCATCAATGGGTGTAAACCCTAGGATCATCTTGGAGTCCCGTGTAGCTAGACGGAAGCGAAGTGTATTAACTAACGCTGCATCCCCTAGGTATTCATCCAGCCAGGCACCTATGTTCAGCCTCTCGGAGTTCTTGAACCCGAACTCGAAGCCCTCAAGGATGGTCTGATTGTTACTGAACTGCGTATAGGTTTTGAAGTCCACCCTAGTTCTAGTATCAGGAAATATGAAACTAGAGCCAGTGAAGCCATTCTGCATACTGAAATTAATATATCCTTCAATCCCTTTTGTCTTCCTTCTGAACTCCTTGGGCATCATTTCCCAGACTGCCGCTTGTTGAACCTTCACGGATGTATCCGCGTTCTGACTGAAGCACACAACGTGCCCGTCCTGATTCTCGGTAACGGCCTGCATAACCATCTTGGCACAGCCCGTTGTCTTGCCACTTCTATTACCACCGAAGGTAATAACCTCGTCGTATTTCTCAATAGCATCCCGCATACGACCCCACCCAGGCAGGTCAAAGCCGTGACGTAAGGGATCACTCTCAGCTGCACGTATACGCCCCTCGTGAGCCTCGTGCAAGTCCGACAGGAGCCTGGGGTCAGCTTCACCCAGAAGGATTATCTCCTCGTCCGTAGGGGCTTTGAGGATTGGGTGCTTTGTAAAATCAATAAGCATTACTTCGTGTAGTAATCAACAAACATAGATACACATACACCCAGTAGTGCAGATAGAGTAACTAATTGTAGAATTTCTATTATAAGCATTAATAATAATCCTCGGAGTCATCGTCCTCATCCAGCTCCTCGAACTCCCATTCAATATCAACCTCTGGGTTATCAATCCGCATCTCCTCGCCAGCTTCGCTTAGAAGCATTCTACCAGCGGGCAGGTGGTCGTAATCAAAGAATACTTCACCCATATCATCCATTACTATGAAGCAGTAATGCTCGAAGTGCTCGCCGAGTATTCCTTTTACTTGCTCGTATATTGGGTCATAGCTGTCATCCATTATTGATCTAGGCATCCTTTACCTCCGCATCTATTATCTTAGCTTTCTCTATCCGTTCCCTGGCCGCCTGTATAGTAGCCTCGTATTCATCCTGAGTATACACCTTGCGCTCCTCAGTAATCTGCGTAGCCTCGCCCCTGGCCGTGAGGGCTTCCCTGGCGGAGTTAGCTTTAGCTATTGATAGTTCCTTCAAGTCCCGGAAGGATACCTCCATTTCGGGGTCATTCTCCATTCGGTCACGAACTTTCTCTATTAAATCTTCCTCCAAGCTAGAGAGGTTCAAGTAGTTCTTCGCCGCGATCCTACCACTGAGTTCCCGGAACTTACCCATATGGTCAGCGTAATCCGCCAGAACAGAGATAACAGTCTCCCTGTCGTATCCGTATTTACGCACGAGCCTAGTCTGGCTAGAACCCGTGCTGTATAGATAGAGTAACTTGGCTACCTTGTCGGGGTCATAGACGCTTAGGCTCTTGATACTATGGATCTGTTTGTCGGAAGCAATCTCGTGAATGCTTTCCTTGATCTGCTGTATCAAATCCTGTTGTTCCTGTTTTGACTTATCCTCCATCTGTTCAGCATTAGAATAACTTATATACTGACTGTCAAGACTTTTTTACTTGACACGGTAGTCAGCCCATATGTTATACTCCCTACCATAGGGTTTCCAAGCCTTAAGGATATTAAATATATTATGAGTGACGCGAACCCCAAGTGAGCGCGTCATAACGAAAAAGGGCAGTCAAGGAAGGGCTACCAAGGGTAGGGGAAACAGAGGGTATGGCTACCGAGGGTAGGGCTACCACAGGTAAGGGCTATGAGAGGATTATTTTTTTAAGGTGTCCCTTTTATATATATACATTGCGTGTCCCGCCACAGTCCGACCGCCCCCACCCATTAGAAAAACTAATACCAGTTTCTGCCAGCATTAGCGCAACTACTTCCAGCTGGACAGGTGAACACTTGTTCAGTATACCAGTAGGCTATAAGCGGAGCTAATAGTAAATCCGGGTAGCATAAGCCCGGCTAATGGTCCAGGCGGACGGGCAGGCAGGTGCACATAAGAGCACTATTTATTTTCGTGAAGGGTGATGGATTAATACTGGGATTGACTAGAATTAGAATAGCTTATATCGAACATCTACCCGATTTTGTGCTTCAAATTTGCTGAAAAATCTATCTCAGCCAGCAAGGTGCCTAGGTTGCCCTGTATGGGGTTGGGTATTGGGTTGGGGTTAGGGTATTCGCAATCGTTTTAAATGCCTTGTAGCCCTATCCCACAGACCCTCTTTTTAGTGAACACTTGTATACTAGTCCGGGCTTTGTAGGGCCCTAGAATTAGCAACGCTTATACTGAAACCATCCAGAATTAGCTAAAGAATAAAGTGATATAAAAGCATTAAATAAGCATAAATTCGCTTGTCATAAGTCATTTTATGTGCATTCTTATTAATAACGCTGACTTAGTAATTGATAGGCGGGCTCGCAAGGGTTATGGGAATTGCTCGTTTTGGGAATTTTTAAGTTATTAAATTTCAAGTTGAGATCGCTTTGATCCGATTCGCAAATCGGTTACGCCAGCCAACGAAAATGAATTTGAATCCCGATAGGGAAGCCCTGAATGTAGGGTAGCTACTTTAATTCGATAGATAAATGATCTGACAAATCACTGTCTTGAATGCGGTTAGTAAGATGAAAAAAAACTACTACTGAAAACCGCAAGCCCTGATACTCTAGAACGCTTTCACGTAGCGACGGGCGTTAGCAATCCATTCGGGATTGTTACAAGATTCTAGAATTGTTAATATGAAAACAAAAAACTCAAGTTGCCAATGGCGGGATTCCGCTACGCTTCCCCAATCCAATGACTGGAGTTGGGATTATAAGAAAGCCAAGCGAGCAAGAAGCAAGTCGCTTGTAAAATCTACCAATAAGGTAGTAACGAAACGCAAACCAATCGTGGTAAAACAATCCAAGATTGTATCAAGTATCACCCTAGAAAGTCTCGGACTTTCATTCACTCCTACGACCCAAATCAGGGCATCAATAGTATGAAGACATTCGACGAAGCATTTGAAATATGGAGCCTATGGGATAAATACCTGAATAGGGACAAGCGAAGTTTTATGGAATACTTCGAGGAAGAACACGGAATTATCCTGAAAGAATGCACGAGCTTTGAAACACTAAAGGCATTGTGCGAAACATTCATCCAACAAAAATGAAAAGACTAACTGAAACTACTGACATAAAAATCGCCAACAATATAAAGCGTTGGCACAAGCGAGCATCGCCGGAAAATATCGAAGCAGGTATGACTTGGTATGATGATGCAATGCGCTTTTCTAATAAGCTAGCACGGGACTACAAAGTCACACGGCGGACAGCCGCGGGAGTAATCTCAGCACTATCACCGAACAATCAATGGAAGCGTAACAAGTTCGATGCGGAACAAATGATATCGCATTACAGGGACGGCCACGATACGTGGAAAGGATTGAAGATATGCACTTACCACGACAACAAGGACAAAGCCTGGAATATATTAACGCAAGGCGAACATATCACTGAGAAATCACCGAAGACGCACTCATTTGCAATGAACGTAGGCAACAAGTCAGCTAACCACGTGACGATAGACAAGTGGCATATGCGAGCTAGCCTAGCACGGCCACGGGAAGGCATCACATTGACACAGGAAAGCCCTACCAAGCTACAATACAAGCGGGTCGAGGGTATCACTTTAGATATAGCACGGATGCACAAGCTGAAGGGCTATGAACTACAAGCCATAGTATGGGTAACAATAAAAGAAAAATGGAACAGATAAAGAAACAGAAACACGACTACCTGATGAAGGTAGAGAACAACGAGGATGGGTGGAAGACCATTAAACAAATGCGAGAGAACGCCAAGAAATGCGGTAGCTCTTACAAGCTGGTCCTGCGTGGCTCGAAACCCAAGACACCTTGGGGTAACCGACCAAGCATACCACTTGATGAATCCCAAGAGATACGAATCTACGTGCGACCCAAGGCTAACGTATCATACGAGAACCCAAGGGCATACGAGGGCATATACGATGGGCTAGTCCAACGCAACAGGGACTTGATGGATGAGTTACAGAAGCAACAGGACAGGAACTACGAACTAAGGCTTCGCATTGAGAGGCTGAACCAAACGAGTGACCAAGAGAATGAGAACTACGAGATGCTTCAGGACTTAAAGAAAGTCCGGGCTGACTTGACCGAAACTCTCAGCTACTTACTAACAAAAATGGAGAACTATAAATGAGTGATACAAAACATATATCAGAAATAATCGACAACATCAGCAATCAACAGGAAGAATTAAAAAAGATATTCTCTCCAGTTGTTTCCTCAAAAAAGATGAGCGACATACTGAACCTGTCGAAAAAAGAACAAGCCGAGGAGAGCTACCTCAGAACCATTCGCTACTGGATGGATAAGGTAAGCGAAGCTCAGTATCACATAAGAAAGAACCAGAAAAAGATTGAAGAACTTTATGAATAATGAACAATAAGGATACATATGGAAGAAGTAGAAATAGAATTAGAACTCAGGGACAAGACGTTCTTGATTGATGCCGATGTGGATTGGCACCTAATGGAGTGCGAGTGCAGTTCCGAATGCGGTAACCAATGGGTTACTGAGAGTTGGAAGGAAGTTCGCATCGAGCACATACAAATTATGCGAGTCCATTACTTGACGGACTCCAATGAATACAAAGAAATACCAATCAATTCTCTATCAAAGGAGGACATAATGATCGTCAATGACGCAATCGAACAACAGATAAACGATGAGCAATAAAAAATATACTACAATAATCAGAACAAGCAAGGGTAGCCGTAACGGGAAGCCCTTTGACAACGCCGAAGAACTCAAGGCTCGCAAGTATCGCTTCAATAAGATGCACGGCCTGGACCCGAACGCTCAGATGAATATCTACGAGTTCATCGAGGGACAGTATGAACTACTTGGTATTCACAAGACCAAGGAACCATTTGAACTATTCATTCCTACTCTAGGAATAATGGTATAACAATAACACAAATACTACTAATGAATACAGAACGCATAGATAAGATTGACCGCAATGTCTGCAAGGACATCAGATCAGAACTGGATACTGAGCTAGCCTCCATCGGAGAAAGGCTTGGGTTATCACTACGTATGGGTGGAGGATCATTCTCAAGTGATAGTGCCACCTTCAAACTTGAGGTTGAACTCCTGTCAGCAACGGGTAGACCGATATCGAAGGAGGAGAGGTATCTCAACGAGAACCACGAGCTACTAGGCATACCCAAGGAGTGGCTTGGAGCCAAGCTCAAAGACCCTAAGACCGGGCAACTATACCACCTCAGAGGATACAAGGTGCGCGCACCAAAGCGTCCCTTCATCATCGAGACAGTCGATGGATTCAACCAATTCGTAACCACCGAGGCAGGCATCAAGCGATTCGTTCCAGTTGTCATCGGCGGTGGAATTAACTACACTACTAACGCATAACAAGAGAAAGGAAAACAATATGGGAAGATACTACAACGGAGATATAGAAGGAAAGTTCTGGGTTGCTGTGCAATCATCCAATGCCGCCGACCAGTTCGGTGTCGAAGGATGTGCGCCTGAATTACTGGAATACTACTTCTACGAAGAAAACATACCCGCCGTTGAGTCCGGCATCAAAAAGATTAGAAGCAGGCTGGACTACGACAAGGTTCACGGCTTCTTTGATAAGGTGGACTCGTATAGCCAAGATGACTTGGACAAGAGTAACATCACCCGCGAAGAGGTTAGGGACTACGCTGACCTAGCCCTTGGTGAGAGGATTCTCAAATGCCTTGAAGACCACGGGGAATGCCACTTCACGGCGGAGTGTTGACCCTACCCTATGGTAGCCTACCCTATGGTAGCCAGTCCCTATGTCCAAATATTTTTTATATAAAAAATTACTTACTTAGGGATTGACTACCAACGGAAGACTTCCCTATGGTAGGCCTTCAATTTGACACCCTGTCAAGAAAAAAAAACAATACTAAAATAGAAAGATAAAATGTGGATACTACCAAAGCAATTACACACATCAGCCTTTGTTCAGGATACGAAGGCATTGGGCTTGGACTCCGAAGAGTTCTCCCAAACCTGCGAGAAATCGCTTTCGTGGAGAGGGAAGGATTCCCTGTCGCGAACCTGGTTGCAAAGATGGAAGCGGGAGAACTGGATGCGGCACCTGTCTTCACGGACGTTAAACAATTCCCTTACGGAAAGTTTCGTGGACAAGTGGACATCCTATCTGGCGGATTCCCGTGCCAACCCTTCAGTTGTGCAGGACAACGTAAAGCAACTGATGACCCTAGACACCTGTTCCCATACATCAGAGATGGAATCAGGGACTGCCAACCTCGAATTGTTTTCCTCGAAAACGTTGGAGGAATCATCTCAGCTAAGACAGGGGACGGAGAATCAGTTCTCAAATATGTCCTCCGAGAGTTGGAAGGACTGGGTTACCGAGCAACGGCAGGAGTATTCTCAGCGGAAGAAGTCGGCGCACCTCATCAGAGAAAGCGAGTCTTCATCCTTGGGATGGCCAACAGCGAGGACATCGGACGCGGAGGGCGGACGCATCCAGACAGAGATGACAGACCAGGGCTTCAAGAGCAAGAGGCACAGGAGCAATCAAACATTCGGGGCGAAGCTAAGGGATGCAGTCGAGACTTACGAGGAGCGGAAGAAGTGGGCGACTCCTCAAGTGACGGATGTCAGGACAGATGTTCGGATGCCATCGGAGAGGAGCGCAAAAGCCAAGAAGGGTGGATGCAAGAACCTCAGAGAGGAAGTAATGCAACCGCAGAACTGGCCAACGGCATCAGCTCGGGACTGGAAGGACACGGCGGGGATGAGCACAGAGAGGGATGGCAAGGCACTGGGCAGAGTAGACCAGTTACCACGAGCAGTCTTCCATCAAGATGGCCTTCAAGACCGGGCGAGCACCAACACGAGTGGGAAGAGCCAAGAGTCGTGGCCGACACCAAGAGCCAACAAGGTTCATCCTCAGATAACGGAGGAGAACCGCGAGCATCTAGCCAATCGGAAGAAGTCCAACTTGGAGGAGGACATAGCGGGTCATTGCGGGAAAGCAACGGGCAAGCTGAATCCGAACTGGGTCGAGCATCTGATGGGACTACCCGTGGGGTGGACGCAACTACCAACCGAGTGGATCGACTCCGATTGCTAGGCAACGGTGTTGTCAATCAGACTGCCGCCAAGGCATTCGTAACTTTAATCCAAAGAGTAACCAATAAATAATATGAAGAAAAATGAATACGAAGAATTAGTCCAAGGCGGTAAAGATGTTTTTTATTCCGCCGTTGTAGTTTTCTGTTGCATCCTCGGAGTCGGGGGTTCAGTCTTACTAGCAACTCTAATCCATAAACTAACACAATGATGAACATAACTAAGGACAACGCATACGAAGTAGCGCAGGAACTTGAGCACCAAGCCAAGACATCTCCTGCTTTAGCCGACGAGATTGCCTCCGCAATTCAAGTCGTTGAACACAGTGAGTTACCACCAAGAAAGACCGAAGAAGTCTTTGATTACTTCGCTGACCAGGGTCTAACACACATCTGGCAAGCGGACATTGACGGCAGTATTAACACTTGTGAAATCCACAAGGAAGGATTCTTTGACCCGATAGTTTCAATGACCTGCGATGGCATTAGTGCGAAGTCCCTTCGTCAAGCAATCGAATACGTGATGGACCAGGAGGAACTATAATGGCGCACTTCTATAACTGCACTGACGTATCCGATCCTGAGTTCGAGGGTGACATAACTACCCCCGCTCAGGCTAAGAAGAAAACAAAAGTCTACCCATCCGTTACTACTGTCCTCGGCATCGTCAAGGATGCCTTCTTGGATAGTATCTACAAACCCAAGATGATTACATCCCTGGCCCGACAGTTCCCGCACCTCGCGTGGCAGGACATCGAGCGTCTAACATACGGAACGAGGGAGCACCCTATTACTGGTGACACCATTGAGTCCTCGGAGTTCGGCACCACTGTTCACAAGGTCATTGAGGAGCACGTTGATTACAACTTCCTTTACTCAGACCAACAGCCCGAGGCTAGTGTCTGGGACGAGTGGGCTACACCATTCGTCGAATGGATTCACGCTGAAGGCGTTAAGCCAATCGCTTGTGAGAAGATCGTAGCAAGTAACCGAATCAAGATCGCCGGTAGCGTGGACTTCATCGGTCACGATTCCGATGGTCAGCTATTCTTAGCGGACTACAAGTGCAGGACTAACACCAAGGGCAAGGCTAAGACTTACCCAAAGGACTGCCAACAGTTAGCCATTGAATCATTTATGTTGATGAAGGAGCACGGGCTGGATTACTTACCAGCCTGTCGTTCCGTTGTGATTGATTGCGATACCAAGAAGCATCATCACAAGGACTGGAAGGAAAGCGATATGCAGAAGGGAATAAAGGTAGCGAAGAAGTGCGCTGAACTTTACTGGCTGCTCCGTATGAAATGAATCAATACGAGATTAAATACACAATGAACGGTATGCCTGATGGCTACGTAGGAAGAACTTCTAAGTGGGCTAATGATGAGAAGTCAGCATTGAAACATATACTAAAAAAAGTTCCCGACAAAAAAGGATTCTGCGTATTCAAGCGCGGTGCGACCGGGCAAATACTATCAATCAAACAACAAGAATTAGAATGAACGACATCAATTCAATAACAAGCACACTCGATTTGTTGGAAGCACATCACAACGATAAGGACTTCGATGAAATGATTTCTCGAAACAAGTTCCTCCGTGAGTGCAAGGCCAAAGGCTTTGATCGAATGAAACGCTTGGGTTTAATTAGCAATGACAATACAACCAGGCGAGGCATACGATTTACCGATGAACAAAAGAAGGAGTTCGCAAGCAGAGCTTATCAGTTAAGAAATGAGGGCTTGACATACAAAGAAATACAGGCAGAACTCGGTGGCTTATCCGAAAAAAGTATCAGAGAATGGATGAAAAAATATGACGTATCTTCCTCAAAATAAAATCAAAGAATTCAGGGAGAAGCACAAGCCCCTGTGCTGTCCTATCCTGGCCTCAAAGAAAGACGATTGGGTTCTTGACCACGACCACCAGACCGGGTTGGTTCGCGGTGTTATATCCAGACAAGCAAACAGCTTACTTGGCAAGGTGGAGAACTTCTATCTGAGAATGTGCAAGGGTGACAAGGAACATTTGCCTGGTGTCCTCGACGCTATGGCTGCTTACCTCGAACAAGAAACCTTGGATGTCCTTCACCCCGTTGGACTTATACAACTTACAAAAAAATTTAAAAATTCATTGACAGCCGCCGAACAGGTTGTTGAATTAAGAGTTCTAGGAGCGACCAAGAAAGAACTTGAGTCCTGCTCCAATGAAAAAGAACGATGCAAACTGTATCGTGAACTAACCAAAAACTATTATGACCAAAGATAATACAGTAAAGATAATGCAGTCCATCCAGTCCGAGCTAAAGGCTCCGAAGGGACAGACTAATAAGTTCGGTGGTTACTCCTACAGGTCCGCCGAAGATATACTAGAGGCCGTTAAGCCTTTATTGAATAAATACAATTGCTTCCTAACAGTCAGCGATGAAATCGTTGAGGTCGGTGGCAGAGTATACGTTAAAGCAACAGCGACTGTTCACGAGTCGCACTCCGATCCTATCGCATTAACAACAGCCTTCGCTCGTGAGGCTGAAGTAAAGAAGGGTATGGACGATGCTCAGATTACTGGCTCCGCTAGTTCCTATGCTCGTAAGTATGCCCTCAATGGACTCTTTGCTATCGACGATACCAAGGATGCGGATGCAACAAACACTCACGGCAAGAGCAAATCTCTACCAGTTGTTACAACAACTGAATTCTAACCAACCAATAATAACTATGGCTGAATACGATAACACCAACACCGGGACATTCTTCGTGAATGACCGTAAAGAAAAACCCAATCAACCTGATTACAACGGGAAGATTGACGTAGAGGGTAAGACCTACTACCTCAAAGGATGGAAGAAGGTCGCTAAAAGCGGTCTGTCTTTTATGTCACTAGCAGTTAACCCCGCTGACGCACCAGCAAAAGCTACTTCAAATGCTCCAGCTGCGGCAACTGTGCCAGCGAGTGATGACTCACCCTTCTAAGGATGGCTAACTTGGACACCTTATGCGATAAGGTTTGGTGGGATAAGTTTCGTCAGGAGGAAATTGATTCCATCCTGGCGATGACCGCCAACAAGAACTCGGATTACACGGGTGGCAAGACTTGCGATAATCCCTTCGCTAACTTTGACGCTTCTACTGAGTTCGGTGTTCACCCCCTTACAGGTATCTGCATCCGTATGCAGGACAAATTCCAGAGAGCTAAGGCTTTCTGTTCAGATGGGTCGCTAAAAGTTACCACCAAAGGCGATCAATCCAAGGACATTTTTCGTGACCTGATTGGCTACTCATTGATAGCCATAGGGATGCTCGAAAGAGAAGAAAAGAAGTAAGTCCTTGTGCTAGAATGCTTGGCTCTCCGCAAACCGGCGGGGGGTTCAAGTGTTCTTAACTTCACAAATATACTAACAAAAAATGACAAAAATTATAGAAGCCGCAGAGGTATCCCTCAACATTCACAACGAGATTGATGCCCTGAAATTACCTAAAGAAATAAGAATAAAGCACAACGCTTTGGGTCAATTGCTTCGCTCTCTTTTGTCCACAGTTGAGAATGAATCAAGACGAATTGGAACTACTGGTCCATCAGCAACCACATAATGCTGAGGCGGAGGAAGGATTAATTGCATCTTGCTTACTCGAAGAGGATACATCAGTCTACGATTCCGTTACTCAAATCGTCCAGTCGGGCGATTTTTATTTGCAGAGATGCCAATTACTATTTGAAACAATCGGAGCACTAGCACTTCAAGGCAAGCCCTTGAATGACGTGTCCGTTCTTGAGCACCTGAAGACCCTCAGGGGGGTTGATGAGGTCGGCGGGATAGCCGGGCTACTTGCCATAACGGACAAGGCTTCTACGCCCGCTCAGGCTTCATACTTTGCGCATATAGTGGCAGAAAAATCAAAGCTCCGTGAGCTTATGCGTTCGTGCCGACTGGCCGTCGAAGAAGTTGAGTCCGAGACAAGGAGCTACGACGAGATTCGTTCCGAGCTGGAGAACACCCTGCTGTCTAGACCACTGGCCAGCCAATCCAAAGTAAAGATAGGCGAATCCGCCAAGGAATTACTTGAGGATATAAAGAAGATGCAGTCCGGCGAATACGAACCCGACGTAGTAAAGACTCATACTAATAAGTTCGATGATTACTTAGGCAATCGAGGCATCGCCGCTGGTGAGGTTATGACCATCGCTGCTCCCACATCCTGTGGTAAGTCCGCCCTGGCCCTATACATTGCACTACAGGCAGTCAAGAAGGACGGTCATCACTGCGGTATCTTCTCACTGGAGATGCCACAGAAGCAACTGACAAAGCGTTTGACCCAAGTAATATCTGGAGTCAACATTCGTAACGTGGAGGACAACGTAGCCACGGATAAGCAAATGGCTAGAGTAACCGAGACTGTTAATCAGCTCGCGGAGTTACCCATATATACATCTCACGCGGTCAAGAGTGCCGATGATCTTTGTAGTCAAACCAGGCAGTTCGTTAACAAATACGGAGTAAAGTTACTCGTGATTGATTACTTACAACTCATCCCCTTTTCTTCTAGGATGAGTAAGGCTGAAGGTATAGCCGACATCTCTCACAAGATAAAGCAGATGGCTATTGATTTAAATATAGCCGTTATATTACTCGCTCAGGTGAACCGAGAGGGAGCCAAGAACGGTAGGCTCAAGCTGTATGACCTCAAGGATTCCGGGGACATTGAGAACGATGCTGACATCGTGCTTCTAATGTATCCAACCGATGGGGACTTTGAATCCTCCAAGGAAATTGATGACAAAGGACCTTATACAAAAATGTATTACGAGATAGCCAAGAACCGAGAAGGGCAGCGGGACATTGGTGGTTTATTAAAATTCTATCACTGCCTAGGGAGATTTACATAATGTCGAATAAAGGAGCAGATCGAAGACCATCAAAACATTTTCAAAGTATCTCTAAAAATCTTAGAGAAATTATGAACATCACACCTAAGTCATTTATGGAATTACTGAATGATAAATACAATTGCTCGGTGTCAGTCCAGATCAGGGAATCCTCGAAGCTAGGTAAGGCTATCAGAAGAGAGCTCTGCGAATACCACAATATCGGAAACATAACCGGCTGGGGTATAAATAAGAACGGATGGAAGCATTCAAAGAGAGCGAAGGGAATGCACCTATGACAGAAGCACAAGTAGCGGAGCAGATAATGATAGCCTTCACGGGCATCAGTAAACTAATCAAGGCTGAGGATCAGTTCAGTTCCTTTGATTACGAGAACGAAAACTACTTGTTTGAAATCAAGTCCAGGCGCAAGGCCTACGATCCTTGGATCATTGAAGAGTTAAAGCTGGACACCAACGTAGGACTAGCGGAGTCCGTAAAGAAGGACTTCATATACGTGAACGAGTTCGAGGGTTACCTTTATATTTGGAATATTTCTAAATTGATTAGGCAGGACTACGACTTCAGGTTTCACAGCAGGAAGATGCCTTGGCAGACTGACTTCGATAGAACCCAGACAGTCAACAAAATGACTGGATACCTATACAACAAGGACGCAACGATCGTTGATACTAAAGCGATAAACGGTTGACAATTTAATTGTCAATGTATTCATTTCTAAAAACAAATACATATTTACTTTATGCCAATACCTAAAGAAAACATCGAAAGGATTCAAACGCAAATAGAAATGATTCGTCACGAATCCAGGACCCTATCCTACAGGATAGAGAGAATGGAGGAGCAACGAAAACTATTGCAGGACGAGAAGCGAAAGCTCAAGGAGTTCCTTGAATCCGGTGATGTATAATGATTGAAAGAGGCAAGCCCAAGGAGTAATCCCGGCGGGTGGTTGTTAGTAGTTCCACCTTCTTTACGCCTCGTTCATAGTTAGCCTCATCCCCTCATTGGTTGCGGGGGATGGGGCTTTTTTATAGCCCCTGCTGTAGCTTGACTATGGTTATGATGTCATTGACATCAGCCGTCTTAATTTTACCGAGTGCGGCTTCCTGCTCAAGCATCTTGAACCCAAGTTCACGTGGTAACTTCTTGAAGTTCTCTACGTAACCTTCAATTCTTTTCAACCTTGGTCCAGAGATGGATGAAGATATACGCATATCGGGAACCTTACCCTGCATAACCATATCCTTTAAGAACTTGGAGAAATTTTGAGGAAGCGTCTTGTATATATCCTCATCAGTCTGTTCCAGTATCCTCAAGTTATTAACGTGCTTGATTGTTTCAGCTACGTTCTGACGGTAGTTCTCGTTGTATTCAGCGTATGCCTGACCCGCTTCACTTGGACTCTTGGAACGACTGAGGGAGCCTGAGTAACCCGCTCGGATTCCCCTGAAGTTGTCATTGATTGGATTGAATCTATACGATGCTCCACCTAGATATGTAGTATTGAACTTTCTTTCTCCAGTCAGATACCTAGCTCCCATTTCACCTGAGGTTCTTTCGTCCCACTTTTTTATGTCACTGACGAATCCGGGGTTGAAGCCCTGCTTGGCGTAGAAGGTTCCTTGGTCAATAATCCTATCGAGCCTATTGACGCTAGTGGATATCTTGCGACCAGTGTTTGGATTGTAGTCCTGCAAGGTATTGATTATATTCTTGGCATTCATTGTTCCCGAGCCGAAGAACTTATCCGTGAAGGATTGGAATACAGCAGAAGCGGCATCGGAGTAACTACCAGTTCCCATTCCCGCCTGAAACATCGAGGTCAGTTCAGCCGCTGGCATTCTGTAGCCCATATTGATTAAGCCAATCTTGCCGTCACCCTGGTCCTCTACTAGGAGTGCACTACTCTCATCCCAAGATGGAGCGGCAGTTTCCTTAATGGCCCGAACCTTCTCATCGTCGAAACCATTTAACTTATTGAATGCGGCTATGCCTGCTGTGGCGGCACCGAGTGCGCCCGACAGAGCGACGATTCTCTTTGAGCCCTCGAATGCGGCAGCACGTTGGTTCACGGTCACGCCGTATTCATCCTTCATCCTCTTAGCAAACGAGCCATCTACCATAGACTTGGCTAACCTAGCTTGGTTGAATGTAGTCCTAGTTAACTCAAGGTTAAAGGACACGAACTCGTTAAGCACACCGACCCTGGACAGGTATCGAAGTGAAGGAGATATCCTATCGTAGTTCTGGTAGGTTGAATTAGTTAACTCCGCGGCAAGCTCGTCAATCCTACTTTGAGCTAGTTCTTTTTTTGCCTTGGGTGTCAGCTTATTAAGGTCAGCCTCCTTCATTCCCTTGCGGATAATGTCTTGCTCAAGATTGGGAATCAGCGTTCTTAACTGCTTTTGGTAGTTCTCGAATACGGTAATGCGATTAGCTGTATCAATGGCACTATAAAATTTGCCAAGTTTCTTCATCCCGAAGTCAGCCCCCTTGCCCAGCTTTCCCGGTAAAAGCCTGTATCCCTTGTTGAAGGCATTACGGATATCGCTAGAGAATATCTCCTTGTCAACTAGACCTAGGCTCTTGTATCTCTGTATGTCTTTTAGGGTTAATCCTTTGCCAAAGACTTCGTTAGCAGCTACCCGCAACCCTTTACCAGCACCACGAAATGGGTTCATTCCCTGGCCTAGTATCATAAAGGCATTACCTACTAGCTGAGGTGAGTAAGCGGCTGGTGCCAGCGGAACCTTTACGAACTTGGTCAAGCCAGTAGTAGAGCTAAGTATTTTAGTAAAAACATTTTCAACCAGTAAGTTAGTATCCTGTGGGACTCCAGTAGCATAGAGTTGATCGATGGATTTATTGACCTCATCCAGAACATATAACTTCTCCCTAGGCGCACCTGGAACCAAGGCTCTTTTGATTTCTTCGTTGTTGATTACAAGAGGAGTGTATTGACCGTCCATACCAGCTGGTATTTGATTGGCCCGTATAGCTGCGCCGGACCTCTGAAGGTTATCAGAAATTCTTAATGCGGCCTCCTGCTGTGCGACCAATCTTCCGAGCCTAGATATAGTGCCGAAGACCTTTTCACCAGGGGTGTCGAACTCACCAAGGTATTCTTTCATTTCCTTGTCCAGAACTTTTCGTTGCTTGAACAGTCTGTTGTTTTCGGCAATGACGTTCATTCCCCTCTTCGCACTTACTCTTTTATCAATAAGTTTACGACTATCATCTAGCTTTCTGACTATCTTCAGAGCGTCCTCTTGAGGGGTTTTGGAACCATCCTTCTTCAATGCCTTGGCAAAAGAATTAACTAAATTGTTTCTGGATTCCTGAGAGGGAACGTAGTTAGCATCCTCGTAGAATCTGTATTCCTTAGTAAGGTAACTTCCCTTGTTTAGATTCTTCTCAATAGTTTTAATAAGAGCATCGCCCTCGTCCCCCAAGTCCAGGACTCCCTTTTTATTTAACTCAATTATTTTACTAGAAAATCCGTCAATGATTTCTCTGGATTCATTGATAGTATCCTGAGAGGCTCTTGCCGCCTCGGGTAATACCTTGGATTCACCGACCATATATTTATCAACAGCAACCTGGTCAGCCTTGTTTAGTTTCTTATAGACACCATCCAGTTGCTCTCTAGCTCGCCCGGCAAGTTCCTTCGCTGTCCCTATTTCATTCACTGCCCTGCGGACATCTTCGGCTGATCGGTTGCCTATTACCTTTGATGGCAGGATGTATTGATTAACACTATTCAGCATTCGGTTTACTCGACCAGCGGGGTTACCTCCAGTGATAGCATCCACAACACTGACAGCATCCACGTCACCCTTGTTATAAAGGGAATCAATTTCATCTGTGCTCTTGTTCAACAGCTTGCTGTAGGACTTGTTAAGAGCCGCACCTGCTGCACCTAGACCAATGCCTAGACCTGCGCCCGTCCCTGCCGCCGCGATTAGTTCGTCAAGTGTAAGCATCTCGCCCTCCTCGATTCCCTTCTCTATAGCCATTGCTGCAGTAGAAATACCAGCACCCTGCGCTCCTCTAGTAAGGGTAGCCTTGGCAACTCTAGGTAATAACTTCGCGCCCTTGCTTACTTTACCTGCGCCAAATGGAAGCACGTTGAGGAGTGTATCAGCAGTTACTCGACCCCACGATATATCATCTCTGCCTTCTTGACGTTGAGCGGCTATGGAGCCAGTAATGCCTCCACCTATAGCACCAGTAAGGTAACCTATGCCAGCACCTACTGGTCCACCAACTAGAGCACCAGCGGTAGCACCAGCGTATTTGCCACCCTCGCCTAATACAATCTCAGCAAGAAGGCCCGTGCCTATTTGACCAAGGCTGGGGTCAACATCTATAGTGTCAAAAATGTCTTTTTGGGCAGTTAAGTCATCAAAGACATCGCCCTTCTTTGCGTCAAGCGTGTCAAATATGTCAGCCATTATAAAACAAATCCTCTTTCTCTAGCTATACGTCTAGCTTCTTCTTTATCTCCGCCAGCTTCATTCAGTATAGACTGAGCCGTTTCTTTGTCTAATTTTTTATCTCCCTCAGCGTTTCCATCAGCTGGTGTTGTGCCCATCGCTTCCTTTTGAAGTTTGGCAATCTTATTCGATACATCTATCTCGTTCTGCTTGGGTTCCTTTAGACCTATATAAATATTTGTTGCATTCGCAACAGCGATGTCGTGTTGCTCTTGTGTTAAACGACCTGACGTTAAATCATCTTGCAAGCTATCTAGGGTTGCTTGAAGGCCAGTCTTGTTTGGTTTGTCCTTGGCAATTCGCTGGAAGTAACCGGGCGAAAGTTCCATAGCTCTTTCTCCACCGACATCAATTAAGCGTGGTTCAAAGCCCATCTTTGTGTTTGTTTGTCTAAGTGTAGCTTCATCTAAAGCTCTTTGAGTTTCTAGTTTTGCTAGGCGTTCTGGCTCCTCGGCCTGTTTTAATCTAGCTAAAGCATTGACCTGAGATGCGGATGGATTTCTTACTCCTCGCTCTGCCAGTTCACCCTCTGCTCTGCGCCTTGCGTCGTCAAAGGACAGACTCCCTGCTTGTCCACCAGTAGTTCTACTTTGTGCTACACGAGTATCTCTATCGGCTTGGCTTTCGCCCGGTCGTCTGTCCATTTCTCTAACCCTGGCATCCCGTGCTTCGCTGTCACCCTCGAAACTTCCCGTTCCTCCGATTCTTTGTTGTCTAGATAAGCTGTCTTGTTCAAAGGATGATAGGGCATCAACAGGGGGTTGTGTTACTTCACCTTGTGCTTGTAACCGTAAGGCTTCTTGTGTAGGTCTAAAGCGCAGACGACCTTGCTCATCAACGAACTGCTCCGTGCGTTGTTCTGGAGCATCCTCATAACGCATAAACTGAGATAAGGTTTGAGGTGGAGGTGTGGCTGTTACTTGTCCTTCCTCTTGACTCTGGGCGTTTGTTCCAGCTAAAGCATTGGCAATGGCTTGTTGGTTCATAGTCATACCTGCTGATTGTGTTGATTGTTCCTGTGCGCCTACTAAAGGGGTTTCGACGGGTGGGGCGACACCTTGGGTTGCCTCAAGGTTTGAAGCAGCTTGTGCAGCTTGCTGTTTGTCTAAAATGCTTTGCACTTGCTCAGGAGTACGAACTGGAGATGTAGGAGTCTCTGGAAGAGGACGCTCTTGTCCACCTGTCCCTAGCATAAACTTCATAGCTTGCGCTTTAGCCTCTGGACTTGATTCTGAGTAAGGGACTTGAGAACCCAAAGTTCCAAAGCGTTTATTGTAAATTGAATACGTCGGTGTTCCGTCAAGTGCTTGAGATTGAAACGCTTCTTGACCAAAACCTTTATTAATCAAATCAGCTAAAACAGACTCATTGTAAGTTTGGCTTATGGATTCTCCAACTGTAGTGGGCGGACCCACTTGTTCAACTGGCTCTATGTTTGTTGGGTCAAACGCACCAGGGTTTCTAATGTTTTTAATACCAGGAACTAGTGAAACTATATTAGAATCCAAGGCAGGTAGTGTTTCAGAATCCATCCTTGCGTTCTGTGCCGCAAGTTCTGCTTTCTTTCTCTCCTCTTCTTCGGCGTCATAATCTTTTCCGAAAGGGTTTTGGTTTAATGTATCTCCTATTGCCATAGCTGTATTATATCATAAAGGGTTAGTAAGTGTGCAAAGTTAATGTTGGAGTGCTAGGTTCAGCAGGAAAGTTCGGTGCTGGACAAGGTGGAAGTGGGTCGTTGGCATTGGCTACATAATTAACCCCACCACGAGATTTAGTTACTACTTTAATAAAAGGAATGCCTGATATTGTTACGGCACTAGCAGTTTGATTAAATTCACTTGCAGATTTGCCAATTGGAAACTGTTCGCCTGGAGGACCAAACATCTCTGTTACGCAAGTATAAGCCTGATTGCTATCGCTTCGATCAATGTATAATGACGATAAATACTGAACGTCTATTAAACTTGCCTGTGCACCGCCAGATAATGCTTGATAAGTTTCAGCAGAAAAAGTCATTTTGATTCCGTGTTTGTAATACTTTACACCATCTTTAAAAAAAATTTTTGGCAACGAATTTGTTACAATAAATTCTCCAGGATATCCTGGACGACTATCACCATCGGAAGCAGAACCAACATTAAGACTTTCGTTACATATTAAATCTTTAGGCTCATTGTCGGGATTAAAAGTTGCACCTCCAAAAGTTGCGCTATCAAAATTCCAGTATGCTGCCATTGTTTCAGCTAAACTTGGAGGATTCAAAAGCTCCTGATTAAGGAGTTGAATAGCAGGAATTTTTTGTAGACAACTACTAAAACCATTGCCCTTTCCTAATGCTGTAAATGGAGTAGCCATTTGAATTAATTTGTTATTTCGGAACCTATTGATCCGTTTATAGTAGCATTAAACGGTTTTCCATCTACACATATAATTGCATCAAATGAATTAACCGTTTGCTCTTCGTCTGTTAAAAGCTGGTCAATTCCGTCATTTGATATAGTTTCATCCGTCCCTTCCTTGTTAAAGGTAGTGTCATATTCACCTGTCTCTACGTCGTAGACGTTGCCCTCTTGGGACTGCCTTCCCAGCATTGCAAGGAGTTCTCCTTCATCGGCAGCCTTAACTTCTCTTCTTTCTTTAGTGCCGCTTGCTTGATCAAGTGCTTCCTTCCTTAAGTCCTTAACTCGTTTTTCTTCGGCACGACGTTCTCTTGTAGCCCGTTGTCTATCAAGTGACGTACGCTCTTCTCCTGAGCGTTCTTTATCTTTGTCACGAATTACCTTTGGCTTGTTCTCGTATGCCATTAATTGTATGGCCCTCCAACGGAACTGACTTGTGCGGGTATAGTGTCCGTAACAATAATGGTTTTCTTGTAGTAGGTTGTTCCGTCCACGTCATCAAAGGCAGATGTTATTTTTACGTCCAGAACCCACTTTGACCCCACTGGGTCAGAAGGACCAGGGTTTATGGTTGCGGAATAACCAATAGCATTAAAGTCAGACAATTTTTGACTTCCTTGAAAATTAAAAAATGCACTTAAACCAAATGTAGCTTCTGCAATACCAGAAAAAGTAGAGCCTGATGTTCTATATCCCCTTAGTGCTTTAGAAGTGTTAAACTGCAAACCGCTGTTTGAGCCTGCAGCATCTATTACTACTGAACCCCAATCGTTTGGACCCCATAACCCACTTGCGGAATCATACTTGTAGTCACTGGATTGAATGGTGCTAGTTGTTGTAAAAAATACATAAACCGTAGATTTAACTTTTGATTGAGCGGGAGCCTTAGTAAGTTCAATGGCAACATTAGCAATTCGTCCATTGTTTTCATTGGTAGCTGTAAATAAACCAGGGTAAGAGAAGTTAGAAAATGTATCAAAGCTGTGAACAGGTGTAGTGCCAGCAGTTCCTAATGGATTGCCGTTTTTGTCCTGCATTGTCGTAACAGTAATGGTCTTTAGACCTTGAAAGTTATTGGTGCTACGTGATGTTACAGGACCAACCGTAGTTCCCTCTGTTACAAGGAATACTGTTGTTACCTGCTTTACACCTTCGGATAGGTTTTTAGTAGAAACACTTA
>Ga0208545_1000191_pt1 | contig 27583 bp, 20 predicted proteins | sample DEB08_DNA_12_FD_185498 | JGI IMG/M metagenome (GOLD analysis project Ga0208545, IMG submission 185498) | Aqueous microbial communities from the Delaware River and Bay under freshwater to marine salinity gradient to study organic matter... | ecosystem: Environmental > Aquatic > Marine > Coastal ... | reverse complement strand
TAAAGGCCCGTATACATGTACGCGTTTTGACGAGTTTAACCCCGATGTGTGCGCAGGTTGCCCCAACTGGGGATCCGTAAAATCCCCGATCGTGCTTGGCAAGCGCGTAGTAGAGGCTCCGGTAAATACCGCAGGGCTGTATGAAGTACCTGTAGAAGCCGTAGAAGATATAGAGGTAGAGGTAGAAGCTCCGGCGCTGACTTTACCCGCTGCCCCGTTAAGCAAGTATGCCATACCCAAGTACCCACACCCATACTTCCGGGGCGCTAATGGGGGAGTATACGTAAGAACCACAGACGACGCGGGAGACCCTGACGAGAGATGTCTCTACCATAACGACTTATATGTTGTTAAACGGATCAACGACCCTGAAGTGGGTGAAGCTGTGGTTATGCGGCTACACTTACCGAAAGATGGGGTGCGAGAGTTTACGTTGCCCCTTAGCGCAGTTACATCCCGAGACGAGTTTCGCAAAGCGATGTCTATGCAGGGGGTAGCTCTAATGAAGATGGATGAACTTATGACATATACAACTACGTGGATAAACGAGCTACAGGCGAATAGTGTGGCAGAAGAAGCTCATCGACAGTTCGGCTGGACGAGCGACAAGTGCGAAGCCTTTGTTCTGGGTAACCAAAAGATCACGGCTACCGGTATCGATTTTAACCCGCCGTCGAACCAGACTGTGGGGTTGTTCTCTGCATTTGAACCGAAGGGTACCTTGCAGGCATGGCGAGACAACATACATTTTTGGGACCGTGCGGGCTTTGAACTCCAGCAGTATGTCGTCGGAGTCGGCTTCGGTACGGCGTTGATGCAGTTTGCGAATGTGCACTGCGCGGCACTACACCTGTTTAGTAAGGAGTCAGGGGTTGGTAAGACTACTGCCTTGTCGGCGGCTATCGGTATATGGGGCCAGCCCGAATCGCTCATTATGAAAGAGCGAGATACCCTGAACACGAAGATGAACCGAGGTGAGGTATATCACAACATCGTTTGGCCCATCGATGAGATAACAAACATGCCTCCTAAGCAAGCGTCGGACATGCTATACCAATTTACTGGTGGTCAACAGCGTGCACGTATGTCGGCAAGTAGTAACGTCGAGCGTCACCGTGGCAAGCCTTGGCGGTTGATGGCACTGACTACAGGGAACACGAGCATCATCGAGCGTATCAGTACCGCGAAAGCTATGCCGAAAGCAGAGGCCCAGCGGATACTAGAGTGCCGTGTACCACGTATAGCGTTTTCTTCTAAGTCTGAGACCGATGCGTTTGATAAGGCTCTGCACGAGAATTATGGCCATGCGGGTATAGTGTTCGTACAGTACATCATGAATAACCTAGATATGGTTAAGCAGGTCTGCACCGACTTGCAGAAGCGCGTTGATAAAGCAGCAGACCTCAGTGCAGAAAACCGGTTCTGGTCTGAGCAGGTCTCTAAGACTATCGCAGGGCTTACAATAGCGCAGGCAGCAGGGCTGATAGATTTCGATATTAAGAATGTGTATCAGTGGGCTACCAAAGTGCTACTCCCACAGAATAAGATTAGTTCTTTAGAGATGAACGCTACGGTTGACGATATATTAAACGATTTCTTTTCCGAGCATATAAGCCACATCCTACAGATTAAGAGTACCGACGATAGCCGTAAGACGCAGGGTAACGGGTTAGACACGCTAATCATCCCTGAAGCAGTTGCACGGGGTAAGTTAATAGCTCGGTACGAGACGGATACCAAGTTGTTTTTTGTCAAGGTTAAGCCACTTAAAGATTGGTGTGCAGAGCTACAGATAAACTACTCCCACCTGATCGCCGAAGTTATAGAGCATTGCAATGGGCGTAAGACTAAGACTCGCTTAACTAAGGGTACACACCTGAACCTACCACCAGCAGATTGTATCATGATGAAGTTTGACTCCGGCGATGATGAGTAAGCAGGGGGTAATACGAACCTATGACCTACATCCTGATGGGGTGCGGCTCATAGTAGATTGGGAATCCATGAGTATTGGAGCCTCTGTATTTGTGCCATGTGTCAATACCGAGGCAGCTTCGGCACAAGCTAAGAAGATTTTTGATGCTAAAGGTTGGCAGTTACATACTGAAATGCGTATAGAAGGTGGTACCCATCTTAACGTAATGCGTCTAGGGTTACGTATTTGGAGAATCCTATGATACACTTAGCTAGATAGTTTATACCACCCTCATGGTCCACTATCGTTCTCCTTGGTTAGGCCCTCCGCGTGAGGGCTTTTTTTTGCCTGTAGATCGTGTAGTATCAGGGTACGACGTAAATTCATACTCAGGGTATTAAAATGTGGGACTGGAGCAACGAGATATTCGACGACATGGAGCTGACCAGCAGGCAGGGTGAAGTTCTGCGATTGAAGCGCAAGCATCTATCTGAACGGGCCATAGCGACAGAGCTGGGTCTCGGCAAAACAACAGTTAACGAACACCTCAATAACTTAAAAAAGAAAGCCCACGCTAGGTTCTACCACCCAGACATTGGGCTGAACGTACCCATGCCAAAAGGTATGACCGCAACGAAAGCAACGATACAGGTCAAGGACGGGCAGGTCTTCCAGTACTGGGCCAAGACCGAATTGGACCGCGACATAGATGTTGTCAAAGCTGCTATAACGGCCTTTCTCGAACCCCTTCCCGAGCTAGCGCAACAAGAATATGTCGAAAACGGTTTAGACACGGACATAATTCCGTGGTTCCAGATCGGCGACGCACACATTGGCATGATCGCTTACGCCGCCGAAGTAGGCCAAGACTTCAATCTGGAGATAGCCGAAAAGGAACTGTGCCTAGCGATAGACCGCTTGGTAACACGTACTCCCGCTTGCGAACGATGTGTTATTAATGACCTCGGGGATTTTGCACACTACGACAACATGAGCGGTACGACGGCACACAGTGGCCACGCTCTCGACACAGATGGTCGAATACACCGGATGGCGCATGTTTACGGGAGAATATACCGGTACATCATTGAGCGGTGTGCACAGAAATTTAAATACGTCGACGTCATCATTAACCAAGGCAACCACAGTCGCGTGCTAGATCACATGAGCCAGATGTGGCTGTCTATGCTGTACGAGAACAACCCGCGCATCACGATACTTGAGAACAGTAACGTGTTCATACCTTACCGTATGGGTAACACATTCGTCATGGTGCACCACAGCGACAAGTGCAAACCCACTAAATTAGCCGACGTTATGGCAACGGACTACGCGCAAGACCACGGCGAGACTATCTATCACTACATCGACATTGGTCACATCCACCACAAAAGTATCGCTAAAGAACTGGGCAACTGCGTTGTTGAATCGTGGAACCAGATGGCCGGTGCTGACGCGTATGCTCACGAGCATGGTTGGAGGAGTCGGTCGTTTCTAACTGTCGTGGATAGATCTAAAACTTATGGTGAGGTAGGACGGCGTACAGTAACGCGTGAGGAGATACAAGATTGTCTAGGCGGGCACGAGCCGGGGACTACTGCACAAACAAGGCGTACAGTGTATACCGTGTAGCTACACAGACTAAAAAGCCCTCTGCACGAGGGCCTTGTTGGCCTACTAGTTAAATAAGTTGAACCCCTCGTCGTATTCTAAGCGGCTCTGCTCTATAGCGTACTTCATTAGTGGGCTGATAGTTACACCGTTGTACATCTTCGCAGACGTATTTTTGTGTGACTTGAGCGACTTCTTAACAGTCTCCCTATCTATACGCGCAGATGGGTGGTCCCTGTTAAAATCATCCATCTCCTCCCGAACTTCGTTCACACCCGCCAAATCACCTGCACGCATAGCGACGTAGTACTTTCTTAGTATCCCACTACGGCGTTTCAGCACTGCGCCTTCTACACGCTTGTCACGCTGGTTAATCTCTTGGTTGCGCGAGTACTCTGTAGGAGCGAATCCGAGGAACTGTGTGAACAATTCGCCCCCGGTTATATCGTCATATATAGGGTCACCGCGCCGAGTGTATATACCACCATCTTGCTGGTAACGCCCCATTACTGGTGACGCCTTATACATATTCGAGATACCCGCAGGGAGCATACTCTCTATACCGCGCTGAATCTCCCCATCAAGTACGTCTTTCACGCCACGACCGAACCGCTTGCCGACACTGAGTGCAGGGCCACCAAGGTAGTACCCGATAGACTCTTCAGCGGACGGGTCGTTGTTGTACCGATTTTGTTGGATAAGTAGTCCAGTTAGACGTACTCGATCGGCGATGTTTATACCCGTTAGCTCCGTGAACGCGCCTTTGTACCAACCCTGCCCGACAGATTTACGCACTATCTCGTCGAACTTATCGTCTTCATCATCGAACAAGAGTAGATCCGCGAGTAGCTGCACTGCACCATATAAGGGGATACCGTGTATACCTGAGAAGAATAGTGCTGTTCCGTGTAATCCGGCGAGCTGCCGAAGTGCTATAGAACGTTCTTCAGGAGTAAACTTTTTCTCTTTGGCAACAGTATCTAGCGCTACCCGAGCGGTTTTCAGCATGGTGTAGTACATCTGCATACCGTACGTTTTGTACATCGAAGCAACACGTAAGACGTTTTCTTGTGCAACTCGTGGGGCTGTTTCGAGTACAGAACCACCGTTTGTTTCTTGGGTCTCGATCATGGCTTGTTGCGCTGCCAAGTCCTTTTGTTTGTTACGGGGCATGTTAGGGTTGTCTTTGGCTATCTTACCCAGCGCTAAGTTATAGGTTGTGATCAAGGTAACCTGACGGTTAAAACGCTCCGCTTGGTTAAACATCATTGCGGAGATACCAGTTCCCGTGTCTAACGCTCGTTGCAGCTTATTACCCCGCGCTTCTCGGCCACCTTCTTCAAGGCCGAGGGCGTCCAGTATGTATGAACGGGACAGTTGCCCTCGTTCAGAAGCTACTTTGACCAGCGGCGCGATGGTTTCTAGGCGTTTGACTAGCCCGGCATCGAGTCCCAAGTCCGTACGTACTGAGTAGTCACCGTCTTTAGTGTCGTAGTATGCGTCGATACCAAAAGCTAAGGTCACCTTGTCAAGTGCTTTACCTACGCGAGACTCTGCATCAGTGCCGATCTTAGATCCCGTAACGATAGCGGTGGCTTCTTTAATTGCAACAGCAGTCGCCTTGTAACCGTACTTAGCACCCAAGTAAGGATATACAAACAGGGGGATCTGCGATAAGTTCACTGCCGCAGAAGCAGCGTTGGCCCCGATAGTGGCTACGAACGCTAACTGGTTAACGGTACGGACGTATTTTTCTATGCCTTTAGACGCGGCCCCTTGGCGTGCAAACTTACCCCGTATCAAGAGTTCGCTGCGTACGGTGTCGAATGCGGGTTTAATCCCCTTACCCTGACCGCCGCCAGCCGGTGGCAACGCTTCTTTAATCTCGTCTTCGATACCACCGATTATTGCGCCATATCGCATACGCTCAATCTGACGGCCTAGGTCGTACCCCTTGGTTCTCATGGCGTATATAGCATCGGTCATATACCCCGGAGTTCCTTTACGCTTTTGCAGTGACTTAGCGAAGGACGATTCAGGCAGTGCTTCGATGAACAAGCGCATGATTTCTGCTTGTACCGTAGGATCTACTTTGTTAGCTTTAAGCGTCTTCAGTGTCTCCCCAACAAACGATGTAGCCGGTACATTGGCGTAGTCTTGTATCTCTAGTGCACCGTCTTTGGTAGTGATAGTGCTCTGATCTACATCTGCGTCTTCTTGAAGCATCTCGGCTGCACGGTCACGTTCGCGGTAGTTATCGAACATCTGCAAGACAAATTGGTCTTTCTCGCTTTTAGCGCGGTCGGCTTTATAGCTAAACGATAAGGAGTATTTACCCTCACGCATTAACGGGAAGTAGACATCTAGGGAGCCAGACTCAAACAACTTAGCGTACACTTCTTTCTTCAGTGTAGCTGCCGCTTCAGGGCTTTCCTTCATAGCGGCGTCAATACGTCCGTAGATAACATCTCGCAACTCGTTGTACTGTGATCGGTACATGTCGCGCATGGTTGTGTAGGCGTTCTGACCTTCCGAACCTAAGGCATTCCAGTCTTTCCGCTGCGCTTTCCATATCGTGAGGAGGTTCTCACCGCTCTCAGAGGTCTCACCTTCGTATTTCTTACGGGCCTGTGCGGTAGTCAGCGTAGGATCTACTTGGTAAATCGTCGCGCCGTACTCTTCACTATATATTAAGTCGTTCAGGGTTTTCTGCCCTTCCACACCAGCCTTGCTAGCCCACTTATCGACTATCTTAACTTTCTGGTGTACTCGATCGTCAGACTGGCTCATAGCGCCGCGCTGGTTTTCGAACGATACATGCAGGCGGAGACCAAGATCTTTAAGGCCCACAGCTTTTGCAATATCCGCAAGGGCTAGGGAACCTGTAAGTTTTGGTAGTAACGAACGAACACCGTCAGCTGCATTACGCAACCACTGTGCAGAACCGTCGGCCCACTCACCCCTAAACTTATCAGTTAGTGGTAGAGCTAGGTCTTTCTGTATGGCTCCAATAGCCTCCATCTTCTGCTTAACACCGGAACGTGTGGAGTTCATGAGTAGTTCCCCCGCGTTACGCGAGTCCGGTGCCGGTGCAAGGATAGCTTCTATAAACCGATCTGCTTCGGTCAAAGCGGAATCAACCTCTTTAGGTGGGATACCGACTATCTTACGTAGGAAGTTACCGACAGAGTTAAAGAACCGTTGCAGCGCGGAGATCTCTTCGCCATTCGGGTTCATCGTAGCTAACTTCTTTTGGAACTCCGGGTTACTGAACGCTTCAGATACAAACTCATCTACGTCTTGCGCACCATACGCACTGTCAAGCATATCTTTCACGTCGTTAAACAGCTTAGTTAGCTGTTTAGTCACCGGGTGGCTTGGGTTAGCTAGTGTGGCCGATACCGCAGCGTGCGTTACTTCATGAAGCACTACGTGAGTATTTGTTCCTGTAACACTATCTAGCTTGACAGTGTTAGTCTCGGGATCAAATAAGCCTGCGACAGGGTTACCCTGCGCATCCTGCAAGTCTTCGACGACCTCTACCTTCGTATCACCAGCAACACCAGCCAATTTACTAGCTGCTGTAGACAGTTTAGTGTTCGGTGTAGTTCCCGCGATAGCCTCTAAGGCACCTTTAAGATTGCCAGTACCTATCATAACCCGAGCACGGGGGTGCATTGGAGCATCCATAGCTACTACGGCATTACGAGTTATCTTCTTCTCAAAGATCCTAGTTAGCTCGTCAAGGGCGAGTTCGTCGAGGTTGGCACGTAGGTCTTCCTGATCTTCAAGATCGATCTGTGCCTGTTCAGCGGCCTCTCGTGCAGCTATCTTGGCCTCTCGTGCACGGAACAATTCTATATAGTCGGTGTTCTCGATCCTTTGCACATTGCGAAGTTCTTTTTCAAGTGTCGTATCGATCCACGCATTAGTTTCTTTGGACAAGTTTTTCTTAGCCCAAGCTAGCGTCAACTGTGCAGGTTTATTACCCATACCGTTGTAGAACTCTATCTCACCCTGCGGCATATCAGGAGTCTGTCGGAACTGTTTTGTCTGGTTAGCTACGTCGAATATGGCTAGGTACAGGCCATCGATCGTGCGCTCTACCTTACTCAGATACGTTACCGCTGCATTGCCTTCCTTATCGCGTGCTGCTACACCGTCATCAAGGAGCTTGAATACCTTGGTACCATCATTGGGGGTCGTAATATCCTCCCCGATGATATTGGAATACTCTTTACTAACTTCGGTAGCGGTGCGTCTAACTTCAGCAGGTTGGGCTGCGAAACGTTCATCGCGTTGCTTAGACACCGTACGTGGTGCAGCGGGTTCTTTCTTAGCGACCGGCTCTTTCTTAGCAACTACTGGTTCAGCAACTGGCGCTTTCTCAGGTTCTTTCTTAGCGACTACTGGTTCTTTCTTAGCGACCGGCTCTTTCTTAGCAACTACTGGTTCAGCAACTGGCGCTTTCTCAGGTTCTTTCTTAGCGACTACTGGTTCTTTCTTAGCGACCGGCTCTTTCTTAGCAACTACTGGTTCTACAGCAGGTGTTGGCGAGGCTAGTGTAGGCTGTGTTTCGACCGCTCCACTAACAGCTTTTGCAGGGCGCTGCCGAGCCGTAGCCAATCCCTTTTGCGTAGGGGCGCTAATTCGTCCGGTATCGTCGCGTGTAAGAGGCTCCAATCGCTCGAATTCCATAGCTGGTACAATAGGCGAAAGGCCGCTTCTACTTGGCTGCGACTCAGGCTGTTCGGGTTGCTTTTTCCCACGTGGGGTAGGTTGAAATAGTTCAAGCTGAGCCTCCGGCGTACCCTCTAGCTCCCGTGCAATATTAAGTCGGGTCTGCTCAGGTACTTTCTGGTTATTAGCGAACGCGACAAACTGGTCACGAACCCCGACATCATTAAGATCTTTACCCTCGACACGTTGCCGGATCGGCGCTCTCGGGGCAATACCTAGCGTGTCCATGAACTCTTTAGTAACTGCTTTAGGCGCGACTTGTTCCTGAGTAGCTTGCTCCGGTGCTCCCTTCTTTACAGGTGAGGTCTTACGCTTACCCATACCGGGGAACGATAACTGTGACGGTACTTGTTCTTTCTTAACCGCTTCGGGTATCTGTGACTCCAGCTCGCCTAGTTGCGTATCTTCTGGGGCAGCTTGTATTGTCTGTTGCGGCGCTTTAGGGGCTTTTTCTTTAGGGCGCGTACCAGCAAACGCATCTGCGGCTCTACGGATACGGTCAGACTCTGCCTTTGTAGGTTTAGCACGCTCGCCACTGGCGATGTTACGGCTATCTAGTTCTTTAGCGAACTTACGTTCGAGGTTGACATAGCTACCGGTAGTCGGTTCAGCAATAACGGCTTCTAGTGCAGCTGCACGAGGAGCCGCACGTTCGGCAAGTTCTACACGTTTCGCATCAGCGGCTTTGGTTTCTTCTACAGACTCCCCGCGCATCGCGGCAAGGTCGGCTACCGCAGCTTCGTCTGCTCTCAGAGACTCTGCAACTGCGGCAATCTCCGCGTCGGTTAACTCTTGCTGCTCCATTTTTTGCAGCTGCTCTGTCGCCTCCATACCCCCAATACCAAACATGTCTGGAGTACGATCATCCCGTACGGTTGGGCTTCTTAATTCTGGGGTTTCTACGATGGTGTCAAACACCATGTCTTCGGTAATAGCCTTGGGATCTAAACCTTCCGCCTCTAATTGCGCTACCGCTACGTTTACCTGCTCTTCTGAGAAGTCAGTCAGTGAGCGGCCATCTTGTGCGGCCAAACTTCTTAATTCTGGGGTTTCCACAATGGTGTCAAACACCATGTCTTCGGTAATAGTCGTAGGATCTACACCATCACTTTCGAGCTTCGTTACAGCCGCTGATATTTGCTCTTCCGCGAAGTCCGTCAGCGAGCTACCAGAAGCAGTTCCTTGTTCGGCAGTGATAGGTTCTGCGCGGTTGGCGAACAATTCTCCCTGTACCTGACCTTCTTCTAGGGTAGGCTGATCGTAGTCTGGAGCGTCTTTCAGAGCGGGTCCGAGCAAGGGGGGTTCACCAGCCGTGGGATCAACCGCTTTTGCGCTCTTACCTTTTACAAACAGGTCAACAAGACCCTGCATTAGTGCACCAGACCCCGCGCCAATTGCGCCTTCTTCGACTACACCGGCGTTAACAAGTTCTGCTTCGGCGTTGTACCCGCGCTCGTTAAGGTTCTGCAATATAGCTGTTGAGGCTTCCTGCACACCTTCGGCAGTACCTGTTATAGCCATCTTACGGAAATAGTTTATTAGGCCAACAGCGTCACCACCAAGTTTCTCCATGAGGTCAGTGACCCCCGGAATTTTGATGACTCGGCCTATTGGAAGTACGTCAAGGGAACCAATGGCGGCACCGCGAAGGGTAGCAGAGCCACGTTCTTCTTCAGTAGCTCCAGCTGCACGGGCACGTTCACTCGCTTCACCAGCTCCAGCACCAACACCCAGCGCACCGGCAACACCAAGACCGGCAGCTGTAACAGCGCTAGCGGGAGCAGCGAACGCGGCGGCGGCGGCAGGCGCAGCAATACCGGCTATAGAGCCAATACCAGACGCTAGCTTGTAGGCAATAGAATCGGGATCACCACCTTCAGGACGTAGGTAGTCCGCAGTGGCTTTGATTTTTTCACGCACTGCAAGTTCGCTTTCTTCTTCTAGTAAGGCGGCTGCACCGAGTGAGGCTGCCTCACCCATACCTACAGCACCCGCACCAAAACCAGTGGCTATGTTTTCAAAGAACCCAGACTCCGAGGGGTCTCGCTCTCTCACTGACGCCATAGGGGGCATCTCCACGTCCCGCGCAGTGCCCCCTTGCATCGCTCGTATTGCATCGGCTATCTCACGAGCCGCGACTACGTCACCTGCTGCATCAGCGTTATTAAGTGCGGTAAATAGTTGCTCGATACTAGCCATTAAAGGTACCTTCTATTATTGTGAATATTTATCTAGGGCCGCTTGTTGCGCGGCTGTCAGTGTAACACCACCCACACTGTCGCCACCAGCACTAGTCGGGGCACCGAGTTTAGCGAGCTGCGCGTCTATCTGGCCCGTATGCGCTATTAGATTCCTCAGCTGGTAAGCAGTCATTAACATAACTTCTTTCTGGCGAGCATTAGCGGCGGCTATATCCTTCGGGTCTTTAGAATTCGCAGCTTTTTGCAACAACATACTTAGTTGTTCGTCCTCTGCAAATGCAGCTTGTGAAAACTCCATCATTTGGGTCGCTACCTTAGCTTTTAACTGCTCATACGCTTGTATACTTGATTGAGCTTGTATAGCGTTCTGCAAGTCCTTATTAGCTTGCGCTGCCATACTATCCACGGCGGCTCTTAGATTACCTTGCTCCGCGTCCAAACGGCGATTTGCGTTACCCTCAATCCGTTCCTTATCCTGCCGAGACAGCTCAGTCATAGCCTGTAAAACTTGTCGTTTGTTCGCTTCGATTTGCTGTACGGCAACCTGACCTAGCTCTGCCCCAGTCTTCCCTATACCAACATCAGAGGCTATTGCCGCTTCTTCGAGACCAATAGCCTCTATTAGACGCGATCTCTTTGCGGTTTCCTGCGCTACGCGCTCGTCCGACATACCTTGCGAACCCCTAGCCATCATAGCCCCGAACCCACCAGTTCCGGCGGTACTACGTAGGAACGCAGACGTCCGCTCTCTTCGTGCTTTTTCGGGGTCGTTCGCCGCAGCATCGTACTCGGCTAGGCGGCCTGAAAGCTCACCATACTTATCGGCTTTCTCTTTACGTCCTAAGTATTCGTCAGAGCTTGCACGGGCAGCTGTTTCTGCATCGCCCGAAGTTCCTAGGCTACCAAGCCCAGCAGACGCGATCATTTCATCAGCGCCCACAGCTGGCGCGGGTACTTCCGTTGCGCTAAGCGTAGGTAGGCCGGCTCCAAGAGCAGGGGTTGGATCTTCTTTTGGAGCTTGTGGAGTCTCCACTACAGCGCTAGGATCTTCCGCTACAACTTCTTCCACTACAGCGCTAGGATCTTCTACTACAACTTCTTCCACTACAGCGCTAGGATCTTCCGCTACAGCGCTAGGATCTTCCGCTACAGCGCTAGGGTCGCCCATAAACATAGTTTTATAGTCTGTCGGTGCTGTTTTTGGCTGCATTTCTTGTGCGTCAAGAAGCTCAAGAATCTCTATATTGGTCAGACCTGCCTCTTTGTCTGGGTCTGTCGCTCTCAGCGCCTCACGGTACTTCCTAACACGAGCCAAATCAGCGAACTTCTTCGCACGGCCCGTACGGCCCTCGACGCCTTCACCCGCTGCATACCCAACGATACCACCGGCAGCCATCTTCGCAGTCTGTGGTTTAACTTGGCTGGCCAAAGAACCTAGACCCTGTTGAACACCCTGCATAGCTTGTGGCGTCGCGGCTCCTTGTTGAGCAACCTTCTGCACGTTCTTTTGCTGCTGTGCCTGACGCTGCTGCATGATGCCTGCGGTTTGCTCAGTCATCTGCTGCTTAGTACGGTCTACAAGCTCACGCTCACGCTGCTGTTTGATAGTCTGTGGGGACTGTGCCATCTGCATCTGTATATCGCGAGCGGCAGCGTCTTTCTCAGACTTCAGTTTCTGTAAGGCAAGCAGGTCTAACAGTTCTTGATTCTGCTGGTACCGTTGCTGTAAAGCTTGCGGATTACTCCGGTAGGCGTCTACCTTTGTTTGAATTTGTTGATCAATGCCAGCCATTAGGCGTCTCCTGCATCGGTACCCGAGTCGTTACCGGTAAAAAGGTTGCCGAGGAAGTCAGTGATACCTCCGGCCCCACTCAAAAAGTTTGACAATTCACTAGGTTTGGAGTAGTTATACGACTGCGCCGCGATAGGTAGACCTTGTAATAGCGACTGCATGTACTGCACCTGCTTATACGGGAAGTCTCGCTCTTCTTCGAACTGCGCACGATCTGCTGACATACCCTCTTGCGCGATACCTCGCTGTACCCCACCAAGTTCGGCTTGTCGAGCTAGAGCTTGCAACCCGTACTGATTTGTTAGGTTCTGCGCTTGCTGTTGAGCACCTTGCTCGACGTTAAACTGCTGTTGGGCTTGGTTGTACGCCTCGTTGTATCCTTGACCTGTAATACCCGCCATGTTCTGCAACATGTTACGTACGTTCTCAGACTCCATAATACCTTGGCGTGACCCACCATACGCTCCAGCTTGGGTAAGACGACCAGCGTCCCCTAAACGAGCAATCTGTGCTTGGCGTTGCTGTTCCGCAAGTTGTGGTTCGAGAGCATTTTGTACATAGGGGTTCATGTACTGCTGTGCCGTACCCTGACTTGTAAACGATTGTGGGGTAACTGCACCCATCTGCTGTGTGGGTACCGTTAAATTAGCGAGACCTTGGAACGCCGACTGCTGTCCCGCAGAGGCACCGGCTGTTAACGGCCCTTGATATGCTTGATATGGCGCGTTACCTAGCGCGGCACCTTGCCCAAGCATGTTCGTTACGTATGGACCTGCCCAATTGGATAGGGAGGACTCAGTACCTGTTTGACCTGTAGATTGCGTCGTCATAAATCACCTCACGCCGGTATAATTTTACGGGGATCGATCTCTTTCCCCTGTTTATCGTTACCCGTGCGCTGTTTGCGTATACGGGACATCATTTCAGATAATACTTTCGCGCCGGCATCGGAGTTACCGTTACCTAGGTGGCTAACTACATCTGCGGGGATAACAAACTCTCCATCGCTCAGTGCAGCGGGCTGCGTACCGTCTATGTTCGCGGGCACTTCGTCGGCCATGCCATCACTGCTGCCGTTTAAATACTTACCTTCCTTCATAGCGATACCCGCTAAACCACCTTGGGCCATACGGACAACCCCGCCGCTAGCTCGTTGCTGCACGCCTTCTGGCTCTGGTTCACCAGCGTTTTTACGTGCTAGAACCTCTGCCTGTGCGGCGGCTTGTGCCTGTGCAGCGGCTTGAGTTGGACGGTTTTGCGCTGTTGGGGTAGCATACTGCGTATCTGTAAAGTAACGACGTCCACCACTTCCGGGTCGGCGCTCTTCTCCAGCGACGCTATCTTGCTGAGGCACTCGTTGACGCACAGCGGTAAGGTCGGGGATACCACCTTGATACCCTGTCGGCGGTACCACATCATCCCCTATGCCGGACTTATTACCTAGGTAGCTAAGCCCCATTATACCGAGGGCCTTTACCCCCTCAGGACTAGTTGCCCAATCCATTCCGCCACTACCTAACTCTTTTATACTGCCCCATGCGTCCCCGAACCAGTCATTACTTTCGTCAGCCATTAGCGACCTCCAATCAATTTTAATAATTTGTCAGTAGTACTCTCTACTTTTCCGCCCTCAGCGTAGGGGCTAAGAAACATGTTTTCCTGATTAGGGGTAGCGAATATACTGTTAAAGTCATATAAGTACCCTAATTGTAACGGATCAGCGCCCTTTACGGAAACTTGTTGTCCTCCGGCATCTTCTGCATCTAATAGCAACTGTAAAAACTTGTTTTTATCAGCCTCGTTCTCGATGTTAGTCCGAATGTTTTGTTCAGATTCGATTACCTGCTCTTGTGTCTGGTCTATCTGCTCTTGTAACGCGGTCTCTGTATCTGAAATAGTCTCATATATACCAGTAGGATCGGTGTTCGCGAATGGGCTTGTGTCCGCAATCGTAACATCTTCACCTATTAAAAGAGCCTCTAGCATGGTTTGATCTAAGGCGTCAACAAGACCGTCGTTATTTACGTCGTACTTAACCCGCGTAGCTTCGTCCAGCTCATTTACAACTTCCGTCTGTGCAATAAGGTCGGCAACAAAGTCAATGTCTACCTGCGTCACTTCGGTAGCGGCTTTACCAATTATATCGGATACCGCGTCGATCTCATCAGATATGGTCGCTTCGCTTTCTGCTAGTGCAGCTAGTAAGTCTTGTTCTGTGGAACCTATCTGATCTAGTAACGCTTGTTCAGTAAGCCCAAGATCTGTCGATACATCTGCTATCGCCTTGGCAAGCGCCTCATCCCTACTAAGTCCCGCTGTCTCGTTCGCGTCTATCGCATCACGGAGGTTTGTCTCCACATCTGCAACGTCCGAGGAAAGCTTATCAATACGTTCGTTGAACAGGGTCTCGGCGTTTCCGATAGATTGCTCTAGTTGGGTTTGCGTCAGCCCAAGCTGGTCGAGTATGTTTTGTTCTGTGTCTCCAAGGTCAGTAGCAACCTCTGCAATTGCATTTCGAATAGCCTCGTCGCGTTCTTGCCCCGCAGTCTCATTTCGAGCAATAGCCCCATAGAGGCCAGTCGCGTCGCGGGACTCATCTACGTCGGGAGTTGACGGATCATCGGCTACAGCCGGATTCCCTAGGAGAGCATTATCAAAAGTAGGATCCCCAGTAGGATCACCAGTAGGATCACCAGTAGGATCGGCATCAGGATCGGCATCAGGATCGGCATCAGGAGCTTCGTTTGGATCTTTAGCGATAGTATCGTCGAGGAAGTTATACAGCCCCGTAGACGCGGTTTCACCATCTGCCGGGTCACCATAAATGTCCGCTAAGCCAGATACATCGTTACCAGAGTCCCTAAAGTCTGTAAAGGTCTCACTGATAGTTTCTGCAACCTGTGCGTCAGTAAGACCAGCGTCACGCAAAGCCTGAACTGCACTATCGATAGACTCGTACAGAGCATCCGTATCAGTACCCCCAGTAGCCGCCGCACCAATAGCGGTATTGAGCCTTCCAACAGACTGGTCAATCGCAGCAACCGCAAGCCCAGAATCACCGAGAGAATCGATCATGGTCTGTTTGATAATATTTAGCGATTCTTGCATTTCTGGAGAAAGACCGCCTTCCCCTGCCATGCTCACACCCATCTCGTCAATAATGGCAATGATAGAGTTATATCGTGCAGTGGGTAGGTTACCTTCAGCCCGTCCCGCCAGATCGGTCTCCATATACTGCCCGATAAGCGCTTCTATATCTTCAGCTGCGGGTCGAGGTAGGCCAAGCGCAGCATATGCCGCCGTAACTTCTTCGTCAGTGACCATGCGGGGATCGACGTACGTATCTACGGCTTCTTGTTGCTGTGTCTCCTTAACCTGTCCTACAAAACGAGCAACCTCAGCATCAGTCGGATCGTATCCCAGAGCTTCTAGGAACTCTCTCGCCTCACCTGCATCGGTGTAGAGTGGGTCAGCGAAGGCTGCAATTGCTTTTTGCTGCTCAGCTTCTGAGGTAGCCCCGACGAACTGGTCAATCTGCGCCTTGGTAGGTGTAAAGCCTAGGTCGTTGAAGTATTTTTTCGCTTCATCGTAGTCAGTGACCAGCGGATCAGCGAACGTGATCATGTCAGCTCGTTGGGAGGCTTCAAAGTCTGCCTCTCCTTGCCCTATGAATTCCGCAATTTGTTCGGCTGTTGGGTCGGTTAGACCCTGATCCTTCAGAGCCTGCGTAGCTTCCGCTTCTGTTATCTGGCGAGGGTCAACGTACTCAGCGATCGCCGCTTCCTGATCCTTTTCGTCTTTCTGACCTACAAAATTAGCAATCTCAGTCTCTGTTGCTTCGTACCCCAAGGCATCGTAGAACGCTTGTGCTTCTTCAGTAGTCGTCTGGCGAGGGTCAACGTACGCGTCCACATTGGTTTCGGTAGTAGTTTGAAAGTCTGCATCGCCCTGACCTACAAACTTAGCAAGTTCGTCAGCCGCAGGATCATACCCTAGGGCGTCAAAGTGCGCTTGTGCTTCAGCTTCAGTCGTCTGGCGAGGGTCAACAAAGGCACCGATAGCAGCCTCCGACTCGGCTTCGCTGTTCTGCCCTACAAACTTAGCGACATCAGCGTCGGTAGGCTCGAATCCTAGCGCAGCAAAGAACGCACGAGCTTCTGCTTCAGTCGTCTGTATTGGGTCAACATAGGCTTCTATAGCCGTTTCAACCTCGGTCTCAGGGGTCTGACCTACGAACTGTTCGATTTCGGCTTCTGTTGCACTATACCCGAAGGTATCCATGAACAAACTAGCTGCTTCTGCCGAATCGGTATACAGCGGGTCAATATAAGTCTCTACACTAGTTGCACGCTCACTATCACTAGTGAACCCTACAAGGGCATCAATGTCTGTTTGTGAGGGGGAAAAGTCTGGATTTGCGGTTGTGAACGCGTCGTACGACTCAGCAGTGCTTGTGTACTGGCTGTTGTCAACGATGTTCATTATGTTATTGAATACGTAGTCACTAACACCAAGCGCAGCCAGTTTTGTTTTAGCTGCTGCTTTAGAGGCCGCTGTCGAACCAGCGTCTAAGGTAGCTTTTACAAGCGCATTTACTTTTGGGTTGAGAGTTACGATAGCGTTAGATAGCATGTCGCCTGTCGAAGCTACGATTTCCCCCGCTGAGTTCTTTATATATCCCGCAGCCTCTACGATTTGCTTAGTTACTACCTCGCCTGTATTCGATACGTACTCCCCAGCCGCATTCTTTGTAACAGATACAAACTCTCCGGCCTTACTTACTCCATAGGCACCCCCTGATACGGGACTGGCAATAAGTAGGCCCATAAGCGACGCAGCGGCTATGTTTCCGGGTACATCACGTTCTGGGTCAAGATGTAATAACTTCCCCTCAACATATGTGCTGGCAAGACCCTCTTCAAAACCTTCTGAAATACCCTCTTTGTAAAAGACTTCAAAGGGGTCAGCAATTGCATCTACAAACTTAACTAGGGGGCTAGTACCTGCCTCCTTAGGCGCACGTTTGCCAAGGACGGCTTTCTCAAGTGCCTGACCACCAACACCGGCCAGTCCCAGCGTTACGACTGACTGTACTATCCCCGCCTCAAACGCTATATCTAGTGCATACGCTTTGGCTTCTAAGTCAGACATGCCTGATTTCTGGGCAACTTCTAAAGCGGAATCGTAAGCACCACTGGCAGCACCACCAAAACTCTCAGTTATGTCTGTAACAAGTGATGCATTCAGACCAGCTTTACTACCCATTGACTTGGCCATCGCAGCACTAGCACCTGCGAAACGTGCCGCGCCCTTAGCCGCGAGGGAAAAGCCCCCACCTATTACTAGTGGTAAGATTTCTTCCGCCGACTCTATCAGAATGTATTCCGCGAAGAACAACCCCGGTTGTTCCGCGATCGCCCCGCCAATAGCCTTCATTTTCGCTATTGCACGGTCTTGCCAAGGGGCGTCAGGATCTGTCTCTACCGCCATCATCTTATCCATGTCGGCTATACCTGCTTTGTATGCCGGGGTATTGGCGTCCTCTCCAAGAGCAGTCAACGTCTCTGCAAATTTAGCGAGTGCAGTGTCTGGCGGCGCGATACCGATGAGCGCTACGACGCCGTTAAATGTATTAAGCGTTGAACCTGCCGCTTTAACTATGTTAGCCGCAGTGTTGGTCCAGTTTTCGTCACCTGTCTCTTTATAGGAGTTCAGCGCCTTAGTTACAAAGTCGATTATAAAACCAGTTTTGCCCATGTCGGCACCATGGTCTTTAACAATCTCTAACGTCTCTACGGCGTTTAACTGGTTTATCCCTGTGTAGTTATACTCGCTAAACTCACCGGCAAAACTACCGTCGGGGCCACTAAGAATTGTTTTCCCCGTTGCGGCATCGTATTTACCTGTTATACCTGACGGGAGACCTGTCGCGAGGTTCTCTAATGTGAAGTCTGCGGAACTACTAACAAACTCTTTGTATGTGTTAGATTCATCATCGTAATACCGCGTAGTTGTAAGCTTTCCTTTCTTGGGATCCCAGCTTTCGGTAGTTGCAGAAAGATCTTTCCACACGCGGTTACCGTCTTCATCAACCACGACGGCAGCCTTACCATCGGATACGTCTTTCCAAGTCGTGCCTTCTGAAAGTGTAGCTTCGTTAACAACAGCATTTGCCGATGGTGTTGGCACTGCCACCGGGGATGGGTTAGCTATAAAGGCATCAAGCTTTTCTGGGGTGTCATAAGTACTAGCGAGATTGTCTGAAACAGCTTTTAGCTGCGCCTTAGTTAGAAGGCTAGGATCTACCCCTGCGGCTGCAAAAACGTTTGTTAGCGCTATCTGACGTTTTTCCGTCATCGCCTGATCGTACTGCGCGTCGTTAACATACACGGATTCGTGCTGCCCGGTCGTTAAGTAGTGCGCAGTGGCGCTCTGGTCCGTAGGAATGTTATTGATTTTGCGATATTCGGCTTCGTTGAAATCGGGAGCCATTACTTCTACAACTGCACGGTCTGCCTCAGCGTACGCAGACGATAGATCTTCGTTAAGCCGCTCAGAACTAACTGACAAGTTTGCCACTGCGTCGGCGTAGTCTTTCTCATAACCTACAAAGTCATCTTGCGCAGTAGTTATTTTTTTCTTATAGCTTTCGAGCTGTGGCGCGTAATCGGTATGCTTCTTCTCAACCGCTGCTTCCGCTTTTAAGTACTCTTTCTCCGCAGCTTCAAACTCTGCCGTAGTGTTCCCGCCGCCCTCTGCCGCTTGATACGCAGCGAAAGCAGTTTCATATTCTGCACGCTTAATTTTCAGGTCGTCCATATCCCCATTAAGGTCATCAACTAACCATTCGTATGATTTAACGGCGTTATCACGGGCTAAAACTGCATCGTCGAGGTTGTCAGCGGCTTTTTCTACCTTCTCATAGTCGCCCGTCAGCTTGTCCATCGAGGTGTTGACTGCATCACCGAAGCTAGAGTTGTCAATAGCCTCGTGCATAGCCTCGGTACCATACGCGCTCATCATACCGTTAAACGCTGCAAGCCCTTCCTCACCGCTGGTGCCATCGAAGGCCATCGTTACAGTGCGCTGAAGTGCAGTGGTGATGTATCCAATATCCCGGTCAGTAAGCGTACTATCTTCAGCCATCAGGCCGGTCACTAGATTAGTAGTGACGAGACCTTTCGCCGCCGCATTCGCTAGCATCTCACCAGTTATTTCTTGCCCCGTAAGCTCGGCTACTATACCAGCATGCACAATTTTACTGGTAATGTTCGGAACCGCTTTTAGTCCCGGATTAGCCTCAAAAAATTCACTAGACCCGTTCTTCTCCCCGATGTAACCCATAGTTGCGGACACTGCCACATCTAGGCCGCCCTTTACGAAGGCTTCCATCGGATCTTCACCGTAGAGAACCGCCACTGCGGCGTTACTGGTGCCCTTTGAAACGATACTAGTAACTAGTTCTTTACCAACATAGTCACCGCCAACCGCACCCGCAACGTTACTGCCAACTTTAGCCGCAGTCGCGCCAACCTTACCGACTGCGTATGATATAGCTACAGTCTTCAGTACTTCACTAAACTCTTCCCCGTCAGCAGCAGCTTTTGCACCGTCGATTAGGGGTATTGCCCAAGCGTTGCCCGTAGTCATAGCTGCTATTTTGGCAATCGTAACTAGTGGATCGTCTAGGGCTGCTTGGATTGTTGCTGACGTAAAATCCGCGACCGGTGCGATGATCTCGTCAACTACCCACTCTACCGGTTTGCCGATAAGCGTGTCGCCTACCCACGCAACGGCCTCTACAACAGGCTTCACAACGTTACCTATCGTCTCGACAATGGGAACAGCGACTTCTTCAGCTACGAATCGTACTGCGTCAGCAGCAATTTCTACTACGTCGACTACTACATCAACAGCAACTTCTGCTACGTCGACTACGGCGTCTACTACGGCGGCCATTTATAATCCTCGGGTTAACGGTTCTTTGCCTAAGCGCATGTAGACCACGTGTTTGTCCATCGTAGTGCCTTTAGCGACTACGCCTATATAAATCTCAGTGTCCTGTTGTTTTGCACGGCGCTGGAAAATCTTAAACGCGTTTAAAAACACAGGGCTATTAAAGGTAGTCGAATAGTGCGTATACCCTTTTTGCTGTAGGTAGTTAAAGTACTTGAACCCGTTCTTGACAAAGTTTCGTCCAGTGTCCATATTGAACGCTCTACCTACTACTTTGTGTTGGTTCTCCCCCTTACCCACTTGCGCTAAGAATACTGTATTCCCTACCTGAACTATGTCTGTATTTGGGAGCGTTGTTTCCCCCGCTATAACTGCTAATACACTTTGCAAGGGTACCCCCATATCGGGCATATTGTGTACAGCACCGGTAATAATTTCAGGGCCTTTTAGTAGCTTTTCATCACTATCTATGAGGTTCATGCGCTTACCTCCGGCGAAAACACGGCAGCGGAGTAGATGTTGCCCATACCGGCGGCGAGACTGAGCATTAGCCCTCCGGGAGCGGGGGCATCAGCAGACAGGAACACAGGGTCATCCTGCGTTCTGTTAAGGATTTTAGGCACATAGCCTTTTTTCAGGTCTTTTAATAACAATCCAGTCTCCAATAAGCCGCTCGCACCCATAGTATGCCCAATACGAGGTTTATACGATGTTGCAATAAACTCGTCTAAGCTATTCAATAGTGCCGATTTTTCCGCAGCATTGTTGACTGGAGTACCAGTTCCATGCGTCTTCACCAATCTTACTTCATTTTGGTGTGCTTTGGCTACAAATAATGCACCTTCGATAGCTTTACTAAAACCCGATCCATCCGCTCTTTGTCCTAACGGGTTTGTGTTGTCCTCTGCGGAGGTGTAGGCCCCTAGAAATTTAGCCATCGGCGTAGTCATTCCGGGGTGTTCCTTCTCAAATATAGCTAACGCCGCACCCTGCCCCAGAAAGAACCCTTGGTTTGTAGTGTCAAAAGCCGACGGCTGTCGTTCGGTCTCGTCTTTATACTGTAGACTCGCTCCAGCTTCGCCAAAGAACCCTAGCGTCAGGTTGTTAACGGCATCTTCCCCAGTAAGCACGATAACGCGGTCAAACCCGAAATTGTTCATCAGGTTCTGTACATCCATGAGGACTTTTAAGCTGGAAGCGCAGGCGCTAGCGTCTGTTGACACATGGTCATGTACCCCGAACATACTGGCGATACGGCCAGCATATATGTTGGTTAGGACTATAAAGGGTACTTTTACTTTGTAATGCAGTTCAGCTTCAGGATTCTTGTCATACCGTCCGTTGTTACCCATCCAGCCTTGGTTACCCGCAGCGAATATAAACCCAGTCTTACCTTGCACGGGGTTGTCTCGTACGTAGCTAATGGTGTCTTCATCGACCAGACTTTCAAGAAGCGTATGGGGTGGGTACTTCATCCCGCTTTTAGCGCGTCTAAATGTCTCAGGGATTATATGCGCATGCTGAGGGTGTGGAATGTCCGCGATAAGCTTCGTTTCTGTAGTGCATACGGTATTGCATTTCGTGAGGTATATCATGATAAGTCCTTAACTAAGGCTTTAACATTGTCGTATTCGCTCTCGGGGTCTTTAGTTTTGTACTCTTGCAAGAAGGTATTCAGCGCACCAATTGAGCTAATCGGCCAAAGCGCATCCATCTCCTCGCCTCCGGGAATACCATAGGCTTCGCCTAGTACGAAGAAGATCAATGTGACATCTAGGCTGTCGAGGTTTGTCGCGTCTTCAGTTATAGGTACATCAAGGGATTCGGCCACAATATAATCTGCCGTGACTGCTTTCTGCGCCGCTGATACAGCGTTGAATACTTCAAGGAAATCAAACGATTTAGTCATGTTGTCGCACCTGCTAATAGGGGCTTTCTAGTATAAACAAAACATTAGCAGGTGCAACTTTGCGCCATACCTAGTTAGCGATTAAAATACCTTGAAAGGACGCACTTACTTCGACGTTGCTAGTATCCGAAAATGCCCGGCACTCTACATCTGTTTTTTCTGGTATAGCGAGGGGGTACGGAAACGACGTTACTAGTTCGTTACTCTGCAATGTTCTGATTTCCCCCGTAGTAAACGTGTTGGAACCAAATTTTCGAAGTACGAACTTGGCGGTCACGTTTTTAGACTGTATACCCAATGCAGCGGTAAAACTAATGTCGTCTAAGTACAACGTGTACCCAGCGGGGACAGTGTATGCCGCCATCTGAGTCTGGTTGCCCACCGCTAGATCTGCATAGGTCACAGTTGCTGCTTGGTTTTGGATACTCACAGTGCCTGCGGCAGTGCCACCGGTACCTGATAGCGTGACGTACGCCCGGTTAATACGTATCCACGTACCTGATATAGCTACAGCGGACGTACCGTTAAGCGTTACAGAGACAGACTTAATATTGTAATCAGCATCAAGCCCTTCGACCTGTACGGTCTGTGCACCTGTATTAGTAACACCGTTATCTGCGGTGTTACTACTAACTATATAGGCAGTAAACGCCGCTGTAGGCCATGGTACATTGCCCCCAGAGGACCAGATAGTTTCTTCAACCCCGTTAATATCAGAGTTAAATCCAAATTTATACAGTGTGGAGGCCCCGGCGACTTGCCCTTGGGATACTCGGAGGCTGTAGGGTACTTGACATGCCATGGCGTTTCTCAATGCGTTGTCGAGCTGGTTAAAGTATATACGCAGCACTTTGTTAAACTCTTCGAACGACCTCGCGTCGTACGCTTGTGGTGGGTATGGTAGCGCCGGGGCACGAAACGGGACATCGTACTGCGTGTTATCTATCGCCATTACCGTCTCCCATCCGGTCGCATATCTATGCGAGGTGTGCCGAACTGCCATGTAACGCCCAGCCCAGTAGACTCGATCTTGACTGCAAGCTGCCTACCACGTACACGCGTGTTCAACTGCCCTGTGTACTGTTCTATCGGTAACACAGTACTACGTGTTACGGTGCCAGAACTACTACCCCCCTGCGATAGCGGGTCGTTATACCCTGATCCTGAGTTCGCTAACGGGAGCAAAGTCATGGTAGCTGCGGGAGCCGCCGCCGTAGAACCTACGAACGTAACGTCGGGCAGTATACGCCATACAAAGGAAAACTGGTGCCCATCACCCAAGTCAAACTGCGATGAGGATATTGACGCTGCAATTGGTAGCGTAGTAGCCGTTTCGTTATCGTCGGTTCCTGACTCGTGGTTAACCAGATTACTACTATAGGTAGCAGCAAGCGGGAAGGACCGCAATCCAGAATCTAGCCACGCTGTACGAGACATAGTGCCATAATACCATGTATTTTCCATGTAGTTGTATACTACATACTTACCAATATCGGTCTGGTTTGTGGCACAGTAGAACCACCAAACCTCGTGGAAAGACTCGTTAGTACCGGCAAATACTTGGTCGTACTGCTGAATGTTAAAGTCAGAGAATATATGTCTACGCAAGTCACAAGGTAGTGGTTGGGTACGCCCATCGTACTTGTAGAACTTATCTTTACCCATCCAATAAGCAACACCGTTGGCATAGGCTACAGCGTTCTGGCTCGCTATGGATATGTTCTCTCCTACTAATTGTGCGCCCCAAACAACAGGTGCTCCTACGTACTGTAAGGAGTATACAGCAGAATCAGTCCAAACAAGGATCTCTTGGCGCGACTGTTTGGCGGCCACGATCATCGTGCCCCGCGATAAAACTATACTACCTGCTTGGTTTGTCGCTGCGGGGGTCCAGTTTGTAGGATCTTCTTGGTCCGACCAGCGCACAAGCATTGGGTTTATGGTAGCAGAAGAAATCTCATTCGCCCCAAAAGCGAACACAAACCGACTAATGTCAGAAATCTCAATCATGTTCTGGGCTACCGGAACATCAGAACCTGTTAGAAGCGTCGCGCGAGATCCTGTACCTGCCGTCGCGTCCCAATAATACATGGCACCACCACGAGGGCCAAAGATTAGATCCTCACCAAAGTTAGCTTGGCTCCACAGGCGGATACTCTCTGTTGATACCAGTCCCGTACCCCAAACGCCGCCGCCCCAAGTACCCGCGCCCCAACCAGAAAGTGGGATTGCGTATGCAGCACCGACATGGATTTGGTACGCGCCTACTGTTGAACTCCCACCGTTGCCTACGTCAGACCCGTTCGCAGTAGCTACCGCTACTATTGTGTAGCTGCTGGAGTCGATTAGCGCATCAACTTGATATTCTTGGTTGAGCACATCTGCGGTAATGTTACCCCCGAGAGACACTGCGCCACTGAAAGTAACAAAATCTCCTGCGGTAGCTCCATGTCCAACATCGGATATAGTCAGTACCGCGCTACCATTTGTAGCCGCAAAGGTTACATCCCCCGCAGCGGTAGTGGCGCGTAGCGGTGTAATGTCGTTGTAGCCGCCGCCCTCTTCTAAGTAAAACTTTAGGTTGGTACCCACACCGAGTAAGTTAATGCTACCTAACGTAACCCAATTCCACAAAGACCGACATACGCCTAGGTAGGTAGTGCTCGATATACGCTCCCAACCACCAATTTTCTCTGGTAAGCCTTGACGAAACCGAACTTTGTCACATTCATACCAACCACCTTCGTTGGAGTAGCTGGTACGTTCCCGGTTTACACCGGGTTTAAATAGTATCTTTTGAAGAGGCATGGGGGCACCTACGTAGCGTCGCCAAATATTGGCGGGAGAGAGGTAATCGCGAGGGTCACACTCTGCTTTAAATTAAGCGGTTGCCCGCAATCAGCACAAGTATCGGCTGATATCTCAGATTCATCTAGGTCGTATTCGCAGTTCGCACAGATAACTTCTATCGTGTGGGTCGGTTCGACACCGGAGTCAACGTCTCGTGCAGTTACTAAGGTTTTCATCAGCATCCTCGCAATTCAAAGTGGGGGCCGTCGACAAACGCCTCAAGGCCGGTCAGTATCATAGCTTGGCCAGCTCTTTAGATAACAGATTCAGGAAATAAACTGGGTTGTTATTGTAATAAACGTATCTGCGCTTAGGCTCATCTGGGCACAGCCACAGTAACCGTTCGGTACGAGTATCAACGTGGATTAGCACCTGTTTCTCGCCACCAAGATGCGTGTCAAAATACATACCAAAGCCACCAACACCTGCGACAGATTGAACTGCTGCCCAGACCCTTGCGGATGCTGAATTGTCGAGCAGGAACAGATCTGTGGCCTGCGATTTGAGTCCGCCGTCAGCGCCGACACAATGGAGACTAGATCCACCGGTGAAACGCACATGGGCTTCCGGGTCAGGGCTTGGCACCATCGCGGTATTGCAGATCTTACGGATCTCTTGAGCCATCTCGATAACTTCATCAGCCATAAATCCAATCGCTTTAGCTGGCCATTCGTCGCGCTTTAAACTCATATCAACTCCAGATTGCTTACTTCTTGTCTTTATTGTACAGGTCGTAGAGGACTTTTACTTTCTCTTTAAGAGTCTCGATGTCCGCGTAGCTCTTCGCCAGCCAGAAAATCAAACCAACAAAGCCCACTGCGATGGGCCAAATTGCTGGAATTATTTCAAGTATGCTAACGTCCCCCATTATCGGGCCATGAGGCGATCTAGCTTCTCGTCTAATCGATCCAGACGATCCAGCACCCTATCTATGTCGGTGTTAACCTCAGCTTTAGTGACATACTCGCGCGCCATCTCTTCTCGGGTTCTGTTGAGTAGGATCTGGATTCGCTGCATCTCGGCTAGGAAACTGCGCAGTGCCCAGCTTATCACTCCTAGAATGACGGTAAGCACTCCACTCCACAATAAGCCCATGTCCATCGTATCTCCTACATTTTAGTCTTTTGCTTTATTTCGCAAGAATGCGAATGTTTCCATTACCTTATAGGCTTTGGCTACGATGGCGTCATCTTTGGGTGTGTCAGTGTAGTTGGCGACGATCGAACAGATCGTCACTACGGATGTAGCCAAGATGTAAACTGTTGAAAAAGGTTCCATGGTGTTCTCCTAGTTGCGGTATAAGTCGCGCCGCAACTCGTGCGGCAAGAAATTTGTCACTCGCTGTCTGCAATTGGTTCTTCTAAAGACTTGGTAAGCATATCGACAAACGCCTGCTTGCCTACCATCAACTGGTCCAGATTGAACTGGGTAGAATTGATCTTTCGATCAAGATCGCCAACATGGTTAATGATAACCTTTTGCTGATCGGTCAGTTGGTCTTCGGTGTACTCAGTGCCGTTGATCGCAATAGTCTTTGTTTTTTTCTCGGACATGTTGATCTCCTCTCATTTTAGGGGTTAGTTAAGCGGTAGCCCACGGTGTGCCACTGGCCGTTACGGGGCTGATTTGTAGGTCGATATTAGCTTGCAACGAGGCTTCCGTAGCGTCTTTGTCGATGCCGTCTTCCCAGCACCAGCTCAAAACATCTGCTTCCGTCAGGTCCGCGTAGGCGATATAGCCCGGGGCCGACGGGTCAGACGAGAAACCGCAGGTGCCGTAGCTACTCGCATTATAGGCCACTTCGGCCACTGTGTCTGTTGCACTACACCGCCAATGGGCTGTTACAACGCAACCTTCCATAGCGGCGGGCTGCACGTCGTATTCTAGGGTGGAGATTGTCCAGTTAAATGTGGTCATATTGAGTCGTCCTCGTTAGATGTTTGTTGATTTTCGTCTCCGGTTACACATTCAGAGACGTCTATTTCAACATCAGCTTCAACATATGGGTATTTGTTTTTAATTTTTTGTATTTCATCGAGCCATTGCTGGTTAGTTATTTCACCGCGCTGCACTTGCATAAACATTGGGTCAGTGAATTTAGCATAATCCGACTCTCTAACCTTTCGTAAATTTTCATTTACATTTTCTTTGGTGAATATTTCAGTAGCCATTTTCGACCCTCTTTTAATCGCGTGTAATTGTGGTAGCAAACATTCTTACGTTACCCGATACGGACTGCCCTGAGAGGGCAATAGTTCCCTGCGCATTAGTACCACTAACGTAAAGATTGACACGGTCTATCAGGTAGGTACTAACTGCTGTGGTGCCGCTTTCCTTAGTAATTGAGTACAGAAGGAAGTTGTTAGTTCCGTGCTCAATAGCATACAAGAGTCCAGTCTGGGCCTTGTTAGCAACTATAGTGTTAAAAATACCAGCGCCGCCGACCCCCGTTACAGTTTGCATTCGTGTCGTTACGCCATCAAGGTACTGAACGCCATTTAGGTAGAGGTCTTTGAATGCATTGCCGTTTTGGCCTAAGTCAACGGTATTGTCATTTATAACCCCTTGAGTTGTAGGCAATACAGACTGAGTTGCGAAAGTAAGACCTG
>Ga0208545_1000190_pt1 | contig 27902 bp, 40 predicted proteins | sample DEB08_DNA_12_FD_185498 | JGI IMG/M metagenome (GOLD analysis project Ga0208545, IMG submission 185498) | Aqueous microbial communities from the Delaware River and Bay under freshwater to marine salinity gradient to study organic matter... | ecosystem: Environmental > Aquatic > Marine > Coastal ... | reverse complement strand
AATAAACTATGTTGCTAGGGTAAGGGATTTTGGGTAAAATCAACAAACCCCCGCAGAAGCAAGGGGCTTGAAGTGTAAAAGACTTACTCTGGGACGCTGTTCTTATGGGTAGCGTAGTAAGTACTATTCTATTTTCTCCCGCGATTTTTGGAACGGGCTTCAGCTTTTAGGTTGGACTTAGCATTGGAGCCGCCTTTTGATAAGGCTTTCTTGTGGGATGCATCAAGTGGAGAACCAACCTTTAACCCTAGTTTCTTTCGCGCAGCATTACGAGCAGCCCTGTTCTTTTTTTGAGTGGGAGACGACTGATACTTCTTATCATAAGCAAGCTTCTTTTTTCTTGCGGCTGGATTAGCTGCATAATACTTAGCACTTCTACTTTTACCCGCCATTAGTATATGTCGATTATCTTCCCCCTCGATTTATTCTTCGAGTTGCTCTAGCCACTGCTCTTTTATTTGAAGTCGACCTTTTGATTTTTCCTCCCTTTCCTTTTTTGTTGGGAGTTCTTGAGACAACTACCGACTTCTTTGAGGGTATTCCATACTTTACATCGTCACGGTCACCATTCTTGGTAATTACAGTTCTTTTTTTTCTCCCTTTAGTCTTAGAAATAGATGAAGAATATACGTGTTTCCCCCCATCACCCACAGAAGCAGTACTTGAGGTAGACCTAGACACCCTTCCATTTTTAGATGTTGCTGATTTTTCAACAAGCCTACTGTTGCTAAACGGCGCGGTGGTTACCGTCTTCTTTGTACTTGAAGATGCTTTTACCCTACCCCTTCTATTCTTTGTTGTCGAAGATGTTCTAGTTGTTGTGGTGCCTAAATTCCAATTTCCACCTTTTTTTACTACGCTTTTACTTTTAGTCGTTGTGGTTTTAGGTTTCTTCGCTTTTTTCTTTTTCTTATCGTCGCCTACCGCCATGATGGTTGTTTTTTATATATTGCGCAAATATACAAAGAAACCATAGGTTAAAGTGTAACGTTTACGTCTAGTGTTATTATTGCGTATCGCGATGCTAGATATTGGGCTTACACCCATTACTACCATTAGTTTTTTTCAATATCGCGATTTTCAATACCTGTGTGCGTTTGGTTTTCACGCAAGGAGTCTATGGAGTAATCAACAACACACTCTCCCTCACTGCCGATATAGATATACACCACCTCCATTACCAACAACCTTGTTCATCGTGATACAAGTACTGAAATTTCTTTCCGTCGTAATCTTCTTTCTTAGGTTTAGTGAATTTAATCTCACCACCCAACTTAAGGTGTTTTGAGGTGGGTTTTTTCTTGTTTTGCTTCTTAAGTTCTAACTTCCGCATGAATCACAAGTATGGTCATCAATATTACAAGCCTTACCAGTTTCCTTGGCTTTGTCTTCCATCTCTTTAACAGTATCATTAGTAGCCAAGAATGCTACGTCGTCAAAATCGTTGTCCATCTTTAATGTTAGTTTAGTGTTGTAAATTTAGTAACCTTTTCATCTGCGAGAGCTTCTTCGAGTACTAGAACAGATTGTTCAAGGAACTCTATGTAACCAAGTACTTCTTCTGGTAGTAAGACTGTTACCATTTCGCCTAGATTAGCGTCGAAGAACATAAACTCTTTCACCCCACAAAAGTACGAATAATAAAGGGGGGGTGGTGTAATGTTTTAATCAAGTACAGGGTGGTTTTCCATACCTAGTTCACTAAGTATTTCTATCTCTGTGATTCTTAGTTCTTTGTCTCCGAAGATGCGTTTGTGCTTTCTTGATTGTAGCCAATCGTTTAGTATTCCTTGTTCTGTTGGTATGGTGGTGGTAGTCTCTATTTTCTTGGTAGAGATTCCTCGTTTATTCCCGCGATTTATTACACTCACCCTATATTTAACGTGATATATCATCGTATGTTATTCTTAATTTCATACTCCAATGCCGCGGGACTCATATTTCTTATGCGCTCCTGTTCAGACTCATACTTACCTCGTAACTCAAGAAGGTTAATCTTGTGTTGTATAATTTCCCAAGAAACCTCGTAAGGGGGTTGGTAAAGAAAGTGCGCGGCACAAGCATCACAATCTTCCAACGCCTTGTAGTACGCGTCAGATTGCTTTGCTTTATATTGAGTCTTAATCTCGTGTGTCTTCCCGTTAATTATTACTTTCATTATCATTAATTACTTTTGGTTACAGATAGACCTATAATTACATAAATTGTTACAAAACCAATAACTCGGGTTCGCGGGAAACTCCTCGGCTTCAAGTATCTCATCTACCTTTCTCTTTGCCCAATCAACAGCAGCGTTGTACTCCTTTAAGCTAAAGTCTATTACTGTCTTTTTATTCTGTCGGAAGTGAAGGAACTCTAGTTGCTTTGGGTATTTTCCTAACATCTCTTTTACCCCGCGAGAATACAGATACATCTGCCTTCCCTTTTGCTCGATGTCCTTCTTAATAAAAGGCTTAGAGCTTTTAAAGTCTATCATCACTAGGTCTTTTCCGCGGGACTCCAAACGGTCTACAAAACCTTGAAACTTAAACCTTTCAAACTCCAACAGAATATGTTGCTCCGTCCAAACAGTTTCTCCTTCAAAGCCTTTAAACTCGTCAAAGAACCAGCTTCCCTCTGCTTTCCACTTCTTTTCCCAAGGTGGTATCTCATGGTCGTTAGTTCGGTATAACACTCGCTTTTGGTAGTGGTTCATCCAAACCTCAAAAGTGTTATCTATTTTCCCGAGGGCAAAGAGTTCAAAGATAAGGTGGGCAAACGTACCGTAGTGAGCGTAGAAGTTACTCTCCCCCGATATGTTTTCAATGTAATTATACTCCCACATAAGAGGACAAGTATCGTGTGCTGTAAGTCTTGAGTTTGAAAATACTGGTTTAGTCATGGTGTTTATTAGCAATCCTTTAAATATTCATCACACTCCTTTTCATCCCCCTCAAAGACTACTTGGTAATATCCTTGGTTGTCTTTATGCCAAATTCGGGACTTACCTTCCCAAAGGGGTACTATGCGATACTGGCCTTTTGTTATCATACCTTTTATCATCTGTGTTGGTACATTTTCTGTTTGAGGTCGAGAAGATACTCTTTTCTTTTTTGCCAGAACTCTATTCTTTTATCTGTGTAAGAGATGTGTTCAAAAACCTTGTCCATTTCTGTCATATATGAGTCCTCTTGCACCCCTTTGATTTCTTCCATATCAAGGTGCGGCTTATTATTGTTCGTGGCTCTAAGGGTGTCTACAACAGAATCAATTATCCTAATCACCTCCTCTTTTGCCCCAATGGAAATGTAAGCGTTTACTTTTTGTTTTGCGTGAATAACAGTGGCGTGGTCTTTATCTATAAACCTACCAACAACAGAGAGATTAAACCCAAGATGCACATGGCAGATATACATAAAGGCGTATCTCGCATCAACAAGTTTTGAATACCTTCGCTTAGAACGTATTTCCTCTTCCTCTATTTCTGTGACGCAAGATACAATTCTTAAAACTGTAGCCATCTTTGTTTTCATAAGACCCAGCTTCATCGCTCTTAGGTCTTTTATTTGTTCACTTAAGCTAGTTAGATTCATAACGTTCTTTTTCTCCTTTTAATTTTGAAATAGCACTTCTCATAGACTCATAGAGCTTCTCTGTGGTGTTATAAAGCTTTGTGTAGGCTCTGTATGCAGCTTGAGCGGTATCTCGTCTCTTAGCTATTCCAGAACCCGCTAACTTACAAACTTGCTTTGTCAACTCGTCTGACATCTTCTTTTCGTGGTCGTTCTTTATTTTCGTGAAGTTCTCCGCGAATTGTTCGTCGTAATCATTTTCCGCGGCAGACCTCAGAACATCCCAATGCCCAATACGCGCCCCTATAAAGTCTAACATCCCAACAGCCTTTGCTTGATTCTCAAGAAGATGGTCTATACTCCCTGATGGAAGACCTTCGTTTATGTACCAATTACAAATTTCTGTTACCTTTTCCCGAGTTTGTTGAAACTCACTCTTTTTCTTTTGTTCACTCATATCTTTATTCTTTTATAAAGTATTCAGTGTAGATGTTCTCTTTCCAGTGAAGAGGGATTTCAAACCTTACGCAGTCGTCAATGAAGCCACCTACATCTTTAGGGGTGGGGATGAATACGTTAGGTTGTATCATGTACTGTTCGTCTTCTAGGTCGTGAAAATTCCCGCGAATATCCTCAGAGAACAGAAGAAATAAAAGGTCAAGACTACAATGCCTACGATAAAGAGCGTGAAGGTCAAAATAAAAGTCTGCATCATTCAACCTACCGAACTCAAAAAAAGCGTCAGCAAATCTTTTCACCCTACGAGGATTATCCTCTCCGTAAACATCATCAAGATATTTACCGTAATCGTTTAATTCGTCTTTAGTTGATTTCATAATGTTTAATTAATCTTTTTAGTGTTTCTTGTGCTTTTAGTAAGTCTTCTAATCCGTTCTTGTTTTTATATCTGGTGAGGTATTTTATGCAATTTCCTTCAAGTAGTCCAAGGTCGTTAGCTAAACAGAAGTCGTAGACGTCTATCTTGCTGTTGTAGTGCTTGGGTTTTATTGGGTTCGTTTCTTTTTCCCGCGAATCTTTCATTCAGCAAACATAAACATCTTTTCAACATAACCAAAAGAAAAGGTTAGGAAATTAACCTTACACACCCAATTAAAAAATATTTTGTACTTTTGTGCAATCTCTGAGAGAGGGTAAAAGAATTAATTATCTTTGTACATCGTTTTAGGTTAACCCTTAAAGCCCTCGCAAAACTCTCTCTCAGGATTACGGCGGGGGCTTTTTTGTACCCCAAAGGTGTCAGGGTAATCGGTTAACTCCTCCCTGTTCTCCACTTAGAGGTGGATTGATTTAAAGGTGAAACTTACAGCACCGAGTAACGGAGTTTTATTGTGTCTCCGTTTATGTCATTAAAATCAAAAACTACTTATCGAAAGGTTGGCAACACTTTCCTGCGATAGGGGCGTCCGAATCGTACCGAAATAAACTCATCGGGAAGAGACTCGTCTGTTGAACTGATTGCTTTTTCCTTTGGGGGCGGGGGCAACACTTTTCTTCAGACAACCTCTCCAAAACCTCTAAAATCTATCAGAAAGAGTTTGATTATTACTTTGTAATCTGGCAGAAAGTTAGTATATTCGTAGCTTACGACTTACAATAAAACTTATGGCTAAAGAACAGAAAAAGAGTATCTTAGATAAATACCCTAGTGTTAAGAACAGAGAGGTAGAAAACGTTAAACGTTTTAGTTCCCAAAGTATTGCTATTGACAAAGCACTCGGAGGAGGATACCCTAGAGGTAGGGTGATAGAGGTGTACGGACCCGAAAGTTCAGGTAAGACAACTATCTGTTTACACGCCATTGCCGAACTCAACAGAAATAAAGAACGGGTAGCCTATGTGGATACTGAACACTCGTATGAGCCAATCTATGCTGAGAGCATAGGGGTGGTTCCTGAGCTATTCCACCTTGTGCAACCAGACTGTGCTGAGGATGCTTTACAGACTATGGTAGCTATGGCAGAAAGTGGTGAGTTTAGTGCTATTGTTTTGGATTCTGTTGCTGCCCTTGTTCCCACCGCGGAATTAAATGGGGAGGTTGGAGACTCCACCATCGGGCTTGTTGCTCGGCTTATGAACCAAACTCTTCGGAAGATTACAGGCCCAGCATCTAAAACAGAGACTACCATCTTCTTTATCAATCAGTTACGAGATAGGGTTGGTGTTATGTATGGAAGCCCTGAGACTACTACGGGAGGAAAGGGGTTAAAATTCTATGCTTCTATTCGTTTGGATGTTCGGCGGCAAATAGACAGAGACAAGCCAACAGATAACGTAAAGGTTAAGGTGGTAAAGAACAAGGTTGCTCCTCCTTTTGGGTTGGCAGAGTTTAAGGTTCGTTATGGTGTTGGTATTGATAGGGTCAACGAAATACTTAACGAGTGTGTCCTTGCTGGGATAATTCAAAAAAGTGGAAGTTGGTTTTCTTACGGAGATACTAAGTTAGGTCAAGGAGAGGACTCTGTTTCAGATTTGCTCCGAGACAACCCCGAGTTGTTTGAAGAACTGAAAGCTAACCTTACATCGGATTAGGTATCAGTACCTTATCTTTGTGGGTAAGTTTAAGTTTCAATTATTATGAATATTCCAAGGGATTCCTACATCCAAAGTGTAATTTACACAACCCACGACAACGACTTCAAGTGGAGACTCGGGCAAGAAGTCGGCAGGCTCATTATAACAGAAATTAAGATTGACGAAGCAAGGGCGTACCATGATGGTATCTACCGAGTTATCGTTATGGCTAGTTTCGATGGTGGTGCTGAGTATCAATGGAAGGATTACCCTTACGGACAAAACACAGCATTAGAATGGGCGGTTGGAGAGTGAAGTTAGCTGATTGGCTACTTAAAGGAATGTACACAGAGGTAAAAGAAAATGCTCTTCGTCTTTGGGTAGAAAACGCTGAGTTGAAATATAATCTTGCTGAAGAAAAAAACAAGACTAAGGACTTAAAGAAAAAAAACAAAAAGCTTGCCGAAAGAGTCTATGGGACTGATAGCGGGAAGAAAAAGAAAAATCCAGAGTCTTCGCAAAAAGAAGCAAGAAACAGAAGAGGGAAATAATGAAAGGAATCGGAAGATACGTAATTAAGTTACCTCAAGACTTCGACCTTAAGAACTACGAGGATAAGGTAGGTGAGAACACCATCTACAAAGCTGCTCAGTTCGGGGCTGAGACAGAACACCTTATTCAGCATACAGAGCTTGCCGCTGTTCCAGAGTCAGAGAAGTTCCTTAAACCAAAGGATGTAGTGTACATGACCCACGGATTCTTTGATAGGCTGTACCAGTTTAAGACAAAAGAAAACTTTTTTGCTTCTATTGTAGAGGATGAGTGGAATGGTGATAATCGTAAAGATATAGATAGTAGGGTTATGTTTCCGTTGGCTCTGTTTACCCTTCGCGGGAAAAAAGCAAAGGCACTATACGAAAACAACATCTGCGATATATTATATAGGGATGGCGACCCACTTTCTCCTAACAGAAAAGCTTTTGCACAACAAGCAAAGGTGATAGACTCCCGCACTCACAAAAAGGAAACGACCATTCTATTCCTTAAAGACTCGGACTACCACATCAACCTTGGGGTGGTGGAACTTGTTTGTATTCCTGAACGATGGGTGTTTGGGACTTTGGAAGATGATAAGGTAAAGCTAAAAGAGGGTTGGAACTCTATTCGTGCTATTGACGGGGAAGAGTGGAAAAAGCACAGGGCTGGATATTTCGTACAAGCTAAAGACTTACAAGACAAGGGTATTGGAGAAGTCTTGGATGGCAAATTCGCGGGAAAGACAGTGCTATTCAAAAAGAAGTACAAGCTAGAAGAAACAGACAACGAAGAGCTATTCGTTTGCAAGGACACTCAAATTTATTGCACATTAGATAAGTATGAAGGAGTATGAAAAAAAGTCCAAGGAAGAACTCCTTGAGATTCTGTACAAGCTAGGTGCGTCTTCAACAAAAGTAAAGGCGTTCGAGTCTTACAAAAGACAGATTGATAAGATGATTGACCTGTTGGAAGACTTAGACATAGCAACAGCAGATAGTCTTTCGGACAGCTCAGAGAAAACATGGGACAGGGGAAGAGTCCTATTTGAGAAGCTACCCACATATATCAAAGACCTTGACGATATGGAGGCTTCTATCACAGAGGTAAGGTCTAAGTATTCCAAGGAAGCCGCGGAAGGAACAGCAGAGTCCTTCTTTAAGAAGTACGGAGAAAAAAAGTAACAACATTGAATGGCTTCATCTTCAGGACGTATAACCCTTTCGAGTCTTTATAAAAAGGCTTACGACAACTTTGAAGAAGAAAGAGAGCTTCGGGATATAAAGATAAAGCTTCCCGAGAAACCCCCTATAAAAGAAATTTCTAATTACCTAGAGTCTTCCGATAAGAAAAGGAAGTTCCCTTATATAAAGCTACCCGACGAGCCTTCTGATGAAGAAATGGAAAGGGAGTGGAAGCGCCGTAGAGAGGGGCTGTGGTTCTTCAACGGAAAAAAGAACAACATTCGGTTAGAGTATGTTACTGGGTATCACTATATGCTGCTTCAGTATTTCCCTGTTCTTCTTCCAAGCGGGAACATGGGCAACGCCTTTTTTGTAGATGCACACAGGGATGCTTACTACGTTTGGCAAGAGGTGGAGAAGTCTCGGACAATAGCAGGACTGATGCTGTTCTCAGGTCGGCGATTCTCAAAGACCACAATGGCAACGAATATAGGGTATTGGAAGACAACAGACGGCAAGAACAGAAAGTTCGGTATTCAATCCATGACCTTTGAGGATGCTAAGAAAACTGTTTTTCAAGATATACTCATTGCCTCTTGGAAGGAGATGCACCACATTTGGAAACCCGCAGATACGGGTAATGCTAACCCAACAGAAAGCCTAGTCTTTCAAGCCCCGCGGAAAGTAACAAAGAACAACAAGATAAGTGCTTACTACTTAGGAGGTACTATCGAAACATTCACGGCAAAGACAAATGCTATGGATGGTAAAGCCTTTACCTACGTCTACCACGATGAGATTGGAAAGGCAGAGACAGGAGTAGACCCAGAGGAAAGATACAACGTTGTAAAACCTACCATGTTTGTTGGGCCTCAAAGAAGGGGTACTTGTATGCTCACTACTACGGTGGATGACATGGAGAAGGGTGCGGCACAAGGAACCAAAAGACTTTGGGATGGCTCAGACCCTAAGAAAATCTCGGAAAAAACAGGGACTACACAAACAGGACTCCTAAGATACTTTAACCCAGCAGACTACGGGTACATAGGCTCGCACCCAATAACAGACGAACCCTTTGTAGATGAGTACGGATACTCTAATAGGGAGGCAGCGCGAGAGTTTATCGAAGACCAACGCTCAGAGCTTTCGGGCGCACAACTTATTTCTTTTAAGCGTAAGTATCCCCTTAACGAAAAAGAGATATTCCTTAGTGATGCAGAGGCTAGTTCTTTTGATACTGCAAGTATTGTAGAGCAAATGGATTACAATGAGGGTGGCGCTAAAGACATCATTCGCAGGGTTACCTTTTTCCGTGATGCAGGTAGTGGTGGCACTGGAGCTGTTCGGTGGAGAGAAGATGAGAACGGCCCTTGGTTCATCCGCGATTTTCCAGCGCCAGAAGACCAAAACAAGAACAGACCAATGCAAGAGGATAGGACTCAATTAGAGCCTACTAGGGGGTACTTTAAGATGGGCGTTGACCCTTTCGGTTCATCTGAGGTTCGAGACAAGCGTAGGGCTTCTAAGGGCGCAGGACTAATACTAGACATCAACCACAGATGGGTGGCTATGTACCACGCCAGACCCCCGAAGATTGAAATATTTGCAGCACAGATAATCTTAGCCGCGCAATTTTATAGTTGTGAGTGCTTGGTGGAGGATAACAAAGATTTCCTTGTGGGTGAGTTTCGTCGCCGCGGGTTTCTAGGATACTTGATGTACAACCCATTAGAAAGGGACAAAAAGAAGAAGTTTAAGAAAAGGGGTATTGCCACTACTTTAGATAAGAAGCCTGAGATGGTTCAAGTCCTTGCAAGTGAGATTTACGACCACATAGGGTACAATGAGGAAACAGAAGAGTACGGAGATTGTGCGTTTCAAGCCCTTCTTCAGGAGTGGTTAGACTTCGAGGCTGCTAACTGGACTCCTTATGACCTTACTGTTGCTGCTATGCTTGCTGTCGCTGCTTGGAAAGACCAACGGATAGACCCGTTATCAGAGGTTCAAAGCATTGGTTTGGGTAAAATTAGAAAATTTTCTACAAAAGGTAACGGAGTAACGAGAAGAATTAAGTAAGTTTGTTGCATGAAGAAAGAAGATTTAAAAAGGATAGAGAACGCATTATTGGGTGAAAATGATATTTTGTCTGAAGATGTTGAACAGTTAAAAAAGATGACCACTATTGAGCGTGAAATTCGTATGGCGTATAATATTGGCGCGTTAGCTTATCAAACGTTTGTGCTTAATAATCCAGTAGATTTAGGGATTGACGATTTCAAGGCATCAAAGGAAGGGTATGTAATGGGGATAAAAATGATGTTAAAAGACCAAAGCTCGAATAAAAATGAACGATACCTTAGCTAAACAAAAGTTAGAAGACGAGATTATAACTGTTTCGCTTCTGTGCGCTCACTTCGAGGCGTGTGATAACATATTGCTAAATAGCAACTCCTTGTTCACGTTCAAGGCTAAGTCGCACGTTAATCTAATCCGTAAGAAGGTAAAGCACCTTATTAAAGACATTGAGAAAAGGTTGTCAGAAGAGCAAGTGGAAGAGTTGGATATGCTTTGTGATTACTACGAGCAAGTTCTAAATCAAGCAGACAAAATGTTAGCCACTCAGATACACGAACTTCAAAATCAAGAGAAATGAATCTATATTTAATCCAACAAGAGGTTAACTGCGGATATGACACCTTTGATTCTGCTGTTGTAGCTGCGGAAAACGAGGATGATGCTAGAAGTATAAGTCCGTCATTTGAGACCCTTGATTATGGTAAAAATAAGTTGGAACCCTGTACGTCGTTTTACCATGATTGGGTTTGCGATTCAGATAAAGACAGAGTAAAGGTTACGTTCCTTGGGACAACCGAATTAGAAAGATGTTGTGTATGTTCTTCGTTTAACGCTGGTTAAGTGCGGGAGCAAATCAAAAGATTACGCCAAGGAAATGAAGATTGGTTAAGGTTCAAAGAAACCATCAACGAGTCAGACCTTTCTAAGATAAGCCTTAGATGGTTAAAGTCTACGGCAGACTCTTACGCTGACCACGGCACAAAAGAAGAGAGGTTGGGAGGGCTAATAATCAGTATGTTCTCAACTTGTTTTAAGATAGCAGACTCAGGAAATGGAGGGGAGCTTTACGATGGGGTTATGAACCTTTCCACTCACGATGATACAATGGGTAATCTGTTGCACAGGGTTCGCCGCGAACTTCCCGCGAATCTTCAGGACTTATGGGAAGAGGTACTAACACGAACAGCAGAACAGAGTCCTACAATACAAAAGAAACTAAAACACACTCCTTGTTTAATGGAGGAAACATTCTACGGAAAATGAACACTATAAGCAACGAGTACAAAAAGCTTCTAACAGAGCATCACGAAGAAAAAGAAACTTGGGGAACTAGCGGAGTGCTTCACTTAAGAAAAGTGCTTGACTTAATCCACTCCACGGGCTCAAAGTCTGTTCTTGATTATGGGTGTGGTAAGGGAACTCTCGGCAAGAAAGTAAAGGATAGTATAGAAATTAATTGGACAGATTACGACCCCGCGATAAGGGGTAAAAGAGTAAAGAAAAAGTGTGACCTAGTTGTTTGCACCGATGTTATGGAACACGTAGAGGAAGAGTTCGTAAATGCTGTTCTTTCAGATATTAGTGAATTGTCTAACGTTGCTTATGTCCATATTGCTTGTGGCGCGGCAGGGGAAATACTCGCGGATGGAAGAAACGCCCACATAACACAGCGGTCAATAGAATGGTGGCAAGACATGGTAGAGAAGAACATGGATGGAACAAAGGAATACTTTCCAGAAAGACACAGACCTCGCGGAGGAATGAATGGCAGAAGAAGCGGGGAAGACATTGCTTTAACTGTAATTGTAACAAAGTGAACCCCAACGACAAAGTATTCTGGAAGAAATTAATAGACCTTCGGCAGCGTAACATAAGCTACCGAGAACTTATTGATTACGTCAGTAAAAAAGGTATAAACCACCTGTCCTTTCGTGAGATTATCAGTTTGAATGATTCGATAGCTGACAACGACCCAGACTTAGCAACTCGCGCAGTAGCTCAGGTTATCACTACTTTGTTTAATAAGATTAGACTTTGCGACACTTTAATGAAAGCGGAGAATTTCCCGCAAAAAGAAGCGATTCTAAAGATAGGAGTCCAACAGCTCTACGGAAAAGCAGAAACCTACGGACTAAGATTCGGAAACACCTTCACCAACCAAACTTGGAGAATACACAAGTTAGTAGATGAGTTAAAAAACCCCTTAGTTGAGGTAATATGGTGGAGCGTACTAGAGAGATTACAGTCTCTAAGTCCATTTATGAAGCTGTGGGAGGAGATAAGGAACCACGACCCTGAGATGTCCAACGGAAGTATTTGGAGGTCTACACAGCCTTATAACGGACGTATGATAAACTTTGAAAAGTAACGGTAAGTATGTTGTATGGATTATAACGTATTCGTGTATGGTGTGTAGCGTTGATAAGCAGAAAGTTTGAATTAAGAACAGAATTAATAATTAAATATTTTTTAGAGCGATGGCAAATTAATTTTGATAAAAATTAAAAATGATACAAGAAAGACTAAATAATTATGATAAAGACCAATGTTGGCAATACGATATTAGGGTAAAAAACCTTGATGAAGATTTAAAAGAAGTTGGTTTTACAAAAGAGTATGTTGATACATTAAGGGTTTCTGATTTTAAATTTGTAAATGTTGAAGATAAAAAGGAAAGACAAGAATTAAAGAAGTTTATAGAAAGGCACGAATGGCTAGGAAACTTATCTCAATATACTACACATTGGTTTGCTTGCTATCATAAAGAAGTTATTGCAGGTGTAATTCTATTCAATATGCCAAACGCATTTTCTAAAACTATTGGTGAAAACACAAAAGATTTAGAGAGGTTAATAAGTAGAGGGGCTTGTATATCTTGGTCTCCAAAAAATTTAGCAAGCTCTTTTTTAATGTGGTGTATTAAATATATGGTTGAAAATACACAGTATAGGTTATTTACTGCCTATTCAGACCCAACAGCAAAGGAATTAGGAACAATATATCAAGCGTGTAATTTTTATTATATGGGACAAAAACACGGAACTACAACAAGGTACATAAACCCATACACTGGTAAAGTTGTTTCTGATAGGTATTTTAGACAGAAAACGGCATACAGAAAATTTGCAAAAGAACTTAATATTGAATGGCAAAAAGACTGGAATCACAATACTGGTATGAATTGGCATAATGTACCTGACGAAATTGAAAAAAAAATACGTGATTATTCAAAACATAAGCAGAATGTTTCTGAAAAGATAACTATGCCTTCAAAACACAAGTACGCATACTTACTAGGTAAGGATAAAAAAGAAACAAAACAGTTAAGAAAATTGTACGAATCAAGGAATAAAATTTACCCATACCCAAAAGAGCGAGGGAAATAAAAAATAAATACGGTATGATAGCACTTACTTTCAATCGAAGAACGGAACGAATCCATATTGTACCTAACTACTTATTAGGAAACATTTTTCATCGAATAACAGGGATATAATCGGGATAAGGTAACAAACCATGCAAAGACCCCCAAAATATAAGCAAGTGCAGATGCCGTCCGACCCAGACATACAAACTAGGGTGGAGGTGATGTCTAAAAACTTACGGCGGGACTTATTAGACTTTCAAGAGTTTCAACAATTAGTAGAGGTAATCGACCTTAAAGAGTTATCTCTCAGGTGGTTAATAAGTATCAGTGACTCTTATCTTACTCGCGGAACAGAAAAAGAACGCGCTATATCAGGAATTATCTCTACATTTGCAACCATAGGAGCAAGAACCATAGACACAGTGACTCTAAACCTACCACTAGAAAACCTACAAGAACACCACCAACATCTCTACGATGGGGTGGTAAGTGTGAACCTTAATTCTTGCGACACCTACCAAAACTACTTTGAAAGAATAGATTCGGTCATTAGGCTTGAACCATTTCTTTACAAACTTTGGCGGGAGATAAAAGGGCGCATACAACACAACAGCAAAGTATTCAAAAAGCTAGACGAACTACACGAAAGAGGAATCTACAAACTCCCTCCTTACAGTCAATGGAAAGGTAAGCACTATGAGCAACTATAACTTTTTGTATTGGGATGAAGCGCACTCCACTGAAGAGAAAGACAAGGTTGAAAGGCCAAAGCAGTCTGAAGAGGACAGGGTTAAAGAAGGTATCCCCCGAACGAGCAAAAAGGGAACGAGCGAAACATAAGACTTATGAAGAAATCGACGCAGAGTGGAACGGGTTATGTGACGGGTGTGGTAAAAGAGTTTGGCCTATTAACAACTCCCACCTTTTACCTGAAAGCAAATTCCCCCAATTCGCGGCAACTAAACAGAACATAAAAAAACATTGCCAAGAACACTGCCATCGCTTATGGGAAGGTGGGATAGAAGGAGTAAAGGATATGTTAGACTACGAAGAGAACATGAAAGTAGTTAAAGAACTAGATTACAATTATTACTTAAAGTTAAGAGCAAAGCACAACAGGAATGAGTAGAGAAGTAGATAAGAACGCAAAGGAAACAATGCTTATTGGTGTTAACATGGTAGCTGACCCAGTGGCATCAACTCTAGGCGCACAAGGCAAGCTAGTAACTATCAGTACTAAAGACCAAACTGTTCCCGACGGACAAGGTGGATACAAGATAGTCAGAGGAAAGGCTATAACAACCAAAGATGGTGTTACGGTAGCTAAGGCAGTAACAAGCGACGAACCTCGAACAGAAGCAGGGATACGCATGATTAAGGAGGTCGCGGAGAAGACTGTTGAAGAGGTTGGAGACGGAACGAGCGGCAGTACCATCCTAGCAAGGTACATGATGAACGAAGGTGTTAAAGCTATTAACGAAGGTGTAAATCACGTAGACTATTGTAACGGAATACAAGAGGCAGTAAAAGCAGTAACAGAAAAAGTAAAAGAACTTTCTAGGCCCGTAGACTCACAAGAGCTCGCCACTAAGATTGCTACTATCTCCGCGAACAACGACGCAGAACTAGGTAGCCTTATCGGAGAGGTGTTCGGTCAAATTGGGTTAAATGGAGCGGTTAGCATCGAAGAAGGAACGGAGTTTGAGACAACATTCGATGTAGTAAAGGGTATGGCTATCTCTAGTGGGTACACAACTCACCACTTCATCAACACCTATAAAGGCGAGTGTGTCCTTGAGAATCCTATCATCGTGCTGTTCTCAGGGGAGGTTAACACCGTGAATGAGATTACCAACGTTTTAGGTAAGTCAATGCAAGCTAAAAGACCTCTTCTTTTAATCGCGGATATTCAAAACGAGGCACTAGAAACAGTAATCGTGAACAGAGAGCGTGGAGCATTAGACGTTTGTATCGTTAAGCCACCATCAATGGGAAGCACAAGAGATGACCTCATGCGAGACATTTCTGCTGTTACTGGGGTAGAATACATTACCAAAGCCCAAGGGCGTAAGTTCAGTGAGGTTGAACCGAACCTAAACGGTGGTGCTGCTAAAGTTATTGTATCTAAGAACGACACTAAGATTGTGGGGGGCTTTGGAACGGAGGAACAACTCGCGCAAAGAAAAGAAGAACTAGAAGAAAACCTTAAGCAATCAAAGAATAAGAAGTGGTTTAAAAGCCGTATCTCAATGCTTGAGGGTGGAGTAGCTAGAATCATTGTCGGGGGTAAGACAACCTCAGACATGAAGGAAAGATACGATAGAGTAGAAGACGCTGTGTTGGCAACTCAATCCGCGGCAGAAGAAGGATATGTAGCAGGAGGTGGAAGCACGTTCAGACATATTGCCCTTAACGAGAAGAAAGCGTTTAACGCAAGTGGCTATAACCCCGACTTCATTAAAGGGTATAACTTAGTGTTAGAAGCTTGCCTTGAACCTGAGAAGACTATTCTAAAGAACGCAGGGCAGGTGCATGAGGAAACTTTTTTAGATAGGTTATTCCCGCCAAAGCAAACGGAACAGCAAGAATACGGATATGGTTTTGACGCAAAGGAATACGAAACGAAGGTAGACCTAATCGCGCGAGGAATCATCGACCCTACAAAAGTATTAGACAGATGCTTAAGAAACGCATCTACAAATGCAATTACACTGCTCAAGACAGATTTCTTGATTTTTGACAAGTAAGTTTTAATTATGGCTCAGTGGTCTAAGTACGATTCCGAAATAGGAAAAGCGTTAAACAAAAACCCAGACATTAATAATCAGAAGTTGGCTGAGAAGCTGCTGGGCTTAAAGAGAAAAAGAAGCGGTGATTCAGTAGACTTGCTTAGGACATATATTGCTAGGCACAGAAAAGCGTTGAAGCGTAAACAATCCCCAGCTAAGGTTCTTATTTTTGACCTTGAGACAGCGCCAAACAAAGGTTACTTTTGGGGGCTTTGGGAGCAGAACATCCAAACAAGTTTTGTCATTGAAAATTGGTTCCTTCTTTCTTGGAGTGCTAAGTGGCTGTTTGAGGATGAGATATATAGTTCTAGGCTTACGGTAAAAGAACTTCGGGAAGGAAACGATAAAAGAATCATTCAAACCCTTTGGGGTATGCTTGAAGAGGCAGATGTCGTTATCGCACACAACCTTAATAAGTTTGATAAGAAAAGAGCGCAAACAAGGTTTATGATGAACGGACTTCAACCACCATCATCTTATCTTCAGATTGATACACTACAACACGCTAGAAAGTCATTTGCTTTCCCATCTAACAGATTAGATGCACTTGGAGAGTATCTTGGAGTTGGTAGAAAGATGGAGACGCCTAAAGGTCTTTGGATGGATATTATGCAATGTACTGAGGCAAAGCATTATAAGTCTAAAGCAGCGGCTAAGAAAGCGGATGAGTCTTTAGATATAATGGTTGCTTACTGTAATCAAGACGTTCTTCTTTTAGAAGATGTTTACATGGAAATCAGAGGATATGTGAGGCCACATCCAAATATCGGTCTGTTCTCGCACGAAGAAGGTATGATTTGCCCTACCTGTGGAAGCACTCACTTGAAGCTTGTCGGGGAGTATAGCACATCATCAAATACGTATGATGAGTATAGGTGCGAACATGGTCACACATCTAGGGCTAGAAAAGCAAACACCTCTATTAAAAACAACAAAGGGATAATGTCTAGCATCCCGAGGTAGTCAACATTACATCCTAACACCTTAGTTCTCCGTATTTTTGCACAAATCGTGTATTAATGCCCAAAGGTAAAAACGACAATTCAAAAAAGAAGTTAGGAGCTTTCCCAAATCCCTTAGCGAAACCATCAGAAAAAGCGAAAGAAGACTACGGCAAGGCAATGGCCTCAGCTATGTGGTCAAGAGCTAGAAGTGACGGGTGGAGTTCTTATGCTTCCACGCGCAAAAGAATTGTAGAAGCTCGGGAGTGGGTTCGCGGGACTCAGAGCATCTCTAATCTTAAAGACCTTGTTAATACAGGCGGGGGTACATCATACGCTCCTTTTAACTTCAACGTTTCCAACCCAATACCAAACCTTTCCAAATCATTCATCAACAGCGTAACTGGTCGTGATTACGACGTAGTAGCTGAAAGCCTTGACAAGACCTCTAAGGGTAAGCTTGACGAGGAGATGAAAAAGAAGAAGTTCAAGGTCGCGGCAAAGAAATACAAGAACGAACTACAGAACCTCGGGATTGATGCTGTCAATCCAATGGAGGAAGACTCTATCCCAGACACCTTTGAAGATGTAGAATTAGACTTTGAGCTAAACTACAAGACTGAGTTTGAGGAGTTTATAGAGACGGGTATCAACTTCGTGTTTAACAACAATAACATTGAAGAGAAGAAAAGCAACATCGCAGAAGACGCTATTACCATTGGCAGGTTAGGCTTAAGAGTCGGCTTTGACCATAACCGCGACCCATTCTTACGTTGGGTAGATTGGAAGAACGTTATTCATAGCAACTGCAAGAATAAAGACTTTAGCGATTGGTCTTACTTCGGCGAGGTAGTGGAGATGTCTATAGCAGAGCTTCAGATGGCGTCGGGTAACAAGTTTACAGACAAAGAGATATTCGAGATTGCGCAAAGATACGCAGGGCCAGATTACGGAAACAGAATTTGGGGATATGGAGCGTACTACGGACAACAAGGGGGTTTTGGTTTTGACGACGTTCAAGACTTTAAAGTTCCCGTTATGGACTTTATGTTCAAGACGGTAGATGACCAAAGGTATCTTATAAAACAGAATAACAAAGGTGGAATTTTCCGCCCGAGAAAGGTAGACGACAAGTACGAGTTACCACCCAACACAACTAAGAAGCAACTTAAGAGTGTAGGCTTAGAGGTAATCTACCAAGGGTATTGGATTGTTGACTCAGAGCATATCTTCAACTATGGTTTGATGGAGAATATGGTTCGCCCGAGAAAAGACGGAATCTATAGCACTAAAGTAGTATGTCCTTACATCGCTTACGCGGTGGATATGCTAGACTCTAAGGTAAAGTCTAAAGTAGAACAGATGATTCCCCTAGCGGAGTTTATGATGCTTATAGACCTAAAGCTACAACAGATGGTAGGACTCACACGCCCCACAGGGGTTGCTGTTGATGTTTGGTCTATGGCTAACCTTAAATCTGTCTCAGGAGCCGCGGGAGAAGAAATGGACTTAGGAGATGCTTTGGAAATGTACAACCAACTCGGTACGTACTTCTACGCATCCCAAAGAGAGCATGGCGGGTTCGTAAACCAAAAGCCAATCGAACAGCTAGACAACGGACTTCCCGCATCTACCATGATGATGATTGAGATGTATCGAAACGCTCAAGAAAGACTTTATCAAATAAGCGGTTTTAACCCTACGGTTGATGGAACCTCTATGGACAAGAACGCTCTTGTTGGTGTAGAGAAGATGCGATTAGATATGCACAACAACGCTGTTCGTCACCTTACCGATGCTTACACAAACGTAATTAGTCGTGCCGCTCATGTTACTGGATTGTTCATTCAGGACGCCCTTGAGTTTCACGGAAAATCAGATGCTTACGATATGGCTATTGGCTTTGAACGAGCCTTTAGTTTAAAGGAGATGGCGGGGTATAATTACGCTGAACTCGGTATTACCATTAAGTATAAGCCTAACGATGATGAAAAGGCTTACTTCGAGAAGAACTTAGAACGGGCGCTTCAAGGTGGGCAAATAGATATTAGCATTGCAACTCGCGCACGAAGAGTAGCAGACACATCTATTAAAGCCGCGGAGAAGTATCTCGAAAGAGCGGTAGAGAAGTACGCGCAACAACAACAGCAATTCGCAATCGAAAGAGAGCAAGCCAACGCACAAGCACAAGCACAGGCGGCGGCAATGGCAGAGGAAGAAAGGCGCAAGACACTTCAACTAGAATATCAGTTAAAGGCTCAGAATATGCAACTAGAGTATCAGTTGAAACAAGGAGAGTCACAACTTGACCACGTTGAGGAGATGGCTAAGATTGAACTCAGGGCTAACAAAGATGCTGAGTTGATTGAGATAGCCGCTGATATGGATGATAATGCAGATGACGGAAGACCCAACAAGCCCACAGACAGGGCGCAAATAAAGGGTCGTGACGTAATGCCTAGAGTAAACCCTCAACCATCAGACGACGCTATTAATAGGGCGAAAAACTAAGATTTTTACCCCTGTTCTTAAAGCTCTAAACGTGAGCAATGAGTAAGGAACTCAGTAAGGCTCATCTTGTATAAATACGCAATTCTAAAAAGGAGATAAACTGAAGGTGGTTGCTTCCCTGTTTCTACTGAGGCTACTGTCTCTCTTGTGACTCCTAGCAGGTCAGCCATTTCTAACTGTGTTAGTTCCCGCGATTTCCTGAGATTACGCATCCCGTTTTTAAGTCGTTCAGTTGTTTGATTCCAAGAGGTTTGAAAGTGTTTAGATTCTTCGTCTATAAAGTCCATGTAGGGAATAGGTTTACATTCAGTCCGATAAGCAATGCGTATTTTTGCAAAAGTAATAAATTTTAGTCACATAAGTCAATTTTAATTCAATTACTATGGAAGAAGGTCAAATAGGTTTAGAAGATATTGGTAAAGCCGTAGCTAAAAAAAGCGGGGCTATTTCAGAGGTAACAACGGAAGCCAAATCAGAACCGACGGAAGCGAAAGCTGAAGAGGTAAAGGAAAAGGTAGCAGAGTCTTCTGCCACCGAAGAGCAAAGTTCTTTGAAAAGTGAAACGGGTGCTGTGTTAGATTCTACTGAGAAATCGGCGGAAGATACAAAGCAACCAACAGAAACCACTGCTGAGTGGAATGAGCAATACGCAAAACTCGCGGAGCAAAACGGATACGTTAAGCCCCAAGATGAAGACGAGTTCATTTCAAGAATTAAGCAGTTACGTTCTGAGGGAATAGATGTTGAGAACCCTGACTTTTGGGCGGAGAAGACTGTTGATTATTCAGCGTTCGACCCCAAAGACCCAAAGCAAGCTCAAGAGCTAATCCAAAAAGAACTAAAGATAAAGCGTCCAGACTATAATAGTTTGGATGTTCAAGACCACCTCGAAGAGTCATATCCTGAACTCTATGAGTCGTTCAACAAAACTGAAGATGACTTCGACACAGATGCGGAGTACAAATCAGCAAAAGAAAAGTGGAACGATAAAGTAGAGAAAGCAAAGCGGAGATTGACTCGGGATGCGAATGGTGCTATTGCCACGTTAAAGGAACGTCAGGAAAAATTCGGACTTCCAAGCTCTAAAGAAACACAAGAGCAGCGTGAACAGCGAGAAGCACAACAAGCGGCGGCAATCCAAGCTTATAATAACTATGCTGATAAAAAGGTAAAGTCATTTGAAAAGCTAGGAGTTGAAGTAGAAGGCGTAGGTCATTTTGAGGTAGAGGTAGATGATTCAACTCGTTCTAATGTTCTCAAGACCATGACGAACCTGAACGAACACTGGAACAAATACTTCTCCGAAAATCCCAACGACCCTCTTAGCGATGATATCACAACAGATTTAGCGTGGGCATCGAAAGAGTTTAGGGAAAAAGCACTCAATGTAATTGTTGAACAAGCGATTGCAAAGAGTCAAACTGAGATTATTGATGCTCAAAAGAATCAGAAAGCTCCGAACGCACAAAGCTCAGAGTCGAAAGAGACTATTGACATTATGAGGCAGATTGGAACACAAGTTATCAAAAACTCCCATTGATGAGGAAAATCGCGGGAGGATACTAAGGGTTTCATTCTGTCAATTATTAACGTAGAATAAATAAACAACAAACGACATGGGATATAATGTAACCCCTTCAGCCGTTCGTACAACTAACAACAGAAACTACGTCAACTCTCAGGCTATTTCAAGCTCTATTACAAACTTGAACTTGGAGAAGCCTATTGTTGACCCGAACTTAGTTCGTGGTTTCCGCGGTCTGTTGACAACCTTTGTATCAAGCATGGGTGCTATGAATGGTGTAGACAACCCTTGGTACTCTCACGTAGAGAAAGATTGGATTCGTGAAATCGTAAAACCTTCAGCTTCCGTAGCTGCTGGTTCTACAGCGGGTGCTTCAGTAAATGTTACTGCTGCTTCTGGATACGTTCAGAACATCTCTAACTCTGCTGCTCCTGAATACTTCGAGTCTTCTACAAGCGCAGCTTACGTTCCTGCGGTAGGTGATATTCTTGTAGTTCCAAACGGCGCAAGTCCTGTACAGGTTCTTGTTACTGCTGTTTCTGCTGCACAGTTTACCATCTTCCCACTTCTTGCTGGTGATACAATTCCAGCGGTAGGAACATCAACAGAGATTGTACGTATTGGAACAGCCTTCCCAGAAGGTAGCTCTGCTGCTGCACCTCGCGCTTCTCGCATCAGTGGATATGAGAACAACCTTCAGTCTTTCCGAGACGCTTTCAAAGTAACTGGTTCAGCTTCGGCTTCAGTAACTTGGTTAGAGAATCTTGGTGAAAGTGGAAATGGTTATGCATGGTACTTGGAAGGTATCCGAGATACTGTAGAGAACCACGAAACTGACTGTGAGGTAACAATGCTTGTTGGTGAGAAAGCCACAAACACTACTCTTGCCGCTGTAGCTGGTCAGGGTACAACTACCACAACAGAAGGTTTGACTCCATTTGTAGAGTCTAATGGTCAGCGTGAAGATTACGCTAGTGCCATTGACTTAGGAGACATCGCCGATATGTCTAAGGCTCTTTGGAAGTACCAAGGTGCTAAGGAGAACTACTTGTGGGTTGGACACGGTTTGTCTGTATCCATTGATGATTTACTTCGTACTTCAAGCGGTTTGACTGCTGGTGGTATCATGTACTCTAACATCAGTGAGGACAAAGCGGCTAACCTTAACTTTAAGTCATTCACTTATGGTAACGTAACTTACCACAAGAATGTACTTGAGGCTTACACTCAGCCGAACTTGTTGAACGCAACAGGATTACAGTATGACATTCAAGGTCTTGTAATTCCAGCCGACAACGTGAACGCGCCGAAAGACGGACTCAGAGGACAAACTGAATCTGTTCCTTCTCTACGAATTAACTACCTAGACCGTGAAGACGCGGTTAACGGTTATAAGGAGTGGGCAACTGGAGCAGCTATTTTGGATACTCCTACTGATGACGAAGATGCGATGACCATTCATATGCTTTCACAAAAAGGTTTTGAAGGATTCGCTGGACACCGATTCGGGCAGTTCTATACCTAGAATTATATTGAAGGCAACGTGTGGGGATGGCGACTTGTTCATCCCCGCGCAACCTTCGATAACATAAGATTACATAGTTAAATTTTAATACAAATCAAGAATGCAAACAGCAGAATTAAACAAGGGTGCTATCTTTGTAGTCAAAGAAAGACCCAACAGAACCTCCACTACTCTCGGGGGAAAATACGGGGCTAAAGGCAACGTAAACACAACTCAACTCGGAATCAAAGCATACGCGACTATCGTAAAAGATGGTGTCTACAAGCAAATCGCTTACGACCCAATCCTTTCTTCTCGCTTTGGTATCTACACAGAAAATTGGGAAATGTCTAATGATGAGATTGATAAGAGATTGTCAAACTTAAAGAAAATCGTTTTTAACGGCGGTATCATGTGGACAAGACCTGAAGAGAAAGCTCTTAGAGATTACTTAAGAGAATACATGGAGCGTCCGAACGCCACTCAATCCTTTTATGAGGTTAACCCTGCTAAGACGGCAGAAGAGGAGATGGCTCGGGATATGCTCGAAACAAAAGCAAAACAACTTGTTTATAGTGGTAGCGAACACGATGTCGTTAACTACGCTATGGCGTTGGGAATTAAGACAAACGAAGACTCTCAATTAGGAGGTCATCGTCGTCCGTTCAAGTCTATTCAGTGGGATTTGTTAAAATTCGCGGAGGAAGACCCAGAAGGTTTCCTTAATGGATGGCAAGACCCCGCAACAGAAAAGCAAGTACAAGTACGCAAAGCACTACAGAAAGGTGTTATTACGTATGACCAAACACGTAACTCCATTAATTGGAGAAGCAACGGAAACATTATCGCTACCGCTCCTGCTGGCGCATCCCCTGTGGAACACTTCGCAGCTAACGTAGACCATGATGAGCAATACTTCAAGTCTTATCAAGCTATGGTAGGAATGATGGAGGAGGAATCTCCTAATATGACTATTGAAGAGGCTAGAGATTCTATTCAAGATATGGGTGCTGACATCGCAGATGATATGAGCATTGGTACTTTGGTGGAGTTTGCCCTTAACCAAGAGGTTATTGAGACTCGCGCCCCCAAGAATAAAAAGGGAGGCGTAGGATACTTCGTGGACGGAGAAAAGGTTTGTCATCTTTCTAAGAAAGACCTTTTAGCTATGGTAGAGGTAGACGGAGACTTGCAAGATAAGTTGAGAAAACTTATTGTGGTTAACTAAGGTTTCCTTATATTTGACATCAGTCATTGTTTTCATTTTTTTACTTTAAGCCCTGTTAGGAAACTAGCGGGGCTTTTTGTTGCCTTACACTGTTTCAGGGTGTGTATTTGTATCTTTGTAATACTAAGAAATTCGCACACGAAAAATGGCAACTACAACCAACGAAATTAATTTCATAACGTCCTTTGATTGGAACTCTAAGACCCTTTCAGTATCGGACGCTTCTGATTACACGGGAACGAACCTAGCTAATATAGACCCCATCTCTGATATGCGGGGCTTAATTAAGGTCGTTGACCCTAATGGCAGCACAGCGTATAATAACACGTCTACGGGCTCCCCAGACATCACAGCGGCAGCGCAAACGATAACTGCTATGAACGCGGCTACCGACTCCCTTACAATTACGGGTCACGGATACGTAACGGGTCAAGCTGTTTGTTACGATAGTCAGGCGGGTACGGATATTGGCGGGTTGGCTGACAGGACTAATTATTTTGTAATTAAGGCTACTGATAACGTCTTTGGTTTAGCCGCAACTTACGACGATGCAATAGCCGCAACCCCTATAAACCTTACAGGTACTCTTCCCGCGGGGACTCAAGAATTGACGGCTAAGAACTCTAGCATTACAATCAACCTTCCTACTAACTCGGATGGTACACCTGTAACAGGTTCTTATCTTGTAACCCTTAAGATGTTTGATGCGGGTTCTACAAGCACTAAGTACGATAGGGTTCAGTATGTTAATCTTGATTACTCACGCCCGACGTTAGCATTTGACATCTCGCACAGCGTTATCACTCCAATCTTTTTCAAGTCTATTATTGGAAACTCTTTTGCAGTCGGTGGAGTTGCGCCAACAACAACTTACTCTCATATTTTGTATAATCCCCCATCAATCGGCGGGAATACAACAAAAACAACAGCGACACTAAACACCAACGTATTCTATACAGGCCCATGTCAAGTAGTAGGAACAGCGACAAATACATGGCAGTTCTCTAACGCTTTCTACTCTGACGATACAACAGCCAACACAATCCGTTGGACTCTTACTGATGTGGTAACAGGAACAGAGGCGTACACTGTAGATGGAACTAACTCTATCTCCGACTACTACCCTTGCATGAAGTCCTTGTTTGATAGGATGGAAGCAAAAAGAACTACTAATCGCGGGGATTATGACCGATTAAGGGCTGACTTTGAACTAGCTTCTTCTAACTACCAAATGCTAGAGGCGGCAATCAACTCAGACTTCTCAACAGACATTAACACTTATGCTCTTGAGATTCAGCGGTTAACTAATTGCTCCCCTACAACTGCTTCTACTCAAGTATTTGGCATTGGAACCACAAGCGAGATTACCCGTAAGTACGCGAAGACATTAACCGTTGCATCCACAACATACACACCACTAGACGCTAATTCAAACGCTGCCCTTGTTGGGTATAGTGATAATGATATTGCTGTCTTTATTGATGGTGAATATGTTCAGGTCGGTACATCAATTACAAGCTATTCTTTAAATAGTTCAACGGGGGTTATTACGCTTGGTGCTACGGTAAACATAGGCCAGAATATCACGGTGTATATACTAAAACCTTAAGCAAGTAAATGGCAGCTTTCGCAGACATAAATGAGGTCTACCAGCAGGTATTTAAGGTGGCAAATAAGTCACAAAAGGGCGGCTATCTCGACTCCGTAACCTTTAACCGCTACGCAAAGTTAGCAGAAAACGATTGGAAGAATGATGCCTACCTAAAGTATGATAGTGGACAAAAGAATTGGGACGACATCTCAGCTTTGAGAAAAACCCCAAGCCTAATCTCTTTAGATGGTGCGGGATACGCTAGATACCCTTATGACTATTGGCACGCTAGTAGGGTTCAACTTCCGTTCTCTCAGAATGGTGCGGTGGTTCCCGTTACAGGAGTGGGCGATAATGTGCTTGCTGAACTTCTTCAGTCTGAACTTACCCCTATTGACTCGGAGCATCCCGTTATCATTTATTACGACGACAAGTTTCGAGTTCTTCCCCTTGGTCTTAACAATATAGAGTTTAGCTACTTACGCAGAACACCAGTACCTTATTGGAACTATACGGTATCAAGTAGCCGAAAGGTCTTTGCGGCAACAGGAGGAGCGGTGGTAAACGATAACATGGGAACCTCCTTTGCGAGTAACGACGTAGATACAGGCAGTAATCAAATAACATTAGCGGGACACCCTTTTAAGACGGGGGATGTAGCTTTCTACACATCTAATGACAACACTACTGTCGGCGGGTTAAACGAGAACCAACAAGTGTACATTATAAGAGTAAGTTCTTCAGTTATAGCCTTAGCCTCTAATTACACAAACGCTATTGGTGGGGTTCGGATAAACCTTTCGTCAACTCCCGCAGGAGAAACGCACTACTTAGCAAACTTCCCTGATATTCTCAGTGGGGACAGCACGGACTTCGTAGTTCCTAATTTTGCGACAGACGACTTGGTGTACAGAATTTGTGTTTATCTAGGAATATACCTTAGAGACAGCAACGTTGTTCAAGTCTCAGAAGCAAGTAAAAACACCAGCAACGGATAAGGAATGTCAACTAAAAGGCTTTTAGCAGAACAAGTACAGAAAATACTAACGCCTCGCGTTACTACGGATGCCAAGATAGACATTCGTGAGTGTGAGTTGGCGGTAGCACAGGTAAGGGATAACATTGCTTACACCTTTCTTACTGCGGCAGCGTACCAAGATGAGCTAGACCTTTTCGGGGGATTCGTTTCTTCTCCTGACGAGTACACGATTCAAAAAGGTGATGACGGAAATTACTTTGTTCAGCTTACCTCAACACCTTTAGACCTCCCAAAGAACATGGGCGTCTACGCTGTGTACGGAAAAGAGGATATGTCCACTCAGTACCTTCCTGTTGGAATAAACTTCACAGCAATGTTCAAGGAAAGTGAGGCTCGGGATAACGAAGGCAACCCTGCTTTTGCTCTTCACGCGGATAAGTTAATCTTTCATGGAGATGTGACAGAGGGAACAGGGCTATATGTGGTGATGGTTAAAAGTGGTTTTGATATTCCTTCTCGGGGATTCTTTCCTATTCCACCAAGCTACGAAAGGGAAGTTGTAAGAGGGGCGTTAGAGATGCTTGCCCCTGAGAAGCAAATACCAGAAGATTTAATTAACGACGGAATAGACAACTAAGATGGCACTCAGCGCAAATAAAAGTTTAGAGCAAGTAGTAAAAGACTACATGATTGAGCGTGGGTTTGAGTCTCTTCACGGGTTCAGCCGATACCTAAACATGGCTATCCAAGGATTAAAGATATTGGAGCGTGACGTTTCCTCGCAAGTACAGAAGTGTGAGCTTTCAGTTTCTAGCGCACTCACCGCAGACCTCCCAAGCAACTGCGTAAAGACATTGGGGTTTGCCATATTAAAGAACAATACATTCTACCCGCTTACTCACAGCTACGACCAAGCGCCCGTAGGAACCGATTCAAGCGGAGATGATACTGTTAGTGATAACGAAGATAGTAATGCCGTTACAGGCATCGGGGTAGGCTTCTACACGACAACAACCACTAACCTTCACGGAGAGTTCATCGGCAGGATATACGGACTTTCGGGCAGACAAAACGGAACTTACTCAATTAACCAAGCACAGAACAGAGTAGAGTTCAACAGAAACTTCAGCACTAAGAACCCTGTGTACGTATTCTTCATTGGCAACCCAGAGAAAATCGACGGAAAATACAGGGTAAACGAAATCAACGTAGAAGCTATTAAGGCTTACATCCATTGGGTTGATATGCGGTACAAGAGAAGCGGAAGCATGGGTGCAAAGGAACAGGCTAAGATGGATTGGTCTAACGCCAAGCTTAAAGCAATCGCCGACCACTCAAGCAAACGAAGAACAGATTGGGAAGATATTATCCGCAAGAACTTCAAAATGCTAAAATTCTAAGATGGCTAATATCGAGGAGGTAAAAACATTTAGCGGTGGGATGAATAAAGACGACGACCCGCATTTTTTACCAGATGGTGACTATACTGATGCGCTTAATCTTACATCAAAGGTTATTGGTGGTACTGCTGGTGTTTTAACTTCTCAAGTGGGAAACTTAGAGATTGATACATACCTATCATTTGACTTA